>Ga0082335_1008596_pt1 | contig 11505 bp, 8 predicted proteins | sample Subgrocontami58m_FD_72375 | JGI IMG/M metagenome (GOLD analysis project Ga0082335, IMG submission 72375) | Subsurface groundwater microbial communities from S. Glens Falls, New York, USA - GMW37 contaminated, 5.8 m (SPADES assembly) (version 2) ...
GCTGTACGGACCGGGGCGACCAGACCGCGCTGCTCGTAAAGTCGAAGGGCCTTGGTGGAGACGCCCAGCCGTTTGGCGGCTTCGGAGGGGTTCAGAAATAGGGCGGAAGAACTCACGCATCACCTCGCTGGTTGCTGACCGCTCTCCTTATCGAGGCGGCCCCAGGGGCCGGGTCAAGTGGATGCTTGCATGCGCATGCGCTGGTTCTCACCGCGAGCCGTTGAGCGTAATGTAACGGTAACAAAATAAAGAAAGCGCCCTTGGTCGTCGAACCCCTCATCGTCGGGCTGCTGCTGGCGGCAGCCCTCATGCACGCCACGTGGAACGCCATCCTGAAATCCGACCAGTCGGACCGGCTGGCGACGTTCGGCGTCATCATGACCACCGGAACGGTGATGGGCGTTTGCGTCGTGCCGTTCGTGCCGATGATCGAGCCGGGGGCATGGAAGTTCCTGATCTCGTCGGTCCTGATCCACGTCCTCTATTACACGTTTCTGCTGAAGGCCTATTCGTACGGCGATCTCAGCCACACCTATCCGATCGCCCGCGGCCTGGGGCCGTTGCTGGTGGCGCTGGTATCGGGCCGATTCATCGGTGAGGAATTGCGCACCCAGGATATCGTCGGTGTCTTCCTGCTGAGCTTCGGGTTGGTGGCGCTCGCCATGCCGCTGCGTAATGTCGTGCCGCGACCGGGCGCCCGGCACGGGCTCGCGACCCTGTTCGCGGTGCTGACCGGAGTGACCATCGCGGCCTACATCATCGCCGACGGCATGGGTGTGCGCTCCGCCGGACCGACCTTCGAACACCGCATCTCCTACATCGCCTGGCTCTGTGTGCTTGAAGGGCCTTGGCTGCTGGTGCTGGCCTTCGTCCTGCGTCCCGACACGGTGTGGGGGCACCTCAAGCGCACCTGGTATCGCGGCGTGATCGGCGGCGTGATCGCCAACGTGGGCTACGGCATCGCCATCTATGCCCTGGTGTTGGGGCCGATGGCCCATGTCGCGGCGTTGCGCGAGACCTCGGTGCTGTTCGGTGCCCTGATCGGCACGCTGCTGCTCGGCGAGCCGTTCGGCGCCCGGCGGGTGGCGGCGGCCGTCGTGATCGTGGCGGGTCTCGCGCTGATGAACGGCCCGCGGGTGTTTTAGTCAGGGTTCGGTCGAACGGAAGGGCGGCTCTTCCAGCAACTTCTTTGTGAGCGCGCGAAGTCGCGGCGTCCGCGCTTCGGTATCGAGACCGATGCCGCGCGCGAGGCGTTCGGCGACGAAGGCGGTGATGTCCGCCTGGGTGAGGCGGCCGAACAGCAGATAGGGCTGGGCTGGATCGACCATGGCGTCGACCGCGGCCAGAGCGTTCATGACCTGGGTGTTGCAATCGTCGATCCAGGGCTGGTGAATCTTTTCCGGCGGCGTGTGATTGCGCGTGTAGGCAGCCCGCAGGCCCTTGTCGCAGGCGCCCATCATGAGGGCCGCGATTCTCAGAACGGCGCGCCGGTCCGTGCCCGCAGCCGGCGTGAGTCGTCGGTCGCCGCCATAGGTCTCGTCGAGGTGATCGACGATGGCGCCGCTGTCGATCAGCGTCTCGCCGCCGTCGAGGACGAGCGCGGGGATGCGGCCGAGCGGATTGCTGGCGCGGACTTCTGCACGGTTCGCGAATCCCGAAAGGTCGCGCTGCTCGAAGGGTACGCCATAGGCTTTTAGCGTGACGGCAACGCGGCGGGTATAGGGTGAGCGGTTCACGCCGATCAGCTGCATCTGGGTCCTCGCTCGGCTGCGACGGCGACGACCTTGTCCGGGCCCGGCTTCGCTGTCATGGCTCCACCACAATTTTCGGGGATAGAGCAAAGGGATGTCCACCCGCAATCTCGACAAGCTCATGGCACCGAAATCCGTCGTGGCGATCGGCGCCAGCGTGCGTACCGGGTCGGTAGGTGCTGCGGTGACGCGCAACCTGCTGGCCGGTGGATTCCACGGCGAGGTCTTCCTGGTCAACGTCAAAGGCGGCGAGATCGACGGCCGCCGCGTCTACCGCAGCCTCGCCGAACTGCCGGAGGTCCCCGACCTCGCGGTCGTGATGACTCCGGCGGAGACGATCCCGCGCGTGATCCTCGAACTCGGCGAGCGCGGCACGAAAGTCGCCGTGGTGATCAGCGCCGGCCCGGGCAACGGCGCCGACGGGGCCGAGGTGAACGCCCGTTGGCGGCGACGGATCCTGCGTGCCGCCCGGCCGTCCTTGTTGCGCGTCATCGGGCCCAACACCATCGGCTACGCGATGCCTAAGCTGGGGTTGAACGCGAGCTTCGGACCCGGCAACCTCAAGGCTGGCCGCATCGCCGCGGTGGCGCAGTCGGGCGCGGTGCTGGCCGGGCTCGCCGACTGGGGCACCGCCCAGGGCATCGGCTTCTCGCACCTGATCTCCATGGGCGACATGAGCGACGTCGATTTCGGCGACGTGCTCGACATGCTGGCACGTGACGCCGAGACGCGCGCTGTCCTGATGTACATCGAAGGCATCACCCACGCGCGCAAGTTCATGTCGGCAGCGCGCGGCGTGGCGCGCATCAAGCCGGTGATCGTGCTGAAGGCCGGCCGCCATGCTGCCGCCGCCAAGGCCGCGGCCTCGCACACCGGCTCGATGGCGGGCTCCGCCGCCGTCTACAATGCAGCCTTCGCGCGCGCCGGCCTCGTGCGGGTGACCGGGCTGGGCGAATTGTTCGATGCCGCCGAGACGCTGGGTTACGGTATCTCGCCGCGCACCGAGCGGCTGGCGATCCTGACGAATGGCGGCGGCGTCGGCATCATCGCCACCGATCTGCTGCTGGACGAGGGCGGCGAACTGGCGACGCTGCTGCCCAAGACCCTCAACCGGCTCGACAAGCACATGCCGCGGGCGTGGTCGCGCGGCAATCCGGTGGACATCGTGGGCGATGCCGACGGCGCACGTTACGCGGCCGCCCTCGACGCGCTGGCCGACGATCGCGGCGTGGGCGCGGTGCTGGTGATGAACGTGCCGACCGCTCTCACGTCTTCCGGGGAGGCGGCGCGGGCGATCGCGGGGGCTGCCGGCGCCAAGGTCGTGCCCGTGATCGGCTGCTGGATCGGCGGGCCCACCGCCGCGGCGGGCCGCGAGGTGCTGCACGCCGCCGGCATGCCGGCCTACGACACGCCGCTGCGCGCCGTGCGCGGCTTCATGCACATCGTCCAGTACCGGCGCGGCCAGCGCGCGCTCCAGCGCACGCCACCGTCGGTGCCCGAGGCGCGGGCCGACACGCAGCTGGTGCGGGCGATCGTCCATGGCGCGCTCGCCGACAAGCGCTCGATCCTGACCGAGCCGGAGGCCAAGCGGGTGCTGGCGGCCTACGGCATTCCCGTCGTGCCGACCGAGATCGTGCTCGACGCCGCCGAGGCTGCGGCCGCCGCGGTGCGTATCGGCTTCCCGGTCGCGGTAAAAATCCTGTCGCGCCAGATCACGCACAAAAGCGACGTCGGCGGCGTGTCGCTCGACCTCGTCTCCGAGCAGGCCGTCGTCGAGGCGGTGCGGACCATGACCGGCAAGGCGCTGGTGCAGGCGCCCAAGGCCAGGATCGACGGCTTCGTCGTGCAGCCGATGATCAAGCGGTCGCACGCCGTCGAGCTGATCCTGGGGGCGGCCGAGGATCCGGTATTCGGGCCGATCCTGCTGGTCGGCCACGGCGGCGTAGCGGCCGAGGTCGTGGACGACAAGGCGCTGGCGCTGCCGCCGCTCGACCTCGTGCTGGCCGAAGACGCGCTGAGTCGCACTCGCGTCGACCGGCTGTTGCGCGGCTATCGCGACCGGCCGCCGGCGGCGCGCAGCGCGGTGGGCGAGGCGATGGTGCGGCTGTCGCAGCTCATCGCCGACGTCGGCGAGATCGCCGAGCTCGACATCAATCCGCTGCTGGCCGACGCCGAGGGCGTGCTGGCGCTCGATGCCCGCATCGTCGTCAGGAAGCCGGAAGCCGGGCAGGAGCGGGCGGCGCGCTTCGCCATCCGGCCCTATCCGGTCGAGCTCGAGGCCGAGATCCGCCATGGCGAAGAGAATCTCCGGATCCGTCCCATCCGGCCGCAGGACGAGGCGTTGCTCGACGGCTTCGTCCGCAGCCTGTCGCGCGAGGACGTCCGCATGCGGTTCTTCGGGCCGCTGCGCGAGCTCAGCCACGAGATGGCGGCGCGCCTCACCCAGATCGACTACGACCGCGAGATGGCGTTCCTGTTGCTGGACGGTGACACGCTGCTGGGCGTGGGCCGGCTCGCGGCGGATCCCGACTTCGAGCAGGCGGAGTTCGCGCTCGTCGTCGCCTCCGACCGCCAGGGCCGCGGCTACGGCGCGCTACTGCTCACGCACGTGCTGCACTATGCCAAGTCGCGCGGCATCAAGCGCGTGATCGGGCATGTGCTGCGCGAGAACGGCAAGATGCTCGATCTCGTCAAGCGTCTCGGCTTCCGGCGCGAAGCCGGGCGCTCCGGCGAGCCCGACCTGCGTGTGGTGAAATCGCTCAGCGGTCTGTAACTTATGTTTCGGCGGCCGCTCTGAACCAAGGCGAAATAATGGCGGCCAGGCAACGCATTAGGGCGAATCGTTGACATGGCGTCGAGGAAGAACAGAAGCGGGAAGGCGAACAGAAGGAGTCCGAAGCCGCCGCCTTCTCGACGCGAGCGACTGCGCGCGCGCTTTCGCGCCATCGCGACGTGGATCGAGGCTCATCGCTGGCACTCGATCGTCGTGGGCCTGCTGCTCATGTTCTGCGGCAGCCTGTTCGGCGGCTACTGGGCGGCCGAGTGGCTGGATGCGATGGACCGCGACCGGCTGGCGCGCGACACGATCGAGGAGATGAAGCGCGGCACGTCGCCGAATTCTGCGGCCGAACCAGAACCGAAATATGCGCGCATCGAGGACATCCCGGGCCTGCCCAAATACACCGAGGTCGAGCCGGGCAAGCCGCGGCCGACCTTGGAGGAAAAGCCGCGCCCGGCCGCCAAGCCGCAGCAGACGGCTGCGGCGAGCGCGTCGAGCGACCAGGCGTGGCGGCGCAACGCGGTGCCCTTCCGTGACCTCGCCAGCCGGCCGCTGGTCGCGATCGTCATCGACGATGTCGGCCTCGACCGGCCGCGTTCCAGGCGCGCCTGGGAGCTGCCGGGCCCGCTCACCATGTCGTTCCTGCCCTACGCCAGGGACCTGCGCGAGCAGGCGCGGGCGGCCCGCGGCCGGGGCCACGAGCTGATGCTGCACCTGCCGATGGAGCCCACCGGACGCAACGATCCCGGCCCCGGCGCGCTGCTGGTGTCGATGAGCGACGCCGATATCCGCCAGCGTACCGCGGCGGCGCTCGACAGCTTCGAGGGCTTCTCCGGCGTCAACAATCACATGGGCAGCCGCTTCACCGCGTTCCGGCCGGGCATGGAGACGGTGCTCCGCCAGCTCAGGCCGCGCGGGCTGATGTTCCTTGACTCGCGCACGACCAGGGAGTCGGTGGGCGAGCAGGTGGCGCTGGAGCTGGGCGTCCCCGGCATCGTGCGCCACGTCTTCCTCGACGACGATGAATCGATCGAGGCGGTGCGTCGCAGGCTTGCCGAGGTCGAAGCCGTGGCGCGCCGGCAGGGCTTCGTCGTGGCGATCGGCCATCCGCACGAGGCGACCCTGCAGGCGCTTTCCGAATGGCTGCCCACGGTGCAGAGCAAGGGTCTGGCCCTCGCGCCGGCGACCGCCGTGTTGCGCAAGCGCAACGGTTGGGATTGAGTCGCTCCAACCAAGAGTTGGAGGAAGCGACGTGCGTTACAAAAAGCAGGCGATGATCGTGGCCCCGCAGCCCGAGCCGACGGAGGCGGGGGCCGACGTACTGCGCGAGGGCGGCAACGCCGTCGACGCCGGCATCGCCTGCGCGCTGGTGCAGGGGGTGGTCGATCCATTGATGTGCGGCATCGCGGGCTTCGGCAGCTGCGGCATCTACTGGCCGGACAAGAAGTTCCACGGCTACATCGACGCCCATGCGCCGGCGCCGCTCGCCGCGCGGCCCGACATGTGGGCCAACCTGATCGAGAGCGAGGCGCGCGACGGCTATGGCTTCATCCTGAAGGGCCGGGTGAACGACATCGGCTACAAGTCGATCTGCGCGCCGGCCAATCTGAAAATGTACTACGAGGCGCACAAGGAGCACGGCAGCCTGCCGTGGTCGCGCATCGTCGAGCCCGCCATCGCCTGGGCCGAGAACGGCTGGACGGTGCGGCCGCACGTTCACTACTGGTGGTCGGACGACGGCGCCTTCGGCCGCGCGCCCAATTTCGAGCGCACCGGCTTCACCCCGGCGGCGCGGGCTCTCTATTGCCGGCCCGACGGCACGCCCAAGCGTGTCGGAGACAAGGTGGTGAACCGCGACTACGGCCAGACCTTGCGGACCATCGCCAAGGGCGGCGCCGATGCCTTCTATGCGGGTGAGATCGCCCAGGCGATCGCCGAAGACATGAAGAAGAACGAGGCACTGCTGTCGATCGCGGACCTCGCGGCGTGGAAGCCCAGCCGCAACGCGCCGCTGTGGGGCGACTATCGCGGCTACAAGGTCTCGTCCAACCAGCCGCCGGGCGGCGGCGTGATGCTGATCGAGATGCTGAACATCCTGGAGAATTTCGACCTCGCCGGCATGGAACACAACTCGTCAGAATATCTGCGCATCGTGTCGGAGGTGATGAAGCGCGCCACCATCGACAAGGACGCCCACGTCGGCGACCCCAAGTTCGTCAAGGTGCCGATCGAGCGGCTGACGTCGAAAATCTACGCCAAGGAAATGGCCGACGAAATCAAGCGCGGCGTGAAGGCCGAGGTCCCGCGCTTCAACTCGGGCGCGACCTCCAAGGACACCACGCATATCTCCGTCCGGGATCGCGACGGCAACTGTTTCACCATGACCCATTCGCTGGGCATGCCCTCGGGCGTCGTCACGCCAGGGCTGGGCTTCATGTACAACGGCTGCATGGGCGTGTTCGACCCGCGCCCGGGCCGCGCCGGCTCGATCGCGCCGGGCAAGGCGCGGTTCAGCTCGGTGGTGCCCTCGATCCTCTTCAAGGACGGCAAGCCCCACCTCATCATCGGCGCGCCCGGCGCCACGCAGATCGCCATGGGCGTGCTGCACGTGATCCTGAACGCCCTCGATTTCGACATGACCATGGTCGAGGCGGTGAGCGCGCCGCGCTTCTCGGCAACCTCCGACGCGATCGACATCTCCAACCGCATCCAGGGGCGGGTCGAGCGCGAGCTGCAGGGCCTGGGCTACCCCGTGGTGCGCAGCCCCTACGGCTTCGGCTTCGCGGCGGTGCATGCGATCCGCGTCCATGACGATGGACTCGACGGCGGCGCCGACCCGGGCCACGACGGCGTGGTGATTGCAGTCTAGGAGCAGCGCTCGTTACAGCGTCGGCAGACCAGGCGGCGGACGCCTCGCGTTCGACGCCTGCTCGTAAGCGTAGGCAAGCCTCAGCAGTTTGGCTTCGCTCCAGGCGCGGCCGGCGAAGGTGATGCCGAGCGGATAGTCCGGTGTTTCCTTGTTCCCGACGCCGGAGATGAAGCCGGCCGGCACCTGGACACTGGGATATCCCGATTTGGCCGCGACCGACGAGCCGATCGCCCCGGGGAGCACCACGGCGTCGAGCTTGTGCTCGGTCATGTAGGCATCCAGCCCACGCTCCTTGGCGGCCATCAGATCCATCGCGCGCGCAGATTTGTATTCCAGTTCGGAAAGATCGCCTTTGGTTTCTTGCGCGGCGAGGAACAGGTCCTGGCCGTAGCGCAGGGCCTTGTCGGCATTGGCCTTGTTGAAGGCGATGACGTCGGCCAGCGTCTTGATCCTCGTGCCGGTCGCCCAGTCGCGTAGATAGAGATTGAGGTCGCGCTTGAGCTCATAGAGGAACACGAGCGACGCTGTGCCCGCCGTGCCCTTGTTGAGGCCGAGCGGATTGCGATTGAGCACGGCCATCGTCGTGCCGGGTCCGCCGATCCAACTGATCGCCGGAAGGGCGGCGCGGACGACCGTGGCGCCGAGGTCCTGCAGCGCCTTGGTGGCCTGCGCCATCACATCCTTCGAGCGTGGGGACAGAGGACCGAAAAAGGGATCGTTCAGGGGATCGTCCGGATCGCTCGGGAAGCCGATGCGCGCGCCCTTCAAGCCGTCCTTGTCGAGCCCCGCCGTATAGTCCTGCGACCTCTGCAGGCGCTGCGTCGCCGGATCCTGTGGATCGCGCGCGGTGAGCACGTTCAACAGGATCGCGGCATCGCGCACGGTGCGGGTGAGCGGCCCCGCCGTGTCCTGGTTGTGCGAAATCGGGATGATGCCGCTGCGGCTGATCAATCCGACTGTCGGCTTGACCGTGACGACACCGTTCTGGGTGGCGGGGCTGAGCAGCGAACCCGAAGTCTCGGTGCCGATCGCCGCGGCGCACAGCCCGGCCGCGACCGCGACCGCCGAGCCGGCACTCGAGCCGCCGGGCTGCACGAGCGGGACGACCTGATCGACCATCAAGTCTGGCGAGTAGGGGTTCTTCACATAGCCGCCGAGCGAGCTGTAACCGGACGGCATGCCGACCGCGAGGATGTTGGCGAATTCGGTCAGGTTGGCCTTGCCGAGGATCACCGCACCCGCGGCGCGCAACCGTTTGACGACGGCCGCGTCGTCCTTCGCGCGCGCCGTTTCGAGTGCAAGAGAGCCCGCGGTCGTGTGCTGCTCGTCGCTCGTGGCGATATTGTCCTTGATCAGGATCGGCACGCCGGCCAGCGGCTGTTTGGCCGAAGGTTTGATGTTGTCGAGGCGCCCGGCGATCGCCAGCGCCTCGGGATTGAGCTCGCGCACGGAATTGAGGGCCGGTCCGCCGCGATCGTAGGCTTCGATGCGCGCGAGATACGCCTTGGTGAGCGCCGTCGCCGTCGTCTTGCCTTCAGCCAAGGCCTGGATCACGTCGCCCATCGAGGCGTTGTCGACCGCGAGCGCCGTTTGCGCCTGGGCGCCTGCTGCCGCAACGGCGCCGAGGGCGACCGACGCCAAGGTCACGTTGCGGCGGGTTGATTTCTTCATCGTGGGTTTCCTAAACCGGCATGGTCCGCTTTTGATGGGCCCGGCCAACTTTGGCCGATTCGGGATTATGACCAGAGATCACGCGGACGCCTTCGTCGAGGCTGGCGGCGATCTTGTCCGGCGTGGCACCCTCGAGGAAGGCGAGCTTGTTCTTTTTGCAGGCGGCGAAGACCTTGGCGCGGGCGGCTTCCATCTCGGGCGGGTAGGGCCGGCGCTGCAAGGTCGTGTAGCCCAGCGACAGGCCCAAATCGCCCGGTCCCAGCTCGGCGAAACCCAATCCAGGCACTGCCAAGATTTCCTCGCAATGGGCAACGCCCGGCGGGCTCTCGATCTTTACACCGAGCAAGAGTTCGCCTTTCGGACTGAGTGGCCAGGGCTCGCAGCGCTCGAAATATGCTTGCTGATCAATGCCCCAGACGGGAGCGGCGGTGGGCTCCGAGCCGCGGCCGCGGGTGCCTGATCCGATCTTGTCGGTGCCTGCCTTGTGGTGTGGGAAGCGGCACGCTCGCACGAACTCAGCGACTGCGTCGGCCGACTCGGCCTGGCAGAGCAGGATGCCGTGGACGCCGCGGGCCAGAATCTGGCGGAACTGCCAGGCGTTGAAGACGACGTTGGGGCCGTCGGTGCCGTTGACCGGCGCCTCGACGATCACGGTGGGCGTGCGGTGGCCCGAGTTGGTCGGCCCGCCGTCGACCAGCCCGCGCATGTAGGCCTCGAGCCCGGTCATGTCGAAGGCGCCGTGCTCCATGCCGACGTTGATGTAGTCGGCCCAGGTCTTCGCATCCTTGCGGCCTTGCTCGTAGGTCAGCACATGGCCGGTGTGCGGGCCGTCGTAGTAGATCGCCTGGTCGGCCTCCAGGAGCTCGATGGCCCGGTTGATGCGGTTTGCCATGCGGTTCCCTCCGTTTGCTTGATCGGAGCATAGCCCTAGAGTGGCGCCAGAAGGGAGGAAAGCATGACAGTCATCGGACGCCGGCAGGCGCTGGTGGCGGCAATGGCGGCTGCGGTGTCGTCGCGGGCGATGGCGCAGATCGGCTACCCCGATCGCCCGATCCGTCTCCTGGTTCCCGCCGGAGCCGGCGGGCCGACCGACGTGGTCGCCCGCATCCTGCAGCCCCGGCTTCATGCCATCCTGGGCCAGCCGGTCGTGATCGAGAACAAGGCGGGCGCCAGCGGCAACATCGGCACGGCCTCGGTCGCCGATTCCAAACCCGACGGCTACACGATCCTGATGGCGCCTTCGACCAACGCCCTGACGCCGGCCCTCTACGGAAAGGCGCTGGGCTACGATCCGCTCACAGCCTTCACCGGCATCTCCTATGTCGCGAGCGTGCCGCTGATCGTCGTCGTGCCGATGGACGGCGCCAAGACATTGCCCGATCTGATCGCGGCCCTGCGCAAGGAGCCCGACAAGTATTCCTACGCCTCGTCGGGCAACGGCGGGATGATCCATCTCGCGGGCTTCCTGTTGCTCGAGCGCGCCGGCGTAAAAGCGCTGCACGTGCCCTATCGCGGCTCGGCGCCCAGCATGATCGACACCATCGACGGCCGGCATGCCTTCCAGATGGACACGCTGGGGTCCAGCAAGGGTTTCATCGACGGCGGCAAACTGCGCGTGCTGGCGGTGGCGGCCGACAAGCGCCTGCCGCAGCTTCCCGACGTGCCGACGGTCGAGCAGGCGGCGGGCTTCAAGTTCTCGCTCAACACCTGGTACGTGACGCAGGCGCCGGCTGCGACGCCCCGTCCGATCGTCGACAAGCTCAATGCCGCCTTTAACCAGGCGCTGAGACATCCCGACGTGGTCAAGAGAATGGGCGAACTTGCCATCGAGCCGATGCAGTCGACGCCGGCGTCCGCGAAGAAATTCTTCGACGAGCAGATGGCGTTCTGGGATCCGATCGTCAACGCATCGGGCGCCAAGCCGGAGTGAGTCCTCCCCCGAGTGACCCTTCTCTTTGTCATCCTGAGCGCAGCGAAGGACCCTTCGCTGCGCTCAGGATGACAGCTGCAATCGGTCCCACGGTAACCACCTACCGACGGGCTTCCCCCGGGGCTGGAAGGCCGAATAGAATGCCGGCCACAAAGGAGTCCCCCCAATGGACCTGACATTCGGCAAGGAAGAGCTGGCGTTCCAGCAGGAAGTGCGTGACTGGCTGAAGGAGAACCTGACGCCCGAGATCGTGGGCGAGATGAAGGTCGGCCGGAACGCCTATATGCCGAAGGAGCGGCTGATCGACTGGCAGAAGCGCCTGGCGAAAAAGGGCTGGCTCTGCACCGGATGGCCGAAGGAATTCGGCGGGCCGGGCTTCACCACGACGCAGAAGTACATTTTCGAGATGGAGATGGCGAAGGCGGGCGCGCCCGGCACCTCGCCGTTCGGCCCCAAGATGTGCGCGCCGGTGATCATGAAATACGGCTCGGGCGCGCGAGAGGGG
>Ga0082335_1008597_pt1 | contig 11504 bp, 7 predicted proteins | sample Subgrocontami58m_FD_72375 | JGI IMG/M metagenome (GOLD analysis project Ga0082335, IMG submission 72375) | Subsurface groundwater microbial communities from S. Glens Falls, New York, USA - GMW37 contaminated, 5.8 m (SPADES assembly) (version 2) ...
ATGGAGGCCGCGGCCACGTATATGCAGGCCATCGGCATGAAGGTCCAGTACAACCTGCGGGAGGTGAGCGCCAGCACCCGGCTCTGGGCGGAAAAGCGCAGTAACCCTTCGGCGGTTGGTGTATATCCCATCCAGGGGGTGCGCAGCGCAGCTTTCGTAAACGTAGCCGAGGGCATCTTTAGTTACTACAACTCTAAAGACGGGTCCTTCCCTCAAAACGACCCGAGGCTGGACGCGCTCATAGAGGAGGGAAGGGTCACCTTCGACCTTAAGGCGCGGGAGGATGCCAACAAGCGGCTTTTCCGCTATCTCCACGAGCAGGCCCAATACATAACCCTGTACACCATGAGGGAGAACCATGCCATCGGGCCGCGGATCACCTATAACTTCCCCCCTCAACCCGCTTGGCTGGGCGCCCTAAACTACGTGAACTGGAAGCCTGGTAACCCGTAGCCGGGGCTTGGGGCTCGCGCCGGGGGGCTGAAAAGACCAGCATAAGAGGATCCTGGCTAAAAAACGGGGGCGGGGCAGCCCTCACTACCCGGAGCGAGTAACTTGAGGGGGGAGAGGATGAAGCCCACGCTGCCTAGCGCACTGATAGTGGGAACATTGGTAGGACTGGTGGCCGCCGCCTGTGGCGGTGCTGCCGCCCCCACGGCCACACCGGCCCCTGCCGCACAGCCCACGACCGCTGCCGCGAAGGCGCCGACACCAACCACTCTGGCCGGGCTCCCCGGCATAGCGCCGACTCTGCCCGCACCCACGGCCGCCCCGCGGGCGGGTCCCTCTCGCGGCAAGATCGTTTACGCGACCGTCACCGACATCGGGTTCACCAACACGGCCTCGGGGAGCCCCTCAGATCGATCTGGCTACATCGCCTCGATTGATCTTGGCCTTACCGCCACCGAAGGACCCACGATCAAGGCTTTTCGCCCTTACGGAGCGAAAGGCTGGGAATTCTCTGAAGGTGGAAAGGTCCTCACCTTCACCATCCGGGACGACGTAGTCTTCCATGATGGCACCAAGGTGACCGTTGATGATTGGGTCTACCGATACGATGACCTCTGGCTTCACCCGGTGCAGCCGGGCGGTATCCCCCCCACTCAACTCCCAGTGCCCTTGAGGGTGGAAAAGGTGGACTCCAGCAGGTTCCGCATCGTCTGGCCTTCGCCCGATCCTCGTTTTCTGGGCCCTTATGGGACCACTGGAGAGGGTAGAGGGGTCTATTCCAAGGCCTACATCCAGCGCGTGGGATTTGAGGAGTTCGCCAGGAAGCCCATCGGGGCGGGCCCCTACAAATTTGTGAAGTGGAGCCCAGCCGAGTATGTACTCATAGAGGCACACGAGCAGTTCTTCCTGGGCGCGCCTCAGGTGAAGACAGTAGATATCCGGTTCATTCCGGAGGATACCACCCGGGTGGCTATGTTGCTCACGGGTGAGGCCGATATCGCGCTGAGCCTCCCGCCCACGATGTTGTCTCGGGTAGAAGGGGGGGCTGGCAACAAGATCGTGGCGGTCCCCAATTTCATGACCGCTTCCATCATGTTTCAGGCCGGCGCCAAGACGATCCCAGGGACGGACCTCCCCAATCCCTTCGGTGACGTGCGGGTGCGGCGCGCCGTGGCCTACGCCATCGACCGCAAGGCGATCCTCGAGCGCGTCGTCGGGAGAGGGGGACGGCCTATAAAAGGTCCTTACGCCGAGCACGCAATCGGCTACGACGGCAACAACATCGTCGAGTATGAGTACAACCCCACCAAGGCGCGGCAGCTGCTGGAGGATGCCAAATATCCCTTCGACTACCCCTTCACGCTGCTGACCTACCCGCTCAGCCCTCCGATGCCCGCGGCCATGGAGGCAGCCGTCACGTATATGCAGGCGGTGGGCATGAAGGTCACCTACAGCCTGCGGGAGGTGAGCGCCAGCACCAGGCTGTGGACGCAAAAGAGGCTCGACCCCAAGGCGACCGGTGTATATCCGTTGCAGGGTGTGCGTTCAGCGGCTTTCGAAGATGTAGCTCAGGGCATCTATGGCTACTACAATTCTCGAGATGGGTCCTTTCCTCAAAACGACCCGAAGCTGGACGCGCTTATAGATGAGGGCCTCACCGCCTTCGAACCGAAGGCGCGAGAGGATGCCAACAAGGCACTTTTCGGCTATCTCCACGAGCAGGCCCAGTACATAACCCTGTACGACATGATAGAGAACCATGGCGTCGGCCCGCGGGTGGACTTTAACTTTCCGGCGCAAGCTGCTAGGCCCAACCATCTGGGCTATGTGACCTGGCGGCCTGGTTTCCCCTAGGTCTGATGCACGCTGGACAACGTTAGGGCGGAGCTCCACTTAGCAACAGGGAGGCCTTAGCAGCGGTGGTAGCCAAGCTCATCAGCGCCGAGGACGCCGCCGCCTTGGTCAAGGACGGCGCCACCATCACCATCGCTGGGATCGGTGGCGGCGCCGAACAAGTGCTGGAGGCCCTCGAGGTCCGTTTCCTGACGGACGGCCACCCCAAGGACCTCTTCTGGTTTGAGCCCAGCCCCACGGGCGCCGGGCCGGGCTTCGAACACCTGTCCCACGAGGGGCTGATCAAGCGCGTCATCGAGAGCTGGTTCGTTACCAAGCCGGAGCTCATCAGGCTGATCAAGGCCAACAAGATCGAGGGGTACAGCTATCCGTTAGCGACGTCTCACTTCCTGGTCCGGGAGATCGCCGCCGGGCGCAAGGGCTACCTCACCAAGGTGGGGCTGCACACCTACGTGGATCCGCGGCAGGGTGGCGCCCGCCTGAACACCCGCACCGCCGAGGAGATGGTGGAGGTGCGAGAGTTCGGCGGGGAGGAGTGGCTCTGGTATAAGGGCTTCCCGATCGACGTGGCCCTCATCCGCGGCACCAGCGCCGACGAGGTGGGAAACATCGGCTTCGAGGAAGAGTCTCGGAGCCTGAGCGTCCTCAATCAGGCGCAAGCGGCCAAGAGCAGCGGCGGCATCGTGATCGCCCAGGTCAAGCGGCGAGTCCGCAAGGGGGCCATCCATCCCCGCTCCGTCTTGGTGCCAGGCTGGCTGGTGGACTACATCGTGGTGGACCCTAACCAGCCCCAGAGCCCAGCTTTCCCGGACCGCTACGTGGAGGGGCTCTCGGGGAGCCCACGGGTGCCGGAGCCGCCCATCATGGTATATCCCCTGAATGCGGACAAGCTCGCGGGCCGCCGCGCTGCCCTGGAACTGCACCCCGGCGAAGTCATCAACGTCGGAGCCGGCGTCGGGATGTCAGGCATGGGGCCAGTCACTCGGGAGGAGGGCATCTCCGAGCTGTTCACCACCACCGCGGAGCATGGCGAAGTATGGGGGCTTAACGGGGGCTTCCCTGGAGCGACTCTAGGCACGGTCATTAACCCCACGTACATACCAGACTATGTGACCGTGTTCCACAACTACTACGGCGGGAACCTGGCCTCCTGCTTCCTGGCGATGGCCCAGGTGGACAAAGAGGGAAACAATAACCTCAACTACTTCGGGGGCATACTCTCCGGGCCGGGCGGTGCGATGGATATCGCCCAGGGAACGCGGCGGGTCATCTTTTGCGGGCCCTTCACCGCCAACGGGCTGGAGGTGGAGGCCAAGAGCGGGCGGCTGCGCATCCTGCGCGAGGGGAGCATCACCCGCTTCGTGAACCGGGTTGAGTCGATCTGTTTCAACGGCCGTGACTTCTGGGCGATGGGCAAGGACGTGCTCTTCGTGACAGAGCGGGCCGTCTTTCGCCTGACAGCAACAGGCATCGAGCTGATCGAGGTCGCCCCCGGCGTGGACGTAGAGCGGGATGTGCTGGGACGAATGGAGTTCAGGCCGGAGGTATCGCCTCAGCTCAAGCAGATGGACGCCCGCATCTTCGAGGATAAGCCCATGGGGCTGCACCAGGACTGGACAGGCACGACCTTCATGCCGACAGTGGAGATGATCAAGGGCGAGACGATTTCCTTCACGCCTCACGTATTGCTACAAAAGGAGCAGTAGCGGCACGCTAAGTCCGATACTTAGTGCGCCGTACGCCGCCCGCCGCAGCCCGAAGCTCGGTGCAAGGGCGACACAGGCTTCCCAGTCTCCATCAAGAACAGGGGCCTCGGGGCAAGAACAGGGGGCCTCCGGGGAGTGACCTCGGAGGCTCTTTTGACGGCCAAACGGAGGGTTGGCATGGGCTGGACCATCATTGGCGCCCTGGCCGCTCTGCTCACCACCTTCGGCTTCGTTCCGCAAGTGCTCCAGATGTGGCGCACCCGCTCAGTCCGCGACGTGAGCCTGCTCACCCTGCTCCAGTTCCTGGCAGGTATCGCCCTCTGGACTGCTTACGTCATTCACCTGGGCGACGCGATCCTTATCGTCTCCAACTTCTTCGCGCTGGCCATCCTGCTGTTCGCCGTCGGCTCCTACCTCGTCCTCCGACGCTGGCAGGCCCCCCAGCGCCATCTCCCTGATCAAGACGCCGCCCGAGCCCTCCCGAGTCGTCGCGACCTGGAGTAGGGGCCGGAAGGCACGGCTGGGCCGCAGCGCCACCAGGGACTTTAGGTCCTCCTCGGCCCGCGGGAGGCATCAGGCGCAACGGATGGTGCCTCCTGCGGGCGATATTCCCCCTTGTGAATGGGACTGAAAGCTCATCGTGCGCTGAACCGTTGTGCTAGAATGGCCGCCTGTGATTGCGATCTTCGTCAACGTGATTGTTCCCGTCATTCTAGTGGCGGCTCTGGGCCTGGGGCTACACCGCTGGAAGCGCCCGGCGACCGCTCCCGTCAGTCTCCTGGTCATGAACCTCTTCAGCCCCGCGCTGGTGTTCGTCTCCTTGGTCAAGTCGGACCTGGGCGGCGCGCTTTTTGCTCGCACTACTATCTTTGTCCTCCTCCTGGCCGTTGCCTCTCTTTCCTTGGCCTGGGGCGTCGCCCGCGCTCTCCGAGCAGACCGGTCCACCGAAAGCGGGATGCTCCTGGGATCGGCTTTCATGAACGTGAACAACCTGGGACTTCCAGTAATCCAATTCGCCTTCGGCCAGGCGGCGTTGGAGCGGGCGGTTCTGTTCTTCGTAGTCCAGGCGATACTGACCTGGACCCTGGGGGCCTATATTGCCGCCCGTAGTTCGACAGTGGGACTCCGACCCCTGTTGGGAGCCTTCCGGCTACCGACCACCTACGCAGCGCTGGCCGGCGTCCTCGTTAGTCTTACCGGCACACAGATACCAGGCCCCATCATGAAGCCCCTGGAGCTGCTGTCAGGGGCTGCCATCCCCACGATGCTGGTGGTGCTGGGGTTCCAGCTCTCCGGCGGCCCCCTTCGCCAGCCCGGCACCGTGGCTGCGGTCGTTCTAGTGCGACTTGTGGCCTCTGCGGCCATCGCCTTTCCGCTGAGCCTCATGGTCGGTGCCCAAGGGCTCGATCGCCAGGTCATGATCGTGATGGCTGCCATGCCCACGGCCGTCTTTGCAAGTTTGTTGGCCACCGAGTTCGGGGCCAATCCAGCCCTTGTCAGCTCGGTGGTCGTGGCCTCGTCGGTTGCCAGCATCGCGACGCTTACCGTGGTGATCAGGCTGGTCCAAGGCCTGAGCTGACGGCGGTTGCGACGAGTCGGGATTACGCGTCCGGCGTATACTACCGGCCAGCGAGCCTCTCAGGAGGACCTGGAGATAACATCTTGTAGATAGGCTAAGAGGCGGTGGTCTGCCAGAAAGGACGCGATCGGTGGCAACGACGACTCAACTGTTCAGGGAGGCGGCGAAGGTCCAGGGCATTTCCGGTGTGGATTTCACGCCACCCACGGATCATCAGCTCATCGCCAATGGCATACGCTTGCATTACGTTGACTGGGGAGGCAGCGGCTTCCCAATCCTATTCCTCCACGGCGGAGGTCAGACATGCCGCACCTGGGACATGACCATTGTCCAGATTCGCAAGAGGTACCGTTGTTTCGCCCTGGACCAGCGGAACCACGGCGATAGCGAAAAGGTCCCAGACTTCAGCATCAGCCCCGGCGCGGGGCGTGAGGACGTCCGTGGCGTTGTCGAAGCGCTGGGGCTGAAACAGTTCGTGCTGGTCGGCATGTCCATGGGTGGCTTGAACACCATCGCTTATGCGGCCAAGTACCCGAAGGAGCTCAGGGCGATTGCCATCGTCGACGTGACGCCAACAGTCAAGCCCGCGGGCGCCCATGAGATTGGCAACTTTTCGCGGCCAGTGGAGTGGTCGTCGATCGACGAGGCCGTGAAAGCGGCGGTCAAGTTCAATCCCTTGAGGCCCCCTGCCCATCTCCGCTACAGCCTCATGCACGCCCTGCGCCAGCGGGACGACGGCAGGTGGGTGTGGAAACACGCGCGCCCCGACCGAGCCGAGCAGCAAAGCGCAGCCGAACGCAAGAAGATGACCGCCCGCTTGGAACCACTGTGGAAAGAGGTCCCGAACATACCTTGCCCCGCCTTGGTGTGCCATGGGAGCAAGAGCAAGGTCATCAACCGAAAGTTGGCCGAGAGACTGGCCCAGACTCTACCCAAGGGCGAGGTTGTCACGATCAAAGGAGCAAGCCATACGGTCCAGGGAGACAAGCCTAAGGAGTTCGTGGCTGCGCTATCCAAGTTTCTAGCCGAGCATAAGACCTAACGCCAGCGGATATCGCCGCCGGGCGCGAGTCTATCCGATATCCCTGTTGCTGGTGGCGGGCGCGGCTTATCAGGGCCCCGAAAGCCAGGGACTGACGTAATTCGCCGAGGCTCGCCATCGCCCCGCCGGTCGCTGCCGATGCGGATACGCCGAGTCTTGGGCGGCGCTGAGAGTCGCTGTTATCGGCGTGCCGCCGCTTGACAGCTTTGCGGCCTCATGCTAGCCTCGATTTTAATCTGGTCTCTTTGAGGAGAAGGGCCATGCCGAAGCGTCCCACCTCGCTTCCCTATGTCGCCCTAGCAGTGGCTATCCTAGGCCTGGCCTGCGGCGGCGCTGCCGCGCCCACGGCCACCGTGGCGCCGGCTACGCCGGCCGCCGCCGGCGCCACGGTGCGGGCCCCCACTGCTGTGGCCACGGCCACGGCAGGCCCCGCGGTTGCGCCCACCGCCGTGCCCGTGGCTGCGGCTAAGGCCGCCGGCAAGGTGACGGTCATCATGCCCGGAGTCCTCTCGACATACTCGGGGGACTTGGACCCTGCCTTCTGGATCGGCGGCAGCCGCGGGCTCTATCGTGTCATCTACGAGCCACTGGCTTATACGAACCCCAGGGATCCCACGGGCAGAGACTACCTCTCACCTATCCTGGCCACGGGCTGGCAGGTGTCCGCGGACGCCCGCGCCTGGACCATCCAGCTACGGAAGGGCGTAAAGTTCCACAACGGCGAGGACTTCAATGCCCAGGTGATGGCCAAGAACATACAGCGCTATAACGGGATCGGGGGAGCCCCCGAAATGCGCGATAACATGGCGGCCTACGAGTTCCCTGACACGCACACCCTGGTACTACAGCTCAAGAATCCGGACCTGGGTCTCCTGGGCCGCATGGCACATCACATGCGCGCCGCCTACCCCGTCCCCGCCAGCTACGTAGACAAGTTTGCTAAAGAGGTGCCCTCACGTGAGATACGGGAGCACCCCATCGGCACGGGACCATACAAGTTCGTCTCCATGGACAAGGAGGCCGACGCGCTGGTCATGGAGGCCTGGGATGAATGGGGCGGCTACTGGGGCTTCAAGCCCACTGTGAAGACCGTCAAGCTCCTGGGCATCCCGGAGGCCACCACCCGCATGGCTATGATGGCCACCGGCGAGGCCGACCTGTCCCAGTTCCTTCCCGGGCCGTACCTGAAGGAGGCGCGCGGGTTCACGGTCAAGCAGTACGTCAGCGTCCGCACTAACTGGTCCTACTTCCTGAGGGTGAACAACCCCGATTCTCCCTACAGCAAAGTGAAGGTCCGCCAGGCCCTAAACTACGCCGTGGACAAGGAGGCGATAATAAAGGCAGTGCTGGCCGGGGCAGGCATCCCCGTCGGGCAGAATATTAGCCCCGTGCAGTTCGGCTATAACCCCGAGGTGAAGCCCTACCCGTATGACCCCCAGAAGGCCCGCCAGCTCCTGGCGGAGGCCGGCTACCCCGACGGCTTCGACGGTGGCCGCACTATATCCACTGACTCTCAGACTGCCGATATTGATCTGTCGATAGCGGACTACTTTTCCAAAGTCGGCGTCCGCGTCGAAGTACGTAGGGGCGACAGCGCCATTATTGGTCCACGGATGCGCCAGCCCATCCACAACCTAGACAGCGATTACGTCATGTACACCTCAGCCTCCAGCCTGGGCGGAGAGGCAGACTACCGCATCTGGTTCGCCCTTACCAGCATGGGCAACTGGGCCTACTCACGGGACCCGGAGCTCGACAGCCTCTACGTGCAGTCTACCCGCGCTTCAAACCAGCGCGAGAGGGAGGCCTTGGTCCAGAAGGCGGCCCTCCTAAGCCACGATCAGGCCTACCTGCTGTTCCTGTGGACCAACCAGAGCGTCTACGGCTGGGGGCCGCGCATCGCCGACTGGACGTTCACCCCCGGCGAGGACGTGTTCGACAATGCCCAGTCCATCCGCCTGAAGTGAATTCATCTTGGGAAGGAGTCGACAATGACTAGGATCAGATGGGCTACCATTCCCTTCGTTGGCCTGGTGGCCCTAACCCTGGCCTGCGGCGGCGCGGCCGCGCCCACGGCCACCGTGGCGCCGGCCCCGGCTGTCGCAGCCACCGCTACCAGAGCGCCCGCTGCCGCCGCTGCCACAGCGACGCCGGTTGGCGCCCCCGCTCCCACGGTCGTAGCCATGGCCAAGCCCAGCGGCCAGGCCATCGTCGCCTTGGCCGGAGTCCTCGGCGCGGCGGGGGGGCAAGGGGGGCGGGGGGATCTGGACCCCGGCAACTGGGTCGGCGGCAGCCGCGGGCTCTATCGCGTCATCTACGAGCCGCTGGCTTATACGAACCCCATGGACCCCACGGGCAGGGACTACCTTTCACCTATCCTGGCCACGGGCTGGGAGGTGTCCAAGGACGGCCTCGCCTGGACCATCAGCCTGCGCAAGGGGGTAAAGTTCCACAACGGCGAGGGCTTAACCGCCCAGGTGATGGCCAGGAACATAGAGCGCTATAACGGAATCGGGCTGGGCCTGCTCCACCAGAACAGGACCGCCATCGAGTTCCCCGACACCAACACCCTGGTGCTGCGGTTCAAGGAGCCAAACCTGGGCCTCCTGGCCCAGCTGGTGCATACCACGCGCGCCGGTTACCCTGTGCCCGGCGGCTACCTGGACAAGTACGGCAAGGATGTACCCTCAACGGATATACGGAACCACCCCATCGGGACCGGCCCCTACAAGTTCGTTTCGATGGACACGGTGACCGACGGACTCGTCATGGAGGCCTGGGAGGACTGGGGAGGCTATTGGGGCTTCAAGCCCACGGTGAAAACGATCAGGCTCGTGGGCTCCCCGGAGGACACCACTCGCATGGCGATGTTGGCCACCGGCGAGGCCGATCTGGCCGCTTTCATTCCCGGGCCATACCTGAAGGAAGCGCGCGGGTTCACGGTCAAGAACTACCTCAGCGTCCGCACCGACTGGTCGTACTTCCTAAGGCAGACCCACGCCGACTCCCCCTATAGCAACGTGAAGGTCCGCCAGGCGCTGAACTACGCCGTGGATAAGGAGGCGATAATAAAGGCGGTGCTGGGGGGGGCGGGCATCCCCGTCGGCCAAAATATCGCCCTCGTCCAGTTCGGCTATAACCCGGATGTGAAACCCTATCCCTACGACCCCCAGAAGGCCCGCCAGCTCCTGACGGAGGCCGGCTACCCCAGCGGCTTCGACGGCGGCCGCATCGTCTCCACTGACGCCCCGACGCGCAATGTTAATCTGGCGATAGCGGACTTCTTCGGTAAGGTCGGCGTCCGCCTGGAAATAGCCATCATGGACGGAGCGCAGCATAGCCAGCGGGTCCGCAGGCCCATCCACGACCTGGACAAGGACATGAGCATGACTACGTCAGCCTCCAGCCTGGGCGGCGAGGCCGACTACCGCATCGAGTTCGCCATTACCAGCAACGGCCTGTGGAGCTACACCAACGACGCGGAGATCGACGCCCTCTACGCGCGGTCCACCCGCGCCGCGACCCAGAGCGAGCGGGAGCGCCTAATCCAGATGGCCGCCCTACGCAGCAACGAGCAGGCCACCATGCTGTTCCTGTGGAACCGCCAGAGCGTCTATGGCTGGGGTTCCCGCATCGCCGACTGGACGCTCACCCCGGGCGAGGACGTGTTCGACAATGCCCAGTCCATTCGCCTCAAGTGAAGCGCCGAGGCGGCGCCAGCTCCCGGTAGGAGGTGAGAAGGGACCTTAACGGCTTGGGGTGCCTACTGTTGACGGCGGCAAGAGAACACGGAAGGAGTTGATCATGGGTTCGATGCGGGATAAGGTGGCGGTCATCGGCATGGGCTGCACCAAGTACGACGACCACTTCGACAAGACGGGCGAGGACCTGCTGGTGGAGGCCTGCTACGACGCCTTCCAGGATGCAGGCGTGAGCCAGGACGATATTCAGGCCGGATGGCTGGGGGGCGGGATTACCGGTCAGACGTTGGCCCACGCCCTGAAGCTGAACTTCATACCCGTAACTCGGGTGGAGAACTGGTGCGCCACGGGGGGCGACGTCTTCCGCAACGCCGCCGGCTTCGTGGCGGCCGGGCTGTATGACATGGTCCTGGTGGCGGGCTTCACGGCGCTGGGCGATGCTGCTGGCGGGGGACACGCCCTCGACACGGGTGGCTCCAATGGCTGGCTGGTGGGTGAAGAGACCGCCTTCTCCATGAACGCCGTAGGCTCCTTCTCCACCGTGGCCACGCGCTACATGCACCACTATGGCCTCACCTACGAGCAGCTGAAGACCGGCCTGGGGTCCATCGCCGTGAAGAACTACCACAACGCCATGCTCAATCCCAAGGCCTGGCTCCACAAAGAGATCGACATGAAGGCGTATATGCAAGCGCCCATCCTGTCCTGGCCCCTGGGGCTGCACGACTGCTGCTGCTCACCCCATGGGGCCGCCGCTGCGGTCCTAACTACGCCCGAGCTGGCCAAGAAGTTCCGGGACGACTACATCGTGCTCAAGGGCAATGCCCTGAGCGTGGGGACCAAGCTGGGACGCATCTCCACCAGCTACGACTGGGTCCACTTCGACGAGAACATTCACGCCGCCAAGGTGGCCTTCGCTGACGCCGGCATCACCAATCCCTTGAAAGAGCTGGACGTGATCACCATGCACGATGCCTTCACCGTGGTGGAGCTGGCCCTCTACGAAGACATGGGGCTGGCCCCCCGTGGCAAGGGCGGCGAGTACGCCGCGGCGGGCGTGTTCAGCCTGGAGGGCGAGCTACCGGTGAACACCAATGGCGGCCTGAAGGCCTTCGGCCACGGCGGGGGGGGCTCAGGCGGCCACAAGATGTACGAGAAATACAAGAAAATAA
>Ga0082335_1008598_pt1 | contig 11504 bp, 8 predicted proteins | sample Subgrocontami58m_FD_72375 | JGI IMG/M metagenome (GOLD analysis project Ga0082335, IMG submission 72375) | Subsurface groundwater microbial communities from S. Glens Falls, New York, USA - GMW37 contaminated, 5.8 m (SPADES assembly) (version 2) ...
CCTGTCGCTCGTCTACCTTCCGTACGCGGATCTCACCTTGTGGGGACTGGGCCTGTTCGGATTGTTCTACGGCCTGGACTGGATCGCCACCGTGCCGCCGACCTTGCGCATCACCACCGACATCTTCGGCAGGCGCGATGCCGCGGTGATATTCGGCTGGATCTTCGTCGCACACCAGTTGGGCGCGGGATTCGCGGCATTCGGAGGCGGCGCCGCACGGACCGTGCTCGGCAACTACACCGGCGCGTTCCTTGTCGCCGGTTTCGCGTGCGCGCTCGCGGCGACGGGGGTGCTCCTCATCGCCCGCACCTTCCGGCTCGCGCCCGCCCGCTCGGCCTAGCCGCCGACTCTGCCGCAGCGCGACAGCACCGGCCACGTGCCGATTGCGTGATCTGGTTCATGTCCGGCGCCGCAATGCGGGGAATACATTAGATCCGGTTGCAATATGACCTGTCATTCCGAAGCCGAAGGCCGAGGAATCTGCTTGTTGCCAAATGCAAAAGCAGATTCCTCGCGGAGCCTGTCCTGAGCGAAGCCGAAGGGCTCGGAATGACATGATCAGCGATGGTTCTTTTGAAACCGGTTCCTGGTACGTTGACCATTCAGGGCGAACATGAACGCTACCATTGCGACCAACTGCCGTCTCTACCTCGTTCGCTGCGCCACGATCTGGATCCCGTCGTCGGAGGCTCGATCGCGCGCTGCATTCTCTGCCGGGTGCGCAAGACGAGCGACGCGGTCGCCAGGGCGGCGTAGGCGACGCGGGACACCACGCGGGCCGGCAGCGCATTTTTACCTGAGGAGCTTCGGATACTTCTTCTCGCGAAGCTCTTTGACTACCTTCTCGGTCAGTTTCCACGCTTCGCCCTCAATGCGGACGATTAGTTCGTTCCAGACCTTGCCAAATCCTTCGATCGCGTCGTCCTCCCTGTAGCGCACGCCGGCCGGCAAAAGTGGATCAATGTCTTCGGTCAGACTGCGGTTCAGCTTCTCCAGCATGCGCTGCTCGGCTTCGGCACGGGAGATTGGATGCCCTTCCAGTTCCAGGTAATGCTCAAGGGATTCGACAATCCGGCCGGTGTCGAGGTCGAGCTGTTTGAGCCCCTCGTTAAGATCGAAAAGGTCCCTGCCTTTCCGCCGCTGAAGCAGCGCGCGGAGCTTTGTCCCAAAGAGCTCATCGGGTTCGAATGACACGATTTCGGCTCGGGCCTCATGCCACCCGCTTGTGACTGCGAAAGGATAAGTCTTGAGCCCGTATAGATTCTCATGCTCGCGCGTGTTGATTTCGATCTTCAAGTTCAGCTCGGTATCGGGGGCGGTTTCAGAAGCGAACCGAAACGTGAGATGTATGGAATGGCCGGCACGATTCCGGGCGCAGTCGCCGAGCCATGCGAGTGCCTCGCGCACCGCGTCGATCGTAGGGCCGATACGCTCGGGGCGGACCTGTACCAAGTCGATATCCTCCGAGTAGCGCAATGGCCGCCTGAACAGCAGCTTGTTGATCGCGGTGCCGCCGCGAAAAGCGATTCTGCCTTTCAGCTTCGGCGCGTTGAAGAGATTGCAGAGCGCACGGCAGATAATCAGATCTTGCTCGACCAGCCTCAGGTCCGGCCACGGCGCACGCGCGCTCCATTCCTGAAGGTAAGCGCGCGGGATCAAGAATCGACCTCGACTCGCTCATTGATCAGCAGCATCCACTTTGCATCCCTTTCCTGCGACGAAGCCAGTGCGGTAACCAGCGGCTTGGTTGCCGGATCGAGCGGCTTCAAGGATTTGGCTTTACGGGCAAACGGCTCAAGTGCATTCGCCTGACGGGCATGATGGGCAAGCTCGAGCAGATAGCCGAGCCTCCTCACCGACGAATTCTCGTAAACATTGGCGAGCTTGGCCAGCTTGCGAGGGTCCACCTTGGCACCCAGATCCTTCGCGATCTGCGCCACACCATTGATGCCCGCCGCCCGATGAAGATAGCGTGCGCAATCAAGGAGAGTGAGCTCGACGCCTGCAACCTTTGCGAAGCCCGCCTCGGTTTTCATTTGCGCGAGCCATTCCGGGCGATTGGCTTCGCCGAAGGCGTGCGGAGCCTGATATATGAACTGCAGGCGATGGCGACCGATCTCGAAGGCCCGCAACTGCCTTGGAACGATGACCTGGAAAACCATGGCCGCCTGGCCGGAGGAACCGTGAAACGCAGCCGCGCGAAGCAGCGAGATCCGGTAGTCGATCCCTTGGTGCTTCATGAGCGGCTCAATCCAACGCGCCGGATCCGGCGCTCCAAACAGCCGGTCCTCGGGCCGAAGGATGAGGTAAAAGCCGTGCCGGGGATTCGCCAAGCGCCGCTTCTTGATAAGCCGGCTAATGGCGGCGGCAAGGTTCGTCGGCGCCAAGCCGAGCGCGTGCAGCGCCTCTTCCCGGGAGAAGTACGCGCGGCCGCGCTCAAGCTGCTCGTCCAGGTATTTGTCCAGGGCGGACATGCCCCTAATCGTATGCTAAACATGACATATAGGCAATACTTTTGCATACGATAGGGGCCGGCTCCCGACGTCGAACGAGACCAGCGAAACCTCTGCTCGAGTCGACCAGAGCGTCTATCCGAAGGGAAAATTCGCACTTCACTGATCGAGGAAGTCGCTGTAGGCCAGTTCCTGAGTGGAGGCCTGTTGCAGCAGGGCCTCCAGCCGGCTCGAGCGGAAGGCCTGGTCCGCAAGCGCCGGCCCTGGCCGGTGCTCGGCCGATGCTGCCGTTGATACTCGTCGCACTATGCGTCGGCAGAGCAATCGTTCCCAGCCGTTGCCGCAATCAAGAAGCCGAACGACAGCTTCTTCGGGGGACGAACGCGTGCTCACGACCCATAGGCGACAGACGCAATTCCCGATAGCTGCCGTTTGCCAAGCGCTCAGAAGGAAACGGCGGGGGAGGAATTCCGCTGCCACGTTGTCCTGAGCTCCGCCCCCAATTTGCTTGGCCGCCCCGATTGCCCAAGGGAAGGAGGGATAGGGAAGTCAATCCGGCCGCGAAGTGTCAAGTTCTTGCGGGCGCGCCGCAAGCCGGTGCCTGAACCGCGCCCAATGCGCCTCATGTTCATTCGGCTCCGCTGGGAACCCGGCGCAGGCTGTGGTCGTAGTGAGTCTAGTGGCAAATGGGATTCTTACGATCCCGTGCCCAGTGCAATAGTCGTCAGCCCTGAAACGCATCGATCATCGTCTTGATGACGTCCGGCACCGCCGAATTTACGAGCAGTGCAAGGTCAAAGCCGTTTGAGAAGTGGACGAAGCCGGTCCGCATGCGCGTGCCGCTGAGCGCATCCAGGCCTCCGTCGTGGTAGTAGTACAAACCGTATTGTCCACTGAAGGTATAGACGCCGAGAGATTCGTCGAACATCTGCGCCGTGAGCGATGCCGGCAGGAGCTTGTACGTGCGCAAACCGTTCAAGATCTGCAGGATTGCTGTCGCCGTGGCGATCCACCCGCCGGCGCCTAGGAATGTGATCGTTGGCCAATAGTCGCCGGCCGCAGTGCTGAGGTTGTCCTTGTACGACAGCGTAGCTTGTTGCTGGGGCAGCGCCGTAGGCGTGATTACGGTCGCGTCCAGGCCGAGTGGAGAGAGGATGTTCGTAGTAACCCATTCCGCGTAACCATTTGGCGTATTTAGCTCGAGAACAGCCTGCAGAATCGTGAAGTTCGTGTTCGAGTACGTGTAAGTGCTCGTCACCGGCTTTGCGAGATACGTTCGCAGGAAGTCCCAGAAGTCGCTCGTGTACAGGTTATTGTCCTGTTCGAGTCCGCTCCGCATCTGCAGCAGCTGTCGGAACGTGACGTTCGCGACGCCGGGGCCGAAGACTTGAATCTGCGGTGCGAGGTATTGCGAAAACGTCGTATCGAGGGACAGGTTCTTGCTGTTCAACCATTGAAGCGTCGCGATGGCGGTGATCGGCTTGGTGACGCTGGCGATGTTGCAAAGCGACCCGGCGCTCCATGCGGTCTGCGGGCTGTCGGCGGGATTTGCTGAGCGTGTATCGCCGGCTTGTCCACTTTGTACGACAGAGCCCTTGTATCCCGCCGCCCACGAGTACCCCTGGACGTTGCTCAGCGCTGCCGAAAGGCTCGTCGACCACGTCGGCTGCGGAAGTCCGGGAACGACGCCGACGCTGACGACGCCCTTCAAGCTTTGGAGGATCGTCGAGAACGTCGTCCAATCGCACGGCGCGATGACCGTGCCGCTGGAGCCCTGCAGGAACACGCCGTCGTACCAGCGTTGGCCGGTAGGATCGTCGAAGATCTGCAGATCGACCAGGCCGTTTCCGTCGGCCTGTGCGCTCGCGTAGATGTTTTCAAAAACGGCCCAGGTGGGAGCGAGAGCAATCGCGTAGCCGCGCGTGGGATTGGGCTCGAATACACCGATGAAGGCCGTGTTGCCCTTGCTGTTGTAGACGGCGAGCACTACTAGCCGATTGCCATTGTTCAACTGCGCCTGATAGAGCGGCTCGAACGCTGCGTAACTGGGAGCGGTTACGACCGTCTGTCCGGACGTCGAGTCGAGCCACACCACCACGAATGAAGTCAGGCCCTGCGCAAGCGGCCGCGCGCTGATACTGATGATGCGTGCGTAGGGGTTCCTGTTGATGGTTTGCTGGATGTCCTTCCAGTCGAGGCTGCGCTCGAACATGGTGACTGCGCTGACATTCGTTTGTTGCATGAACGTTCCGACGAACACCGAGTCGTCGCCGTCGAGGTACTCGTCGGCCGAAACGAGGACGTTCCCTTGCTGCATGTAGGAATCGACGATGGTCACGAACTGTTGCCAGCCCTTTACCGGGCTGGAAATCATTGGCTGCGCTGTGCCGGGGTTCAAAATGCCGTAATAGAGCTGCGTATCACCCGGTACAGTGAGCGAACCTTCGGCCAGCGCAGGCCGTTGATGTGGATGATCGAACATAGATTAGAACCTATCCAGAACTCTAAACCGATGGTTTGAAACGCGCAACTGTGCAGCATCTTCTCGAACAGAATCGCGAGCGGCCAGCTCGTTCTTTATGAGCGCGTACGCGAAGGCGACGCATCCGGCGCCCGCGGAGAGAGCGGTGACGCAAGACAGGTTTGCCGATATTGCGACTTGCAAGTCGCGATCGCCGCTCCGATGACGCGAAGTCACGTGCTGCCATTATGCGAATGGCCGGTTTGGAGCGGTTTGAGGGGTGAACCTCCACCGGCTGGACCTGGCCGGGAGCGGCGATTGCCCATACTCGCCCAAAGCGGACCCCGGAAAGAATTTCGGCTTTTGTGGGTGACCGGTTACCGGCTCGGCTGGGAATTCACACTGTCGGCCAAAACCGGGCTGTCGTGAACGGGTCAGCTCCGATCCGGCGCGCGGCCACGCGCACCCTGGACGAGGTGAACCCCACGATCACCTGCGCACGATCATCCCCACCTTATTCACCGGTGATCCCCAGGTTACTCACCGCATTTCCACAAGGTTGTGCGTTGGCGAAACAGGTATCTTGTGGCAGCCTCTTCACCCGTTCGCAGGGTTGATTCCACAAGGGGAGCGCAAGAATGAAGAAGAGCGCGTTCGAGACATTCAAGTTCGGTCAGAACAAGACATCAAAGCAAACCTATTTCCCTTCCACGACAGTCAAGCAAACGGACACGACGCCAGCGGTAGGTGTCGCGTCCGCGACACGGCCCCAGGGGAGCACTTCAAGCAGGAAGCGGACAGCTCAAACTTAGCAGCGCGCCCGGCGTCCTGCCCGGACAGACGCGCTCGGTGTCGCATCCGAGTCCCGAATGCGGCATTCCCGCTTCCGGCGCAGCGCGAAATGGTCATGCATGCTCGCGGACACGCCGTTGGACTTGCTGTCCCTCATCCACCAGGAGTAGGGGAGCGACATGAAATGGCTGTCCAGAGCGATCGCCGCGATCGTCGATGCGTTCGCGGATGTGGTCGATGCAATCCTGACCGCGGTGGTGGAGTTTGCGTCCGACCTCATCGAGATGATCGGCCACGGGCTGGGCGCTTTCTTCCGCTGGCTGGCGGATTACGCCGAGGAGGGCGACCACGGCAACAACGCGGCCGCGCTTCGCTGGATCGGCAACGTCATCGAATCCGCGTTCGGGCTCGCGGCCACGGCGGTCAAGGCGGTGGGTTCGTTTGCAATCGATTTGATCACCGGCGCGATCAGAATCGCCGGCGGTATCCTCAGCCTCAATGGCAAGCTCTTGCTCGAGGGCCTGGACGACATCGTTTCGGGCTTTGTCGGCGCGGTGGCCATCATCTTCCTGAAGTTCGTCGAGCTGCTGCAGACGATTGTTCCGGTGGAGCAACCGGGCCGGCCGCTCACTCCGGCAGAGCGAGACATGCTGCGACGCATCTACCGCCACTCGCTCTCGCTTGGTGCGATCCGTGTCAACGACCGGACCTCCGGGTTCTTCTCGGTCAATCCCTCGCCTTTCACGCTGGGCAACACCATTTTCCTCAAGGGCGAGAACGTCGATCCCGCGGACCCGGCGGGCAATCCGTTGGTTCTGGTGCACGAGTCGGTGCACGTGTGGCAATACCAGCACGAGGGCAGCAGCTACATCGGCAGGGCGCTGGGCAATGCAGCCTTCGAGCCTGCCACCAACACCAACGGCGGCTGGCTGGTGGACATCGCCGCCGGGCGCCTGCGCTGGACGGATTTCGGAAAGGAAGCGCAGGCGTGGTTCGTCGAGGATGTCTTCACCGTCGGGCAACTGACGAGCGGCAGCGCCACGGCCAGCGGGCACGGCGTGTTCTTCGACGCCGATGGCGAGGGCAACATCGGCAGCTTCGTGTGGAGCTCGGTGGATCACACCGCGCTCGCCAACGACGCCGTCGTGGCGATCCGCCGGCGCGTCAATTTCCGTCTGTCGCAGTTCCTGTAGCTGCGTCCGTCGCGTGACGGTCGCTTCGCAACCCCGGCGGTCGCGTAGTTAAAGGGCCGACGGGATTGACTGCTTCTCGGCCGTTGCCGCCGTTGGAATGGTCCCGGCGTTAGGGCAGGAATGTGGTGGTTTGCCGACGTCCGTGGCGACGAGTTAGCCAACGACACCGGTACACCATCGAATTCACCCTCCCTGCGAACAGCGGACGTCTGAAGCCCCGTCCGGATCCCGGCCATTCGCTCTACCAACTCCGCGCTGGAGTATGATGCTTTTCGCATCGAATGTTGGGAGTGGTTACCCGAATAACAGGAGCAGAATTAAGTAAAGCGCCCGAGACCATGAAAGACTTTCCGTTCGACCCGTATGATTTCTTCGGCTACGTGGCCACGGGCTTGCTGGTTCTCGTCGGGCTAGAGTGCATGATCGGCGTTCCCGAGATCATCGGGAAGGACTTGAAACCGCTCGAACTCTCGGTTGTTGTGCTGGCCTCGTATATCGTTGGCCAAATGATGGCTACCCCCGCCAAGGCGCTCCTCGAGGACTTCGTAGTCGCGGTCTTGCTTAAGAAACCGAGCGTGAACCTCATGCGGACTAAGACAAGCGCGCTGCGCTTTTTCTTCCCAGACTACTTTCGCCCACTCCCTGCGGATATCAGAGACCGCATCCTTGCGAGGGCACGGACCGAGGGTCTCGCCGACCTCCAGGGAGAATCGCTTTTTTTGCACATCCGCTTCCGAGACTATGTCCGCTCCGACTCATCGCTCATGAGCCGCCTCGGTACGTTTCTCAATAAGTATGGCTTCAATCGAAATCTGTGCTTTGCGCTGCTTGCCTTCGGCGTGGCGACACTCTCCACGACCCCGTTCCACACTGCGTCCGAGACGGCCCGCTACGCCCTCCTCGCCGTCGCTGGAGGCGTTGCACTTTTCTATCGCTATTTGAAGTTCCTTCGCCAGTACTCGTACGAGCTCTTTAACTCGTACGCTGGTCGAAGTTAAGGAACGAAGCCATGGCGGTAGCGCTGCAGGACGGCCTTCTGCAGATGTTTGACGTTGACCATGGCCAATGCGCTCTGCTCACGCTGCCGACGCCGGCGGGGATAAAGCGCGTACTCATCGACTGTGGGCATGCGGCGGACTTCTATGGCAAGCCCTGGTATCCCGGTCAGCACCTCCAGTCGCTCGGCGTTAAGTGGATTGACCTACTGATTTGCACGAACTATGACGAAGACCACGTGTCCGGCTTCCCGGACCTGCTGGAGCGCCAAATTGCCATCGGATGCATCCTCGGCAACCCGAGCGTCTCACCGGAGACCATCACGCAACTGAAAACCGAAGACGGCATGGGGCACGCGATCGAGGCCGTTTCAAACGTGCTCCGCATCCGACGAGCACTTCAGTGGGCCCAAGTGCCGCCGATCATTCCTGGACTGGAGCTCACTTGGTTCTGGAACCCCTATCCCTTCTTTGAGGACGAGAACAACCTGAGCCTCGTAGCGCTTCTGAATATCCGCGGCATCAACTTTCTGTTCCCCGGCGACATGGAGTGCAATGGGTTCAACAACATGCTTAGGACCTGCGCGCCGTTCAGGAACGCGATGTCTGGCGTGCACGTCTTGGTCGCTTCGCACCATGGCAGGGACAACGGCATTTGCCCGTCGATGTTTGACGACTACGGCTGCAGCCCTGCCGTCGTGGTCATCTCCGACGACTATAAGCAATACGACACGCAAGAGACGAACGGTTACTACTCGCGCAAGGCTAAGGGCATTGCATGGTTCCGCAACGAAGGTGCACGCTATGTCTTGACGACGCGAAGCGACAAGGAGATTCTCTTCTCGTTCAGCGGCGGCAGCTGTCTGGTCTGGTGACCGGCGAACAGAGCAACCGTCCCTTTCGAAACGGTTGAAACGTAATGGCAGACGGGGACCGCTGGCCACGAGCGAATCCCCAAACTATTCTTGTCAAGGCGAGCTGCGTAGATGGACCCTCTCGCCTATGCACAAGCCAGCAGCTAGCTGCGGGGAGATGTGCACAATGGCGAATGATTAACTGCCTAAATGGATTCGGAGGAACCGTGCTGAGACTGTTCCAAAGATCTGAGGACAAGCTCTTTGTTCACCGGTTTCCACGTGACCTTCCTCCTAGTGAGGCTTTGAGCGTGGAAATTGGCGGGGTGGAGAAGTATCAGGTGGATACTGCAGGTCCTGTTATCCGGCCCCCAATACTTCGGCCGAATCAGCACCGGCAGAAACGTTTCACGCTTGTTGAGATGGAATTTGGACAGAAGGTGATCGCCCATGAGCTGCGGGTGAATTTCACAACCTCGGAGGTGCTTCTCATTGGCCAGATTCACTCGACGCTCATTCTCGAGCCTCAAGTCTTAATTCCCTGCCGATCGACACTTACTACCTACTACGCGAGGAAAGGTAAGAAGAAGGTGCTCCACGCGTACTTCCAAAGCTCTGGCCACCCGTTCATCAATATCGATCGGGTACTCGAAGGCTACGATCGTGTCTATTGCATAGATACGAACACTGCGATCAATCGCAGTGGGCAAAAGGTTGCGGTTACCACTGCACTTGCTGCGAAGGCGAGGAGAGTCGGTGAAAGCGCAGTGCATATCGGGTCAGACTACACTATTCAGGTGGTCGCGCGAGACCCACCTCCTGGCAACCCCGAATTGCACGGAATCTGGTCGGTACTTGGATTTCTTGTTAGAGATCACCCTGGACTGGTCGAGGGTCGGCTTGCCATCATTACAGATACAGAATTGGGAATGGTGAAGGCGTGGCACGAACGAACCGAGCCGTTCTACGGTGGCCACAGGCTTCCTTATGGCGTGGACATCTTCTATGCGACCGCTGATGCAGGGAGCGAGGAATTCATGCCAAACCAACTCATGAGAGTTTGCGATTCGCTGAGCGCGAGGAAGCTGCGTGAAGTCATTGATAGCTGAGAGCTTCGTCAGCGACGACCCTAATGCAGATTAGCTGCATCGCCCCCTGATCGGCTGATAGCAGCCAATGTACGTTTGTAGAACTTCCACATGCGGCATCGACGTTCCTGGTTCTTTTGCCGGTCAACTCCGACGTAGGGCGGGGCGCACCGACCCTAACGGTGTCGTGGGGGAATGCTCACTACGAATCGTGTGGGTGAGTTCGCTGGAGTAGGATCTGCTGCTCAACGGCCCGATGTCGTGAACGTCGGCAATCTGCCCCATTGCTGACGTAGTGCCTAGACCGCTCCGACTGCGGCATTGGCCGAGGTAGGGACGGTCGAAACGCTCAGCATCAATTTCCGTTCCTGGCCGAACCAGAACTCCGGCCGCCTCGATCCTACCCTCTCTCCAACATCGGGTATCCCTCGGCTTTCGGACGCCGATCACGACCTGCAAGGGCCGCTCGGTCCGGCGAGGTCCGGCCGGAAGCAAACTGATCGGTGCGCGCTCCGAAGCCGCCCAGGGCGTCGCGACTTTCTCCGCTCGCCGGCATCCGGCACATGGGCGAGAAGCGGGCGGTCTCGATGCCCAAGCTACGAATTGGGCCCTGTTTCACCCCGTATTCGATATCAACGGCCGGCACCGGTCACCGTAGTCTACGCCCGCCAGGCATTGCGGTACGTGCGACAGCAGTACCAACAACAAGAAATCACCACTGTCGCTTCAGCATTTCGGAAAGGCTGTCTTTCATGGCACCGTTTGACTGGCATCCGTCGCTTGCCGTGGGGTATCGCCCGATCGACGAGCAGCACCGCCACCTGTTTGGTCTGGCCGAATCCGTTCTTCGTCCGCCCAAGTCGATTTCCCCCGTCGAAGCAGGCGCACGATCGCTCGCGGCGATCGTCGATTTCACGCGGCAGCATTTCGCCTTCGAGGAAGCGCTGATGCGGGAGTCCGGATACGCGGAGGGCCGCGGCCATGCCATTCTGCACGCCTCGCTGCTCGCGGAACTGGATGCCCATTGCTCGATCGCCTGCGATGGTCAACCTGCGAATTGGGTCGCCAGTGTCCAGTTTCTCTATCAGTGGCTCTACATGCACATCCGGTCCGCCGATCGCCAACTGGTCGGCTGGATCGCTCAATGCTAGTCGGCCGCCGCGTCGCCCGATCGGGACCGCTGTCAAAGTAATTTCCAAAAGAGTTGCGGCAACGCCTTGATTCGTTTTCGCCAACGATGCCGATGTCATGGGCGCGAATGCGGCGAGACTTGACAGGCGAGCGCGCGATGCCGTCTACTTTGCCTCCTGCTGAACGTCGCTTGCGTGGACGTGCAGGAGAACGTGCGGCGGTCCCGGGGATGGGTCGGGGCCGGACAAATAAGATCAACAACGAGAAGAACGATGGATCGATCCGCAATTGCGGGGTCCTGGGGGATGCGCGCGAGGGCGAAGGCGCCGCAGAGGCGACGGCCCAGCCGCGCGATATCGCCGTATCGCGGCGCGTTCGAGTGGATCAGCGAGAGCTGCCTCTGGCTGGATCCGGAGAGCGGGCGCGTCACGGACTGCAATCAGGCGTTCCTGGAGTTGACCTCGCGCGCCGCATCGGAGGTGGTGGGGAAGCCTTTCCACGAGCTGGTGCCGCGATCCGAGCTCGGGCAGAGTACGA
>Ga0082335_1007302_pt1 | contig 11497 bp, 15 predicted proteins | sample Subgrocontami58m_FD_72375 | JGI IMG/M metagenome (GOLD analysis project Ga0082335, IMG submission 72375) | Subsurface groundwater microbial communities from S. Glens Falls, New York, USA - GMW37 contaminated, 5.8 m (SPADES assembly) (version 2) ...
TCCCGGTCACCCATCAGCCGCCTTCCCTGTCGAAGCCCGTGTTCTTCTTCGAATGAACATCCACAGGCGGCGGCCAGTATAACCCGAAGGCCCCTGCGCTCGGCCCTGCCTTACAGACCAGACATGCCACGAATAGTTCACCGGTTTGTATGGCCATTTTTCGCGCGGCGCCAGAGCAACCAGGACCGCAGGCTGCGCCGGTCCGCCTCGGAGGCCGCACCCGGCCCGACGACGATCCATTTGCGTCCGTGGGCGGGGGCCGCAAGCGGCACGACGACCAACCACGGCGACGCGTAGCCGCCGCCGCCGATCGCCGCCTCGTGCCAGCGCTCGCGGCGGTCCTGCCACAGAGCCCGGCCGTCCTCGTGCAGCTCGATCGCCAGGGCCGAGTCCGGCCAGCGCCGAAGCGCGTCGCCGCCGGCCCGCAGCGCCGAAAGCCCGACGCCCGTCAGCGCGAGCGCGAGCGCAGGACCCCCCAGGCTCACGCTCAAGGCGAGGCCGGCCAGCACGTGGATGACGAGAATCAGCGCAGCGAGGACCGGGGATGGCCGAAGGCGAACCGAAAGCGCGGCCTGGCTCAAACCCGAGTGAAGATCAGCGTGCCGTTGGTGCCGCCGAATCCAAACGAGTTCGACAGCGCGGCGCGCATCGGCATTTTCCGCGCCGCGTTCGGCACGTAGTCCAGGTCGCAGGCGGGATCCTGGTTGATCAGGTTGGCCGTGGGAGGCGCCACCTGCTCGCTCACCGCGAGGGCCGAAAAGATGGCTTCCACTCCGCCTGCCGCTCCCAGCAGGTGACCCGTCATCGACTTGGTCGAGCTGACCGCCAGCCGCTTCGCGTGATCCCCGAAACAGCGCTTCACGGCGACCGTCTCGGCGATGTCGCCCAGCGGGGTCGAAGTGCCATGGGCGTTGATGTAGTCGATCTGGTCGGCGTTCATGCGGGCGTTTCGAAGTGCGTTCGCCATGCAGCGCGCCGCCCCTTCGCCGTCTTCCGGGGGCGCGGTCATGTGGTGCGCGTCGGCGCTCATGCCGTAGCCCGCGAGCTCGGCGTAGATCCTTGCGCCGCGCCGCTTCGCGTGCTCGTACTCCTCGAGCACCAGCACGCCCGCCCCTTCGCCTAGAACGAAGCCGTCGCGGTCCTTGTCCCAGGGGCGGCTCGCGGTCGCGGGGTCGTCGTTGCGCGTCGACAGCGCCCGCGCGGAGGCGAATCCCCCGACAGCGAGCGGGCAGACGGTCGCTTCGGAGCCGCCGGCGATCATCACGTCGGCGTCTCCGTACTCGATCAACCGCCCGGAATCGCCGATGCAGTGGGTGGCGGTCGTGCACGCGGTCACCATCGCCAGGTTCGGGCCCTTCAAGCCGAACATGATCGACAGGTTGCCGGAAATCATGTTGATGATCGTCGCGGGGATGAAGAACGGCGAGATCTTGCGCGGCCCGCTCTTCAGGTAGTCGTTGTGCGTTTCCTCGATGGACGGCAGACCGCCGATCCCGGAGCCGATGTTGACGCCGATGCGCTCCGCATTCCCGGGGGTCACCTGCAGCCCTGAATCGCGGATCGCCTGGATTCCCGCCGCCATTCCGAAATGGATGAAGGCATCCATGCGCCGCGCTTCCTTCGGCGACAGGTACTGCGTGACGTCGAACCCCCGCACCTCGCCGGCGATCTGCGCGGAGAACGCGGCGGGGTCGAAGCGCGAAATGCGGGAAATACCGGGCTTGCCGGCAAGGATGTTCGACCAGGCCTCGGGAACGCTGTTTCCGACCGGGCTGATGATCCCCAGCCCGGTGATGACCACTCTACGACGCGACAACGCTACTCCACAGGAAGAGTGACAAGTCAGGCCTTTTTCGCGTGGCCCAGGATGTAGTCGATCGCCTGCTGCACTGTGGTGATCTTTTCCGCATCCTCGTCGGGAATCTCCATTTCGAATTCTTCCTCGAGCGCCATCACCAGCTCGACCGTGTCGAGCGAATCGGCGCCGAGATCATCCACGAACGAGGACTCGTTCTTGATTTCCGCTTCGTTCACGCCCAATTGCTCGGCAACGATCTTCTTGACGCGCGGTTCTACGTTTTCCATGCGGAACTCCTTCTCCCTATCGCTATCCGGTGATGCGGGACATCAAAGCGGCGAATTGTAGCAGATTGAATGTGTATCGAAGAAACCGGCGCTAATTCATGTACATGCCGCCGTTTACGTGCACCGTGGCGCCCGTCACGTAGCCTGCCTTGGGCGAAGCGAGAAACAGCACCACCGCCGCTACGTCCTCGGGCTTGCCCAGCCGCCCGAGCGGGATCTGCGCCAGCAGCGCGTCGCGCTGCGCCTCGGGAAGCGAGCGCGTCATGTCCGTATCGATGAAGCCCGGCGCGACGCAGTTCACCGTGATGTTCCGGCTGCCGATCTCGCGGGCGAGCGATCGGGCCATCCCGGCGATTCCCGCCTTGGCGGCCGCGTAGTTGATCTGCCCCGGGTTGCCGCTCGAGCCGACCACCGAAGTGATGTTGATGATGCGCCCCGAACGCGCCTTCATCATGCCTCGCAGCACGGCCTTGGACATCCGGAACACGGACTTGAGGTTCGTATCGATAACGGCGTCCCACTCCGATTCCTTCATCCGCATGGCGAGGTTGTCCTGGGTCACGCCCGCGTTGTTGACCAGTATCGAAACGCTGCCGTGCGCCTTTTCGATCGCGCCGATCACCGCCTCGACCTGCGCCCCGTCCTTCACGTCGAGCAGCATGCCGCAGCCCTTGGCGCCGGCCGCGCCGAGGTATTCCGAGATCCCCGCCGCACCGGCCTCGGTCGTCGCGGTGCCGATCACCGTGGCGCCGGCGGCGGCGAGTTCGAGCGCGATCGACTTCCCTATTCCGCGCGATGCGCCGGTGACCAGCGCAATCTGGTTTGCCAGCATGGTCATGTTCTCCCTAAGCCGGCTCCGACGGAATCGAACGGGTTGCTGTGATTTGCCATCCCAACTCTCCCGATTTTGGAAAGTTGCGAAGTTGCAACTTTCCAAAATCGGGAGATCTATATAAACCCAAAATCGTCGCCAGTTGCGTCAACACGCGAGTCATGAACGCCCGAAGATCAGCACGCCCTGCTCGATGCCGGCGCGGTCGGCAAGCGCCAATCCCTGCAGATCGGGCGAGATACGCTTCGCGAGCGGCGCCAGAACCTTGCCGGGCCCGCACTCGTACACGTGGCTCACGCCCTGCGCGGCCATCGCCTGGATGCACTCGACCCAGCGCACCGGGTGGTCCGCCTGGCCCGCCAGCGCGTCCTTGATCGCCTGCGGATCGGCGTGGCTCTTCACGTCGAAGTTGTGGACGACGGGAATGCGGGGCGCAGCGAAAGCGGCCCGCGCGAGGGCCTCGCGAAGCCGGGCCGCCGCCGGACCCATGAGCGAGGAATGGAACGGCGCGCTGACCGGCAGCGTCACTGCGCGCTTCGCGCCTCTCGCCTTGCAGGCTTCGATGCCGCGCTGCACCGCCGCCGCATGGCCGGCGATGACGATCTGTCCCGGCGCGTTGAAGTTCACCGCCTCGACGACTTCGCCCTGGGCCGCTTCGGCGCACGCGGCGCGCGCCGCGTCCTCATCCAGCCCGAGGATCGCCGCCATCGCGCCAGTGCCCTGCGGTACGGCCTCCTGCATGGCCTGCGCGCGCAGGCGCACCAGCGGCAGGCAATCGGCGAAGGAGACCACGCCCGCGACGACCAGCGCGGTGTACTCGCCCAGGCTGTGCCCGGCGACGATCCGGGGCTCTGCACCCCCCAGCTCCTGCCATGCCCGATAGGCCGCGTAGCCCGCCGTCACCATGACGGGCTGGGTATTGACGGTGCGATTGAGGTCCTCCGCCGGCCCCTCCGCCATGAGCGCGCCGATGTCCTGCCGGAGCACGTCCGAGGCCTCCGCGATCACCGATTTCACCGCGGCGAGATCGCCGTAGCCTTTCATCATCCCGACCGACTGCGAACCCTGCCCGGGAAATACCATCGCCAGCTTCATTTCATGCACCTCACCCTTCACATCTCCACCAGCGCAGCGCCCCAGGTGAATCCGCCGCCGACGCCCTCGAGCATCACGCGCTCGCCCGGCTTGATGCGCCCGTCGCGCACCGCGACATCCAGGGCGAGCGGAATCGACGCCGCGGAGGTATTCCCATGCCGGTCGACCGTGACGATCAGCTTCGCGGCATCGATGCCCAGCCGCTTGACCGTGGCATCCAGGATCCGGACGTTGGCCTGGTGCGGAATGAGCCAATCGATGTCCTTCACCTGCAGGCCGCACTGTGCGAGCGTCTCACGGGCGACTTCGTCCAGCACCTTCACGGCGAACTTGAACACCGCCTGCCCATCCATCTGCAGGAACGGCGATCCGCTGATCTTTCCGCCGCAGACGTTTCCCGGCACCGAGAGAATGTCCGCATACGCGCCGTCGGCATGCAGCACGCTCCCCAATACGCCCGGCCGGGTATCCGCGCGCAGCACCACGGCGCCCGCGCCGTCGCCAAACAGGACCGCGGTGCCGCGATCGTTCCAGTCGAGAATGCGCGAGAAGACCTCCGAGCCGATCACCAGCGCGCACCGGTGCTGCCCCGAGCGGATGAATTTGTCGGCCACCGCCAGCGCGTAGACGAAACCGCTGCACACCGCCTGCATGTCGAACGCGGGACAACCCTTGATGCCGAGTTTCGCCTGCAGCAGGCAGGCGGTGCTCGGAAAAACGTAATCCGGCGTGGAAGTCGCAACGATGATCAGATCGATGTCCGAGGCCTGCAGCCCGGCAGCCGCAAGCGCCCCGCGCGCCGCAGGCAACGCGAGGTCGCTGCATGCCTGCGACGCTTCGGCAACGTGCCGCTGGCGGATTCCCGTGCGCGACCGGATCCACGCATCCGAGGTATCCATTCGCGCGGCGAGCTCGTCGTTGGTTACGATCCTCTCCGGCAGGTAGCTCCCCGTGCCGACGATTCTGGAATAGATCACGCCGCCTCCATTGTTCCCAACCGCTGCGTCAGCCGCTGCAGCACTTCGCCCTTGACCTCGTCCATGGCGCGCTCGATGGCGCGTTCGAATGCGAACGCATCGGCCGAACCGTGGCTCTTCACGACGATGCCGCGCAGCCCGATCAGGGTCGCGCCGTTGTAGCGGCGATGATCCACCCTGCGCCTGAACGCGTTCAGGACGGGACGGGCGAAGAGCGCCGCAGCCCGCGTCATCCAGTTGCGCGTGAATTCCTCGCGCAGGAACGCGCCCAGCATCTGCGCGAGCCCCTCCGAGGTCTTGAGCGCCACGTTGCCCACGAACCCGTCGCACACGACGACGTCGGTCTTGCCCTTGTAGATGTCGTCGCCCTCGACGTTGCCCTGGAAATTCAGGCCGCTGGCGCGCAGCAGTTCGCCCGCCTGCTTGACGACTTCGTTGCCCTTGATCGCCTCTTCGCCGATGTTGAGCAGGCCGACGCTCGGCCTGTCCTTGTGCTCGACCGCCGATACCAGGGTCGCGCCCATGATCGCGAACTGCAGCAGGTTTTCCGGACTGCAGTCCACGTTCGCGCCCAGGTCGAGCATGTAGGTGCTGCCGCTCATGTTCGGCAGCAGCGAGAGGATGGCGGGACGCTCGATTCCGGGAAGGGTCTTGAGGACGAAGCGCGAAATGGCCATCAACGCGCCGGTGTTGCCGGCGCTCACCGCGGCCTGGGCCTCGCCGCTCTTGACGAGATCGACTGCCACCCGCATCGAGGAATTCTTCTTGCTCCTCAGCGCAAGCGCCGGCGAGTCGTCCATCTCCACGCGCTCCGCCGCGTGGCGCACCCGCAGCCGGGCGTTGCCGGTCGCGCCGAGGCGTGCCAATTCGCCCGCTATCGCTTCCTGCAGCCCGACGAGTATGACTTCCGCCTCGGGATGGGAGGCGAGGAATGCGACGGCGGCCGGCACGGTGACGCGGGGACCGTGATCCCCGCCCATGCAGTCGATCGCTAGGGTGATCGCCATCCGGCGCATGCGCGTTCGAGACGCGCGAGCATGTTTCCCTGTTACAGGACTCGCCGCCCGCGCCCGCGTCGCTTCGACGCGGAAACGGACGCTACTCGTCTCTTGCCTTGGCGACCTTCTTGCCCCGGTAGTAACCTCCCGGGCTCACGTGGTGGCGCAGATGCACCTCGCCGGTCGTCGGCTCGACCGCCAGCGGCGGATTGGTCAGGAAGTCGTGCGCGCGGCGCATGCCACGCTTCGAAGGCGACTTCTTGTTTTGCTGAACAGCCATGAATTCACTCCTTCAAATCGTTCTCGTTAGCCTGCCCGCTGTCATGCGGTCATCGAACCCGCTTGAGACCCGCCAGCGCCGCGAACGGCGAAATCCGGCCCGTCTCCGTGTCGTTTCGCGCCTCCACGCACCGTTCGTGCCGGGGCGCCATCGGCAACGCGAGGATCACCTCGTCTTCCACGAGTTGGCCGACGCGCATCGCCTTGCCCGCCAGCACCCTGTCGATGTCGTCCTCGGCCTCCTCGATCTCGCGCTCGCTCGCAGCCATCAGCAACTCGCTTTCGAGCGCAAAGGGGAAAGCGACGGGACCGAGGCACCGCTGGCACGTCAGGGTCAGCCTGCCGCGGGCCGAAACATGCAACCAGCAGCGGCCTTCCGCGTCGACCTTGCCCCGCAGTTCGTAGGTCAGACCGTCGGTCCCGCAGCGCATTTCGGCCAGCCGGGGCAACTGCGACAGATCCAGCGTCCCCGCGAGCGTTTCGGCGCTACGGGCAAACTGAAGGCCATCGATCACGGCCCGTTGCGACATAGGCGGCGCATGATATTATGTTTGCCCTCGCGTGTCAAAAGAAATTCCAAGTTGTTCATAGCGTTATCTCATTTTCGCGGCCGCGTGACCCGGCGGCTTGCCCACCCATGAAAATCGTCCTTGCCTCGACCTCCCGCTACCGCCGGGAACTGCTGAACCGGCTGCGGATTCCGTTTTCGGTCGCCGATCCGCGCGTCGATGAAACGGCCCTGCCCGGCGAGGCGCCCGAGGCGACCGCAGTGCGCCTGGCATGCGCCAAGGCGCTCGCCGTCGCGGACGGGCAATCCGATGCCCAGATCATCGGCTGCGACCAAGTCGCGGTCGCCGGCGGGAAAATCCTCGGCAAACCGGGCAATCATGAAAACGCCGTCAGGCAATTGCGCGAGCTCTCCGGGCGCGAAGCCACGTTCTATACCGCGCTCTGCCTGCACGACACCGGAACCGGCAGGACCTCGACCCGCGTCGTTCCCTACCGCGTGAAATTCCGCGCACTCGACGAACACGCGATCGAGCGCTACCTCGCCAGCGAACAGCCGTACGACTGCGCGGGAAGCGCCAAGTCCGAAGGCCTCGGGATCGCGCTCATCGAGCGCATGGAAGGCGAGGACCCGAACGCCCTGATCGGCTTGCCGCTGATCGCGCTGGTCGACCTGCTCGCCGAACACGGCGTTCGGGTCCCCTGACGTGCCGGGCGTTCTGTATCTCGTCCCCGCCACGCTGGGCGGCGACGCGCCCGATGCCGTCCTGCCCGCCGCGGTCCAGGCCCAGATCCGCCGGCTGGACTGTTTCATCGTCGAGAATCCGAAGACCGCGAGGGCGTTCCTGAAGCTGATCGGCACCGAACGCGCGCTGCAGTCCATCACGATCGAGCGCCTGGACCACAACACAGCGCCCGCCGCGGTCGATTCGCTGCTTGCGCCGCTTCGGGCGGGCCGCGACGCGGGCCTGCTATCCGAGGCCGGCTGCCCCGCAATCGCCGATCCAGGCGCCCTGCTCGTTCGCCGCGCCCACGCGCTCGGGATCCAGGTCGTGCCCCTGGTGGGCCCCTCCTCCATCCTGCTCGCCCTGGTCGCCTCGGGACTCGAATCGCAGCGCTTCGCCTTCCACGGCTACCTCCCGGTGAAGACACCCGCGCGCCAGCAAGCGATCCGTGACATCGAGCTGCGCTCGCGCAAGAACCGCGAGACCCAGATCTTCATCGAGACGCCCTACCGCAATCCGCACCTGCTCGACGCCCTGCTCTCCGCCTGCAGGCCCGACACGCTGATGTGCATTGCCACCGACCTCACGCTGCCCACGGAGTCCGTGCGAACCCTGCGCATCGCCGACTGGAAGACGCGGAAGCCCGACCTCAAGGACCGGCCGAGCGTGTTCCTGCTGCTCGCGAATGCGTAGGTTGCGCTTAGTCTCTTATCACTCGGATGTTGACAGAATTGGCCAAGATTTTGGGTTTAAACACCTCTCCCGATTTTGGGAAGTTGCAACTTCGCAACTTCCCAAAATCGGGAGATCATTGAAAGGCAAAGCGACGCAAGCTGTTCGGCTCCGGCGTCGCCGGCTTAGGAGACAGTCAGCGCAGTTGGAGACTGTCCGGAAGCGCCAGCTTCGCGAAGGCGCTCGCCATGGCGGCGCCGAAGCGCTTGGCGAAACGCTCGGCGATGTTTTCCTTCTGGGTGTAGTCGACGATGTCCTCGGCCTTGATGACCTCGCGCGCAACGTAGTCGACATTGCCATAGGCGTCGGCGAGTCCGAGCTCGATGCTCTTCGCGCCGGTCCACATGAGGCCGGAGAAGATCTCGGGGTTCTCCTTCAGCCGCTTGCCGCGGCCCTTCTTCACCACGTTGATGAACTGCTGGTGAACCTCGTCGATCAGGTTCTGCGCGTACTCCTGCTGCTTCGGATTGGCCGGGGAGAACGGGTCCAGGAAGGCCTTGTTCTCGCCCGCGGCGAGCAGGCGCCGTTCGACGCCGAGCTTTTCCATCGTGCCGGTGAACCCCCATCCATCCATGAGCACCCCGATCGAGCCGATGATGCTCGCCTTGTCGACGTAGATGCGGTCGGCGGCCGCCGCGATGTAATAGCCGCCGGAGGCGCACAGGTCCTCGACCACGACGTACACCGGGACGTTGGGATAGATCGTCCGCAGGCGCCGGATCTCGTCGTAGATGATGCCCGACTGCACGGGGCTTCCGCCCGGAGAATTGATGCGCAGGATCACGCCCTGCGTGTTCTTGTCCTTGAACGCACCCTGGAGCGCCGAGGTTACGCGGTCCGCGCTCGCATTGCCCCTCGGCTCGATCACTCCGACCAGATCGACCAGGGCCGTGTGCCTGCCGCCCTTCAGCACATCCGTCTCGCCTCGCCAATCCAGGGCGATAACCACGAAGAACGTGATATACGCGAAGGTCAGGAGCTTGAAGAAGATCCCCCAGCGCCGCGATCGGCGCTGTTCCTTGAGCGCGGCAAAGGCGAGCTTCTCGATCGTCTCGCGTTCCCAGTTGCGTTCTTCTTCCGCCATGTCGAGCTATTCCTGTTCCATGAGATACACCCGGCCTTCGCGCTCCGCGACCGCGAGCCGCGTGAGCGGTCCGGTGCACGGGCCCGCCAGGCAACCCCCCGTATCCGGTGCATACAGCGCGCCGTGCGTCGAGCATACCAAAAGCAGCCCCTCGGCATCAAAGAAACGCCCGAGCTTCCAATCGAGCTCCATCGGCATGTGGCCGCAACGGTTGAGGTAGGCGTGTACGCGTCCGTCGTAGCGAACCGCGAACGCCGCTGCGGTCTCCCCGTCGCGTTCGACCTCGAAGCGCACGCCGTCGCCCGAATCGACCAGCTCGGCACTCGTACAGATCAGGCGTTCTCGCGCAGCCATCGCTGCAATTCCTCCGTACTGTCCACGCACGCGACGGGATCGAGCGCGAGGAGCTTGTCCCTGGGATGCGCCCCGTGGCTCACCGCGAGCGCCGCGACGCCCGCGTTGGCTGCCATCTGCAGGTCGTGCACGGTATCGCCCACCATCAGCGTCGCGTGCGGGGAAACCGCCAATTCCCTCATCAGCTCGTGCAGCATGTCCGGAGCCGGCTTGGAGGCACACTGGTCGGCGCAGCGCGACGACGCAAAATAGCGTCCCACCCCCGTGGTTTCCAATGCGCGAACCAGGCCCCTGGCACTCTTGCCTGTCGCGATGGCGAGCACGTGCCCCCGAACATGCAGTTCCTCGAGCATCCCGGCGGTGCCTTCGAACAGGGGAATCTGCGGGTCGCGCAGCAGGTAATGATGCCGGTAGCGCTCGGCGACGCTGCGGTATTCGCCCGGCGGCAGGCCCGGCACGGCGTACGAGAGCGCATCGGCCAGCCCCAGGCCGATCACGTGGGCTGCGCGCTCGTCGTCCGGGATCGGCAGCCCCAGGTCCCGGCACGCTGCCTGGATGCATTCCACGATCACCCCCGCGGAGTCGATCAGCGTGCCGTCCCAGTCGAAAACGATCAGGTCGAAGCGCATGGCAGGTTCAGTCGTCACGCTTTTCCAGACCGCTCAGGAAGGCGTCGAGTTCCGGAGGCAGGGGCGCGTGCAGGACAAGCGTATCGCCCGTGGCCGGATGCGCAAAACGCAACTCGGCGGCGTGGAGGAACATGCGCCTGAGCCCGCGCTTGGCCAATTCGCGGTTCAGATCGAAGTCCCCGTACTTGTCGTCGCCCGCAATGGGGAATCCCAGGTGGGCGAGGTGCACGCGGATCTGGTGCGTGCGGCCGGTCAGGAGATCCGCGGAGACCAGCGAAAAGTCCCTGAACGCCTGTTCGCGCCTGAAGACCGAGCGCGCCTCGCGCCCCTCCTGATCCACGCTCACCCGCCTTTCGCCCGCCTGGGTCAGGTACTTGCGCAGGGGCAGCTCGACCCGTCGCTGCGCGCCGCCGAATTGGCCCTTGACGAGCGCGAGATAGCGCTTTCTCACTTTTCCTTCGCGCAGGTCGGCGTGAAGCCGGGTGAGCGCCGAGCGTTTCTTCGCCAGCATCAGCAGGCCGGAGGTCTCGCGGTCGAGCCGGTGCACCAGTTCAAGGAATCTCAGGCCGGGGCGCGCCGCCCGCATCGACTCGATGACACCGAAGCTGATGCCGCTGCCGCCGTGGACCGCCATGCCGGAGGGCTTGTCCAACACCAGGACCGCATCGTCCTCGAACACGGCCGGCAGGTCCACCGGCCGCGCCCGCGGGCGCGCCGCGCGCGATTCCTCCGCCATCCGAAGGGGGGGAATGCGCAGCCGGTCGCCCTCGCTCAGCCGGTAGGTTGCATCCACTCGCTTGCTGTTGACCCGCACCTCGCCGGTGCGCAGGATCCGGTAGATGTGGGTACGCGGGACACCCTTGCAATGGCGCAGCAGAAAGTTGTCCACCCGCTGGTCTTCGCCCCCAGGCCCAACAATCACCGTTGAGACATTGCTTAAATCCTTAATTTTGCTTATCATCTGCGTGCGGCTTGCGTTGCGGGACGGCCGATGGATCCGGAATTCGGACCCGGCTAACTTGTCCCCCGGTTCGGCTGCTTGCCTGGGTATGCTTCCCAAATGAGGACGCCTCCCCGATTCGCACGCGATGACCCGAAGCCAGCAAAGGTTGGTCTGATAAAGGACCAGTGATAGTACTTGATATGCGCGCCAGGAGCATCGGCACATTTTCCGGTCGGTTGCACTATTGACTGAATAGC
>Ga0082335_1008605_pt1 | contig 11492 bp, 11 predicted proteins | sample Subgrocontami58m_FD_72375 | JGI IMG/M metagenome (GOLD analysis project Ga0082335, IMG submission 72375) | Subsurface groundwater microbial communities from S. Glens Falls, New York, USA - GMW37 contaminated, 5.8 m (SPADES assembly) (version 2) ...
AGCAAAACTGCGGCTGCGTGATCCGGTCAGTCAAATCCTGCAGAAAGTCCTGAGTTTCTTCGGGCGACATGCCAGTGACCGTCTCGGTCTTGCTTTTATGGAACCACACGGCCTTGGTGCCAGTCTCCGGATGGGTGCGGACCAAGGGATGCACCGTTGGCGGCTTCTTCGACTCGAGCAGGGTCTTCACGATATCCGGATTGCCCGTCTTCATGCGCGCGCTGCTGATCAGCGTATTCTCGGTCTTTGCGTCGACGATCTTCCGTTTGATGTTGTCCGGAAGGGCTTCGTATGCGGCGCGCGAATTGCAAACCGAGGTCGCGCCGCCCTTGTCCGGCACCGCCACCGCATACAGCATGGTGAATTTCGGAGGCAATTCCTGGTTGGTGTGGTCAGTGTGCCAAGTGGCGTTGGCGCCGACCTTCGCGGGCTGGCCCTTGCTGTCCAGGTTGCGGTTGTCGAGCACGATCCGGCGTTCCCGGTGGTCTACGTGGATGAGACGTCGAAGCAACTCATCTCCGAAACACGCGTTCCGATCGCGGCCAAGCCAGGGCACCCCGCGCGGTATGATTATGAGTACGAGCGCAATGGTACAGCCAATCTGTTCATGATGTTCGCGCCATTGGAAGGCTGGCGGCATGTCAAAGTGACCGACCGCCATACCGCCGTGGATTATGCACAGGTGCTCAAGGAATTGTCCGACACCCACTTTCCCGACGCCAAGAAGATCGTCCTGGTGCAAGACAACCTGAATACCCATAAGCAAGCCTCACTCTATAAGGCCTTTCCCCCAGAGGAAGCACGCCGGCTCGTCGAACGGTTCGAGTGGCACTACACGCCCAAGCACCGCAGTTGGCTGGACATGGCTGAGTCCGAACTCAGCGTCTTGTCGGGTCAGTGCCTTGATCGGCGTAGCCCAGATAAGCAGAACCTGATCGAGGAAGTCGCGGCATGGGAGCCGAGACGGAACAGAGATCACGCCAAGCCGGATTGGCAATTCACCACCGCAGATGCGCGCGTTAAGCTGAAGCGGTTGTACCCGACATTATGAACAACCCGGGGTACTACCCGCCGTTGAGGCGATTGGACCTGGAGTGGAAGGGAAAACCCGACGCCAGAAAAACCCTCATCCGCTCCATTCGCTTGCCTGGTTGGCCTGGATCGCGGCGAGGCTCGGAGGCTGGAACTGCTACTATAAACCGCCCGGTCCCAAAACCATGCGGGCGGGATGGGTACGGTTGGGAACAATGGTAGTGGGGTTTACTGTGGGGGTCAAATACAAATCCAGTCAATTGTTAGCCCCAAATAGGAATGTCCCCTCCGCGCAAAGTTAGAATGTCCCTTTTGGACCGTGAGGCCTGGGCGGGTTCAGATGGCCGGTTTGCTGGAAATGAGTTCCGAAGAGCGCGAGCGTTCGCATCTGGTCCGGGCGTGCGTGGAAGCGCGGCTCGGTCAGCGGGAAGCGTCCGAGCGATTGGGCATCGGTGTCCGCCAGTTCAAACGTCTGGTTCGCGCCTGGAAACAGGACGGCGATGCGGGCCTGGTGTCGCGACAGCGCGGCCGGGCGTCGAACCGGTGCATGAGCGCCGGCCGGCGAGCGGAGATCGCGACCCTTCTGAAGGACAAATACGCGGGCCTTGGAGCGACGCTGGCGTCGGAGAAGTTGTTGGACTGGATGGGATCAAGGTCTCGGTGGAGACGGTTCATCAGATGCAAATCTCGCTGGGCTTATGGAAGCCAAAGGCTAGGCGGGCGAAGCGGGTGTTTCAGTTGCGTGAGCGGGGTCCGCGGTTTGGCGAACTGATCCAGATCGATGGCAGCCCGCATGACTGGTTCGAAGGCCGCGGCCCGCGGCACGCTGATCGTGTTCATCGACGACGCCACCGGGCGTCTGACCCCGTTGCGGTTCGCGCCGGTGGAAACGGGCCGGGCCTATCTGGAGGCATTGCGTGATCATGTGCTCGCACACGGGTGTCCGCTGGCGTTCTATTCTGACCGGTACGGCATTTTCCGGGTTAATGCCAAGGACGCCCAGAGCGGCGATGGCAAGACCGAATTCGGCCGGATCGTGGAACGTCTGGAGATCGATTTGATCCATGCGCTGACGCCGCAGGCAAAGGGCCGGGTCGAGCGCGCCAATCGGACGCTTCAGGACCGTCTGGTCAAGGAGATGCGGTTAAGAAACATAGACTCGATCGCGGAAGCACAAGCCTTTATGCCTGAATTCATACTTGAGTGGAACAAGAAATTCGCGGTTCCACCGCGCGACAAGACCCCGGCGCATCGGCCCTGGACAAAGACCGCGGACGAGCTGGACCTGGCGCTGGCGGGGCAGGATGAGCGGGCGCCGACCAAGGCGCTGACCTTCAGCTACGGCGGCACGAAATATTGTGTGAAAACATCAGGGCCAGGAACGGCCATGCGCGGGGCGAAGATCCGGGTGCACCGCTTCACCGACGGGCGGTTGCGGTTCTCATATAAAGACCGCGTGCTGATCTGCACGTCTTATGGCACCTATGCCGTGCCCGATCCGGCGGAAGACGAAAAGACGCTGGACGCGCGGGTGGACGCGATCGCCGCTGGGCGGCCCAAATCGGTGTCCCAAATCACCGCGATCCCCGCCTGAGCTTGCTCCCCCGCCTGGTGGACCTCGGCTGGCGGTGAGTGTGCCATGGTGCTCACTCCAGGGAAGGTCCGGTGCTCGCCGTCCTCGCCATGCTCGCGCCGAAGAGGCGCTGCGCGTGGCTCCGCTCCTCTCTTCCCCTCCGTTCCGCTCCATGCCCTTCGATGTTCCAGGTCGGGACGGGAAAGCAGGCGCGTCAGTCGAACCGGAAAGCGGGTTGGCGGTGGCTCACCGCCGCGGGGAAGTGGACATTGCTATTTTGGGAAACCAGGGGACATTTCTATTTTGCGTTGACATTATACAAATCCAGTCAATTGTGTGACCCCCGTAAGCGGCAGGGGAGGCACTCGGTTATGACAGGCTTCTCACAAATCGAACACCAGCAAACGCCGCACTCATTCGCTGTTCCGTCAGGGTTGCATGCTGTACGATCCCATCCCAACAATGCCAGAGCCGCAGTTGCTGCCATTGATCGAACAGTTCTCCGCGATGCTCGCGGAACAAATCGTGTTCGCAGACACTTTCGGTGCAATATAAAAATGAGGGGAGTCGTGAGGTCAAAGTGTGGAAAATGGGTCAAGCGTCCCCGGGCAGGCTGCCCAGAATGCGGCGATAAACCTGGGACAGCCGGATCATATAGTTCTCCATGCTGTAGATACGTGCCTGCTCACGACCGCGGCTCGAGAGTTCGCCAAGCAGATCTGTATCATGGTCCAACCGCCGGATGGCCGCCGCGATGTCGGAGACGTCAAACGGGTCAACAAGCAACGTCGCGTCACCGGCAATCTCTGGCAAGGACGTGACATTCGACGTCAGCACCGGCGTGCCAAGCGTCATTGCCTCCAACACCGGTAGGCCAAAGCCTTCAAACAAGGACGGAAACAGCAAGGCGCGGGCGCCCCGCATTAGCGTGACCAGTTGATCCGACGGCAAATAGGGAATGCGACGCACCCGTTTCACCTGGGAGATGGTATTCGCCGTCACATTATAGCTGGAAAAGCGTGTGTCGTTAATACGCTCTAGGTCGACCTCGTTCTGCCAACCCCCGCCGCCAGCGACCACGAGCGGCCGGCGCGATCCCGACGCGGCATAGGCATCGATCAGCCGGCTGACATTCTTCTTCGGCTCCAGGGCGCCGATGAACAGGTAGTAATTTCCGGGATCCAGCTCGAACAGGTTGGTGACCTCTTGCGCGATCTCATCATCCGAACGAGCCAGGGCACGCGGCGGGATGGTCACTGCCTGATAGGTATTGGTGACGCGGTCTTCCGGTACGTTAAACAGGGAGATAATGTCCCGGCGGGAGTATTCCGAAATGGTGACGACATGATCAGCGTGAGTCACGAGATTCTGCACGAGGCGGAAGAAGTATCGTTTATTATCCAGTGTCATATGCGGCAGGCGCAACGGCACCAAATCATGGATGGTCACAATATTCGGGCAGCTGGCGATGCGGACTGGCAGCGGATGGGTTGCGTGGAACAACGCTGGTGTCTCGGGCAACCGCACACCGGCGGGGTGGCCGTAGAACTGGAAATGTGCGCGCGCGGCCTCGAATAGTTTGGCGCTGATAAAGGTCCGGTCGGTCATTGGTCCAGTCCCGCCCGACTGCAACACGACACCGGCCCGGGGCAACAATTGTGGCTGGTAGCCAAACGGTGCGCGCGCCACGCCGGCCAGCATGTTCTTAAGCGGCGCGAGCCAGGGCAGCAGGGGATCGCGGCGTGCATCGAATAGCTGAACCTCGGCCAGCAGGGGGTTGCGTGGATCGACCTTAATATCGGTGCTGAGTAGGGAGTCGGTTGCGAAGCCGCACTTGCGTGCGGCGATCGCCAAGTTGCGCGCATAAGTGGCAATACCTGTGCCCATACGGTACACCGTGTTGCTCTGATCGAACAGGACAGCCGGCGGCATCGGCAGCTCAGGTGGGCGTGGGAGCGAAGTAAAGCATCCAATCCTCGCCGACCCGTGTCGTCAACACCGTCTCCCGGTCCACCAGCGTTGGCGAGCCGTCAAAATCGACGAAGGTGATACCGCCGTATAGGGATGAGAGATTGTCGAGCAGGGCAGCTGGATCATTGCCGCGTCCTGTGTTGAATTCCAGGATCAGAGCGGGCTTGTGTTGGTGCAATGTGTCCCGCATTCCGGCAATCACGTCCTCTTCGGCACCTTCGGCGTCGATTTTCACCAGATCGACACGGTCAAGACCGACAAGATGATCCAGCGTCGTCAGGGGCACGGTATGAAACGTGCCCTCCCCGAACGGGGCAGTACTGAGATGGGCATTCTTCGGTTCTCCGTGGGGGACGAACAATTGTGCCGAGTCGCCCTGGGTCGCACCGAGCGCCGTCTCCACGATACGAACCTGGGCATTAAAGCCGTTGAGCAATACCGATTGCCGCAGCAAATCCGCAGCCGCCGGGTTCGGCTCAACTGCAAGCACATGCCCCGCACTCGTTACGATATCGGCAAATAAATGTGTGTAATAACCATAGTTTGCTCCGACGTCGACAACGTACATGCCCGGCTTGATCGCTCGGGCAAAAAACTGAGTGAGCCAGATCTCCCAGTAGCCGTCCATCATGACATGGCAGGCGAACCCGCGGTCCGCAGTATGCAGCAGGAGCTTGTAGCGCGTCAGTACTCGCGCCAGAGTGATGCCATGGCCAAGATAGGCGCATTGAGCGCGTTGTTGCACCGCGGCCTCCAACGCGTCGCGGTCCAGCCTGGCCAGGTCACTGGGATAGAGATCGCGCACGCCCCAGTATTCCCTCCCGCCGCAGTCATCGATCAACGACGTTGTCTGTCATGTATCGAATGCCATGGCAAGTGCGGAAAGTACGTCGCGCACGATTTCCGCAACACACGGACTGGCCTTGACCATGGGAGGGCCAGCCGGTATCCAAACCGGGCGGGCCGGTCGTGCGCTACCTTTGCATTGCCATCAAGGCGGAACGATCAACGCGAGCCGAGCCAATAGGCCGATAAGGGAAGTTATGCGATCGCGGGGTACCATCGGCCTGTTTACGTCCGCAGCCGTACTAATGGCTGTTTCGGCCTGTGGGGTATTACCGCGATCAGGGCCCTATCGTACCGATATGCTGGCGGCCGGGGCCGATCGACAGGATGTCGCCGTGATCAATGTCGATCCCACATCGGTTGCGCTGCTGCAGACCAGCAAGGCGCCGTCCCTGGTCGGCGCGTTCGGAGATTATCGGCCACCGCGGGAGCAGCGGATCGGAGTCGGCGATGCTGTGCAGATCACGTTGTGGGAAGCCGGGCCCGGCGGATTGTTCTCCAGCCCGGTGGTGGACCGCACCAGTGCGGGATCACGCTCCGCGGTGATCCCGGAGCAGGTTGTCGCACGTGACGGCTCAATCACCGTGCCATTCGCCGGACGGATCTCGGTCACCGGGCGGTCACCACCTGAGATCGAGCGTGTCATCGTAGAGCGGCTCTCGGACAAGGCAATCGATCCACAGGCACTGGTGACGGTAATGCGGAACATCAGCAACACCGTCACCGTGATGGGGGAGGTCGGGCCAGGAGCCCGCGTGCCATTGAGCGTGCGAGGCGACCGGTTGCTGGAAGTGATCGCCACCGCCGGCGGCGTGCGTGCAGCGGTGTCGGATATTTCGGTGGTGCTATCGCGCGACGGTCGGACGATCCGCGTGCCGATGGAGGCCGTATTGGAGGATCCGCGGGAGAACGTATACATGCAGCCGAGCGACGTCGTGACCCTGGTACGCGATCCCCAATCCTTTACCGCGGCTGGTGCGACCGGGCGGAGCGCCATGGTACCGTTCGAGGCGAAGGGCATCACGCTGGATGAGGCGCTGGCCAAGGTTGGCGGGCTGGCCGACGATCGCGCCGACCCTGCCGCCGTATTTGTCCTCCGTTTCGAGACGGAGGAAGTCGCTCGGCGGTTGCCGCAGGCAGTTGGCATCCACCGCCAGCCAGACGGTTTACCGACAGTCTACCATTTGGATATGCGAGAGCCCAGCGCCTGGTTCATGGCGCGTCGATTCCCTGTTCGCAACAAAGACATCGTCTACGTGTCCAACGCCCCATTGTCCGATGTGCAGAAAGTCTTGACCTTGATCAACCTGCTGGTCACGCCAGCCGTCACCGGTCTGACGGTAAGCAACGCGACCCGGTGACCATGTCGGCGGTGGAAGATACGGCAGTGAGCGATCGCGTTCCTCCGGACGGTGGGATACCGCCGACCGACATCTTGGTTGCCGGTCTGCCGGGGGCGCTACTGCGCTGGACATGCGACCTGCTTGCCGATGCAATGGCTCGACCGCATGAGGCTGTGGCGCATCTGTCAATCGGCGGCGTTGAGCAATGGACGCCGCCCGATCCGACGGCGGCCCCCATCGCCCGGCTGTTTTTCGGCGATTTCATCAGCGAGGATTGGGCCGCTCCGCTCCGGGCAGGCCGGATACCGGCTGTATTCGTCGTTGACGAGAGCACCCGGAGCTGGCATTACCTGTGCCAGACAGAGCAGGAGTCTGGCGAGGCGGTGCGCAATCTGGTGGCGATCGCGACCTCTCTGGGCGATCTGGCCGGGCACGATCGCATTTTGACCTTGCCGCGTGCGGCCTGGAATTATCCCATGGCAGTGGCTACCCGCATCTTAACCCATGTCGGGCTTCCCCCGAAGCACCGTCCCGCACCCTGGCTGCGATGGTCGGCAAGGGTGGTCCGCCACCCTGGGCAGAGCCCATGCTGCTCGGGATACCACCTGATGCGCGACATCTGATCACAGCGGTGGTAGAGCCCGCCTGCCGCTATGCCCTCGACGGTACACGCGTCCCCGTGACTTGGCCGCGCGATTGCCTGTTATGGGGCGACCGTCCCGGGGAACCCTTGCCGCGCGTACTGGACCTGACCGGACCCGCTCGCGTGCTGGCATATGGACCCTACTATGCGTTGCCGGCCGGCCGTTGGACTATGCGCGCGATACTGGCGTTCTCTCCCTCCAGCCGGGGTGCCTCGCTGGCGCTGGAATTGCACGGGGCAACCGAGTTGGCGCGGTTCCAATTCACGGTGGACCAACCAGGGCTGTTCGCGGCGAGCCTTCCGGTTACCATACCATCGCCCCGTGAGCCGCTGGAGATGCGGCTGGTGACGGAACGCGGTGCAATTGAGGGAACGTTGGGGATCGACCGGGCCGAATTCATTCCCGAACCGGCGTAAGTGGCGATCAAAGCGTGGCGTAGGTGGCGCAGCCCAGCCTGACATCTTCGAATACGCGCCCCCGGCCGTCCTTAAGCACCAGGACATGCGAGCAATATTCTTCCACCACGTCCATGGCATGTACCGCGATGATCATGCCGCAATGGCGCCTGCGCTCGAATAGTTCTTCACGGCATTTGTCCTGGAAGCGGCGGTCGCCGACCAGAAGGACCTCGTCGATCAGCAGGCACTCAAAATCGATCGCCAGGGAGACGGCGAAGGCTAGTCGCATGCGCATCCCATCGGAGTAATACCGCACGGGCTCGTAGATCGCCGAACCGAGTTCGGAGAAATCGGTGGCAAAGTCGAATACCTGGCGAAATGGCGTGTTATAGATGCGGGAGATGAACCGCATGTTGTCGTAGCCGGTCATCTCTCCCTCGAAACCGCCGCCCAGGGCCAACGGCCATGACATGAAAAGGCCGCGGTGAATGTGGCCCGAGGTTGGCGAAATCAGGCCGGCAAGAATCTTGATGAGTGTGGACTTGCCCGCGCCGTTGCGTCCAAGCACTCCCATGCGTTCACCGGGGCCAACGCGGAAATTGATCCCATCCAGGACGCGGTGAGGGCGGTAGTTGGTGGCGAAATCCTTGACGACGTTAGTGACGATGATGGAGCGTTCTGCACTCGTCGCAGCGCCAACCGTGCCGCAATCGGAACAGAACGCCGACGAGCGACGCCGCCACTCAACCGTCATGTCTTCGCGGCGGCGTGACGCGGCCGGAACAGCCAGAACACCGAGCAGCCTGTCAGAAACGTGCTAAGTGTCCAGGTGATGCGCCAGGGATAACGGGCTTCATCGGCGATCCGGGGTTCCACCACACGCTCCAGATAGGCCTGTTGGCGCTGCGCATCCAGCCGCGCTGCTTCCAGCAGGTTGAGCGCCGATAGGAGGCTGCGTTCTGCGAAGCTGCGCTTCAGCATCAAGCGCTCATACTCGTCAATACGCGGCGCTAGCGAGCGGTCATCGCCCGCGAGTGCCGCCCGCTCCCGATTGATCTGCTGCTGCAGAGCGGCGGCTCGGCTGCGAAATAACACAATCTGCGGGCTGTTGGGGGAGGCCTGCATGGTGACGTCAAGTTGGGCGCGGGTTTCCACCAGTTGCAACGACATCGCCGCGATGGTGTTTAGGACGGTTTGCGATAGCAGTGTGGGGTCGATTAAGGACTCGCGAGAGCGGAAGGCGGTCACACGGTCCTGGGCAAGCATCGCTTCTCGCTGGCTGCGCTCAACTTCGACTTCCGCCACGCGCACCGCATCGGTTCGGGCGCGGTCGTTAAGCCGATTGAGAAGCTCCTCTCCGCCTTGCATCAGAACGGTCGCTATACGTTGCGCGTCATCCGGCTCGAAAGCTTCCACATGCAAGGTCGTGACGCCGGTCGAAGAATCATAGTCGACGACGGCGAGAGATTGAAACAGCCGGTACAGATCCTCATCGCTGCGTCCGTTGAGGTAGCCGGGGAATAGCCACAGCCAGTCGTCATGGGCTCGGGTGGCCGCGGCACGGAAATCGGCCTTGTCCAGCAACAGCCGCAATGCGTCGCGGGAACGCAGAAAATCGCGGACTGCGTAAGAATCGTCGCTGCTGATGCCTTTGGGGCCCTCCTCGATCGACAGGCTTTGCGCGGGGCCTCGGTAAGGCGTGTTCGGCTTGCGCACCACGAAACGGGCTTCCGACATATAGCGGTCGGCCGCGATCAGGCCGAAATAGGTCCCAACGAGTGTTGTCGGAAGCAATATCAGCAAGACCAAGCGCAACAGCCACCGCGGGCCTCGCTGTCGACGAGTCGACGCGGGCGGCGCCGGATAGACCGGGTCCAGTCGAGACATATTGGCCGGGTGGATGACGTCAACCCAGGCGTCAGGTGCTTCGGGTGGCATCGGCGGCCCAACTTTGGTGAGTGGTAACCATCGCTTATCGATGATAGCATGGCTTCAGAACGACCGCGAGTGATTTAGTTCCATGCCTCCTCACCCGATTGAATTACGCTGATGCAGCTCTCGCGCGCCTCGTCCCCGCAGGCCGGGTGGGTGCCCGTTGGTGCCCGTCGGTGTGCAGGCTGGTTGATACAGGGACGCGTGCAGGTGTTGCTGCGGGCGGTGGTTATACTCCTGCCAACACTGGTTGGGGCGGCCTACTACGGCGTGCTGGCGACCGACCGTTATGTCTCCGAAGCGCGCTTCGTGATCCGCACCGCCAGCAAACCGACCAACATGTTGGGTGGGCTGAACGCACTGCTGCAACTCGCAGGGCTGTCCCGATCCCAGGATGATGCCTACGCCGTCCGTGATTTCCTGACCTCTCGGGAGGTGCTTCAGCAGTTGGCGGCGCGTGTCGACCTGCGCGCAATGTACCAGCACACGGACGTCGATCTGTTGGTGCGCTACCCCTCGCTGTTGTTCCGCCCGACGGAGGAGGGATTCTTTCGATATTTTCAGAACAGACTGAGCGTCGTGGTGAACAACAGCACCGGGCTAACGACCTTGAAGGTCGAGGCGTTCCGCGCAGACGATGCGTTTCTGATTGCACGAGCTCTACTGGAATTGGGCGAAGGGCTGGTCAACAAGCTGAACACACGGTTGCAGGACGATGCCGTGCGCGTCGCTGCCGCCGAGGTGGCACGGGGCGAGGAGCGGCGAGTCGACAGCCAGGTTGCGCTGACCGCCTTCCGTAACCGGGAGCTGATCCTGGATCCCGCCAAGAGTTCGGCGATCGTGTTGGAACTGATTGGCCGGTTGTCGGCCCTGTTGGCCGAAGTGCGTACACAAATCGCCGAAACCGAGGGCAATTCCCGCAATAGTCCACAACTGCAGACCCTGCGCCTTCGTGCCGCTGCACTGGAACGGCAGATCGGGCTGGAGCGCGGCCGGGTGGCGAACTCATCAGACGGGTTGGCCGAAAAGATCGCCGAATATGAGCGGCTGATACTGGGACAGGAGTTCTCTGTCCGGTCCCTGGCACAGTCGGTGGCGGTGCTGGAGATGGCCCGCGTCGATGCTCGCCGCCAGCAGTTGTTCCTGGAGCGCGTGGTGGAACCGGGCGTGCCGGATGAGGCGATCATGCCGCGGCGGTGGCGCATGGCACTCACGATCTTTGGTTTCAACGTGATCGGTGCGGGCGTACTGTGGTTGCTGATCGCTGGACTGCGGGAGCATGCGGGGATGGGAACTAGACGGTTAGAGCGCGCGTAACGGTGTCTGACCTGGCCGTACGACCAGAGCTTACCGATGTTCCGGGATGGTATGGCGGAACTTCTTCCAGGTCGTCGGAATGTACAGTAAGGCGACGCGCAAAAACTACCGAGTCGCGTGGTGTACCACGTGGATGAAGTTTAGCCGGGGCCGATTCCAGCGCGGTCGCGTATTTTCTAAATTCTCAGGATGATAGACACATCAGCGATTCGCGAACGGTTTACGGCAGTCAGCCAAGACCTGAGCGAACGGTCCCGCCGCTTGCTTGCAGCAGCGGAGGCCAGGACAGCCGGCTACGGCGGGATCACAGCGGCATCCCGGGCGACGGGGGTCGCACGCAGCACGATCGGGCGAGGGTTGCAGGACCTGGCGACCCCAGGCTCGTTGTCAGGCAAGGTTCGTCGGCGTGGTGGCGGGCGACCAACCCTGACCGGGA
>Ga0082335_1008608_pt1 | contig 11486 bp, 10 predicted proteins | sample Subgrocontami58m_FD_72375 | JGI IMG/M metagenome (GOLD analysis project Ga0082335, IMG submission 72375) | Subsurface groundwater microbial communities from S. Glens Falls, New York, USA - GMW37 contaminated, 5.8 m (SPADES assembly) (version 2) ...
GCGTTTGCATCGGTCGAAATTGCGATACCAAGGCCAGAGGTCTCATCTATTCGCACAATTCCAGAATCTTCTGGCTGAGCCAGAACGGTATTCCCCTGCACATATTTGTCGTATTGGTCTGTCACCCACGACTTGTCGGCCAAGTTTGGACTTGAAATCAGGTCGAGGAGAGTCTGTCGCAATTGCTCTCCACTTTTTGGACGGGTTATCACACTTGGCCCATTTGCTTGCAACTGTTTCTGCTCGAGGGGTGGGGCAAATGGTCTTTCGTATACCGGTCCTTCATGGGCCACTGTACGAGGTGGCACATTGACGATGATTTGGTTCTTCCATTCGATCGTCAGGCGGGCTGAATCGTTCACCTCACCGATTACTGTGGCCGTTACATCCCATTTGGCGCAGAGTTCAAGGAATCGTGCAATTTTCATCGGCTCGACAATTGCGCACATGCGCTCTTGCGATTCGCTCATCAAGATTTCTTCTGGGGCAAGGGTTGGGTCTCGCAATGGCACGCGATCCAGGACCACGTGCATCCCACCGGTACCAGCGGACGCCAATTCACTCGTTGCACAAGATAGGCCTGCGCCGCCAAGATCTTGAATTCCGATAACCAAGTCTTCCGCGAAAATCTCTAGGCAACACTCGATCAATACTTTCTCAGCAAAGGGATCACCGACTTGAACGCTGGGTCGTTTAGAAGGACGTGTGGCATCGAAGGATTCGCTAGCTAAGACGCTGACGCCACCGATTCCATCGCCACCAGTCTTTGCGCCGAATAGTACGACTAGATTCCCTACACCTGAGGCTTTGGCCAACTTGATATCTTCATGGCGCATCACTCCAACACAGAGCGCATTCACTAAGGGATTCCCAGCATAAGTCTCGTCAAAGACGATCTCGCCACCAATGTTTGGCAGCCCAAGACAGTTACCATATCCACCGATACCAGCCACCACGCCTGGCAGCGTCCGCCGAGTATCTGGTGCATTGGCTGGTCCAAATCTCAGCGGATCCATTATCGCAATCGGTCGGGCGCCCATAGTGAGAATGTCGCGCACGATTCCGCCCACACCAGTTGCCGCGCCTTGATAAGGCTCGACGAACGAGGGGTGGTTGTGACTTTCGATTTTGAAGGTGACTGCATAGCCCTGTCCCACATCGACCACGCCAGCGTTCTCGCCAATTCCCACAAGTAGCGCATCCGTTTTTGGCTGCTTCTCACCGAACTGGCGAAGGTGAACCTTGCTCGACTTGTAGGAGCAGTGCTCACTCCACATCACGCTATACATCGCCAACTCGCTGCTAGTTGGACGTCGTCCAAGAATTTCTCTGATTCGTTGGTATTCGTCTTCTTTGAGGCCCAGTGCACTGTATGGCTGCTCGTGGTCGGGATCGATATTTGCTTTCTGAACGGTATCTAACGTCATGATGCAACTAACGTCTTTAGAACGCCAGTGAAAAAGGCGAACCCGTCGGTTGTTGGGCCCGTCAATTTTTCAATCGCGTGCTCGGGGTGTGGCATTAGTCCGACGATATTGCCGCGTTCGTTGGTGATTCCAGCAATTGAATTCCGCGATCCATTCGGGTTCTCTCCGGCGTACCTAACCACGACTCTGCCTTCACTTTCGAGCAGAGAAAGTGTCTGGTCATCACATTGATACGAACCCTCACCATTTTTCAATGGAATGGTGATGTGCTGCCCCAGGGAATATTCCGAGGTCCAAGAGGTCGAGTTATTTTCAATAATCAACTCTTGATCTCGGCAGAGAAAATGCAGATCGCTATTGCGAGTTAGTGCCCCAGGAAGCAAGTGGGATTCGCAGAGAACCTGAAATCCGTTGCAGATACCAAGAAGTGGCATGCCTGCCTTCGCTCGCACCGTAATTTCTTCCATGATTGGAGCAAAGCGAGCAATGGCTCCACATCGGAGATAGTCCCCATAGGAGAATCCGCCAGGTAGGACGACACCGTCGATATTCCTCAATGAGTGATCGTTATGCCAGAGCGCGACTGCCTCGCCACCGGCCATGCGGATGGCGCGGGCAGCATCACGGTCATCGAGAGAACCAGGAAAAGTGACAACCCCGATCCTCATTCGTCAACTCGCACGGATTTTTCGCTCCGCATTGTTTCGTCAATGCGCACGGATTTTTCGCTCCGCATTGTTTCGTCAATGCGCACGGTGAAGTTCTCGATCACCAAATTGGCTAGAAGTAATTCGGCGGCGCGCTCCACCTCTGAAATTTTTTCTGGAGTCGCGGGTCCGTCAACTTCGATCTCAAAACGCTTGCCCTGGCGAACGGACGTGAGATCGGAGAATCCAAGTCTGGGCAGAGCAGCCGCAATTGCGGCTCCCTGCGGGTCAAGAATCTCGGGTTTGAGCATTACTTCCACGATAATTCTGGCCACTGACTAACCCTACCCTCGCCGAGCGGTGGCGCCGCTCACCCCGAGCGGTGGCGCCGCTCACCCCGAGCGGTGGCGCCGCTCACTCAGTAAAAGAGGTACCGGTGAGACGCTCGAAAGCCACCAAATATCGCTCTCGGGTCTTGGCCACGACATCCTCCGGAAGTTCAGGTGGCGGCTTTTCACCGCTCCGATCCCAGCCGCTTGAGGCCAGCCAGTCGCGGAGGAACTGCTTGTCAAAAGAGGGTTGGGCACCACCTGGCGCCCACGTTTCGAACGGCCAGAAACGCGATGAATCGGGGGTGAGTACCTCGTCGCCGATAAAGATCTGACCCTCAGCGCGGCCAAACTCAAATTTGGTATCGGCAAGGATAATTCCAGCAGAACGAGAAATCTCATCGGCCGCTGAATATATCTCCAGAGTCAATCTTCGAAGCTCGGCTGCATCCGATCGCCCGATCTTGGACGCCACAACTTCAAACGACACGTTTACGTCGTGCTCCCCCACATCCGCCTTCGTGGCAGGGGTGAAAATCGGCTCAGGAAGGCGGGAACCATCCACTAGGCCCGCCGGTAACTTGATACCACAGACCGTTGCACTCGCGCGGTACTCGATCAGACCAGATCCAGTTAGATAGCCGCGAGCGACACACTCAATGGGAAACATCTCAAGTGAGCGAACAATGACGGCCCGGCCAGCTACTTCAGGAGGAACTTCGGCGGATAAGACGTGGTTAGGCACGATCGTCGCAATGCGTTCAAACCACCACAGTGACATGGCAGTAAGAATTTTCCCCTTGTCGGGAATTACTGTTGGTAAGACCCAATCAAATGCCGAGATGCGATCTGAGGCAACCATGAGAAGCCGACCAGCGTCATCTTGATACAGATCTCGAACCTTGCCCGTTCGAAGATGACGCCAACCATCAACGATTGGGGGTGTTGGTGGGCCGGCAGGTCCGAAGCCGCTCATAGAATTTCACTGGGACGATAGGTTGCAGCCTCTGGATATTTCGAAATGATTGTCGAAATCACTTCAACGATTTGACTCACTTGAGATCTAGCGGCGCCGGTAAAATCAAGTGGTTTAGCAATGAGCTGCTGAAGCTCATCGAGGCTCAATGGAATGCGCTCATCTTCAGCTAGGCGCTGTAGTAAGTCATTGGAAACTGCGCCTGTCGCACGGAGATTGAGAGCTGCGGCAACCGCATGCTCTTTGATCCATTCGTGCGCGTTCTCTCGCCCCACCCCTGCCTTAACGCAGGCCATCAGAATCTTGGTTGTTGCGAGGAAGGGTATGAAACGCTTGATTTCATTTGATATTACGGCAGGAAAGGCACCAAATTCCGAAAGGACGGTCAGAATCGTCTCGAGTAATCCGTCAAGAGCATAGAACCCTTCGCTGAGTGCCACCCGACGAACAACAGAACACGACACGTCCCCTTCATTCCACTGATCACCCGCAACTTCACCCATCATCGATGTATACCCGCGGAGAACAACTGCCAGTCCGTTAACTCGTTCACAAGAACGCGTATTCATTTTGTGCGGCATCGCCGAAGAACCCACTTGACCCGCTTTAAATCCTTCGGTTACCAGTTCGGCTCCAGCCATCAATCTGATACTCGTCGCTAGCGAAGAGGGCCCCGCCGCGATCTGTGTAAGTGTGGTCAATACTTCATAATCAAGTGAACGCGGGTATACCTGTCCAACTGCGATCAATCGATGTTCAAAGCCCATGTGTTTGGCTACCAGATTTTCTAGCTGATCCAACTTCGCTTCGTCGCCATCGAGAAGGTCGAGTTCATCTTGAGCAGTGCCGACCGGACCCGTGATGCCGCGCATTGGGTATCGTTCGAGCAGGCCTTCTAGACGCTCGAAGGCAAGTAGGATTTCTTGCGCCGCATTCGCAAATCGTTTACCCAGTGTCGTAATTTGCGCAGGAACATTATGCGTGCGTCCGGCGATTGGCTGTTCGGAATACTTATCTGCGAGGAAAGCAATTTGGGCGAGTAAGGCGACTGTGCGATCTCGTACCAGTAACATCGCGGAGCGAATCTGCAGTTGCTCAACATTTTCCGTCAGATCGCGGCTGGTCATACCCATATGTATCGACTGGTGACCTGCGAGTGAGTTGAACTCATCAATCCGCGCTTTCACATCATGGCGAGTTAGACGCTCCCTGGCGTCGATGCTGACTAAATCAACCTTATCGATGACCTTCTCGTATGCCTCAATAGCCCCAGCCGGAACGGAAATTCCTAACATCGACTGAGCGCGCAGAACAGCCAACCATAAGCGTCGTTCTTCAACGATCTTCCGCTTGGGCGACCAAATCTCGCGCATCTGTATCGACGCATAGCGAGAGGCGAGTACCGACGTCACTTGTTCATCATCCCCTATTCAGCGAATCTTCCGCTGCCGCCAGCGCGATGTCATTGCGGTGTATCGATCCAGCAAGGGTGATCGCATCAACTCCTCGATATGCCACTTTTCGGGCAGCGGCCAAATTCGGGCCGACACCAGTAACTGAGAGGACCCGACCGCCGGCAGAGAGAAGACTGCCATTCTGAGTGCGAGTTCCCGCTTGAAAAACGATCGCACCAACGGCGCCAGCAGCAGCTAACCCGGTAACCTCATCACCGGTTCGAATTTCTCCAGGGTATCCAGATGAGGCTATTACTACCGTAACTGCAGCATCCGAACTGAAATCAAGGGCTCGTTCCTCGGCGAGCGAACCTGTCGCAGCCCGGTAAAGAACGTTCCCAAGTGGAGTGCGCAACCGCGCAAGTAAGACTTGGGTCTCTGGGTCACCGAATCGCGCATTGAATTCAATTACCTTCAAACCCTTGGACGTCAGCGCAAGACCCGCGTAGAGAAGGCCGACGAATGGCGTATCTCTACGGCGCATCTCATCAATGGTTGGTTGAAGAATTTCAGCACGAACACGTTCGACCAAATCAGCTGGTGCCCATGGAAGTGGCGAATAAGCGCCCATGCCCCCCGTATTGCCACCCGTATCTCCGTCGCCGACCCGCTTGAAATCTTGCGCTGGTTCAAACGCTAAGACTGTTTCACCATCGGCAATGCCAAAGAGTGAGATCTCAGGCCCATCAAGAAACTCTTCGATTACCACTGTTCGACAACCTGCAGCGTGCGCTAACGCCACTTCGCGATCGGAGGTCACTACAACGCCTTTCCCGGCGGCGAGCCCATCATCTTTTACAACGTATGGCGGGCCGAATTCGTCTAATGCGTCGCCAACTTCACCTAACGTATGGCACGTTCGACTCCGCCCCGTGGGCACACCCGCTGCCACCATAATCTCTTTCGCAAAAGCTTTCGAACCTTCAATCCGCGCAGCTAGAGCCGAGGGTCCGAAGCAGGCAATCCCACGTGCTCTGACTGCATCAGCGGCTCCCGCGACTAGGGGAGCCTCAGGACCAATCACGACGAGGTCAACCTCGAGTCTTGCTGCTAGATCGGCGATCTCATTAGGAATAGAGATGTCACACGGATGCAAAGAGGCATGTTCTGCCATCCCGGGGTTTCCAGGAGCGGCATGAAGTGAGGTCACTGATGCGTCCTGAGCGAGAGATCTCACGAGGGCATGCTCCCTGGCCCCTGACCCAATGACCAAAACTTTCATTTGAGCGCCCGCGCTAATCGCGCTTTGGCATCAGGCCATTCGTCGGCGATGATCGAGTAGAAGACGCTATCGCGAGGGGATCCGTCCTTACGAATGACCAGATGACGCAGGACACCCTCTTTCTTTGCGCCCAATCGTGCGATCGCAGCCTGCGATCTCTCGTTCTTTACATCGGTCTTCAGTGCGACCCGGTCATACTTACGTACTTCGAACGCTTCAGTCATCAGAAGTAACTTTGCTTCGGTATTCACAGATGAGCGCCAGAACTCACGACCATAGAAAGTCCACCCGATTTCAACGCGCCGGTGTTCAGGCACTTCATCAAGAAATGACGTCGCGCCGATCGCTTCTCCCGTTTCAATAGAGATGACAGCAAACGGCTCACGCTGACCTGCATCACGCTCGATCAAGGCACGTGTGATTATTTGGTGCATCGCGTCGCGAGTCACCGGATTGTGCTGCGACAACCAGCGCCATACCTCTTCATCGTTTCCACAGTGATTGTAGAGATCATCGGTGTGCTCGTACGTGAGCGGTTCAAGGCGCACGTATTTACCAATGAGAGCTGTCATATCTAGGACACTAGGTCTCTCACCGCGATGGTTTCGTCGCGTCCAGGCCCGACTCCAACCGCACTGATCCGCGCCCCCGAAACATTTTCTATGAACTCCACGTAAGCACGGGCACTCTTGGGTAGATCTTCAAGCGAACGTGCTGTTGACAAGTCTTCATTCCAGCCAGGAAGGTACTCATAGATTGGTTTGGCGTGATGGAAATCAGTCTGGTTGGTTGGGAGTTCTTCGATTCGTTTACCACCCACCTCGTATGCAACACAGACTGGTATTTCTTTCCATCCCGTTAGCACGTCGAGTTTCGTCAGAAAGAAATCGGTCAGCCCATTAATCCGCGTGGCGTAACGCGCCACCGGCGCATCGAACCATCCGCAACGACGATTACGGCCAGTGGTGACGCCGTATTCATGGCCGATTGTGCGTAGTTTTTCGCCATCTTCATCAAGCAACTCGGTCGGGAATGGACCAGAGCCGACTCTAGTCGTGTACGCCTTAACGATTCCGATCACCCGCGTCACTCGTGTTGGTCCAATGCCTGATCCAGCGCAAGCGCCACCGGCTGTGGGATTGCTTGATGTAACAAAGGGATATGTACCGTGATCAACATCAAGAAGCGTGCCCTGTGAACCTTCGAGCAGAACCACTTTCCCCGCGTCGAGGGCGTCATTAAGTAGCAACGATGTGTCTGCGATGAACGGCCGTAAGATTTCTGCGTAACCCAGGTACTCCTCAACCACAGCGTCTACTTCAATGCCTTTGCGATTGAAGACCTTCACCAGAATTTGATTCTTGTCGCCAAGAGCGGACTCGACCTTCTGCTGCAAGATATGTGGGTCAAAAAGATCCTGAACTCTAATGCCAATCCGATTGATCTTGTCGGCATAGGCCGGACCAATCCCACGTCCGGTCGTTCCGATCTTCGCCTTGCCGAGGAAGCGTTCGGAAATCTTATCGATGGCACGGTGGTATGGCGTGATCAGGTGGGCATTTGCGCTGATTACTAATCTCGATGTGTCGATTCCACGAGATTGGAGCGCTTCGATTTCTTCCAAAAGAACAGCCGGATCAATCACGACACCATTACCAATTACTGGAACGACATTTGGACTCAAGACACCAGAAGGCAGAAGATGAAGCGCATACTTCTGATCACCTATGACTACGGTGTGACCAGCGTTGTTTCCGCCTTGATAGCGAACAACATAATCAACGCGCTCGCCCAGGAGGTCGGTAGCCTTACCTTTGCCCTCGTCTCCCCATTGGGCACCTAAAAGAACAATGGCAGGCATGGCGACCCCTTTTAATTGAGTGACGGATTAGGCGTTGAGTGTCGTACCTGTAGAGCGCAAATCTTCGCACGCTCTAACTACACGAGCAGCCATACCGGCTTCACCGGCTTTGCCCCACGCACGTGGGTCATAGGCTTTCTTGTTCCCAACTTCGCCATCGATCTTAAGGACGCCATCATAGTTTTTTAAGACGTGGTCAACGACCGGACGAGTGAACGCGTATTGGGTGTCAGTGTCGATGTTCATCTTCACCACACCGTAATCAAGAGCTTCCCGAATCTCAGATAGGAGAGAGCCTGAGCCGCCGTGGAATACCAGATCAAATGGCTTCGAACCCACGGGCAAGCCGCGGACGGCGGAGACGTGATCTTGGAGTTCCTTTAGGATTTTCGGCTGCAGAACGACATTGCCTGGCTTGTAAACTCCGTGAACGTTGCCGAACGTGGCGGCGAGTAGGTAGCGCCCTCGCTCGCCTAACCCGAGAATTTCGGTAGTACGCTCCGCGTCTTCGGGAGTTGAGTAGAGTTTCGCGTCGTGCTTGGCTTCAACGCCATCCTCTTCCCCGCCTACAACGCCGATCTCCACTTCAAGAATCGTCCGCGCTGCTACTGATTTAGTAAGCATTTCGTCAGCGATTTCGAGGTTCTGCTTGAGTGAGACTGCAGATCCATCCCACATGTGAGATTGGAAGAGCGGAGAAAGCCCGGCCTTGACGCGAGCAGCACCGAGATCAAGTAGAGGACGCATAAAGCCGTCAAGTTTTTCCGCTGGGCAGTGATCGGTATGTATCGCAATATTGACGTTGTAATTTTTGGCGACGATGTGCGCAAATTCAGCGAGCGCGACTGCACCGTCAACCATCTTCTTCACCGTTGAACCTGAGGCATATTCAGCCCCACCCCAAGAAAATTGGATGATTCCATCCGAGTTGGCCTCGGCAAAACCACGAAGCGCGGCGATGATTGTCTGCGACGACGAAACGTTGATCGCCGGATAGGCAAACGCACCGGCTTTGGCACGGTCAAGCATCTGGTTATAAGTTTCTGGGGATGCGATAGGCACTTTCTAAACTCCTCTTAGTAGGAGACCAGGGCGGGGCAACGATGACCCAAGGTTTACGCCCTATCCTCCCACATCGACCTGTGGGGATAGAAATCTGGGGCCTGCGTTTATCGGAATGGGCGGAACTTTACGTAGGCTCCTCTCATGAATCTCTTGAACGCCAACTCGGTAGTCACCTCCCTGGGCCTTGTTGGCGTCCTATTTGTCCTCTTCATTGAGACCGGGCTACTAGTTGGACTGGTGCTTCCGGGCGATTCGCTCCTCTTTGTGGCTGGTGTCTCCGCCTCCGGAACTGCGACTGCCGTTGTCGGAACTCACCTATCACTCCCAGTTCTGTTGGTAACGGCGCCAGTCGCCGCGATTATCGGTGCTCAAGTTGGCCATCATCTCGGCGCTAAGTACGGGAGACCTCTCTTCAAGCGACCCGATAACCGCGTCTTCAATCAGAGTCGAGTTCTTAGAGCAGAGGAGTGGCTCGCCAAATATGGCGAAGGCCGGGCTATCGTCTTGGCCCGCTTCGTTCCGATCGTGCGTACTTTGATCAATCCACTCGCCGGGATCCTTCACGTGCCGGCTGGACGTTTCTTACGTTGGAACCTGATTGGCGGAGTTCTCTGGACCGAGACCGTAATTATGATCGGCTACGTCCTCGGTGAAAAACTGAAGGGCTCAGTCGACCGCTATCTACTCCCACTGGTAGGCATCATCGTCGTGTTGAGCGTCGTACCAATCGCCCTTGAACTCAGAGCAGAGCGTCAGCGGAAAAAGTCCTAAGTTCTACTCGAGACCGAGATCCTCAAGTGAGTAGGCGGCAAAGTATGGAAGGCCCGAATCATTTATCGCAGAGGCCGCACCGCGTTCGACTATGACAGCGACTCCAACAACATTCGCGCCTGCATCACGCAGAGCTTCAACGGCCGTGAGAACGGAGCCACCAGTGGTCGACGTATCTTCAACGGCTAGAACTCGGCGCCCCGATACCTCAGGTCCTTCGATTCGGCGCTGAAGGCCATGCTGCTTCTCACTTTTTCTAACAACGAAGGCGTTTATTTTACGTCCCTGCGCTGCGGCAGCATGCAACATCGCGGTCGCCACTGGATCAGCGCCTAGAGTCAGGCCGCCCACCGCGTCATAATCCAGACCACTAGTCAGGGCAAGCATCACTCGGCCTACCAATGGCGCCGCTTCGGCATCGAGGGTGACCCGACGCAGGTCTACGTAGTAGTCAGCTTCTCTGCCACTGGAAAGAACGACCTTCCCGTGAACGATCGCCTTGGACTTGATTTGCTCTAGAAGTAGGTTCTCGTCGCTCATGATCCGAAGCGTAAGGGTTCCCGCTCTACGCTAGGAAACATGACGCGAAGTGCCGCACCCCATCTAGCTTCACTTGGCACCACTGTCTTTGCCCAGTACTCGGCGCTTGCGCTGGCTACCAACTCAATCAACTTAGGGCAGGGATTTCCAGATACCGATGGTCCTGCCTGGATTCGCGAAGCCGCATGCCGAGCGATTCTTGAGGGGCGGGGGAATCAATATCCGCCAGGTCTTGGGATTCTTGACTTACGAAAGGCAATCGTCGACCATCAAATGCGCTGGTACGGCCTCAAATACGATCCAGATACTGAAGTCCTTGTAACTGCCGGTGCAACCGAAGCCCTAACTGCCGCACTGATTTCACTGGTAGACACTGACGACGAAGTAATCGCGTTGGAACCTTTCTACGATTCGTACCGGGCAGCAATTACGATGGCACGCGGTCGAATTGTTCCAGTCACTCTGCCAGGTCCTGATTACGCTCTCGATGTCGATGCATTGGCTCGCGCAGTCAACAAATGCACAAGGATTCTTCTCATCAATACTCCGCACAATCCTACGGGCGCAGTACTCTCGCGCACGGAGAGCGAAGCGATTGCGCGTCTGGCCATCGAGCACGATCTCATTGTCATAAGCGACGAGGTTTACGAGCACATGGCCTTCGACCAAGAACATATTCCACTTGCCTCGCTTCCTGGAATGAAAGAACGAACGCTGACGATTTCATCTGCTGGGAAACTTTTCTCCCTCACCGGCTGGAAGATCGGTTGGGTCACCGGACCAGCGGATCTCGTCACCGCAGTGCGAACGGTCAAACAGTTCCTCACCTTCGTTAGTGGTGGACCATTTCAATATGCAATCGCCGAAGCACTAAACGACGGCGACTCATGGCTCAACGAATTGCGCGAGACGCTCAAGAATTCGAGGGATCAATTCTGCGACGGCCTTCGAGAGATCGGGATTGACGTGCACCAACCGAAGGGCACGTATTTTGCCACGATCGATGTGAAATCGATTGGCTACGCTTCGGCCGATGATTTCTGCCAAGAACTTCCGCGGCGCTCAGGTGTAGTAGCGATTCCTTCGCATGTTTTTTATGACGATCCCTCTCGTGGCGCCACTTACGCGCGGTTCGCTTTCTGCAAGAAACCTGAAGTTCTCGATCTTGCGTTGGTCGGGCTCAAGAACGGATTT
>Ga0082335_1008609_pt1 | contig 11485 bp, 8 predicted proteins | sample Subgrocontami58m_FD_72375 | JGI IMG/M metagenome (GOLD analysis project Ga0082335, IMG submission 72375) | Subsurface groundwater microbial communities from S. Glens Falls, New York, USA - GMW37 contaminated, 5.8 m (SPADES assembly) (version 2) ...
TTTCCTCTTCGTTCTTACTTTTGCATTCATGATATTTGCCTCTGTTGAGGTTATACGATGCAACGATACTTTTATTATAAATTTGGCCTGCGGCAGCGGCTTTTAAGCTCCCCTCTAAAAAACTTACTGTTGGACAATTTTTGGCTGGACAAGTCGAAGACAGGAGACGCCTTATTATTCAATGGTTTTGGCGTATACTCAACTGAAAACGTCTTGTCATAGCATTTGGTTTTGTCCAAGTGTTGGGAGCCAAAAGCCATGATTGGCAAAAAAAATCTGCGAAAATCCTGCAAAATAAGCTCTTTTGAAGGCTTATTAATCCGATTATGGTCATTTTGTCCAGCCAAATTTTGTCCAACTGTAAGGTCAAGGGGGAGGAATACAAGTGAACAATGAGTATTCCCCGCCCCTGGTGGGAGGGGTTAGGGTAGGGGGGTGAACTGTTACCAATCAAGTTAGCGCTTGTGGGGGGGATACTGCCAGACTAATACTTTGATACATTCATTTCTTCCATTTTACCTGTAACCATAAATACAACCCTTTCAGCAATATTAGTTACCCTGTCCGCAATGCGTTCCAGATTGTGGGACACCCAGGTGAGATACGTAGCCTGATGGCTTATCTTTGGATTTTGTATCATCAGGAGCAGAAGTTCCCGGTAAATCTGATCGTGAAGGGCATCTACCTGGTCGTCTTCGTTACAAATAAGTCTTGCCGCCTCTGCATCCCTGTCTACAAATGCCTTTAGGCATTTATCAAGCATGGACAGCCCTATATCTGCCATCCTGGGAATATCTATCAGTGGTTTCACGAGGGGTTCGTCACCTATTAATAAAGTTATTTTTGCAATCCCCTCTGCGTGGTCACCCATGCGTTCGAGATCTGTTATTATGCTCAAAATAGAAGCCAATACCCGCAGATCAACAGCCACGGGCTGTTGTGTGGCGATGAGAGAAATACACTGTTCTTCAATATCAAACCGTTTTTTGTTTATAAGAAGGTCATTCTTTATGATCTCTTTGGATGTATCCATATCCCTTTTCCGAAGCGCCTCCACAGTTTTCCTTATAGCATTTGCCACCATCTCTCCCATCTTTAACACTTCATCCTGAAGATTCTTCAGGGCATTGTGATAAACCTCACGTGTCATGACGGCCTCCCGATTAAAGCTTAAATTCCAAAACCAAAATGTCAAACTCCAAATAATTTTTCATTTTTAATTTTGTTCATTTTAAATTCAGGATTACAGAGGATGGCATAATTTGCGCGATGTCCCGGCGCAATCTTGAATTCCTTGAAGCAATGCTTATTGATAGAATACATGGCTAAATCCTTTTTGTTACAATTGTCTGAGAAAGGCAACTAAATCCTTTTTCTCCTGGGCATTCAGATTAATTTGCAGTACCAGGTTAAAGAACTCTACCGTATCTTCCAGTGTTAACAAGCGTCCATCATGCAAATAAGGAGGGGAATCTTTGATACCTCTTAAGGGAAATGTCTTGATAGGGCCTTCGGCGCGAATGTACTGACCATTGATCAACTGAGGTTTGTAAAATCTCTCAACCTGGAGATCATGCATCTGGTTGTCGGTATAGTAGGGCGCCGGGTGGCAAACAACACATTTTCCCTTCCCAAAAAATATGGCCTCGCCTCTCTTTTCTGAATCGGTTGCCTTTTTTGGGTCGAGCTGGCCGTAGATAGTGAGTTTAGGCGCAGGCGGGAAATCAAGAAGCGCCATGAGCTCTGCCATGAAATGAACCTGGCTGCCGCGCTCAAGAATGTTTACCCCTTTCTTTGACGCAGTCAGATGATCCCCATCAAAATAGGCGGCGCGCTGTTCAAACTCAGTAAAGTCTTCCACTGATTTAAGTGCGCGCTGTGAGCCGAAAAGCCTCTGAATATTGACCCCGCGCAATGAAGGAGTATCAATCCGGTTTCGGTGAGATTGGGGTCTAATATCTCCAACCAGATGAGTTGCCGCTGAGGTATGTCCATTCACATGACAATCGAAGCAGGTCACACCCTGGCTCGGTTTTTCGCTTTTTCTATCTGACGTTGCATTGAACTGCTGCTGAGGAAACTGTGTAACCAAAAGTCGCAGACCTTCTAATTGTTTAGGGTTTAAGATACCATTGAATATTTCATAATAATTGTCCAACGACACCAGCTTGCCTTGAGAAACATCCCCCATGTCTTTATGAGTGGTCAGATAGATTGGCGGGGGAAATTCTGGCAAAAAGTAATCCGGCAAGTCAAAGTCCATATCAAAACGTTCCAGGCGTGAAACTTGTTTTATTTGCTTCTGTGAGAATAACATTCCACCTGAGGCGTGATTTGGATGCGGCAGCGGAAGATAAGGAAACACGTTTTTATCTTTAACTTCATCAGTCGTCATGCCGGCCAGTTTTTCCCATGTCAGTTTACCTTTTAATTTGGCAGTTGGTCCAACAGGTAACGGTTTTCCCCCTGACATGGCTGCATCTGCGGCTACTTTTTGGGAAAGGTCGTAGCGCTCGTTAAGCAAGTCCATGTGACGTTTCATCACTTCAGCCTTCTGTGCCTTATCACGCGCCATAACTTTGTCGAATGGTTCTTCGATAACTGACGTATAACTGGACTCCCTCTTTTCCTGGGCATAGGAAAGTGGCATACTTATAACAAGAAAAAGTAACCATCCTAAAAATCCAAGGTAGTATTTCTTTGTTTTCGCCATATTTACCCCTTTCTGTTTCTATTTTTTAAATTTATATTGGAAATACAGACACTTTATCTTTCAGTTCTGGTTTATGTTTAGGGATTTCAAGCAGACACATAGTCTCCCCTCTAGAAAGAGGAGAGCTTTGAAAGCTGCTGCTGAAGGCAGCCTGATTTAACAGATTTGTTAAATTATCACACGAACAGTAGTATACCTCTCTGCTTTGATAGTGTAAACCAAAAATTATTTTCTGCTTGCTTTTAAAGTGGGATAATAATTATTATAATGAATATGTGGATTAATTGAAAATACCCCCCGTACAACTTATAAAACATGCTCAAAACTAATTTCTTAAAAAAATGCCTGAAAAGTATCCTGGTAATATGGTTTCTCCTGTGCATATTACCAGGCGATTGTTTAGTATTAGGCTGTGTAGAAAAGGATTTATCCCATTGCGTTGTGAAGGAATCTGCTGTTTCATCTCATAATAATGATTGTTCCTCCATTCCAACGGATGACCCATGTTGCCCAACTTGTTGTGTACTCTGTGCCCACAATTTAGTCCTGCATGTATTTCAAAAATCTTCATTCACTTTCACTAATACCTCCAGTCGGTTTAAAACACAGCCTTTTAATCATTTCAAAAACATCTTCCAGGCTATCATCTATCATCCACCGCGCTTGTTCACGTAATCAATTCCACAAACTACAGAATTTACAATATTGTATAATTCATCACGGAAAGACACGGAATATCTCTAAAACGGTAGATACATAGCGCGGCTACGCCGCAACCAAAAATAACCACCCCTTTTTTCCCCTCCTTCGCAAGGAGGGGATGATGGGGAGGTAAAATACTTACTAAAGACATCATCTACCCGTGCAACTCCGTAAAAACTTGTTTTTGTGAAAGGTGTTGTTTATGTACACGTATTTTAATTTTAAATTCCCATTTCAAAAATATAAATTTCTATTTCGTGTCTCGATAGTCTTTCTATTTCTTTATTTACCGTGCTTTCAGGTAATGATTTTCGGGAAAGATTCTCCAATCAAAGCTGTGGAAAAGAATAATCAACCAGTAAACAAGAAAATTTCACTCGAAGAGGCCCTTAAGATAGCCATTGAAAAAAACCCGCAATTGCAGTCGACAAGGGATCAGATAGATGCAGCCATTGGCTCATTACGACAGTCAAAACTATATCCAAATCCCGTCTTAGGACTTTTGGCAGAAGAAATTCCGAGTAATGAACTTGGATTGAATCAGAGTCAAAACCTTGTTGGTATAACTCAGCCAATTATTACAGGTGGCAAAAGGGGACTGGGAATCAAGGTAAGTGAGAAATCAAAAGAAAAAGACGAATTCGAAAGAGATGCAGTTTTACTGGCTGTTATGGCTGACACAAAGAAGGCATTTTATAAAGTTGTAGCTGACCAGGAAGGTTACGCCATTGCAAAGAAAGTAGAAGAAATTGCAAAAGGTATTTATGAGAGTGAGAAAGTCAGGTTTGATGCGGGTGAAGTAGCTATTACAAACGTCCTAAGGGCAGAGGTGGAATTGTCAAAGGCAAGAAATCTCGTTTCAAATGCTGAAGGCAATCTCCAAAATTCTATAAAGGAGTTACAGACGGTGATGGGCATTCCGGAGGAGATCATCAATGGCGTGATGGGCAAGCTCTTAACGAAACCTGAAGAACTATCGCTTCATGAACTTGAATTGAATATGAAGAGTAACCAACCGGTCCTGAAGGCATCAAGGAAGAATATCGAAATAGCAGAAACACAATTGACGCTGGGGAAAAGACAGGCTATCCCTGACATCAATGTATCGGCAGGTTATAAACGGCTTACACTGGAAAATCTGGACACCGTTCAGATGGGCATTGAGATACCAGCCCCCTTTTTTAATCGTAACCAGGGCAATATACAAAAGGGTAAAGCCCTTTCAAGGAAGGCGAAAAGTGAGAACCTGTCGGTTTACAACGACCTGCTATTTCAGTTAAAAAGGAATTTCAACTCATACAATGTGGAACGGAAGCGTGTCATTGAATATGGGGATAAGATTCTACCAAAGGCAGAAGAATCCCTTAAGTTAATTACAAGGGGATACAGAGAAGGTGAGTTTGATTATATAGACCTCCTGGATGCCCAGAGGACGTGGGCTGAAACGAGGATTTCCTATATTGAATCCTTAAAAAATTTAAACCTGTTCATTGCAGATATCGAAAGATTGGCAGTGACGAAAATAAGGGAGCAATAGTGGTGGCAAAAAGATTTACCGTAACGGTTCACCGCAAAGGCGCAAAGAACGCAAAGGAATATCTGAAAGAAGAAAATAAACTTTCAACTCGTTCCCAAACCATGTCCTCATGGAAATGGGGATTGTTTTGGAATGCAATAGTAGAGAAATTTTGTTTCGAGAAGGGAAAGAAACATATGGCATGTTTACGATTATTTAACACATGGTGGACAAATTTCATGATTATTCTTTTATGCATGGGAATCCTTCCGATGGCAACTGTTGCTGCAAATCAGAAACACGAGGGTTGTCAGGATTCACAATGCACCAAGGGCGATGAAAATGTCATTACGAAGGGTGCTAGCAACGAAGCAACCTCTAAAGATGAGATTCTTCGCTCTACTCAGAATGACAGTGAGCAAAAGATTCAAAAGAACGAATTAAAGGCACTTTCAGGTGAAATGTGCCAAGAACATGGTGTTCCAGAAAGCAAATGTTCCTTGTGTAACCCTACTATTAAAACCAATAGTTATGAAGAACTGTTAAAAAAACAATGTGAACACAATGTCCCCATAATCGAATGTGACGGATGTCGCCATGAGGTTGGGGCTGTTAAGGTCGACAAGTCGATACTAGGGGAGATTATTACCATAAAAAATGTCGAGTTGTTTGACATTGATGTAACTCATAAGGCAACAGGTGAGGTGGGACCAAACCGGGACCGTTTTGTTATCGTTTCTCCAAGGGTATCTGGGGTAGTTAAGGAGTTATTTGTAGACTGGGGAGATCATGTGAAGAAAGGACAGAAGCTGGCCATATTGGATAGCATAGAACTGGGGGAGGTCAGGGCCAATGATAGGAAAGCGAGGGCAATGTTGAGAATGGCAAAAAAGAACTATTCCAGGGAAAAGACTCTCTATAAACAAAAGATTACTTCCACAAAACATTTTCTGGAAGCTGAGAACGCTTACGAACAGGCACAGATAGAGTTAAAAGCGCTAAAAGAGAAGTTAATACTCATGGGTCAGCAGGAGGGTGACATCCAGGATATAGCGGAAGACCCAGTGTCCTCCCTATTTATCCTTTCAGCCCCCTTTGATGGTACGGTGATTAATAAAAATGTAGCCATTGGTGAACTAAAGGATGCCTTTACCCCTATTGTCACCATTTCAGACCTCACAAATCTGTGGGTATGGTTTGATATCTACGAAAAAGATATCCCAATAGTTTTTAGAGGAAATAAGGTAATGATATCAGTTGCCTCCTATCCAGACGAACAATTTGAGGGATTCGTTACGTATATTGGAGCTACCGTTGATGAAAAGACGAGGACGGTGAAGGTTCGGGCAGAGGTCGACAATCGCCATGAAAAATTGAAACCGGGTATGTTTGCCAAGGTACTGCTCCTGGTAGAAACAGGAAGTGATTCACCTGTTGTACCCGAGGGAACCGTCCAGACAGATGGGCAAAAACACTTTGTCTTTGTGCCACTTAATGAGGGATACTTCTTAAGACGGGACGTGACCCTGGGTGCGCGGGTAGATGGCCATGTAAAGGTTATTAGTGGCTTAAACAAGAATGAACGTGTGGTTGTCAAGGGAGGTTTCTTACTCAAGTCTGAAATCATGAAGGGAAAGTTTGGGGAGGGGTGCGCTCACTAATTTAAAGTTGGAAAAGATGCTACAAGACCCACCCCCTGCCCCCTCCCAAGAGGGGAATAAAGAAGTCCCCTCTTGGGAGGGGATTTAGGGGTGGGTAAAGGTACTATGGCTAAATTTACGCTTAAAAATTTTAAACAATTAGTTCCTCCCCCTCGAGGGGGGAGGTATTTTTAATTTTGTATAGTTGTCAAAGGCTTAATTTATGATCAATAAAATTATCGAATATGCATTAAAACAAGGTTTCCTTGTCATTGTTGTTATCTGTGTCATCATAGGACTGGGTTTGTATTACATTGTCCGCTTGCCTGTTGATGCCGTCCCCGATGTTACCACAAATCAGGTACAGATCAATACCGAGGTGCCGGGACTCGGCCCTCTTGAGGTGGAAAAACTCATCACATTTCCCATTGAGTTCTCCATGAGCAGTTTGCCAGATGTCGTGGAGGTACGTTCCATTTCAAAGACAGGACTTTCTCAAGTCACGGTAGTTTTTGATGACCACGTAAACATTTATTTTGCCCGTCAATTGGTCCTTGAGCGTTTGCAAACGGCAAAAGAGCAACTACCACAGGTTTTCATGGCTCAGCCTATCATGGGGCCGATTAGCACGGGACTGGGGGAGATATATCAATATGTGGTTACCGGCGAGGGCAAAGATGCCATGGAACTAAGGACCATCCAGGACTGGCTGATCAGACCCAGGTTACTGACTACACCAGGGATTATTGAGGTCAACAGTTTCGGTGGTTTTGTAAAGCAGTACCAGGTGCAGGTGGATCCCAAAAAGCTCATCACCTACGATATCACCCTCCGCCAGGTCTTCGATGCCCTGGCTGCTAATAATGCCAATGCTGGTGGACAATATATAGAACATGCCTCTGAACAGTATCTCATAAGGGGGATAGGTCTTATCAATACCATACAAGATATTGAAAATATAGTTGTCCATGCGACGGCAGAGGGTACCCCCATTTATATAAAAAATCTTGCAGACGTAGTAGTGGGTCCTGAGGTACGTTATGGGGCAGTCACCAAGGATGGCAAGGGAGAGGTTGTTACTGGTATTGCCATGATGCTCAAGGGTGAAAATAGCCGAACCGTGGTGGAAAGGGTAAAACAGAAGGTTGAAGAGATCAGGCAAAACCTGCCAAAAGGTGTGGATATCATACCGTTTTATGATCGGGCTGGCCTTGTCAACGATGTTATTCATACAGTTATTAGCAACGTTATTTTCGGTATCATCCTGATAATAATAGTTCTTACTTTAACGGTAGGAAATTGGCGAGTATCACTCCTTATTGCTTTCTCCGTTCCTTTAACGGTCGTTTTAACCTTTTCAGGCATGTATCATCTGGGGATTGCTGCTACGGTAATGAGTATAGGTTCCCTGGGTTTTGGTAACATTACCGATGGTTCCGTGTGTACCGTGGAGAATATCATCCAACGCCTCACCCTCAGAAAAGGCAACGATAATTACAGGGAGACAATACTGCGTGCAGCTCAGGAAGTAGGACGTCCTATCTTCTTCGCCGTGGGCATTATCATTATCATCTATGTACCTCTCTTGAGCCTGCAGGGTGTTGAAGGCAAGATGTTCAAACCGGTAGCCTTTACGGTAAGCCTTGCCATGTTGAGTTCCCTTTTTGTTGCCCTGGTTATTATGCCTACCCTGTGCTCCCTTATTTTCAAAAACGGGGTAAAGACAAAAAAAACAACCTCTGAGGAAACGGATAACCGGGTAATGCAGTTCTTAAAGAGGCGTTATAGGCCGTTATTACAAAAGGCTGTATTCCATCCCAGGGTAGCCTTAATTGCCGCCGTCTCGTGCTTCCTTTCAAGCCTTGTCCTCGTTCCCTTTTTAGGTTCAGAGTTTATGCCTGAATTGGATGAAGGCGCCATAGCAATCAATGTGCGACGCTTGCCCAGTGTCTCTTTAAAGGAGTCGGTAGAACTCTCTACGCTCATAGAGAAAACTCTAATGAAATATCCAGAGGTGGAGACCATTGTATCCAAGACCGGACGGGCTGAGATTGCCACAGATCCCATGGGACAGGAAATTAGTGATGTGTTTGTGATGCTCAAACCTAAGAAGTCGTGGCAGACGGCTAAGACCAAGGAGGGCCTCATTGCCCGTATGGAAGAGGATCTGGAAAAGATCCCAGGCATGCAGTATAGTTTTTCACAGCCCATCGAGCTAAGGGTCAGTGAATTGATAGCCGGTGTCCGTTCTGATGTTGCCATCAAGCTTTTTGGCGATGATTATGAGATATTAAAGTCAAAGGCAGAGGAGATCGTACGAGTTGTCACTCCTATCCGGGGGGCCGAGGATGTGAAAGGAGAACAGGTGGCAGGGTTGCCGGTAGTACAGATAAAAATTGACAGAAGCGCCATTGCCCGTTACGGGATCAACGTATCGGATATACAAGATGTTATTACAACGGCCATTGGCGGTAAGGCCGCCTCACAGGTGCTCGAAGGGCAGATGCGATTTGACCTTTTGGTCCGTTTTACCGAGGAGGCAAGGAATAACGTAGAAGAAATCAAAAATATCCTGATTAGCGCCCCAGGCGGTGTGCGTGTGCCGCTAACCCAACTGGCAGATATTTCCGTTGAAGAGGGACATAACCAGGTCAGCCGTGAGAACGGACACCGACGTATCGTAGTGGAATGTAATGTACGCGGCAGGGATATTGGCAGCTTTGTTGCGGAGGCGCAAAAGAAGATACGGGAAGGTGTGGATATCCCCGCTGGATATTACCTGGACTGGGGCGGCCAGTTTGAGAATATGCAACGGGCAAGGAACCGCCTTGCAATCGTTATCCCCATTTCCATGGGATTAATTTTCGTACTTCTCTATACGAGTTTCCGTTCCTTTAAAAACGCCGCACTTATTTACGTAAATGTTCCTTTTGCAGCAACGGGAGGGATCGTGGCGCTGTTTTTGAGGGATATGCCTCTGAGTATCTCTGCCGGGGTAGGATTTATCTCGCTTTTTGGACTATGCGTATTAAACGGCACCGTTATGGTATCATTTATCAATGAATTCCTGCAAGAAGGGAAAGAAACGAAAGACGCTATAATAGAGGCAGCTTCAACACGACTCAGGCCCGTACTCATAACTGTTATGGCAGATATTATCGGGTTGTTACCGATGACCATATCTACGGATGTCGGGGCTGAGGTACAGAAACCGTTGGCAACGGTGATCGTTGGTGGGGTATGTTTCTCAAGCTTTTTGACCCTTTTCGTGATCCCTGCACTCTACCAATGGTTTCCTAAAAGGATTGAGGCTGCATAAAAAGGCAATACTTACCACAGAGGTCACAGAGAGCGCGGAGATGAGTAGAGATGCAGGGAGACAAGAAAGAACAGTTATAGTACTTGTGGCAGAAAAGATTACTTTGGTGAAATAGTATAAGAGCTGTAAATGAGGTAAAAAATGGAAAAGATTGAAATTGCCAGGTCAGTTTTCTTCTTTATCCTTGCCGGACTCTGCGAAATAGGCGGAGGATACCTGGTATGGCTCTGGCTAAGGGAGGAGAAGAGTATTTGGCTCGGTTTATTCGGAGCGATTGTGCTGGTTATCTACGGAGTTATTCCAACATTCCAGCCTGCAAATTTTGGCCGGGTCTATGCCGCCTATGGTGGCGTATTCATAGTTCTCTCCATTCTGTGGGGATGGCAAATTGATAAGATATCTCCTGACAAATTCGACCTGATAGGTGGTTTTATTGCCCTTGTTGGTGTGGTTATTATCATGTACTGGCCAAGGGGATGATTTTGATAGGCAGGGGGTGGCATGGACTTCCTTGGCTGGTTCAATCTTGCAGATTGAACCATACATTTTGAACTGAGCTATAGATATGAATACCTGCTATAAAATGAAAATATACCAAATGTTTCGGTTCAATCGAGGACGATTGAACCAGCGACTGGGGCCATTGCATTGAAAGAAGGTGGGTACATTGTGAAAAAGTGGTTTATATGTATACTGCTCATTTTATTGCCGTGTGGTTGTGCAGAGACCCCACATGCTGAGCATGGTCAAGAAATGGCTCTTCATGAAATGAAAAAAGGTCATCTTTTCGGATGGGTTGAAAAGCAACACGTTAGTTTAACAGATAAGCAAATTGATGAGATTGCTCACTATGACGTTAAAATCGGTACAAATGAGAAAACGATTGTATATTATTCCATGTCTAGAAGACGTGGTCGGGGTGAGATAGGTAAGGCATTCATGGTTAAGGGTGAAGGAGAACACGGCCCTTTTGAACTGGTTGTTGACGTTGATAGCAATAGAATTCAAGAAATTCATGTTGTTAAAAATCCTATAGATTGTACAGGAGATTCCGTCATCAACAGGGATTTTATTGAACAATTTATTGATAAAGACCTTACGTTTCCTTTTGAAATCGTTAAAGAATCGCAGGATGTGCTAACAACACCAACTAAAATAAAACCAATAAAAATGGCGCCTATCACTTCTGAGAAAATTGCAAAGGAGCTAAGAAAATGGCTGGTCATTGCCAAAGTACTTAAGCTTAACTAAATGTATTGTATAGGAATGTAATAGTTCACCGTAGGAAAAAGATTTGACAAGATAACAGGATAGACCTGTCTGCCGTAGCACAGGCAGGCATGATATAAATTAAATTAATTTCTGACAGGATATACAGGATTAACAAGATAAAAGCTACCTTAATTCATCCTGATTATCCTGTTAATCTTGTCAAAATTAAGTCTTTGTTGTTGCTACGGAAAAACCTATAGGACTTATTCTTAATTTTGGGGAAAGCAAAGTTGAGGTTAAACGAAAGGTCAAGGATTTAAAGTAAAAGATATACAGGATGAAAAAATTATCATGTAAATCCTGTTCATCCTGTCTAAGATAGC
>Ga0082335_1008610_pt1 | contig 11484 bp, 8 predicted proteins | sample Subgrocontami58m_FD_72375 | JGI IMG/M metagenome (GOLD analysis project Ga0082335, IMG submission 72375) | Subsurface groundwater microbial communities from S. Glens Falls, New York, USA - GMW37 contaminated, 5.8 m (SPADES assembly) (version 2) ...
AGCACCTGGGCCAGGTAGCCCATGCCGTTGCCGCCCACCTCTTCCGGAAAGGCGCAACCGTACAGGCCAGCCTCTCCGAGCTTTTCCACGATCTCCCGGTGGAAGACCCCTTCCTCTTCCCACTTCTCAGCGTGGGGTACGAGCTCCTTCACGGCAAAGTCGCGGGCCAGGTTCCGTACTGCCTTTTGCTCTTCAGTTAACTGGAAGTCCATCTATCTCCTCAGTCTATGTAAATCAATGAATTTGCAACGCAAGTCCCATTATATCAGCCGTGGCTTGCCAGCGCTATGGAATCCGCACACCGGAATCTTCTGGCGAAGGGCCACACTTCAGCCCACCGCGAGCTTCTTTGTTGCATTTAGGATGGTAAGTCCCACTATCTTGCCCTCGCTGAGGCGCACGATTACCCCCTCGTCAGTCACGTCGGAATCATCAGCGGGCTGGGGCTGGCCGAAGTCTATGTAAAGGACGTCCCCATCCTCATCGTAGTCCAGGTGTACCTTATCCAGAACTAGCGTCTTTGCCATATGACACCTCGCTTCAAGAACTTGTTGCCCCTTGATGTAAAGAATGCCGTGATAACAAACCCCTCACCATCTAGTTCCCGATAAACAACGCAAAGATGCTTGGGACGCCGAGGAGCGGTTTCACACATCTCAGCGCTATGAGTTCTCCAGCCCACCCTTGCACCACGAAGTCAGGAGCTTCTAGCGCCTGTCTAAGATCGAGCATATAATCAGCGGCAACGAACTCTGGGTGGTGCTGCTGAATCTTTGCAGCCCATACCTTTTTGGTTAACCTAATGCGGCGGCCCGACGGTGTGAGGGCATTGAACAAGACATCCGGCTGCAAGATCAGAAGGTTACTCCAGCCCTATTGTAGGCTTTTCCCACCTTGCCCTCAAGTTGGTCCCGGCGGGCCAAGCCATAGTAGAGAGGCGGAAAAGGCGCTTTCAACCAAGTCCGCGGGCGTTCCCTGGACCATTGCAGTGGACAGGCGCCACCGTAACGCGAGTCATAAGTCGCGTCCACGTGCCGTCTGACGGCCAAGCTTGCTCATGATAAGCGGAGCGTCCCCGGTCATTCCTGCTACCGGCCCTTCCACTGGGGAGGCCGCTTATCCAGGAAGGCCTGGAGGCCCTCCTGGGCGTCCTCCGTGTTGAGCAGGGTGACCAGACATTCCCTCAGGAACGCCTGGGACTGGGACCACTCCATATCCTCCATGGCATAATAGGAGTCCTTACCGATCTTCATGGACGGCGGGCTCTTGCGGGCCAGCTTCGTGGCCAGCTCCATCCAGGCCCCTTCGAGCTCGTCCTGGGGGACCACCTTATTGATCAGGCCGATCCTCTCCGCCTCCCGGGCGTCCATGGTATCGCCGGTCATCAAGAGATAAAGGAGCCGCTTGCGCCCGATGGACCGGGATATGGTCGCCTGAATGGTCATGGGCCAAAGCCCTACGTTGGTCTCGGTCACTCCAAACCGGGCCTGCTCCGAGGAAACGGCCAGGTCGCAGGCCATGGTGATGCCCGTGCCTCCGGCCAGGGCCAGGCCATTGACGGCGGCGATGGTCGGTTTTCCCATGGCGGCCATGCCGGCCGTGACCATGGGGAAGAGGGCCAGATATTCCCGAAGCTCCAGAGACGACCTGCCGCGCATGTAACTCAGATCGGCGCCGGCACAGAAGACGGGCCCGGCCCCGGTGATGACCATGACCCGCAGGCCGGCATCCTCCTTGACCTCCCGGATGGCAGCCAGAAGGTCTTGCTGCATGCCGGCGGTGAGGGCGTTGCGCCGTTCCGGCTGGTTCAGGGTCACCAGGGCGATCCCGTCGCCCCGGCGTTCCAGGAGTATATTCTGGTAGGACATAATGCGCTCCTTGTAAGTGACTTACTGTGCCTTATAGTGCTTTGTGGTGCTTGGTAGTGCCTGGCGGCAGAGGTCTTAATGTCATTGAAAGGCCGGGGTTGAATAACAGTGTTGGAGGGACCCTGCAGGCCGAAGCAATCTCCTGGCGGCGCGCTGAGATTGCTTCGCTATCGCTCGCAAAGACGGCGGGCGGTCGCTGCTCGCAAAGACACCAATTAGACTCAACCAGGCACAATCAAGCACAACGACGCACACTCAAGCATAATGAACCACGACCAAGCACTACCAACCACGACCAAGCCAACCACGACCAAGCCAACCCCGACCAAGCACTACCAACCACGACCAAGCACTACCAACCACGACCAAGCACTACCAACCGCGACCAAGCCAACCACGACCAAGCACTACAAACCACCATCAAGCACGGCTTTAAGCTTCTCCGTAAGCATGGGCACTATCTCCCGCAGGTCTCCCACGATTCCGAGGGTGGCGATCTTGAAGACGGGGGCCTGGGGGTCGTCGTTGATGGCGACGATGACGTCAGAGTTCTGCATCCCTACGGCGTGAAACGAGGCCCCATGGATGCCACAGGCGATGTAGAGCCTGGGCCTCACCGTCTTGCCGGACTGCCCAACCTGCGCGCTCTGGGGGAGCAGGCCGGAATCCACCAGGGGCCGCGTGGCTCCGATGGCGGCCCCCAGCGCGGCAGCCAGGCCCTCCACCAGGGCCAGGTCCTCCCGGCAGCTTGCCCCCTGGCCGGCGGCGACCACGATCGAGGCTTCCTCCAGGTCGAGCTGGCCCGCAGCCTGCTTGACCGTGGCCAGGAGCCGGGTGCGTGCCTCACCCTTTTCAAGCTCCACCGGTACCCGCACGACTTCTCCGTGTCTGGAGGCGTCGCGGGCCGGCTCGGGCAGGACCCGAGGCCGGACGGTCACTATCTGGGGCCGGTGGCGCGGACAGGTGATACTGGCCAGCAGGTCCCCGCCGACGACGGGCTTGACTCCCACCAGGGCGCGCTGGGCCTGGTCGATCCGGAGGTCGATGCAGTCAGCCATGAGTCCGGTGCGCAGGCGGGTGGAGAGCCGGGGGGCCAGGTCCCGCCCCAGCGTGGTGGAGCCTATGAGCAATATCTCGGGCTTTCTCTCCAGCACGAGGTCCGTCAGGGTCTTGGTGTAGCAGTCTGTCTGGTACTCCCGGAGGAGGGGGTGTTCTGCCAGGAGCACCCGGTCCGCTCCACAGGCAATTAGCTCCCCCGACAGCGGCTCCACGCCATATCCCAGGAGCAGGGCATGAAGCGGCGCCCCGAGCTCGTCCGCCAGGCGCCGGCCCAGGCCCAGCAACTCCAGGGAGACGTCTTTGAGCGCGTTCTCACGCTGCTCAGCGAAGACCCAAACGCCGCAATAGTCGCCCATGTCAGGCTCCGATTGCCTCACTATTGCCGCACTTTCTGAGTAGGAACCGGGAATGTAGTCATGTCATTCTGAACGAAGTGAAGAATCTTACCCGTCCCGTACACAGATCTGCTGCTTCGGAGAGGCCGATATTCTTCGCCTCCGCTGCGTCTACGCGCACAATCATGTCGCTAAACCCCGCTCCGGCTCAGAATGACACAAATATTTCGGAACATCTGCGAAATCTCCCATGAAAATGTCTCCTTGGGACATGTCCCAGGCAAGTCGGTTTCGTGCCTCGGTGGTGCCCCGGCGGGGGAGTGGCGCACTGTTATGAAAATGGGACTGCGGCGAGCCGGCGCACCATGCCCCAGGCTTCCAGCCTGGGGTACAGGAGCCATACCACGGGCTAAAGCCGCATGGCATAGGGCTAAGCAATCCTCATGCCCAGTGGCGCCCCGCAGGGGCATGACAACGTGCCGATCGACCCACGGTGCTTCTCAGAGTGACTACTGCCACATTCACCGTCGTCCGGCCTTAGATTACTTTCAGATCCCGCAGCCGGGACACCAGGTTTTCCACGGCCTGGGGGACCGCGCCGTCCAACATCTCGGCTCCGGCGCGCGGCTTGGGAGGGAAGACGTGGGGCACCTGGGTGGCCGATCCGGCCAGGCCCACTAGCTTCCGGTCCAGGCCCAGGTCGGCCAGGCCCCAGACGATGATCTCCCGCACGGCGGCCCCGGCGACGGCACGCAGGCGCAGCGGGCGGGGCTCGTTGATCTCCTTGCTTACACTAATGACCATGGGCAATGGTCCCTCGATCTCCTGGTAGCCATCCTCCACCGTCCGCCGCGCCCGCAGCAGGCCTGGCCGTATTTCCAGGCTCCGCACGCAGGTGATCTGGGGCAGGTCCAGCCACTCCGCCAGGCTGGGCGCCATATGGCCGGTGCCGCTGTCCAGGGTCTCCCGGCCGCAGATAATCAGCTCGAAGGGTCCGAGCCGGTGGATGGCCTGGGCCAGCACGTAGGACGTCGCCAGGGTGTCCGCCCCGGCAAAGGCCGGGTCGCCCAGGAGGACAGCGCGGTCGGCCCCCATGATCAGAGTGTCCTGGAGGGCGGTGCGGGCCTGGGGCGGCCCCATGGTGATGGCCGTCACCATACCGCCGTGGGCTTCCCGGAGACGCAGGGCTTCTTCCACGGCGTGCCGGTCGAAGGGGTTGAGGATGCCAGGCACGCCCGTCCGGACGATGGCTCCCGTCCGGGGGTCCACGGGGACCTGGGACACCCTGGAGAAATCGGGCACCTGCTTCACGCAGACGATGATCTGTTCCATCTTAGCTTTCAGCAATCAGTCTTCAGCAATCAGCTATGAGCTATGAGCCGTGAGCCGTCAGTTTTCAGCAATCAGTTATCAGTTGTCAGTTGTCAGGCATTAGCTATCAGCCATCGGCTGTCAGCTCTGAGCCGTCTGCTTCCAGCCATCTGGGGTAGGACCGTGACCCTGGACCCCAGACCCTAAACCCTGGACCCCAGACCCTTGACCCTTGACCCTTCACCCTGCCCATCACGCCCCCTCTTTGAAAAGGAGACGGGCCAGGGCTTGCCGGTGCATCTCCGAGGTGCCTTCCCCGATGGAGTAGAGGCGGGCCTGTCTCATGTAGCGTTCCACGGGGAAGTCCTGGCAGTATCCCGCGGCCCCGTGGATTTGGATGGCCTGGTTAGTTACCCGCAGGGCCATATCCGGGGCGGCGACTTTAAGCATAGTTGCGTACCGGTCAAAGGGCAGGCCCTGGTCGCAGAGCCAGGCGGCCTTATGGGCCAGCATCCGGCACATCTCCAGCTCCGTGGCCATGTCGGCTACCATGAACTGGATAGCCTGGTGCTGGGCAATGGGCACGCCGAAGCTGCGTCTCTCCCGAGCATAGCGGAGGGACGCTTCCAGGGCCGCCTGGGCCACCCCGATGGCCTCCGTCATCAGGAAGATGTTCGCCCATTGGAGTCCGTTGGAGAGGACCTCCAGCCCCTGTCCCTCTTCGCCCACCACGTTTGACTGGGGTACGCGAGCCTTCTTGAAGGAGACCTCCGCTACGGAGAGGGCCCGGACGCCCATGGTCTTCTCCCGGCGTCCGACGGAATAGCCCGGAGTGGTCCGGTCCACGGCGATCCAGGTGAAGGCTCCCCGGCTGCCTTCCGGGCGGGTGCGGGCCAGGGCCACCACGAAATCGGCCTCGACCGCGTTGCCGATGAAGGCCTTGCGTCCGTTGATGATGTAGTCATGGCCTTCTTTCGCCGCGGAGGTGGTGTGGCTCATGATGTCCGATCCGGACTGGGGCTCCGTGGCGGCAAAGGCCGCCACGGCCTGGCCGCGGGCCACGGGGACCAGGTACTTCTCCTTGATGTGCTCGCTGCCGTAGCTCTCCAGGAGGTAGGCGCAGACCATGGTGCCCTGGAGAATGGCCCCGCTGTTGCAGCAGCAGCGGCAGACCTCTTCCAGGATGATGGAGGAGGTCAGGGCCCCCAGGCCCAGTCCGCCGTAGGAAGGCGAGACGGCCATGCCGAAGTAGTCGCCGCCGGCTAGCTTGCGGACGTTCTCCCAGGGGAACTCGCCCTGCTCCTCCACGGCGGCCGCCTGCGGTCCCAGCTCTCGCTCGGCGAACTCCCGCGCTACCCGGCGGTACATCTCCTGTGTTTCGGTAAGGGCGAAGTCCATTTCAGGTCCGAGGCGTTTTCATGGAAGGCCAGCGCCGCTGGGGCGAGCGCCCGGTTACGGTCGCGACAACCGGCGGAAAGCGTTCTGGGGGCATCCTAGCATCAGGGGGCGGTGGTGTCAAACGCGGGGTGGGCCGGTGGGCCGGCTGGCGACTACAACCCGCCGGGGCCAAAGGGAGTGGCAAATCTCTTATCTGAACTTGGGTACCTCTAGCCTCGTCAGCGTATGGGACCCGCAGGGCCTGCGGGACTGGGTGGGCCAGTACGAAGGCAACGTGGGCAACGGGCTGGCAGCCAGGGTCATTTCCTCTATGATGACTACAGCAAGGGCCCCGAGAACGTCCACTGACGTGACCCCAGCAACTCGCACTTTGTTCGACGGTTGACTATAATCTCCTGGGAAGGATTACTTGACTGATCGCAGACACAATCTCTGTGGCTGCGTTCCGGATTCTGGTAAGAGGATAGCGGATTGCCCTCGTCAGTAACAAAAATCCGGGTATTCGTTGCATCTCCGGGAGATGTCCAAGCTGAGCGGAATCAGCTGGTTAACGTTGTAAACGAGTTGAACGTGAGCTTGGCGCCATACTGGGGGATTTCAATTGAGCTTGTCCGCTGGGAAACCCACACTCGTCCGGCCCTTGGCCGTCCCCAAGGTGTTATCAATGAACAGATAGGCGAATACGACATTTTCATCGGCATCATGTGGAAGCGGTTCGGAAGCCCGACCGGTGTGGCTGAGTCAGGAACCGAGGAAGAATTTCGACTCGCCTACGGACGATGGGCTGAGAGCGGTAATCCCAACATCATGTTCTACTTCAGCCGGCAGCCACTCGTCGCCACTTCAGCTGCCGATGCTCAACAAAAAGGAAAAGTAGAGACATTTCGCAGTGCACTGAAGAACGTGGTGCTTTGTTGGGACTACGACAGTCCGGAGAAGTTCGCCGACATAGTTCGGCCTCATCTGACGCAGACTATCTGCAAAGTCATGTCGAGCAATCCTGACTGGCTTCCGGTCAACCTGTCACGTTTGGAGATGCAGAAGTCCCAGGAGAGTATCCAACACGCTTTAGGCGACCTAGTTAATCGCTTCGAGTCGATTAGCCCGTTGGCCCGGGCTGCTGGAAGTGCACAGATACGCACCAATATCGAATTGCAGCATGATGACCCCCCTCCAAAGCCTGCCGTCTTAGTCGAAAGGGTCAAACTGCGCCGCAAGGTCGAGGATTTACTCTCGAAGCTGCATTGGGTGTCATTGGTAGGATCATCCGGTATGGGCAAGACACAACTTGCCCGACAGGTGTTTGAGAATTGGAGCGGGCCCGGCAAGCGCTGGGTCAAGTGTAGGACTGCCGGCGAGGGCAGCGGACGCATCATCGCTAACCGCGTCTTAGCATGGTGTCTGGATCTCGGAGCTGACCGGTCGATACTCGGCGCTTTCATGGCGGGACACTTGACGCTTGCGCAGGTGGCTGAACGCGCTTTTGAGTTGGCTGGACCAAAATCGCTGCTAGTGCTGGACAATGTTCCCAATTTGATTGGTGATGTCGAGTTACTCGATGAGTTGTTGGTTCTTGCAGCGCTCGTGGCGAGGGGTAAAGACTGCATACTAACGACCTCCCAGTATCATCTTTCTACAAGGGTTAAGACTGCTCTGGGATCATCCTTCAGCGAATTGCAGGTTCCGCCGATGGACTCTGATGAGATCGAGACCTTGCTTCGGTCCGCAGGGGCTCCTCAGAATCGTGTGGATAAGCGCTTTAGCGATTTTTTGCTGGGCATTACCCGGGGTCATCCTTCTCTGCTTGCTGCCACTGTTCAATGGCTGGCAAGTCGCAGCTTCCTCGTATCCGACGAAGAACTCGATCAACTGCTCCGAGGTGAACCGCTAGCCTTGGCCAAACGGGAAGCAAGACAGCAAGTTCGGGCGCTTGTGCCTGACGAAAAGACCCGCGATCTCCTCGATCGTCTCTCACTCTTGAATTCCTCCTTTCAAATGAGAACCGTCTCCGCAGTCGGGGCGGTACAACCGCCTGTCGAGCAAGCCGAGGAACGCTTCCACGATTTGCTGGGGCCGTGGGTTCAGGAGTTACCAAGCTCACGGTTCGAGATTTCGCCCCTGCTGCTTTCCATTGGGAAGGACTACCTCGGTGGGGACTTGCAGAAACGCGTGCATGGCACGATTGCTCGTGATTACCTTGAAGAGGGCACCATTTACGCCAACGATGCAATCTATGTCTGTACGCACCTGTTTGCAGCCCAGGATTGGGCTACGCTCGCCGTGACGCTTTTCAGGTTCATGCAATCAATCGCGACTGCCGATCAGTCTCAGTATTTTGACTGGACGAGATACTTCTTCAAGCCAGATACTCCATGGTCCGCTGAAGTACCGGTCAACCTTCGGATACTGGTTCGCTCGGCTCAAGTTCGGCAGCAATTGCTGCAAGGTAAGGTGGATCACCGGTACGAGGCTGATTTGGAGCAACTAATCCAGGAGACTAGTGAAACACCTCTAGATATGGCGGCAGTAGCCTTTGCCCATCTCCACGCTGGCGTGCTAAGGGATGATTTGCCAGCTGAGAGCATCGCAACTGCGGCGATTCGCATGGCACGCGCCTTGCAAAAGACAGGCAAGTTGTTCGGCGATCTTACCTCAGAGCCACCGGAGGCCATGTTCTGGAGCGCAGTTCCCAAGATCAGGACGATTGATGATGTTCGAAAGCTCGCATCCCTGCTAAGGAAAATGACCCTACGAGAGCGGGGCGTCGTGCTTAACAATCCTCGCTTGCCCGAGATGTCGCTGTTCTTCGCGGACGCATGCTACAGCACGGAGGCAGAAAAGACCCCCGAGAACAGGGATTGGCCTGGAGCTCTCGGGGTTCTGGACGAACTTGCCAGCATCGGAGCGGATAGCAACGCAGAAACGCTCATAGTCGCCGCGACGCGAGCACGAGCCATCATACTGGCCGACTACTTAGCGAGATTAGATGAGGCGTTGGAGACCCTGACCCAGGTCGCGCCCAAAGCTCTCGATTCATCACGGTTTATCCTCGAGCTTACGCAGGCAAGGATACTCCTGGCGCACGGTCGGTCCGGCGATGCGTTTGAGCATTTTCGCTCGGCTTTGGCGATACCATACGAGGATGGGGATGCATTCCTTCGCTTTGATGCATTGAAACACGGCATGCAGGCGGCTGGTCTCACGGGTCATTGGCAAGAAGCACGCGACTGGTGTATTGCCGCGATTCGCATTAACCGCGGCAGGCGTGGTGCGGAGCGCCTTGAGCACGCGGAACTCATGGGCGAACTCGCATGGATTTTCTGGCAAATCGCTTGTCCCGCCAAGGCGTGCGGCGCCATGTATGGCGCTATAAGGCACCTGGATTTGGCACGGGACACGGACATGCCAAGGGTGAACGAAATACGATGGAAGATTGGTCATGTGCTTGGCTGGCTCGTAAGTATTGCATCGCAAGGCCATCCCCCATCCACGACACTGGCTGGAGATATCTATCTTGAGCCATTCAGCGGCATGGTTTGCCGACGAATCCCAGCCCTAGCCGAACACAAGAAGCCAGCATCCATGCTCCTTGCGCAGCTCACGGAATTTGCAAAGTCAACAGTGCGTTTAGGAATTGCTAGACGTGCCTCTTTACAGTCGGAAGCAGTTGCGAGACGCGACGGAATGGAGCTATTTGCGGGCATGACAGCCGGTCAACGAAGCGCGCTCGAAGCAACATTGGGCAACATCGCATCTGCGCTCGCGGCAGCACTTGCTGGGGCGCGTGCTGCTGCCGTATTGGCCGGGAATACGAATACGGAGACCTTAACACGAATTGGCAGTCTACAAGAGGCATTGGGCGCCAATTTCACTCCTGACATAGTGCGTTTTCAACGAGACTTCATCTTCTGGGGTGTCGTTTGGCCGGCGCTCATACGCTTGGTCAACGAGGATACCGAAGCCGATGAGGCGATTCGTCAAATAAACGACGTGGACGCATGCATAACTGCTTGTCAAAGCGAACTCGCAGAGTTATCTTTTTGGCATGGGTTGCTAACCTTTGCCCGGATGTCTTTTGATTCCTTGGGTACACGTTCCTCAGTACTAGGTTGTCTGCATCAGAAGGCTCAAACTGAGAATTATCGAGAGCGACTCCTATTGTGCGTTGCGCTGTGCAAGGTCCCTGATCATCAAGAAATCGACGTGGCCGGTGCACAAACAGTGATACTTCAAGTGTGTGAAAGCAAGGCGGTCTGGGTGGGAGTAGCTCTTTTCGGGCTTCGTCGATGGATACTCCGTTATTGGAGGAATGTTTCCGAGCACAGAAGCTTCGCGTTGTCCATTCCCAGAATTCTCCGGAACGAAGTTGCTCAGGTGAGCCAAGACCCAAACAGTTCACGCGGGGCCGCCAGAGTACTTCTGGCTGCCCAACTAGCGACAGGGGCAAATCTTGATCGGACGCTCATTGGCTTCCTCAGGGGATTGTCTGAGCCGTGAAGGCGCGTTGAGTCAGGATTACTGCTACCCCATCTAAGTGTCGCGTCTCATGATAGCGGTAAAGAGCGGGAGACACTTGGGAGGGACTAGACCCTTGTTGCGCCTTCGCCTAGGAGAAGTTGACGCGGGGCACTCCCGACGACGCTTCGTCCCCGGCAAAGAACTGCGCCTCTTGGAAGCCGAGAGGCCCTGCCACGAATACGCCGGGGATGGTCGTCACCCGGCTGTTGTACTGCAAGACCACTGCGTTGTAGTAGTTGCGAGCGTAGGCGACCTTGTCTTCGGTCTCCGCCAGTTGGCCCTGGAGGTCGCGGAAGTTCTGATTCGCCTTGAGGTCAGGGTAGGCCTCGGCGACGGCAAAGAGCGAGCGCAGCGCCTGGGTCAGAGCGTTGTTGGCGGGGCCGGCCTGCTCCGGTGTCGCCGCGCCCTGCAACTGAGATCGTGCCTTTGTTACGCTCTCGAATACACCGCGTTCGTGGGCTGCGTAGCCCTTCACGGTCTCTACCAGGTTCGGGACCAGGTCGGCCCGGCGCTGCAGTTGCACCTGCACGCCGCTCCAGCCCTCACGCACTTTCAGGCGCCCGCGCACGAGGCCGTTGTAGAGTGCGAGCGCTCCCACCACCACCAGCACCAACACAACTAGCACAATCACGATTAGCGGATCCATAGCCTTCTCTAACTCCTAACTCTCAGGCTCTTTGATAGTGACCCCCAGACTCCCTGGCAGAGGGTTCAAGGTGCGCCTTTGGCGGCTTGTTGGATTCAGGGGGCGACCCCCTGGCACCCCCGTTCTCACAGGCCTAAAGGGGGTTCGAGGTGCGCCTTCGGCGCCTTTGTTGCATTCAAGGGGCACCCCTTGTGACCCCGTTCTCGCATTCACTCTACTCGCAACGAAGGGTCAAAACCTCCCTGGGTGCCGTCGCTATTTACCAGCTACCGCCACCACCACCGCCCCCGCCGCCGCCGGCGCCTCCGCCTCCCCCGAAGCCGCTGCCCCCCGAGCTTCCCCGCGTGCT
>Ga0082335_1008611_pt1 | contig 11482 bp, 14 predicted proteins | sample Subgrocontami58m_FD_72375 | JGI IMG/M metagenome (GOLD analysis project Ga0082335, IMG submission 72375) | Subsurface groundwater microbial communities from S. Glens Falls, New York, USA - GMW37 contaminated, 5.8 m (SPADES assembly) (version 2) ...
TGCCGGAGATCGCCGCCGAGCGCGCACCTACTTGAACAAAATGTAGTGCCGACTTCTTGAGTAAGTCGTTGATTTCGCGTCGCCAGGCCCAGGACTCTGCTCAAGTTGGGCTAGGTCAAGTCCTGCGATAATGTGTCGCGCAGCGCAAGGGGAGGTGCAGGCTACAGGGTGCTACGCGAGCGTAGCGCGAATGCGAGGAAAAAATCGGGCGCTCGGGAACCCGGCGATTTCCGGCAATGATGCGGAAGCCCGGCGCGTGCAGCTCGGATGAGACCTGGATGACGCGCCGCCGCCCGCCGCTCAGTTCTTGTCGTTTGCGAGCGCTTCAGGGAGTCTGTGCGCCGCTCGCCGCAGAAAATCGATCTGGCGCGTGAAATTGGCGCAGCGCGCGCACATCATTAGATGCAGACGGAGCAAGGCGCGTTCCGACGGCGTCAGCGGTTCCTCCATCGCCCGCGAGGAAAGTCTTGCGGCTTCCTCGCACGAATACATCAGCTTACTCATGGGGCCGCCTCCGCACCGTCGTAGGAATTCAAGCTGAAGCGCTGTCGGCGTCCGGCGGCAATCGTGGCCGGTCGCATCCCCGTATAACGGGGCCCCTGCTCCCTACTCATGCCGCCCCCCAAACCAGTTCTTGTTAATACAGGTACGCAAGCTCAGCCTCGCTCGAAACAGTATTACATGCAGGTTAGACGTCGAAATCTCGATTTTCTTACAGATTTCCTCGGATGACAGGCCCATGACTTCGCGCATCGAGAATACCAGCGCATCGCGCCTGGACATGCGCTGGCAGCATTCCTGATAGACGGCCCAGAACTGGCTCGATTCGAGCGCCGCATCGGGCATGCCCCAATCCGCGGGCGGATCGACCCACTTGCCCTTGGCGTTGAAGTAGCCGTCGCCGGATTCGTCGTTCTCGCCCAGCGCCGACGCGTCCACAGGCAGTCCGCGGGCGCGGCTGCGGGTCAAATCGATGATCTTGTGCTTGAGGATGCCGGTGAGCCAGGTACGCAGTTGCGAGCGGCCCTTGAACGCGTCGCGCTGGGCGAGCGCCGCCATGAGCGTGTCCTGAACGGCATCCTCGGCGAGCGCAGCATCGTGCAGGTGAAATTGCGCATAGCGGAGCAAATACTTTCGGTGTGTTTCCAAGCCTTGCGCGTGCTCGTCTGCTTCGGCCATCCGGCTCTCCTATCTGGAACGCAATAAGCATGCGTGGTGACGCGCGCGTGACACGAATTTTGACATCAATTCCAGGGAAACATTTTCCCACAGATTCCCATGCAAAGCGTATGGGAATAGCCGATGCAGGTGGGGACGGAACGGCCACGGGCCCGCGGCGTCCAGCGGTGGTGGAAATAATTTGTAAGGAATCGGCGAAGTCGCGCGACTACTTCGACAGCAGGGCAGCGTGCCGCTCCCGGCTCAAGCGTATCCCGGCCACTTATACCCATCAGGAGACTCAACAATGAACATGCTCAAACAGCCTCTCAAATTCGCGCTGGCCAGTACCCTGGCGCTGGGCCTGGGCGGTCCTGCCCTGGCGAACCCGTGTGCGGCGAAGAAAAACCCCTGCGCGCCGAAATCCGCCAACCCCTGCGCGGCCAGGAAGAAGAACCCGTGCGCCGCAAAGAAAATGAATCCCTGCGCCGCAAAGAAGGCGAATCCGTGTGCGGCGAAGAACCCGTGCGCCGCGAAAAATCCCTGCGCCGCGAAGAACCCGTGCGCGGCGAAAAACCCCTGTGCCGCAAAAAAGAAATAGCGGTACGGGTGAAGCGGGATGAGTGACATGGTGAGCGAGGACCGGCTGCAAGCGCAATTGCCGGCCCTTTGTTCGCCGGACCTGGGGCAGGTGCCGCGCGCGCGGCTGGAAGCGATGCGCGCGGCCGGCGCTGAAGTGTTGGAGTGCATGCGCGTGCTCCACAAAGCGGACCTCGATCTTGTCAGCGAGGTGCTGCGCGGCCAGGGCACGTTTTACGAACTCGAGCATTACCCCTCTGACGACGCGTTCGATCGCGCTACGCATGCCCAGTACTACTACCATGCGCACCGTGGAGCCGCCGAGCACGGGCACTTCCACACCTTCCTGCGCGCGCCGGGCATGCCTGATGGTGTGGCGCCGGTCCCCTACACGGGAGAGGAAATCTGGCCGAGTGGCGACGAGTCCATCTCCCACCTGATCGCGATTTCGATGGACGCGTTCGGCCGGCCGATCAGCCTGTTCGCCGTGAACCGCTGGGTGAGCGCCGAAGCCTGGTACCCGGCCGAAGACGTGATCCGCATGCTTGATCGCTTCACCATCAACCACGCCTTTCCATCCTGGCCGGTGAATCGCTGGATCGGCGCGATGCCGCAATTGTTTCGCCCGCAGGTCGAGGCGCTGCTGCTTCATCGCGATCTTGTGGTCGATGCATGGCGGTGCGCACATCCGGACAGCGAAGTGTTCGAAGACCGGCGGCTCGACCTCACCGGGGAATTTGCCATCAGCATAGACGCGCAGCTTGCGGCTGTTGCGGCTGCGCTGGCGCGCTGAGCGTCAGGAACTCGCCATTCACCCCAGGAGGACAATTCAATGTTGAAATCGGTTCGTTTGTCGCTGTTTGCCATCGTTTTGCTGGCATCCACGTTTCACAACGCCGGCGCGCAGTCCGCGGCGCCGTTGCCCGGCACGCACACTTCTGTTTCCCCCCATGCTTTCGAGGCACTGGTGACGCGCCTGGAGAAGGCGATCGAGGCGAACAAGATGGGTCTGGTCGCGCAGGCGAACGCCAGCCGCGGCGCGGCCGCGGTCCCGCGCCGGCATCGCGTGTAAGATCAGGGGCCGCACATCGACAATTCTTCACCGGATCAAAAATGGAACTGAAGCATGTAGCGCTTGTATTGGTCGACATCGGCGGCTATACGAGATTCATAAGATTGCACAAGACCACCCTCCTTCATGCCGAGGAGATCGTTTCGCAGTTGCTGGAAACGGTCATAGCCCGCGCATCTTTTCCACTGACGCTCAACAAGCTGGAAGGCGACGCGGCGCTGCTGTACGCTGAAATGGGTGATACGAAAACGGCCGCTGCGCGCGACATTGCCCAACAAGTCACGGCGTTCTTTTCTGCTTTCCATGGGAAGGCCAAGGAGCTATCGGGCAGCCGCGCCAACTGCCCCTGCGACGCGTGCCAGCACATTCTCGATCTGCGGCTGAAAGCGGTGCTGCATCACGGCGAGGTCGCGATCAGGAAAATCCGCCAGTTCGAGGAATTGACGGGCGAGGATGTGATCCTGGCGCACCGCCTGCTCAAGAACACCGTGTCGAAGCCTGAATACATTCTGATGAGCGCATCGTTCCATCGCCTTGCCGGGGATCTCGTCGGTTATCAGAGCGCAAAAGGGGAGGAAAGCTACGATGACCTGGGGCGCATAGATACCGTCGTATTTTCACCCACGCCACCGCCGGAAATCTCTACGATTGACTGGTCCCAAAACGGGGATGGGGTCAGATAGAACAACAGCGACGATTACAATGGTCTGAAAATTCAGTCCGCGGTTACGATGAAATGTACGAATGGTTATGAACAATGTACGGATGATAAGCAAAGCCAGGCGACATGCAGTTAATCTTGGCTCATCCCGCGCGACGCGCGTGCCAAGCAAGTCAGTACCGCGTGCCTATCAACTTGTCCGAAGGATCTCTATATGTCGCTGCTGCCAAACAAGCCCGTACCCGCTTTGGAACTGAGCATGGTTGGAGGCGGGCGCTTCTCGCTTGCGGCCGAAAAAGCCCAGAACTTCACCATGGTGGTGTTCTACCGCGGCCTGCACTGCCCCATCTGCAGGCGCTATCTGTCGGAACTGGAGACCCTGCTGCCGGAATTTGAAAAGCGCGGCGTGTCGGTATTCGCGGCGAGTTCGGATGCGCAGGACCGCGCCGAACAGGCGAAATCGGGCTGGGGGCTACCGAACCTGCGGGTAGCATATGGTCTTTCCATCGAGGAGGCGCGCAAGTGGGGGCTCTATGTCTCACGATCAAAGGGAGCGACCTCGACCGGCGTGGTGGAGCCGGATCTGTTCAACGAACCTGGCCTTTTCATCGTGCGCCCGGATGGAACCCTCTACTGGGGCACCACCTCGACCATGCCCTTCGGCCGGCCGCATTTCAACGAGATTCTGCAGAGTCTGGATTTCGTGATGTCGAAGAACTATCCGGCGCGCGGAGACGCCTGAGTCGCACGCCGCGATCAGGATGCGTCTCGCCATGCATCGCCGCATCAGTCTGTTTGCGCTGGGGTTGTTGGTCCTCGGCGTCAGCGGCGTTTCGGCTCAATCGCCAAACGCTTCTGCGCAGAAATATCCCGACGTCCTCGCCGTAAAGATACGGGCGCAGGCTGGCCGAAAATTGGATTTCGACGTTACCGTATCTTCACCGTATGACAGCCCGCTCAGATATGCGGACGCTTTTCGCGTCGCCGGCAAGGATGGGCGGGTGTACGGCGAGCGCAAGCTGCTGCACCACCATGCGGGCGAGCAGCCCTTCACGCGCGACTTGTACGGCGTGACCATTCCACCGGACGTGCGAATTGTGGTGATACAGGCACGCGATCAGAAGTACGGTTACGGGGGCAAGTCCGTAGAGGCGATGCTGCCAGGGCGTTAAACAAAGCGTCCGCAGCAAGCGAAGCAGTGCGGCCCATAAAACCTACCTTTGCGGGCCTCCTGCTAAGCTGAATCAGTCAATCGGCTAACCGCAATTCTGTCAGGCGTTCCAAACAAGAGGAGACACCATGACCATCAAAGCACTGACGCTGGACACCGGCGGCACCATCCTCGATTGGCACGGCGGCATCAGCCGCGCATTCGCCGCCGCCGGCGAGCCGCGGCCTGCAGGCGGACTGGCACGAAGTCACCAACGAGTACCGCCGCCGCTCGCTCAAGGGCATGGTTGGCTTGGTGCATCCCGATTTCAATTTCGACGACCTGCACCGGCGCATGCTGGACGAGGTGATCGCGCATTACAAGCTCGATGCGCTCACGGCGGAAGACAGGGATGTCATCTGGCGCGCCTGGCACGCGCTCGATGCCTGGCCCGATTTTCCTGCGGTGCAGGTGCGCTTGCGGCGCAAGTACGTCGTCGCCTCGCTTACGTTGCTGACGACCTCGCTGGTGATAGATGTTTCGAAGAAAAACGGTTTCGCCTGGGACGCAATCATTTCCTGCGAAATGATGGGCATCTACAAGACGCGGCCGGAGTCCTATCTCACGGCGGCAAAATGGCTACAGCTCGATCCGTCCGAAATAATGATGGTCGCGTGTCATAACTTCGATCTGAACGCCGCGCGCGAATGCGGCTACAGGAGCGCGCTCGTGAAACGACCCACTGAATGGGGGCCGTCAGGGCCGCCCGACCCGGCGCCCAATCCTGCGCACGACCTGATCGTCGAGGACTTCCCGGAACTGGCGGCGCGGCTAGGCGCGTAGTCCGCAACAGCGGCAGGCAGGATTGTGGGAGCGGGCTTGCTCGCGAATCAGGCAATTCGCGAGCAAGCTCGCTCCTACGAAAGTACGGCTGCAACTTCCAGGCGATAATCCGGCCCCTTGGCGATCCGGTCGAAGTAAGACAGCCAAGCGGGCGAGCCCTCAGGCCAGTTCCTGAGAAAGCATTGTTGCCAGGCCGCATCGTCGTAGTGAATCGCAAGCGCATCGACGTGCACGTCCTGCAAAATGTGACCGTAGAGAGATGCATACGGTGAAGGCGTGTTTCCGATCCGGGTCAGGATGCCGAAACAACTGCCGCGGGCGTTTGGCATGCCTGCGGCGCCGTTATTGGCGACCAATTTCTTCCCTTCAAGATCGACGTGACGCATCGCCGGCAGGCAGGTATGGGTGCTGGCGAATATATCCACCTCAGCCTTGGCGAAGGCTTCGGCGCGCCAGGCCTGTTCTTTCGGATCATCCAGAGCGTCGATATCGAAGCGCCATCCCGCCAGCGATTCGGCATCGCCATGCACTACGCCGACGCGCGCTTCTCCTACGCGGTAACGCGCCACCATCGGCAACCCGCCGAGGCGGCGAAGCAGATCGGGATGTTGCGCTGCCGTGCGTTTCAGCCTGGCGTGAATCCTGTTCGAACGTTCGACGACCAGCGAATCGACTGACTCCGGATAGGCGCAGCCACATCCGGCTGCGTCCGAATCTTCTCCCAGTTCAGCTTCGACGTTGCCCAGGATGGCGTCGTGGCGCAGCACGCGCTCGTTGATTTCGCGAAAACCAGAATCATCGACATTGAACCAGTTGAAGTCGCCGTTGAAGCACAGCGTCACGAGCCCCGGTTCGACGCGGGCCATTGCTTCGACTGCGGCCAGCGCCTGGAGATTGCCATACAGTCCGCCGATCACGTACACGGTTTCAGCCAGGCGCTCGGGCGCTCTGGCAATGGCGCCAGGCCCATATCGGTAGCGAGTCGGGCATACCCGGCCGGCTGTGCTCATGTGCCGCAGCTTGGCGCCGGCGCAGTTTCGTTTTCCAAGGCGCCTCCACAACTGGAACCCTGCCCGGCGGTGCAGCCGTAGCAATGGTCCGCAACCCGGATCGGCAGGCCTTCGAGCAAGGCGACGGTCAGGTCGGTGATGTGCAGGCGGGAGTCGCTCTTGTCCTTCAGTACCAGTCCGAGTTGCTGATTGAAATCGCAGTCGTAGATATGGCCCTGCCAGTCCACGCTAATCAGGCTGCGGCACATCACCGCGTCCAGGTTTTCGTCGCGGTGTGCTTCGCGCAGGGTCGTCATGTAGGTGTTGAATTGCCCCTTGGAGATCAACAGGCTGCCGAAGCGCTGTATCGGCATGTTGGCTAACGTGAACAGGCGATTGAACACGATGCCGTAGCGGTCGCCCAGGAAGCGCGTGTAGTCGGCTCGCAACGCCGCCTGCGCCGGGGGCAGGCTGGCGCCCTGCGGGTTGTAGACCAGGTTGAGGACAAGGCCGCTGTGCGCGCGCCCGTAGCCGAGCGCATTCAGCCGCCTGAGCCCCTTGATGCTCGCTTCGAAAGTGCCTTTGCCGCGCTGCTTGTCGACGTTATCTTCCTGATAACACGGCAAAGAGGCGACGACCTCGACGTCGTGTGCCGCGAGGAAGTCGGCCAGATTTTCATGGCCGGGCACCTCCAGGATGGTCAGGTTGCAGCGATCGATCACGCGCAGACCGCGCGAACGGGCGGCGATAACCAGGCGCCGAAAATTGCGGTTCAGCTCGGGCGCGCCCCCGGTGAGGTCGATGGCGCTGATCTCGGCGCTGGCGGCGAGGAAATCGATGACCGCGTCCACGGTCTCGCCGCTCATCTCTTCTTTCCGATTCGGACCTGCATTCACGTGGCAGTGTATGCAGCTTTGGTTGCAGCGGTAGCCCAGGTTCAGCTGCAGCGTTTCGATGGAGCGGCGCTTCAGACGAGGGAAATCGGTGCAGGCCAGCAGACGGACGGTTGCGTGCATGAGGAAGTCTCCGAGAGGTCTTATCCGATTGGTCGCCGTTCGTCGGGAAATTCTTACAAGAATGGTCACAACAGAAAACCAATTGGGCAATGAGCAAAGATGCGGTACGCTACGGCGGTTTCGAACGATAGGACCGCGCGTCGGTCCCGACTCCGGCGGCCATGGAAAAAGTACGCGTATCCAAACTGATGTCGCAGCAAGGTCTGTGCTCGCGCCGCGAGGCCGACGGCTACATCGAGCGCGGCTGGGTGTTCGTGAATGGCGAACGGGTTACCGAGCTCGGCACGCGTGTCGATCCGGCGAGCAAGATCACGTTGAACAAGGCCGCCCGGGCGAACCAGCTCGCCCGCGTGACCATACTGCTCCACAAACCGATCGGATACGTGTCGGCGCAAGCCGAGCCCGGATACAAGCTGGCAGTGAGCCTGATCAACGCGGAATCGCATTTTCCCGGCGACCGTTCGGGCGAGCGCTTCAGCCCGATGCACTTGAGGGGCCTGGCCCCGGCCGGTCGGCTGGACATCGATTCGCAGGGCTTGCTGGTGCTGACGCAGGATGGGCGCATAGCGAAGCAGTTGATCGGCGAGAATTCCGCGATCGAGAAGGAGTATCTGGTGCGCGTGAACGGCAGTCTGTCCAAGGCCGGCTTGGCGCTGTTGAATCATGGGCTGTCGCTGGATGGCGAGGCGCTGCGTCCGGCGCAGGTGGGCTGGCTGAATCAGGATCAACTGCGTTTTGTTCTGCGCCAGGGAAAGAAACGCCAGATCCGGCGCATGTGCGAGTTAGTCGGCCTGGAAGTGACCGGGCTGAAGCGCATCCGCATCGGCAAAGTGAAGCTGGGCGATCTTCCCCTGGGCCAATGGCGCTATCTTCGCAGCGACGAGGTGTTTTAGTCTCTCATGAGTCAAATGTTGACAGAGCTGGCGATCTTATATGCCAGCTCCCGGATCGTCGCGTCGCCGGCGTCGCCGCGCGCAAGCGTACGGACGAGCAATACCGGCTGCGGACACTCGTGCATTTTCACCACGTAATAGATGACGGGCCCGCTGGCGCCGATCGCCGGTTGCCGCGGCCGGTGGTAATCGCGACCGTTTCGCGATAAATATCCAGGGCGAGCCTGCGGTTCAGCCGCACTTCTTTCTCGCAGTAGTGGCGGCGTGACGCAAGCGCGGTGAAATCGAGGAAGCCCAGATTTACCGGTTTCTTGATCTTGCAGGCGTAGCGGCCGGTGAGTAGCGTCCAGAAGATGTGAGTCTCCTGCCGGTGAATGCGCTACACTGGGTGCAGGTAGCACGCCGGATCACGCAACGCCTCGTGGCATGCATGCGACGCCGTTACTCGTGATGACGGGCGAGTCGTTGCGGGAGTTCATGGTGGCCACCCGGTCGAGGCTAAAGTCACAGTCAGGTAAACCGCGGAACCAGGGCTTGATATAGATACATAGACTGCGGCCGTAGAGCCAGCAGTTGCGCCGAGGCAGGTTTGATATAGATCAAGTGCGGCCGACGCGCGACTACTTACCATGCATACACGCCAGCCGAGGAAGCATCATCAATGAACAACCAGGCCAGTTGCAACTGCAAGCGGACTTAAGGGAGGCACAAGGCGACGGTGCGACGAGGCGCTGCTTCAGTCACTCAATTGCGCGCGGATTCGGGGTGCGTGCCGGTGGCTTGCCGCGACTGCGGTGTCAATCGGTTATGCGTTTCGCTCGGTCTCAACCAAAAAGAAACGTCGTTGCTGGATCATATCGTCAGGCGCAAGCAGACCATCCGGCGCGGCCAAATCATGTTTCAGGCCGGCCAGGCACTCGATTACATATACGCAATTCGCAGCGGCTCGGCCAAGACTTACCTGACGACCGAGGACGGTCGCGTACAGATCACGGGGCTCCACGTGCCCGGCGAACTGCTCGGCCTGAGCGCGATCGATTCGAAACGCTATTCAAGCGAGGCGATGGCGCTGGAAACCACATCGGTATGCGAAGTATCGATGGAGCGCCTGGAAGCGGTTGCCGATCGCATTCCGGCCGTTTACTATCAAATGCTGCGGATCATGAGCAACCAGATCTGCGACAACGAGCGCTTGATGCTGCTGCTGGGAAAGCATTCCGCGGAAGAGCGGCTTGCGGCATTTCTGCTCGGCCTGTCGCGGCGATTCGCGGCCCGCAATTACTCGGCGAGACAGTTCAACTTCAGCATGTCGCGCGGCGACATCGGCAACTATCTGGGCATGGCCGAGGAAACCGTCTGCCGCGTGTTATCGCGATTGCAGGATCTCGGCCTGATTCGCGTGCAGCGCCGCCGGGTCGCGGTCCTCGACCTCGAGGCGCTGAAAGATCTTGCCAAAGAGCGGGCCGCGACCCGTGCCTTGGCGCCGACCGCTCGCCCGCTCGTCCGCGTAAGCACTTCTCCTGCCTGACGCCTGACCGGCACGCGGCATTGCGCCGCGGTGCCTGTTGCGCCACATCGTGACGCGCACGGAAGTTGACGCGCGTCAGGGTTTTCTTGCGCGATGAGGTAGATATTATCCGGGATGTTCGTAACGAAGGAAGCGCGCATGACCCGCAGCGCCGTCGAGTCCAGCCGACACTCTGGAAGATTCATGCAAAGCTACTCCGTCGCCCATGGCGCGGCGCGCGGCGTTGTTGATTCCTGGCGCGCCTATTGGCGGTTGTGCAAGCCCAAGGTGGTGTTGCTCATCACCTTCACCGCCGTGGTCGGCATGTTCCTGTCCACCGCGGGCGTGCCACCGCCGGGCGCCGTCGTGTTCGGCACCCTGGGCATCGCGCTGGCGGCGGCCTGCGGCGCCGCGCTCAACCACGTGGCGGACCGGCACATTGACGCGGTCATGGCGCGTACCAGCCGGCGGCCCCTGCCGATGGGCGAGGTCGGCGCCCGCCAGGCCGTGCTGTTCGCGCTCGCGCTCGGCGCGCTGGCGATGTTCGTCCTGTACCGGCTCGTCAACCCTCTTACCGCGCTGCTCACCTTCATCTCGCTCATCGGTTACGCCGTCATCTACACCGTGTTCCTCAAGCGCCGGACGCCGCAGAACATCGTGCTGGGTGGGGCTGCGGGCGCGGCGCCGCCGTTGCTGGGCTGGGCGGCGGTGACCGGTCAGATCCATCCCGATGCGATGTTGCTGTTTCTCATCATCTTCGTGTGGACCCCGCCCCATTTCTGGTCCCTCGCCATCCACCGGCGCGAGGACTATGCCCGCGCCGGCATCCCCATGCTGCCGGTGACCCACGGGGTGCGCGCGACCAAGCTCCACATCCTGCTGTACACGGCGCTGCTGGTGGCGGTGAGCATGCTGCCGTTCGTCACGCACATGAGTGGGCTGATCTATCTGGCGGGCGCGATCGCGCTTGGCTTCGGATTCCTGCGTTCCGCAGTGGCACTGTATTGCACCGATTCCGACGCGCAGGCGATGAAGACCTTCGGCTACTCCATCCGGTACCTCAGCCTGCTGTTCGCGTTCCTGCTATTGGACCACTATGCGCGATTGTTCCTGCGCGTCCTCTAATGGCCGAGCGCGTCCCCGCCGCCGGCACGCACGCCAAGTGGTTCGCGCGCGAAACAGCGGGCCTGATTTCCTGGCCGGTGTTACACGAAGGAGGTAAGGTATGACACAAGCGGTGACTCATCACCCGGAGCACGAAACGAGCCCGTGGCCGCTGCTGACGGGCACTGGCGTGCTGCTGTCTGTCCTGGCCCTGCTCGCCTATTTCCCATGGCACATGCCCCTGCTGGGTGTGGTCCTGGGAGGAGCGATGCTCGCGCTGCTCGCCGTGGGGCTTTCCGGCTGGGCGCGGGAGTTCTTCACCAGCGGGACCGAAGCGGGCCTGGGCCCGGTCGCCGTCGCCGCTTTCATCGTTTCGGAGGTGATGATTTTCGGCACCATGTTCGCGGCGTTCTGGCTCGGACGCATCGACCACGCCGAGCAATGGGCGAGCTTTATCCCGGCGAACCTGGATCTGATGCTCGCGCTCTGGCTCACGCTGATCCTATGGGC
>Ga0082335_1008612_pt1 | contig 11481 bp, 10 predicted proteins | sample Subgrocontami58m_FD_72375 | JGI IMG/M metagenome (GOLD analysis project Ga0082335, IMG submission 72375) | Subsurface groundwater microbial communities from S. Glens Falls, New York, USA - GMW37 contaminated, 5.8 m (SPADES assembly) (version 2) ...
TGATCGAATCGCATCATGAGGACGCTCTTCTTGATCGATTACAGGATTTTCTTTTAGAACTGGGTCATGGTTTTTGTTTTGAGGCTCGTCTTTCTGCCAAAACGGTCGGCAATTGCCCCTGTGGGCACCTCAAATATAAAGATGGTAAGCATGTAAAAGGCATGGAGAATCATCACCTGCGAGAACTTAATGCCTCCCCAAACGGTAAAAAGCGGGATTATGACACCGGCAATCAAATGAAACATCGTAAGGAACTTGAAAATGTACGCCTTTGTTATGTTCCTTCTGTAGGCCTGTTGTTCGTCTGACGTCATTGTTACGCTAGCTTTGTCTTATCTATGATACTTTGGCAAGATTTTTTGATTGGTTATATATTGTTTATCAATTCGGCTATCTGTTCCGGAGCCGGGAGCTCTTTTTGCAAGCTGCGAGGCAGTGTGGAAACGATTTGATACTTTGCCACACCGATCGGCTTCTTGCTTTTTTGCGGGTCATTCGGATATAAAACTCGCGCTCTAGATGATCCTTGCAAGGCCCCATGATAACCAAGTGTTTTGCCCAACTTATTTCTCCAACCAGTGGTTGGAGTTTTTCGCTTTCATTATATTCTATGTAAAACTGTATTTACCAATTTAAGGGCAGTGTGCTGGGCGGAGCGAATCCTATCCTTAATATCATTTAGAAGATATGCGTAACTGGGAAATATTGGGGGCTTGAATAAAAAACCATGCCCTGAGCCTGTCGAAGGGTGACGAAAATTGGACAGATGACCGACGATGCCAGAAAGAAGCGTGCGTTCCCTCAAGCGCTCCTTGCCTTGGGCGCGAGATAGAATAAGTTTTCGCCAAAGGCGAATCCGCCTCTGGCGGAAATTACGAAAGCCTGGCCCTCTAAACTCTAAATTTACTGCTCTAATCGAGATATCAACTCCGTCACGACAAGTCGATGAGCTTCCATCACGTCATAAGTAATGCCGGGGCGTAGCAACGGCGGCAAGTCGCTCAAGAAACCATCGTGTTTCATCTTCTGTGTCAGGTTCTGTTCAAACTCCGCTCGTGCGATCGTATTCCCCTCGGCTGACAGATATTTGTGAAATATGTCCACCACCCTCGCCGAATTGGCGCCACCCTGAGTCAAACCCAACCAGAGATCGAATAGATCCCGACCTTTGCGCCGTTGATAGAGTGCGCGCAATTTCGTGCCGAGCAATTCATCCAAGTCAAAAGTTGGTATCGTTGACTGTCCCGTGAACCAGCGCGATCTCACCTCCAGCTCTTTTTCCACCAACCCTAGCAATGTGAAATGCTCGCGCGTATTTATCTCGATCTTCAGCTTAAGCGGCACGATCGGCGCAAGCTCCGAGCTGACCCTGTACGTCAGCGTCACGGTGTCCTCCTTCTGCTCTCGCTTTGGTGCGCCCAGCCACGGATCCAATGCCTCATGCACGCCATCCATCACCCGACCGATCGCGCCAGCTTTCATTTGCACCAGATCTATGTCTTCGGAATAGCGTGTGGCAGGTTTCAGGAACAATTTGTGCAACGCCGTGCCACCGCGGAAGGCCAGTTGCTCCCGTAGCACCGGACATGAGAACAGCTCGATAACTGCCCGGCAAATGATCAGGTCTTGTTCCACCTGCGCGTTGGAGATCCACGGATGTTCCGCACGCCAAGCTAGGATGTCAGCTGTTGGTATCATATTTCACTTCGTGGTTGAGCGTTCACGATCACCTGCCAGCGCGGGTCTTTCCGGCTGCCCGTAACCGGAGCTCTCACATCCAGCGGCGTCTTCGTAGGCTTCTGCGTGGCTAGCCACTGCGCCAGCCCCTCCGTAAGTTTGTGCCCATGTGTCCGCTCCAGCAACCAGCCGAGACGCTGCACTTGGCTGCGCTCAAATTCCTGCTTAGCAGCTTTTAACAGATCCTCGGGGGTGATCTTTTCCGCCAATTCTTCCAGCACGGTTAGGACCACGTCGAGTCCGCCGATGGCCGGCGCGAAACGCACCAGATCGAGCGCTGTCACAGCTGGCGTCGAAACCGGCAAAAACCCTGTGTAAGCTTTCACTCGTTCCACTGGCGCTTGCGGCATGCTTTTTTTGAGAAAAAAACGAATGCGCAGATTGGCCGTGCTAATGGCTCGCTCCGGCAGGGCGACCACCACCTGATATTCCTGTGGTTGCTGATGGCTCGCGCCATGCAACGCCGCCGCGGTGAGCACGCCCACGTAATAAGGTTGTTCCAGAAATTTCATGAGGTCGTCAATAAACCAATCCGGCGGGATGATGCCACCGATCGAGTATTCTAGCGGCACGATGACGTAGAATCCGCGCCGAATCATCTGAATGCGACCCGCCCGTTGCATGCGTTGTAATCCCTTCGTCAATGCCGCCTGTTCCAAATGCAACACCCCGTCCGCCTCTGTCCGGATAAACGTATAACGTGCCCTTTTTTGCAGGTTTTCCACAAACGAGTTGACGGTATCAGGTTTCATTGGTTCTAAGTATAGCAGAAATGGACTCATTATGTCCACTTTATTTATTAATAACTCCACCTCTCCATCGCTCAAACCATCGCGCCCATTAAAGCTGGCAATTGAAGCACAACCTTCGAATAAGTTAATAGGCCTATAAGTTAAATAGTTCCGGCATGTTGCCCATTTACTTGTCATGAAGGAACCCGTGCATGCCCCACTTGCTCCGCCATGAGTGTTAGTCAGCTATTTCGTAATTCCGTGACAAGCCATCACCCTGCCGGAGATGTCGTTGACGATCTCGATGATGTCTTTCGGCTTCATCTTTTTTCTGAAATCGACGATCTGATCGTAGGTGATGCCACGGTCCTTCAGCATCTGCTGCGCCTCCGGGGACGTCTCGGCGAGATAATTGCTACAGCCGATCGCCTCCATCGCCCCGATGTACTGCTCCTTCGTGATCGTCCGTCCGCAACCGGCGATCAGCAGTATCACCGCACCTGCAAAGATGAACCTCTTCATAGCTACCCCCTTTTTTCTGTCAATCTGCCTCAAAAGCATAAAAAATCAATTGGTATTTTCGAAAAGTCCTAATAAAAGGCGTCGGACGCCTTTTAAGTGTGTGTCCCCGGAAGGGTTCAGCGATATTTATTCTTCGAGCGAGCGAAGCGAGTCGAGAAGCCCGTCTCCCATTGTTTGTCATCCTAAGCGAAGTTCGCCGCAGGCGAATGAAATCGAAGGATCCCGTGCACATCCACCCCGCCTAGGCCGGTCCGCCTTCATCGCATGGGCTCTGACGTGGCAAGCAATTGAAGTGTGACAAAAATGTCAATACTTGAATACAATGCTCATCGGGTCTCCTTTTTATCCACAGAGGCCGCTTCGATCAGCTTTCGCTCTTTTTCTATTTCCACGCGGAGTTGTTCTTCCGTCGGCAGGCAGAGCATATACTTGGAGGCAAAGATCTGCTTGCGGTCTTTCAGCACCGAGTATCGAGCAACTGTTTCGTTCTTCTCCGTACAAAGGATCAGCCCGATGGTTGGGTTGTCATCCGGCGCCACGAAAAGGCCGTCATACATCCGCACGTAACCGTCCATCTGCCCCACATCCGCATGTGTCAGCTCGCCCACCTTCAAGTCTATCAACAGGTAAAATTTCAGGCTACAGTGGTAGAACACCAGATCAATAAAGCGGTCGTCATCTCCGATACGGAGGTGCTTCTGCCGGGCGACAAAGGCAAAGCCGTTTCCCAGTTCGAGCAGGAACCGCTGTAAATGAGTGATGATGCAACGCTCTAAATCCGACTCACGAAGCGCGGCCACTTCTGGAAGTCCCAAAAATTCCAGCACATACGGATTTTTCAGCTCATCGCTGGCGGGAGTAACCGGAACCGGCAAATGCCGCCCTTCGGCCAGCATCTTCTCGGGCTTACGGCTTTTTTGGATCCGTTCGAAATAGTAGGAATGGATCTGACGCTCCAGTGTGCGCTTGTCCCATCCACCCGCGACCGCTTCGCGCTCATAAAAATCACGCGCATCCAGCTTCTCCGCCCGCATCAGGGCGCGGTAGTGGGACCAAGAAAGTTGCGAAGAGAATGCTTGCGACGATTCGCTGCCCGGCGGGTAGCTTTTTTGTACGCAAGTCAATTCTCTTCCCGCTGGGGAGAGTTTCTGTCTCTGGAGCAATTCTCTTCCCACTGGGAAGAGAATCTTTGCCCTGTCCGCATAGGTCAAATAAAACTGGCGGAAACTCCACAAAACCTGCGTAGAAAATCCCTTTCCATACTGCTCGGTGAGTCGTGCCGAAAGTTGCTCCACCACCTGCTTCCCGTATTCCGCCCGCTTCACGCCGCCCTGAACCTCCTGCACGATCTCCCGCCCGATCAGCCAATATGCCAACACCATGTTCGTGTTGACCGCGCACACGACATTCTGTCTGGCCTGCTCCAGAATAGAGACAACACGGTCAAACAAGGGATGAAGTTTTCTCTTACTCATTGTTCGCCTCCATGATGAACATCTTCATAGCTACCCCCTTTTTTCTGTCAATCTGCCTCAAAAGCATAAAAAATCAATTGGTATTTTTGAAAAATCCTTTCACTTCCCTCCCCAGATATGAGCACATTTTAGATAAGTGAAGCGTCCCCAGAATTCTATCTATTTGTGGATGATTCCGGAAATTTTAGCGTGCCCCTTTAAACGCTCCTTGCCTTGTAAGCGAGACAAGACAAATTAATTACGAAAGTCGGCCCCATTTAAATAGCGATTCTGGTTTGTCTGTCTGGTGTCCTTCAATTCAAACCAATTATAGAAAGCAAATCTTTCCGTATCTCGCGCCAGTCCTGATTAAGATTAATGGTTTTAAAACTAACGTCATGCCCATGCGTAGTCACATTGATATCAAACTGTTTGGTAACTGTTGGATATAATAAGATACCCGCACATTTCTGGTTAACTTCACCGGCTGTTTCAAGGTTTTTAAGATACGCAAACATCTGGTACATGTTCTCGGCCTTGATTTTTTCCTTATCGTAATGATCCGTTAGTGCTTCGCGGTAATATTTTGTATCGATGATGATTTTCTTATCCGCTTTTTCCAGCGAAATATCAGTCTGCATTTTCGGAAAAAAAGCTCTAGACATGTCATCCCCGGACGAAATATCCCATTTAATATCCTCACGATAAACCCTGTAAGTATTCTGCTCAAGCCTGTAAAAATTTCTGACAAACTCCTCAAACAGGTTGCTCATTTGTTGTTCCTCCCGAACAAAATCCCTGAATTTGCTGTGTCCTCGTTGTTCGGATGGAAGAAGATTTTCAACCACAAGCTCACATATTTTTAAAATAAAATCATAAAAGCTATTATTCCGGTTTAGCTGTACACGACGAAATAGTGTTTTACTTAATGGAATATCATCTACCTCTGGAAGCCTCCTGTATAAGCCCAACAGTTGATCTCTCAAACCTTGATCCAGTTCATCTATGAGCGCTAGTTTATGTATTGTAGATTTTAGTAGCTGATTATGCAAAACATTATGGCTGAGTTCATCGAATTCACATTGTGCGCGGGCATTTCTGAAAAGGTTCTTTTTAAGAGAAAGCCCAAAGTTAAGTTTGCCCTTTATACCAAAGGTTTCCTCGCTCTGGGAAACATATCCACGATCCAACCCCATTTTTAATAGTCGTGAAGTGCCGCCTATCAAAACCTTGGCAAAGAGATCGCTCAATTTGGTGGTTTCTATGCCTTTTACATCAACAATGTCACGCTCCTCCAGTTTGTTCCAAGCATAGCATAGCAGGTAGTAAATATTCTGAATAGGTATTTCCATATCTATTATGGTAAAAGACGTTCAACTACCTTTTGAGCTTCTTCAGGATTATCGAACCAATATTCTTTTAAGAGAGACTCAACTTCAGACAATACGATATTTCTGAACCATGCTTGATCTGCCTTTGTTCCAGGCGCGGGACAAAAATAGCTATGACCTATTTTAAAACCGTCACCAAGGTTCTTATCCTTGGAAATCCTGCTGTTTAAATCCTCCAACCTACTTACTACTTCCTGAATGAATTCTTTATCCGCCCCTGCTTCTGAAAGGCAACGGTGGAATTTTGGCTCGTTAAAGGCAGGTTTAAGATCGACAAAACAAAAGCGCCTTCTCAAAGCATAATCAACTATAGCAAGCGAGCGGTCGGCAGTGTTCATTGTGCCGATCAGATGAAGATTCTCCGGTATGTAAAATCTATCTTCGGGGCTTCGGGAATAGGTAAGTGGTAAAGCAAAGTCTCTACCACGTTTATCGCACTCTATGAGCATCATAAGTTCGCCAAAAATTTTACTTAAATTGCCTCGGTTTATTTCATCGATAATGAAAAAATAATCGTTATTTTGGTCTTGCTGGGCCTGTCTGCAAAAACTGTAAAATACACCATTTTTCAATTCAAATCTGCCATCAGATGTAGGACGATAGCCCTGAATAAAATCTTCGTAGGAGTATGATTGATGGAATTGAATCATCTGGACTTTTGTGTTGTCCTTTTTACCAAGCACCGCAAACGCCAATCTTTTTGCAATAAATGTCTTGCCAACACCCGGAGGGCCTTGCAACACCATATTCTTTTTAGCTTTTAGCAGAGCAACGGCCCTTTCAATCTCTTCCTTTTTTAAAAATATTTCTGCAACGGCATCCCCAACTGTATATTTTTCCGCAGAAAACGGTTCCTTTGTTGTGGGATTGGCATCATCAATAATATTGCGGATGATGTCATATTGTTCGGGGCTCAGTTTAAAAAGACTGCCCTGGTTGTTAATTAGCGGCTCAGTTGTCGTCAATTCCGGTATCTGTTTGAGCTGTTCTAGGGAAATCGGATTAATAAATGCCTCTGTTTTTTCAAATTCAATGCATTCGCCTTCTACCGGATTTTGATGAAGACTCTTTGTAATTTTAGCTTCCGCAACAATCTGACGATTCGGCGAAGCGATATATCCAAGGATTATGTCGCCCGGTTTTACTTCTTGAAAATATTTATAGACACGCCGTTTATTGCCTTTTTCGTTATGACTGGTATAGGTCTGCCGCGCACCGACAGGAGCATCCACAAAATTCCAGATATTTGGATTGGCATTGAGCCACCAATAGTTAATATTGCCCAACGATAATTCAACCGTTGGTAGACCTAAACTCGATAAAGAAGCTTGTAATTCGTTTATAAGCTCTTTATTTTCGGTAATATCAGTTAGAGTTTTTAGAGGTAGTTTCGTGTTTTCTTCCAGCTTCCACGAGCCTTTTTTTATCCAATCAATTTTTCGTAAATGCTGAAATGTCGCCCTATTTGAATCGTGAAAATAATCTGACTCAACAATTCCGGTCCCAACGATTTCGCCAGTACCGCGTTTTACAAAAACAATATCCCCTTTTCCTACAGTTTTCAGAAAATCCCAGCACGCCAAAGCGCTGTTCTTTTGGGAACCTTCCGATTTATAATATTTCTGCATGCTTTCTACAATTTCTTCTTTTGTTTTGTATTTAGCCAAATCACCAATTCCATCCCAGCCAATTCCCATCAGACCTTTTTCGTAAAACTCATCCCAATGTTCCGCGTTTTCCCCTGGTGCGTAAAGCCAGTATTTCCTGTCCTCTTTTATTACACTTTCTTCTTCAGTGTTGGCATCATCTTTGTGCCCATATTTTTCATATAAATAGCTGAAAAACTGATCTACCTCAAAATTAATAGGTAGGCTGGTTCGTTGGCCTACGATTTCTCGATATTTCCCAACGACAGGTACAATTGCCTTATTAAATTTCAAGAATTTAGTTATAAAATCATCGCCACGAGAAAAATCGGGGTCGATTTCCAGTGTTTTTAGAACAGACCGATCTCTCTTATTATAAAACACATATTTGTCAGCAAAAATGAGACCTATGATCTCACTAATGGAACTGCTCCCAAAATAGCTCAATACATAACGTTCGTCAGTAGCAAAATCTCGAATTCTTTGCTCTATATCGCCCGCGCCATAAACAAGATGTAGAAAACTATTGCGGTAATGTTCAATGGGGTGGTTTGGTTTTCCCAAGGCATTTTTCTTAGCTATTGCCATTGAGTTGAAAGAGTGTATGCAATCGCCCATTTTCTGAAAATCTTGCCACTCAGCTTTTTCGAGGTTTTCCTTTTTTTTAAATTCCTGAAAGAAATTGTAATATTTATCGATAAAAGATGTTTTGGCTTCAGAAAGCCACTTGTCTGCGACATCCGCGAATTCTTTCAAATAATAAGATATTTTATCCATATGATCCTCCAGTTAAGGGTTCACTCCATGTTTTGTCATAATTAGCTCAGATTCGAAACGGCCTTGATTATTTTGTTCGAAACATCCTCACTATTCGTTAAGGATAAAAGGTCCAATCTTATTAACTTCCCTTTAAATTTTAGCCATTTACTTTCAGTCGATTCAATTACAAAAGGCCCTCTCTTGTCCTGCCATTTTTTCTCATATTTTATTAACGAATAAAAAAGATGCGAGAGTCCTTTTTCAAATTTCGCATAGCTGGCATGAAATTCAATGTCATTCAAGACCCCCAGCCACATTTCCGGTTCCTTTATGTTATCATCACGCAGGACGATTTTCATAAAAACAACTTTTAATGGCGGCTGTTGTTTTGTTTTGGTCCCCCTTTTGTCTTTTTTCACGAATTTAGAGGGCGCAAAAACCACTCCAAAATAGGGCGATAACCACAAATCTGGAAACTCAATGCCTGCGCTACCGATAGTTATAACCCCATATCCCGTTGTTTGCAGCATGACAAATTCTTCTGGCAACCGCTTTAGCTGGCCCTCAACCTCTTTGATGAGAGTTGCTGTTTCGTTAAAAAATTTAATCAACAAATCTTGCGCAAGATTGAGTTGTGCGGCCAAGTTTATTGTTTCGCTGTTTTCCATAAGAAGCCCCCTTACTTATTGAAGAACACTCTTTCAACAATTTGAAGCCTTTTGTGCCTTGTAAATAAACCTCTCCCTATATTTTGATATCCTCGAAAAGTAGCGGAACGAGAACAGCTCCATGTGTCAAAAAATAAAAAGGACCTTTTACGAGGAGCCTCGAAAGATGGTGATCTTTCATTTGAAGAAAACAAGTCTCTAAACCCCCTAAAACTCCTCAATCCTTTATGGTCCAACAGTTCTATCAGTTCTTTCACCCAAACCGATGAGGACTTACAGTTGTAATCATAATCTCTAATGCAATTTTTTAATATAAAGTTTATCGTCTGCCAGTTAACCCAGCGCACATTCCTTGGCTTTTTGGATAAGCCAAATTGTTTTTTGATCCTTTCGGTCGGTTCAAGATGGTCATTTGTAATAATTAAAAGATATCCTTGGGAAGTTGATGTGTCGTTTTTTCGCTCGTCTACAAGATGATTGAGTAGTGCAAATTCCCTTTTTAATTGATTTGCCCCTGTCGCAAAAATGTCCCCACCGAAATCGGAATAATATTTGGCCTCAACTAGAATAATATATTTGCCTGTTTCGATAACACAATCTGGTTCAGCAGCCAAGTTTTTATCGGCATGAAATTTGTACTCAGTTGGCCAAAAATTTACGATGATCTCCTGCTCCATAGGAATGGCTATTCCAGTGATCTCTTTAATGACGTTCCTTAAAAAATAGTTATCAACATTTTTCAATACCCCAAAGACATTACTGGTCAGCACATCTTCCATATCCCTTATTAAGGAAGTTGAAGAGTCTTTGTTGTGTAATTCTGCTTGTAACATATTATTTGCCCATCCCTTATGCTCCACATCACCCGTCTTTTCAAGGTAAACCGCTGGAACAAGTACACTTCATTTATGCACAACTTTATAATAACTCGCCTTTCTATCCCCAATTTGAACGATTAGTCCCTTTTTACTGATCATGTCCAAGACCATCTATTCCATCGTCTTTGTTTAGTCGAGGAACACAACACTTACCTCGAATTATGTCTCGTGTCTCCGGAATTACCATGTTCCCCCCATTAACCTAAAAGCCTTCATCGTCTTTTTTTATCGCCTGCACCAAGAATATCCGGGGATACGCACTTTCACAAATCAAAAGTGCGTGTCCCCGGGAACTTCAAATATTATGTTCCTTGAAAAACCTCTCCCAAAAATCAATAACTTCGCGATATAATGAAAGAGCATCACACTTTGTTCCGTCAGCCAGTTCAATATATATTTTTTCCTCACCTTTATTATAGCCACCGTGTTCGTATCGGCCATGTCCATAGCCTCTCTTGGATTCCGTCTTAGCTACGATTGGAGTATAATTTAGTCTAAAATGTTTGCTTGCATTGGCGATATCTCTACATACTCTAATACATGTTCGTTGCCTGACATAACTAACATCATTCTTAGAAGATTGTGGACAAGATGGATCCTTCTTTATCCAATCGCACAAATGATATGCAGTAACAACAAAATTGAAGAAATTATCACTGGTACACTCTTTTTCGAGCGCATTTGCATCTCGTTTTAACTTTTGGAATAAATCTTTTGAATTCAGAAAACCATAGGTCAAAGCCATAAAAATACCCCTAAGAAAACCATGTACTGTATATATTAACCCCTCTCTACTATCCTTATCTCTTCCTCGGTCAGCCCATACAGCTCATACACGAGTTGATCTATCTGGCGGTCGGTGGCGGCGATCTGGCGATCGAGTGCGGTTTTGTCCTGCGGTGTCCGCACCGACACCAACTGCCGATTCAACCCCAGCATCTGTTCCACCAAGCTCACCATCCGGTCGTACATCGTGCGGTCTGAAACGTTGGAGAGATCAAGAACATGAATAGGCACTTTCTCCATGTATTGGTAGATGAGTCGGTAGCGATATTGCCCGGCACGGATGCCAAACGGGATGCTGATATTGCTGATCACAAACCAGAACAACCGGCTGTTCAACACGCCGAGCAGATAGCGATCGTCCGTGCCAAGGCAGTAAACCGTGTTTGCAACGTAATGCCTGTCGAGATCGAGGCAGAAGCGAGGTCCTTTGGCGATATCTGGATAAAGGATCTTTGGGCGGTCGAAAACTTCGTAATAGGCAACGTCGTCCTGAATCTCATACCAGGCGTAACGACCCGGCTTGCGGCCTTTCTTGGTGCTTTTGTCACGTTTCGGCGTGAGATATTCCCTCCGTCGCGCCAAGTGATTGCGGATGGCAGGATAGCGGTCGATGTCAACACCGCGTCGAGTAAAGATCAGCCACATGCTCGTCTCGTTGAAGACATATCGGCGAATGTCCTCGCCACCAAGCAGCGGCTTGATGAGTTCCGCGCTCTTTTTGTCCTGCTTGATGAGTTGATTGCGTGTCGCGTCGTCGATGATGAAAGCGTCATTCAAACCAGTCGTTACGCCTCGAAAAAAGCTCCGCGCTACATATTCACCCAGCGGTTTCCCGGTCTTCATGATTTTGGCGAACACCGTCGCCTCGTCATCCGACTTCAACGCCCAAGCCTCCGCCGACAGCCGTTC
>Ga0082335_1008615_pt1 | contig 11476 bp, 12 predicted proteins | sample Subgrocontami58m_FD_72375 | JGI IMG/M metagenome (GOLD analysis project Ga0082335, IMG submission 72375) | Subsurface groundwater microbial communities from S. Glens Falls, New York, USA - GMW37 contaminated, 5.8 m (SPADES assembly) (version 2) ...
AGGAACTGCCACGGCTCCCCGAACGGCAGGTCCACCTGGATGTACAGCACGCCGAAGGCGTACATCCCGAGGCCCCAGAACCCGACGAGGCCGAAGTTCGCGATCCGGGGGAGGGCCAGCTGGAGGTGCAGCGGCCGGGCGAGGCCGGCGAGCGTCTCGGATTTTTGCCCGGCGACATGGTGGCCAAAGTTCTTCCGTATTTGCGGCCTTTATACGACGCGCTTTACGACATGATGGAAGCGGAAAAGGTTGAGCAGTTTACCGAAAAGGGAATTATTGAAATCGCGCCCTTGGCCTATATGCGCGGCCGAACGCTCAACGACGCGTTTATCATTTTGGATGAGGCGCAAAACTGCACGGCCGATCAGATGAAAATGTTTTTAACGCGCCTGGGTTTTGATTCAAAGACTGTTATCACAGGCGATTTGACGCAAAGCGATTTGCCCGGCAACAAACCTATCGGGCTCATGAACGCTGAGCAGGTTTTAAAAAATATTCCGGAAATTAAATTTGTCCATCTCACCGGCGAAGATGTTGTTCGCCACGAACTTGTTCAAAGGATTATCGAAGCCTATGAAAATGCGGGTAAGGAGCAGTAACTTTTTATTTTTTATCATGTTAGCCATCGCGGTCACAAGTTTGTTGACCGTTTTTTGCTATATCGCGGGATTGCCGCTCATTATCCCCGCGCTTTTGTTATTTTGCGCGTTGTATCTTTTTTGTTTTGCGAAGGTCAATGGCCGGCTGTTGATGCAGATGGGATTGCAGTTGACATTGATTGTTTTCACGGCGCATTGTTTCAAAGAATATTACACGGACATTTCCTATTTATACATTCCCGTCGCGAGCGTTGCCATATTGACGACATTGCTTTATTCGGACATTCAGCTGGGATTTATGATGTCGCTTCTCTCCAGCGTTTGCGTCAGCCTGATTGTCGGCGGAGATTTTCATTTCATGCTCGTTTCTTTTATCGGCAGTTTGGCGGGCGCCTACGCCGTTTGCGATGCCCGGACGCGCGGCAAATTGATTGAGGCCGGGCTTTTGGTCGGCCTAACGCAGGTTGTCTGTTCGTTTCTCCTGAATCCCGCGATGCAGCTTTTTTTGGTCAAGGATTACCTTTTGACGACAATCAAACCGCTTTTTCTAAACGGCCTGATTTCCGCCTTTGTCGTAATTGCCACACTTAAGATTTTTGAAACTCTTTTCGGTGTTTTGACAAATTTCAGCCTTTTGGAATTGGCGGATTTTAACCAACCGCTTCTTCGCCGTTTGGTTTTGGAGGCGCCGGGGACGTATCATCACAGCCTGATGGTGAGCAATATCGCCGAGGCTGCCTCGGATGTGATTGGCGCCAACGCCCTTTTAACGCGCGTCGGTGCTTATTATCACGACATCGGAAAAATTGAAAAGCCCGAATATTTTACCGAAAACCAGCTGCACGACAATAGCAAGCACGACCACATTGAGCCTTCCATCAGCCGCTTGGTGATTCTCAATCACGTCAAAGATGGAATCGAATTGGCCAGGCGCTACAAACTTAACGAGCGCATCATTGATTTTATTCCGCAGCATCACGGGACAAGCCTCATCCATTATTTTTATCAAAAGGCTTTGGAAGATGCCTCCGTTGATGAAACCGTTGACCAGGAAAATTTTCGCTACGCCGGCCCCAAACCCCGGAGCCGCGAGACGGCGATCGTCCTTCTGGCGGATTCGGTCGAGGGGGCTGTGCGGACGTTGAGCGATCCATCGCCCGGCCATATTGACGAGCTTGTGCGCAAGATTATTAATAATAAATTTATTGACGGCCAGCTCGATGAGTGCGATTTAACACTTCGCGAAATAGAAAAAATCAGTTCGACTTTTGTGCGCGTTTTAAGCGCCATCCACCACACACGCGTCAAATACCCGGAAAAGAAAAATGGAAATAGCCATAAAAAATCTGCAGAAGCGAATTCCTCTTCACCCTCAGCGCCTCACCAGAATAATCAAGGCCGCTCTGCGGCATGAAAAAGTTGGAAAAGCTTTTTTGTCCTTTGTTTTTGTCGATGACCGGCGTATCAAGGCGCTCAACAAAAAATATCTGAAGCGAAGTTATGCCACCGATGTGCTGGCATTTGATTTAAGGGAAAGCCTTGGGGGCCCAAAGGTCCGCCGGAAATCCAATGAGCTTCACGGCGAGGTTGTTATTTCCACGGATACCGTCCTGCGCCACGCGAAAACATTTAAGGTGGCGCGCCACAGGGAATTGACGCTGTGCGTTATCCACGGTATTTTACATTTGCTCGGTTACGATGACCACGGCGCCTCTCAAATCAGAAAAATGCGCCAAAAAGAAACGCAGCTCCTCGCACTGTTCCTCAAAAAATGATTCTTAAAACCGAAGCGATTGTCCTTAAAACCTTTGATCTTCGCGAGACGAGCCGTATCGCGATTTTTTTTACAAAAAATCACGGCAAACTCAAAGGTGTTTTAAAAGGGATCCGCAAGGACCATAAGAAATTCGGCAGCAATCTCGACCGGTTTTCCGTCAACGATATCGTCTATTATCATCACGGGAATTCCGATTTGCATCTGGTGGGCCAGTGCGATTTAAAAGCCTTCTTTTTTGAGGTCAGGAAAGATTTGAAAAAAACAATGGCCGCCCAGTATGTGCTGGAACTGGTGAACGCGATTATGCCGACGGAGGAAAAAAACGAAGATGTTTATGAGCTCATGATGAATTATTTTTCAAGCCTGGAAAAGGCCTTTGATATCGACCGGCTCGTTCATGTTTTTCAGGCCAAGATTTTGTCGTTGTCGGGTTTTCGCCCGCACATTGACTCATGCATTATCTGCGGGGTGCAGATTCATCAGGCGGCGCGTTTTAGCCATCAGCTGGGGGGGCTCATTTGTCCGGCGTGCAAAATTCAGGACACATCCGCGCAGCCGGTGTCCCGCGGGGTGATTGCCTCTTTGCTGCACATTGAAAAAAGTAGTTGGGAAAATTGCCTGCGGCTGGGGCTGTCGGCTTCCATTAAGCGGGAACTCAAATACATCCTCAATAATTTTCTTGTCTTTCACCTTGAGCGTCCGCTCAAAAGCGCCAAATATTTAAAATAATTTAAAAATACGAACGGGTTTTTATTTGACGGCTTCGTCCTGGATGGTCAATTGCAGGGCGCGCTTTCGCGGAGATTTGATCTGCTCGAGGATGTCTTTGGCGAGGGTTTTGCCGATTTGGGGAATGCCGGATAGATCATCGACGGATGCGAATTTCAAATCCGGTATTTTCTTAAATCCCTTTTCAAAAAGATTTCGCGCGCGTACGCGCCCCACTCCGCGCAGGCTCACCAAATTTAAAAGTTCCGCTTTAATGCCGTAGCGCACGCGGCTTCGTAAATCCTCCAAAACAAACGTTAGTTGTCGGTAAGACAAAAGGTCCGCAATGATGGAAGCGGCATGCAAAAGCCACTGGATGGATTCCGTGTGGCGGTGGATGTCGCCGGGGCCGATACCGAAACTGTCGCAAAGCGTTTCCTCTTTTTCCTCGTCAATCCAGCGGGTGAGCATCCAGGTTGTCTTGATGGAGGCCATGTAAAAATAATAATCCTCAAGCGCGGCCACATCGTCTTCGCCCATGATGAATTCGTCCTCAAACTTGTGGGCGAAGTCTTCGAGGTCCTCGTAATTTTTTTCTCCGACGTTTAAGGTTTCGGCGTCGGGCGTGATGGTTAAAAGATGCAGGAGCCCGACGCTCGAAAATGATTTTCCGCTGTGAATTTTTTTGAGGCCTTCGCGAAGGATAATTCCGGTCAAAGGGTCGATGTAAAGGCGGCTGACGCACTGGCCGAAGGGCGTGGCGAAATACCGGAAGCCGCTTTTTTCGATAAAGTTTTCCATTTGAAGAAAATCAAAAATACGGCCGATGAGCTCGATGATGTTGGTGATTTGTTTTTGATGAAATAAAAACGTGTGCGAAATAAAATCAAACATGCCGTTGACATCATGCACATATCCGGCGGCGATGGAGGATAAGACGTGAATGCGCAGGGCGGACTCACTTCCCAATTTTGAAACCACCGGTTCGGGACGGGCGTTGATGTAGCGCTCAAACAGGGCGCTGGATTCGGAGAGTGATTTGGCAATTAAAACCGCCTCGCCGTAATCGTCGTATTTGGGGCGCCCCGCGCGCCCGGCGCATTGTTTATATTCGGAAGTGGGGATGTAGGCGGCGCCCAGGCCCGCTTCGTAACGCTTGCAGTCGCGGATAACCGCGCGCCGCGCGGGAAGATTGACCCCGGCAGCCAAGGTGGGCGTTGAACAAATCACTTTAATAATATTTTTCTTAAAATAATCTTCGATGAGTTTACGCTGGCGCGGCCTTAAACCGGCATGATGAAAGGCCGCGCCGCATAAAATCACATCAGAAAGTTTGCGGCAGATTTTTGTGGCCTCATCTTTTGAGCCGACAATGTCTTTGGCAAGAATCATCAGCTCTTTTTTCTCTTCGGGTTTAAGCGTTTGAGCGACACTTTCGCTGATTTGATGGTTGGGGGCTTCGGGGGGGGGGCGGTGGTTGACAAAAACCAGAACTTGGCCTTTACCGCGCAAGGTGTCGAGGGTAATTTTGCTTAAATCATCAGGCGCTTCTTCTTTTATGAGCCGTGTCGCATCGGTATTAAAAACAATTTCCTCGTTGTAATAGACGCCTTCTTTTAAAGGAACCGGGCGCCAGGTGCTTTCGACAAGCTCTGCGTTAAGCCAGCCGGCCATTTCATCGGCGTTGCTGACGGTCGCGCTTAAGGCGACCATTTGGACATTGGAGTTTAACTGCCGGATACGCGCGGTCAAGATTTCCATCGTCGGCCCGCGGCTGGCGTCGTTGATAAAATGAATTTCATCAAGAATCACAACCGAAAGCGAATCAATCAGCCATTTGGCGCGCGAACGCAACAGCGAATCCACTTTCTCGGCGGTGGCAATCAGGATTTGATAGCGGTTTAAAAATTTGTTGGGGCTGTCAAGGTCTCCGGTAGAAATGCCGACTTTAATGCCGAGGGGAGAATACCGCTCGGTAAAATCCTGGAATTTCTCGCTCGCCAAAGCTTTCAAAGGCGCCACATAAAGGCAACGGCCGTTGTTTTGCAAAATGGATTTAACCATGCAAAGTTCAGCGATAAATGTTTTTCCGGCGGCGGTGGGAACTGAAAGCAGAAGATTTTTTCCATCCAAAACACCTTTTTTGATGGCGGCTTCCTGCGGTGGATAGAAATCAATGATGCCGGAATCCGTAAGCGCCTTGATCATTTCGTCGGGGAAATGATATTTTTCTAAAACAGTTTTGATTTGCATGGGTGAGTACTTTTAACATGAAAGGTATTCAAAGTCAACCATTTGGCGGATTTGTTTGGCAGATTTTCGTAGGAGATGAGGCGTATTTATACTATAATTTCCCTGTTCGTGTGGAAAATAAACGAACCTAAGTGAATCTATTGGATGGCAGGGGAGCTAAGTTATGAAATTGGTTATCCAGAGGGTGAAAGAGGCGCAGGTGACCATTGGTGGGGAATTGTTTTCCAAAATTGAAAAAGGGATTTTGGTTTTTGTGGGCGTTGCCAAAGATGATGTGTTCGACGATATTGATTATTTGGCGGAAAAGCTGGTTAATTTAAGGATTTTTGATGATGAAGCAGGAAAGATGAATTTGTCCGCTCTTGAGGTCAAGGCGGAGTTCTTGATTGTTTCGCAGTTTACACTTCTGGGCGCCTGCCAAAAGGGCAGGCGCCCTTCTTTCGACGCCGCCGCCGACCCTAAAAAAGCCGAGGAATTCTACGGCTATTTTATCCAGCGCGTGCGCGACCATAACTTACGTGTGGAAACCGGCCAGTTCCGCGCCATGATGGATGTGTCCCTCACCAACGCCGGCCCGGTGACGTTTATTTTGGAGAGTAAGGGGAAATAAAATAGATTGAGAAGTTTTTGAAAGGTCAAGCTGAGGCAAGAAGGATAGAAAGTTGTTTCAAGAATTTCTTGGGAACTCAAGGGGTGTAATGCCTGATTATTGAAAATTAAGTATTATATGGACTTGCCCTAATAAAACGGACAGTTAATTAATGGTGTTTTTTAAGCGTTCATAATCAACAGGGCTAACGTAGCCTAAGGTTGAATGAAGCCTCTTCCGATTGTAAAAGATCTCGATATATTCAAAAATTGCCGATCTCGCTTCTTCGGGGGTTTTGAATTTTTGTTGCTTCACCAGTTCGACTTTGATCGACTTAAAAAAACTTTCAGCAACAGCATTGTCGTGGCATTCACCTCGACGGCTCATGCTGACGATCATGTTGTGCTCTTTGACAAGATCTTGATAAGCATGATTCGTGTACTCAGCTCCTTGATCCGAATGATGGATTAAGCTTTCTTGCGGATCACGCTGGCTCAACGCCATTTCTAAAGCATCCTGCGTTAAAAATTGATCCACTTTATTTCTCATGGACCAACCGATGATCCGTCTCGAATAAAGATCCATGACAATGGCTAAATGAATCCATCCTTTTTGCGTCCAGAAGTAGCTAACGTCCGTCGCCCAGACTTTATTCGGCTCTTTGACATTAAATGCCCGGTTCAGTATATTTTTTGCCGCAGCGCGATAATCCCGCTCGGATAAAACTCTGCGGTATTTTCTTTTCCTGCGGGCTATTAACTCCTCTTGCCGCATCAGTTTGGCTACACGATGACGTCCACAGGCAATACCTTCTGTGATCAGTTGCTTGTGAACCCGGGGCGATCCATAACGCTTCTTGCTTTCAAAGAACACGCGATTGACTTCGGTTCTTAGCGATTCATTTTTCTGATCACGGTTGCTCATTTTACGCTTGCTCCAGGCATAGTAACCGCTGCGTGAGACTTCCAGCACTGCACACATTGTTCTGATTTGAAATTCTTTCTTATTGTCATTTATAAATTTGTATCGGTCTATAGTTCTTTGGCAAAGTATATTGCGCTTTTTTTTAAAATATCCCGTTCTTCACGCAGCTGGGCGTTCTCACGCCTCAACTGTTCAAGCTCATTGCTGTTGCCTGGTGTTCTTCGTCCAGCGCCGGGAAAGACATTGTCGCCTTTTTCGTCGACCTCTTTACGCCATTGATGCAGATCATTTTCGCGAACGTCCAACTCACGCGCTACTTCTGCTGCGGTTTTGCCGGTTTCATAACTTCGCCTGACAGCTTCTAATTTAAATTCGCGGGTATGGCGCTTGCGTTCATTTTTTTGTTCCATTGGACACCTCCGAGTTTATATTGTACCATTTTCTCAGTGTCCGTTAAACCCGGGCAAGTCCAATATCCCCGGAATTTCTCAGAATTTTTAGACTCATCTAGAAAGTTGAAGATACATAAAGCGACTATGACACTTTTAAAAAAGGAGGTATTAAATGGCTAAGGCGTCGTTAATTTTACCAGATGGGACGAAAGTCGATATAGACGGTAGTCCTGAAGAAATTAAGAGAATATTGGGAACTCACACGACTGTAGAGCAAGTAAAGCCAGAAAAGCAGATAGAGAAAAAAGAGTCTAGTTCCAAAATTGTTAATTTGACTGACATCGTGAATTCTATAAAATCCTGCAAAGAAGTAGACTTAATTGGAAAGAATATCCTGGACAGAATTAGTCAGGTTGATAGAGTTTTGCTACCTCTTTACATAGCACACGTATATTACTCAGGAAATCAGGGGCTTACTTCCGGTGAAATATCAAAGATACTTTCTCAGGTGGGTATAGGCATTCATGCTCCGAATATTTCTAATACTTTATCATCTTCTGCTTCAAAATATGTCTTAGGAGACAAAATCAGACGGCAGGGGCAGCCAGTGCGTTATCGAATCTCTCGAAAAGGTGCGGACTATTTAAACTCTGTTATTAGTGGTAGCGATAATGGATGATCGCAAACAATTCGCAAGGAAACTAAGCCAGCTTGAAACAAAAAAAGTAAAATTGGCCATAGCTTTACTTTGGTATTATCGGCTTAATCAAACATATGAAGAACGCACTGCTTCTGAATTAGCAAATGATTTGCATGATTTGGGTTTTGGACGCCCCAATGTTACTGTCCTACACAAAGAGTTAGCCAAAAATGCAATGACAGTAAATGGTAAGCGGCCTAAAACGTTTCAACTGCATACAAAATATCTTGATGAACTTGATCGAAAATATGAACCGTTAACAAGCGTTAAAACGATTGAAATTACTTCCTCGGTTATTCCTTTTGATTTTGTTCGAGGTACGCGATCGTATCTTGAGCAGTTGGTAAAGCAGATTAATGGTGCTTATGATTATGCTTGGTATGATTGCTGCGCTGTTTTGATCCGTCGCCTCATGGAAAGCCTGATAATCGAGGTCTTTATTTACAAGCACAAGACAGCTGATATTAAGGACTCGCAAGGTTTCTTTTTGTTTCTTGATTCATTAATTTCAAAAATTCGAAATCATACGCAAATTAACTTAGGACGCAATACTTATAGCTGCATGGAGAAAATAAAGAAGGTGGGGGATACCGCTGCTCATGACAGGACGTATATTACACAACAACAGGATATTGATGATTTAAAGAGTGATATACGAAAAACCATTAATGAATTGTTGGTGTTAGCAAATATTCAAGGTAGACCTGTAGCTAATGGGAAGGTGAGCGAAACTCCGGGGATGCGTACTTGATTAGAATTGCAATAAAAATGCCTAACCTCATCGACACGCACGCGCATTTGGATCATGTAGAGAATATTGAAGAGGTATCACAGGAAGCGAGGGGAGCGGATTTTGCCCGCTGGGCAAAATCCGCTCCAAAACCTTTAAAAAATGTTCATATTATGCCTTAAATAACATTGACAAAACATATTTGTATGCTATATTTAGCATAGTTATTAAACAATAATATGCTATAAGGAGCATAATTATGAGTTATTGGGATAGAAAAGTTGTTCGAGAACAATTAGATAAAAAGCTGGACTCTCTAAAGGCCTTCGCTTCATCGGGGATGCCAGAACAGGGATGGATCAAAACCGTTCGTGAAGCGCTGGGATTATCGGCACGCCAGTTAGGGGATAAGGCCGGAATAGATCAATCGCGAGTTTCCCGCTTGGAAAACGCTGAAAAAGACGGCAGTCTGAAATTATCCTCTTTGCAAAAAATTGCCAAGGGCTTAAACATGAGGTTTGTTTATGGTTTTGTGTCCGAGGATACCTTGGAGCAGGTGGTTAGGGCGCAGGCTAAAAAAATCGCTTTAAAAAGGCTCAAGCGATTGAACGATACGATGCGTTTGGAAAAGCAGGAGCTTTCTGCTGAAGAACAAAAAAAAACCCTGGAAGACATGGTCGAGAAAATATTGATCGACCAGCCAAAAGATCTTTGGGATGAATCTAATGGATGACTTTCAATATCCAGTCGGTGCAACGCCACTTGAACTGGAGGAGGTGGAAGACTTAAAGATCGGGCATATCACCACGCGTGAAGAGCTGAACCGTTTTGAACAGGATAAAATTAATGAAGCCTTTGGATGGCTGGAATCCCGACGGAAAGGTGATGTTTTAACGGAGAAATTCATTAAAGCCCTGCATCAGAAAATGTTTGGAAAGGTTTGGCGTTGGGCCGGGACATTCAGGCGGTCGGGCAAAAATATAGGCGTGGATTGGGCGCAAATTCCTGCGCATCTCCATACGCTATTGCAAGATGTCCGGTATTGGGTTGAGCATAAAACTTACCCATCGGATGAGATTGCCGTACGATTTCATCATAAACTGGTCTGGATCCATTTGTTTCCCAATGGCAATGGGCGCCACGCGCGCCTGATGGCCGATATATTACTTAAGGATGTGCTAAAAGAAGAACCCTTTACCTGGAATGTGAGCAATATTGATGTTGAGGACAAAGTCAGAGCCGTTTATCTTAAAGCGCTAAGAGCAGCGGATCAGGGTGATTATGCGATGCTTTTAGAATTCGTCCGCTCTAACTGGAAAGTATAAAAAATGCCCAACCTCATCGACACGCACGCGCATTTGGATCATGTGGATAACCTCGAAGAGGCGTTAAAAGAAGCCGCGGAGGCGGGGGTTGTTGGTGTTGTGGCTGTCGGCATTGACTTGGCCGCGAATATTAAAAATTTAGAAATCAAAAAGAAAACGGCACGCCCGAAGATTTTCACCGCCTTTGGCGTTCATCCGGAAAGTTTGGAAAATTTTGAGCAAGAAAAAAGTGACGCGTGCCTGCAATTTATCAAAGATAATATTGAAGAAGCTGTGGCGATTGGCGAGATAGGATTAGATTATTGGTACAAGTGGGCGCGTAAAGACGAAGAAAAAAAGAAATTGCAGCGCGCGATTTTTGAGACACAGTTGGCGCTGGCCAAAGAATTTGATTTGCCTGTGGTGATTCACAGCCGCGGCGCGTGGCGAGATTGTTTGGATCTGACGAAAAGCGCGGGGATAGCAAAAGCCAATTTTCATTGGTACAGCGGCCCGACGGATATTTTGGATGAAATCATCGGATGTGGATACTTTATTTCGGTGGGGCCGGCGCTTTCGTATAGTCCGCAACTGAAAGAAGCGGCGCTGCGCGCGCCGATTGAAAATGTTTTGATTGAGACGGATTCTCCGGTTTTTTACGGCTCCGGCGAAAATGGCTTTCGCGCCGGTCCTAAAGATGTTGTCCGTTCCTTGAAGCTTTACGCGCAATTAAAAAATATGGACGAAGAAAAAGCGGCGGAAATTTTTTACGCCAACAGCCGGAAATTTTTCAACCTCAAAGAAGAATAAATGAAAAACGCAAAAATAGAAATTCATTCCCAAGCCAAGCGCGGCGCGACAGAATTAGAGTGGCTCGAAAGCCGTCACAGCTTTAGCTTCGGCGATTATTACGATCCGGCGCGCATGGGTTTTGGCGCGCTTCACGTCTTAAATGATGATATCATTGCGCCGGGTATGGGTTTTGGGATGCATCCGCACAACAATATGGAAATTATTTCGATTGTTTTAAAAGGCGCGCTCGAGCACAAAGATAGCGAAGGTAATCACGGCATTATTCCGGCGGGGGATGTGCAAAAAATGTCGGCGGGCACGGGGATTCGCCATTCTGAGTTTAATCCGTCCAAAAAAGACGCGGCGCATCTTTTACAGATTTGGATTTCTCCCAAAGAAAAAAATATCAAACCCGCGTATGAACAAAAATCATTTTCTCCCAGCGAGAGGAAAAACCGCCTTGCGCCAATCGTTCTCCCGGAAAAAACAAAAGACACTATTTATATTCATCAAGATGCCGCGCTTTATTTGGGAAGTTTGAATGCGGCCAAAGAAATCAGCTACAAACTGATGGATAAAGCGCATGGCGTTTATCTTTTTGTTATTGATGGGGAAGTTTCCATTGATGGTAAGAAAGTTGGGAAAAGGGTTGCGGCCGCCGTTAGGGCGGCCGGCTCCCTCACCCCTCGCCCCCACCCCCCCCCCCCC
>Ga0082335_1008616_pt1 | contig 11476 bp, 8 predicted proteins | sample Subgrocontami58m_FD_72375 | JGI IMG/M metagenome (GOLD analysis project Ga0082335, IMG submission 72375) | Subsurface groundwater microbial communities from S. Glens Falls, New York, USA - GMW37 contaminated, 5.8 m (SPADES assembly) (version 2) ...
GGAACTCTCGAAGCGCGGACCGGAGGGATACCGACGCTTGTTCGGGGCGCTCGTCTCTCTCCCCGCCCGCCCGCAGAGCCGCCCCGACTGGCTCGCGGCAAAGAAGTCGTCTCCTTCGGCCATGGTGCCAAGTCCCCCCCTCGCCCTTCCCCCGCCGCAGACCGGTACCGTACAGCTTTGCGAGGAGCCGCTCCATCCCCAGTTCCTCGCCTCCGTTATTCCGGGATCGGACGTGCGGACATGGATCGCCGTGAAGAATCTCGATGCAACACTCCGCAGGCTGCCGCCCGGCGGCAAGTTCACCGCTCTCCCGTCGCCGGATTTCTTTCTCTCCGGCGAGGCGAGAGAGCGTTTTCTTACGCAGCCGCAGTTCACCGCTGACGAATTGACACTCGCGTGCAAGCTCCATCTCTACGCTCCGCGCCTGAAGTCCGATCTGCCGCTCCATGGCGAGGAGTACCAGGCGTGGACCGCGAAACTCGCGTGCACAGCGGAAAGTACAGAGTACCTCGATCGCCGCAATCTCGCTGTCCGCGGGCAGGTGCTCATGAATCATCACGAGCTCCTCCTGCTCCTGCGTTCGCCATCCCCCGTCATCCCGCCCGGCGCGCATATCGTCGTGGATGACGCCTCCATGCTCGAGGACACGGCGACGCAGGCGTTCGGCTGGACATGTTTTCTCGCGACGCTGCGCGCAGCCGCGCAGGGCGAAACTCTCCTCACGAAATACGCTGATCTGATCGAGCTCTGGGTGGAGAAGACACGTTCCGGTCTGGATCTCAAGTACCTTACGGAGGCCGATCTTCAGGCGACTGAGGCGAGACAGATCCGCTGTCTCGTCGAAGAAGTGCTCTCCAGTGAGCTTCTTCCCGCGCCGCGCCGCGCGCTCGAGGATTTGCTTCACATTCTGGATGTGGAGAATCTCCCCGGACGCATCGTGTGGATCGAGTCGTTCATCGACGGGAGCAAATCCGTCCGTTCCGTACCCGAGGATGTCCGCGCACTCCTCTCGGAGATTCTCTACCGTCGCTTCCCCGTGACACTCCTCATCCCGCAGTGCAGCGCGGAGTGGCTCACACCCATCCTGTCGGATGATGAACAGCCTGACGCCGGGCCTCCGGTACCGTTCCCGTCCGTGGATATTTCGCTCCAGATGCCGCTCGATGTCACGATCGATGGCATCCTGGGGGCCCCGGAAGGGAAGACGGTACTCTTGGTCTCGAGCAAGCGCACGATCGAGGACCTCTATGTGAAACACGCCGAGCAATGCGAGACGGCCGGGATCACACTCCTCTGTCAGGGGTTCAGCGGCGGGCAGAGCCGGATGCAAGCGGAGTTCGCACTCGCTGATCCCCCCGCAATTCTCGTCGCTACGCCTTGGATGTACGAAACGATGGAATTGCCGCCGGCAACACTCGATCGGCTGGTGATGCAGGTGCTCCCCTTCGACCATCCCTCGCATGCCGTCTTCAGCAAGCGCGGCCAACGCTACAAAAACCCGTTCAACGACTACACGCTCCCGCGCCTCAAACACCGGCTTTTCCGGTTGGTTCGCACCTTCTGCCGACATGCGAAAGAGGGAGGCAGGGTGGACTTCCTGGATGATCGTCTCCGGACAAAGCCCTACGGGAAAGAAGTGGCCCGGTATCTTGAGTCAATTTTGCCGTCCGGGCATGAAGGAAGACCAAAACCGTCAGGCGAACAATTGCGCTTGGTGTAGCGGTGATTCACGTTCCGGCACCCCGGTTCTTGACACGGTTACTCAAGTGAGTAGCATGATCGTATGTCCATTGCTGAAGCGCCTGCGGATCATGAATCTCGAACAGAGCAAGCAACTCAAGCGACAAATCTGCTGCGGTTCAGGGTGACTGATTCTGGAGGAAGGCCACATGAATATTCTTGTGCCCGTACCGCTGATGCTATTCAAGTTATGTGTCATAAAGCCATTGATGATTTGACCGGAAGAATATTGGCTTCTTCTCTGCAGCGACAGCTGATTGGTCCGGCCAGCGCACTCCAGAAACAATTCGAGGAGGCGGAGAGAGCAGGGGACTCAATCTGCTCCTCTCCCGCCGAGCACGACGAAAATCGTCCGCCAGAGGATCCACAGGTCCAGACCGGCTGACCAGCCTTCGACGTAGCGCATGTCGAGGAGGACCTCTTCGGGGAAGTTCAGGTCCGATCGCCCCGAGATCTGCGCGAGGCCGGTGATGCCGGGACGCACCGTGAACACACGACGCTGGCGCTCCGTGTACTTCGCGACTTCCTCCGGGAGGTGCGGGCGCGGACCGACGAGGGAGAGGTGACCGAGCACGACATTCAGAAGCTGCGGCAGCTCATCCAGACTCCAGTGGCGGAGAAGGCGCCCGACAGGCGTGGTACGCGGGTCTTCCTTGATCTTGAAGAGCGGGCCGTCGCGCCGGTGGCTCAAGTATTCCAGACCCTTCTTCCGCTCATCCGCGTCCACGCACATGGTCCGGAACTTCAGGAGAGAGATGCGTGTCCGGCCGTACTGTCCCACGCGTGTGCTCACATAGAAAACCGGCCGGCCCGAGGTGAGGAGAATCAACAGGGCGATGAGCAGGAGGATCGGACTCAAGATGATCAGGAAGACCGAACCGAGAATGAGGTCGTTTCCGCGTTTCCAGACACGCCCCCATCCATCCAGGGGAGTAGGTTCGAAGCGCAGAATGGGAGTGAGCCCCAGGCGGCTGATGGAGAGCTGGTGCGGGACGTCGGTGAAGACCGGCGGGAGGAAGGCGTAGCCGATGTGATGACTGCGGCAGTAATCGGTGAGATGGGCGGTTTCCTCACTGCCGGGATCCGGGTCCGTGTGGAGCAGAAGGTCAATCGACTCATGGTTGTGCGCGTCTGTCACTTCCTCGCTTCCCCCGACGTGCCCCATGTATCGGAAACGCACATCTCTTACGAGGCTCTTTTGTACGCTCTCGGGAAGTTTCCTCCCCCCGCACGAGAGAACGGAACGCGCGCCGATTCCACAGCGGAGGAGCATGCGCTGCGCCAAGAGGATGACGGATCGCTCAGCGATCACGAGGATCGTGATGAGTGCGGTCGCCTGCAGAAGCAGCGCGCGGGAGAAAAACAGTTGTCTCTGGATCAGGAAGAACCAGGCGATCACGAGCGCGAGCCAGACGCCGGAGATCACCACGATGCGACCGATCTCACGCCATGGCCCCAAGGTCGTCTTCAGGCCGTAGAGCCCGGAAACAGCGGAAAGGAGGATGTATGCGCCCGCAGCTGGCAGAGCGAAGTAGGTGAGGTAGTATCCGAATGGCGGGAGACTGGGGGCATTCGGGAGGAGGCTGATCCAGGGGACGAGGTCCTTGTTCTCCGCACGCAGCCAGTATGCGAAGAGCAACGCGCCAAGAGACGCGAGGATGTCGCAGGGAACGCGCAGGACGCCGAAGAGGATCTCCGATCGCTTCATGCAGGGCAGAAGTTTATACCTTTCGCATGGTTTTGTGATGGGAGAGCATGGACCGAAAGAGTCCAAGGAAACCAAAGAATCCGAAGAAACCAAGGAGATTCTGTTTTCCTCGTATTCAATTTTTTGGTTTGGCTTTATACTTTTTCGGTACATAAGCCGCTTTAGCTCAGTGGTAGAGCAACGCACTTGTAATGCGTAGGTCCGGGGTTCAAATCCCCGAAGCGGCTCCAGTTTTGAATGAAGAATCAGGAATACAGTATGACTATTATTCTTGATTCCTAATTCCCCACGCGAGAAAGTCAATCTTCCACTTGTCTTTGAGCCAGCTAATGCCATAATTGGTCTCCTGTTCTTTTGATGGTCGCCCCGCACATGTGGGGAGGAACGTCCGGACAGCACCGGAACGCCTAGTGGGTAACGCCCACCCATGCAATGCATATCAGGTAAGATTGCATGCGGACTAGTGCCACAGAGACGAGCTCCTTCGGTGGAGAGTGAAACGTCCCCGATCGACGGGGTTGGCCCCGGGCGAGCCGGGGCATCACGGCAAACTCTAGGTGCTGCAAGGAGGATTTGGGTGGCAGGAACTCGCGATGGTTCCGTCGCACCAGCTACCCCTCCGCTACACCCCGCGAAGCCGAGAGGCGAAGTGGGGTACGATCCGCTGAGCAATCCGCGGGCCAGAGAGATGACCATCTCCGCGCGCAAGCGCGTGAACAGAATCCGGCGTATGGAGAACAGGCGCAGGTGCGGGGCAACCCGCACTTTTGCGATATCTGCTGCAGCCGCTTTACGTGCCAGAAACATTGATAATTATTATTATTGTGCTATAATAGTAAGTACAAACAAATACCCGTTTCTCTCTCCGTATGCCGAGCGGCCAATCGAAGCGCAAATCTGACACGAAGGGTGAAAATAGAAATTCCGTGAAAATTCCGGAAATTTTGAGTGGGGAAGCCGTTTACGACCTCCTCATGAGCAAAATCGAGCCGGAGCTCACCCACAAGAACTGCAAGAAAGTCCGTGAGCTCACGGCGCACGAGACCGCGGAGGAGAGGAAGGAGCGCGCAGAGCGCTACATGCGTGCGTTCGAGGAATATGACCGACAGTTCATGGCGCTCGAGCGAAAGTGGATGGAGCAGTTTGCCCGATACAAGCGGGCATCGATGAGGGACATGGAACGCGAGACGACGTCACGCGAGAAGACGTATATCACTTCATTGGAATCAGCCATTTTCTCTTCCTAAACTTTTATGGTTAACGAAACGCATGACGGTGGGTTTAAAGGCCAGGAAATGCAACGCGAGCAGCGGGAAGCTTCCTCCGAACAAACTATCCTCATTCCTTACCGTGAAAGTTCTTCGATCATCATCTCGTTTTCACCGGAATGGGGGCGGTCCAACCTCGCATTGCAGAACGTTTCGGGTACCCAGGGAGCCAATCGTCTGGGACTACCGCCGTCGGTAATGCTCAACAACAGGAAAGGCATCAATCCAATGGCCCAGCAGATATCCCCCGGAACCGAATTGCATTCGGGTGTTGCGGCCAATGAAGAAATGGGACAGCGTGACTACCGGCTCCGGGCACTCAGAAATGCCGGAATTACCGTGAGCCAGACTGAAGACGGAACCAGTATCCACATCTCCCGGATACCTCCGAATCAGTGGGTGCAGGTGAACGGGCAGAAATACTACGGACCGACGGGAAGAAGTCTCAGTACCGAAACAAATGTTCCAATCCGGGGGATGCCTGTGCGTTACGAGACAGGCAGGCAGGCTAAGGAACAGGTTCCCGATGGAGAGATAGAGGTGGCCTCGGTACTTGGAGAGGACCCTGTGGCACTCGCGGGGCGGGTGAATGTCGAAGAGCGCAGACGGTCGGAGTCCGCGCATGAAGCCGAGCTTCGGCATATCCACATTCTCGCGGAACACGAGCAGGTGAAATTCGACAAGCTGAAAGCGGAGAGCAGGCTCAGCAACCCCAGCACCATTCATCACTACGTGCATTCCCGCAACGAGGAACTGCACCGGGACGTCGGGCTTCACATGAGCGTCCAGTTCGGTGTTGTGAAATTGTCTCCATGGAAAGGTCCCAGACAACCGAGGAGACCGAGAGGCGTCCCGGTGATGCCCATGCCGCAAGAAATGGCTGGAGAGCAGGTGGTTACGGAGGAGGTGGTGATGATGCCGCAATTCGAAAGCGGCTATACCCTCGAACGTCTGGAGCCGCAGCTGGTGCAGGAAATCCAGCTTCTGCCGGTTGAGTTTCAGCGGCCGGTGGTTCTTCTGGCGGAGAGGATGGAGGTTCGTGAGCGAAGCGTTCTGATTGTCTTGCTCGAGAAGCTCATCCACATCGGGATCGGGACTTTCCTGAGTCTTCCTCTCTTCACGCCCGATGGCCGTCTGAAGAAACCCGGGGAGGGGGACGTGCCTGCGGCTGTAGGGCAACTCCTCGAGTCACTGTCACCTGAGGAGCGGGATGTTCTCGAGCGTGTTGCCGCAATCTGTCTGGATCTCAAGGGTGTAGGGATGCTGGCATCCCGTCCGGGAAGGACGGAGAGCTACCCGCTCGATGAGGAAAGCCCCGCCCTGAGAGTGAAAATCCTCGGTATGGCGAAGCGCTTCACCGAGGCGGAGATGGAGGAGGACAAGCTGATCGCGGAGGGGTCCCTTCGTATGGCGGGCGTGGACATAGATGGAAGCGATCTGAAGGGAGGGAAGCTCACGATGCTCCCGACCACGGGCGGCGCGCGGTTCGTCAACCTCATCGTCGGCCTCATCCAGATGGGGGCCGGAATCTTCCGGAAACTCGGCGGCAAGAAGACATCCATCGAGAAAGAAATGGCCAGTTTGCATGTTCCGGATAAAGACCCGAAAGCAATGACGAAGAAGGGACGCGAAAAAGAGCTTACCGATGACCGGAAGGCTCTGAGTGAGGGCAAGACAAAAGAGGCGAAATTGGAGACCGATATCAAAGAGCTGGAAGCCAAGCTTAAAGATGAAAAAACGGAAGACGGTGGAAACGCACTAAAGAGGCGCATTGAAGAAGCCAAGGCCGAAAGAGCCAAGCTCGCTGAAGAGATAAAGGCGATGGAGCAGCGGATAAAGGCGCTTGAAGAGATTCCTTAAATCGGGTTCGATGAATTTCGGCTTCAGATAACGAACGTCAACGCATACATCAGGCCGATTCCCGCGGAGATCAACACGAGCTGCAGTACGGCCCGCCCGGCATGCGTATCTTTGTGGAGCTCTGGCAGGAGGTCGGTTCCCGCGATGTAGAGAAGGTTTCCGGCGGCGAAGGCGAGGAGGAATTCGCTCAAGTGAGTTGTGAGACCTGCAGCAACAATGGTCGCCAGTGCTCCGATGAATGCCGCGATACCGGATACGCAATTCCAGAAGAGTGCACGGGAACGGGAGAAACCACTGTAAAGAAGCAGGACATAATCACTGATTTCCTGCGGAATCTCGTGCAGGACGACTGCCAGCGTTGTCGCAATACCTACAGGAATGCTGACAAGAAAACTTCCTGCAATCAGCATGCCATCAACGGTATTATGAAGCGTGTCCGCCACGAGGCTCATGATGCCGACGGGGTGGCAGTGATGCTCTGAGGGCACGATGTGGCAATGGTGCCAATGGATAAATTTTTCAATGCAGAAAGAAAAGAGCATGCCGATAAGAACCACAAGCGACCCTTGCCGGAGCTCCCCGCCTCCGTTGCCCATTTCCGGAATGATATGGAGAAACACGTCGCCCAGAAGCGCGCCAGTCGAAAAGCTGACGAGCGGAAGGAGGAGGCGCTGAACTGTCTGTCGTGAAACGCTGAAGAGGGCAATGCCAAGAAGTGGGATCGCACTCACAGCCAGAACGCTGCCAAGAATGGTGAAGTTCAGAGCTGAGAACACGCCCTGCATGGTACCTGTCCTCCCGCTCCTTTACGACTTCACTGGCCGCTTACCGTGTCGGCGGACTTCGTTTGATCTGAAACCAGCGGCACCGTGAGCGAGAACGTCGCGCCGATCCCTTCCCGGCTCTTGAAGGTGAGCTTGCCGCCGATGCTCTCTGCGGCGATGTGGGAGATATACAGGCCGAGACCGCTTCCCTCCGTGTCCGACAAACGCGCGTTCGTTCCCCGGAAAAGTTTCCTGAAGATGCTCGGCTGCTGGTTTTCCGGGATGCCGATTCCTGAGTCCGAAATAGAAATGGTCGCGCTCCTGCGCGAACGGTTCACCGTGATGCGCGTCTTCACGGCCGTGGTCTCACGTCCGTACTTGATCGCATTGCCGAGGAGGTTCTCGAGGATGAGCTGCAGCAGTCCGCGATCCGAGCGCAGCTCAATCGTCGCGCGTTCCTGCGGGAAAATGTCGATTCTCATCCGCTTCCGTTCCAGTTCCAGCTTGAAGGAACCTCTGATCTCCTCGAGAAGCCGGACGACGTCGATGGTTTCGGGGCTCAGCTGGATCTTGCCGAGCTCGAGGCGGGACACGTTGAGAAGGGCGTTCACCAGATGGACCATGCGTGTATTCGATGCTGCGACCTCCTCGACGTACTGTTGCTGGCTGCCCGTGAGCGGTCCGGCATCCTTCGCCATGAGCATTTCCAGGTACCAGCGCATGGAGGAGAGGGGCGTGCGGAGCTGATGGGAAACGAGCGAGATGAATTCGGATTTCATGTGATCAATACGGCGTTCCTCCGTGATGTCGCGGAACACCGCGACAGCCCCGATGCACTGCCGGCCCCGCATGATGGGAGTTGCCCGCAGATGGAGCGCGTTCAACGTCCCGTTCCGCCGCTTGAGGGAGAACTCCGGATCCGGAGAAGGGTTGAACCGCTGCTTCGTGCTGAGGACGGACGTGATGGGGTGGTCGGCCGTCCGCACGTCCTGTCCGTTCTGATCAACGATGCGGAGCACGGCGGTATAGAGAGGGAAGCCGGAGTCGCTTAGGCGCCATCCCGTCAGCAGTTCGCCGGTTTTGTTGAGGTAGATCACCTGACCGCGCCTGTTGGTCACGAGGAGTCCGTAATCGATGCTCTCGAGGATCGCCGCGTCCTGCGCATGCTGGGAGCGGAGAGCCTGCGTGCGCTGCTGCACCACTTTCTCGAGATGGTCGTGCGCCTCCCGGAGACGCCGCGTGAGGTTGTAGGCCGCACGGTCAACGATCTCCAGTTCGTTTCCCGTGAAGATCGAACGCCGGAACCGCCAGCGGCGCACTTCCAGATTGTTGAGTTTCCGGGCGAGTTCCTCGAGAGGACTCACGATCTGTCTCGCGAGGAAGAAGACGCTCAGCGAGAGGAGCGTTACCAGGATCAGGCCGCTTCCCACGAGGTTGGCTCCGAGGCGGATAATGGGCTCGAAGAGCTCATACCTGTCGAGCTGCACAATGATCCCCCATCGTGTTGACGGGATCGTGCGGTATGCCATGAGAACGGGGATACCGGAGTAGTCGACGGTTTCGGCGGCTCCCTCCTTCCCGGCGAGCGTTTGCCAGAGAACGATGGATCGCTCTCTCGCTTCATCGGGGATGCGCGAGACCATCGGACTTTCCGTCGCCTCCTCCGAGTGCAGGAGGATGAGCTCGCCCTGCTGCTCCGTGACCAGGATCACCTGCGCGGTTTTCCCGAGATACGCAGTTTCCAGGAGGCGTGCGGCAAACACCATGGGGTCGAAGACGGCGACGAGCGACCCGATGCGCTGCCCGCGCGAGTTCATTTGGGGGGCGACGATGAGGTAGGCTGTCCAGCCGCGATCCGTGAAAATAGGGCGGAAGAACGTCCAAGGTTCGGTTTCACTCTCCTGCAAGATCGCTGATTCCGTGAGAGGCGGGGAAACGCTCCTGCGGGAGAGGAGCGTCGCTTTCTTCGCCTGGTCGATCTGGTACAGCTCCCGGAATCCGATGAGGTTCTGGACCGACGGGAACGTCGTGAGCAACGGGTCGCGCCCAAGAATCGACAACTGTTCGCGCTGTTTCGAGACGGTCATTTCGAAGAAGTTCTCTTTGGAAGAAGCGGCAAACTCGAGCTGTGCAGTCGTCCGGACCCTCAGCTCGTGACCGGCTAAGAAGAATGTCGCTATCAACACCCCGATGACGGTGATGGAAAGGAGGGTGAAAGATTCGAAGAAGAGCGCGCTCCGAAGGGACGAACGGCGATGCCCACTCATGGCCGGAGGAGTTTCCAGTGAAACCATAGAATCCTCTTATTATAGCACAAAAGTTGGTGTTGAGCCATCTGGAAAAGAGTAACTGCTCACTGAGTCTGCAGGAGGTGCCGTTGTTCATGTCCCGCCTCACCCCCCAGCCCCTCTCCCTCGCTGATGCTCGTGAGAGGGGAGCTTCGCTTCACCTCCAAACGAGGTGTTGTACGGATTCCTCTCTCCCCCATCGGGAGAGAGGTGGCTCCATAGAGCCGGAGTGAGGCGAGGTAGGCTATGAAGTCAGTGAGCACTTATAGAAAAGAAAACGGATGACAAGTGAAGACAAAGATTCCCTCAAAAAAACCTCCGTGGATCGGAGGTTTTTTGGGTTCGAAGGAACGGCCGGAAGTTACCGGGTGACCGTGATCGAAGCACCCTGCTCTTGATTCGGAGCGGCGACAGTCACGCGCTTCGTCGTCGCGTCGCGCAGGATCGTGTACTTCGTCGTGACGCCGGCAGGATCGGCCTGCGGGTCGTTCGGCAGGGCGACGAGGTAGGCGCCCGTGAGCACATTGAGGTTGATCAGGGAGCCGCAGACCACGTTCACACCGCTCTTACAAATTTCCGTCGAAGTTCCTGTGATCGACGCCGGCAGATTGCCGTTGTTGTCGATCGAGTATTGGTACACCGCGTTCAAGACAGTGTTCACGTCGGAACGACGCTGCGCGTTTCTGGCATCCCCGAGCTGCTTGGTCGGGTTGATCGCCACGATGACAATGGCGGCCAGGATCGCGATGATCCCGATGACGAGGAGGAGCTCAATGAGCGTGAACCCTCGCCTGAGCGAATGGGTGGACATAAAGGAGAAAAGGGGAGGAACTAAAGCATGGAAAGTCCATGCACTGAACACAGTGTACAACCAGCAAGTTTTTCTATCGGCCTCTTGTCTTGGCAGCTACTGGAAATGTTGCTGTATAGAAAACTTGTTCGTTCCGCATTATACCGAATGAATCTGCATCCGTATGTTTCAACTCACGAAAAACGCCGCGGCTTGAAAAGCCGCTGCTGTTTCAAAAATTACACAACAGCAGCGCCCTTTCAGGGCGCGGGGTATGCGACAATTCAGGTTATTTGGTATTAGCAAGGGAACGTCTCTCCCGCCAGCGTGCAGACATCATTCAGACAGTGGAACCATTTGTATTCGTGGTCAATGCAGGTGGGGGCGGGACAGGTGACGCATCCGCCCGCTTCGCTCTGGTCATCGGGGAAGAGGGTGACCGTGGTCTCGAAATGCCGCGAGTAGATCGTCGGCTGCACGAGTGACAGGACGGTCGTGAGGTCGAAAGAGAGGATCACGTTCGTATTGTCGATGTTCCTGAACCTGAGGTTCCCTACGCGCGCTTTCGTGTTGAGGAGCGGGAACAGGCTGGTCTTCTGCACGAGGAGGAGGTTCCCGGAGCTTGTTTCCGCGAAGATAGTCGGGTATTCGGCATTGAGCGCCATCTGGAGGGCGAGGATCGCCCCCGTTTGCCCGATAGCGGGGGCGAGAACGGTTTCCGCGCGCCGGATGCTCTTCGTGAGCGTCGCAAGCAACTGTGAGCCGCGCTGCTCCACCTCCGCAATGCCCTGCTGACGCGCGCGTGTTTCCTGCGTGGCAATGAAGATGGCGATCACCGTCGTGAACATGATGGCGAGGATGCCGAGGAAGAGGATCAGCTCGAGGAGGGAGGAGCCGCCAGAGCTGCGGGCGGGCGTCTTCATCGGCAGAGGGAGAAGGCGGCCACTTCCTGCCAGGAGGGAATCGTCGTCTGTGGGAGGAGCTGCTTCACGACGATTTCCAGCCGGCGAAGCACATCCCCCGATTGCCCTTCCGCGCAAATCAGGCGGTTCGTGTTG
>Ga0082335_1008618_pt1 | contig 11475 bp, 8 predicted proteins | sample Subgrocontami58m_FD_72375 | JGI IMG/M metagenome (GOLD analysis project Ga0082335, IMG submission 72375) | Subsurface groundwater microbial communities from S. Glens Falls, New York, USA - GMW37 contaminated, 5.8 m (SPADES assembly) (version 2) ...
GGGGCGGGGCTCGTGGCCGGGCTGCTCGCCGACATCTCGATTGCCGCGAAGAGCGCGCGCATCATCGATGGGCACACGCGCCTGGGCGTGGCCGCGGGCGACCACTCGGCGATCATCTGGCCGCTCCTGTGCGGGATGGCGAAGGCGAAGTACTACCTGCTGCTGTGCGAGCCGATGAGCGGCGAGGAGGCCGAGCGCCTCGGCCTGGTGTCGATGTGCGTGGACGACGAAAAGCTGCTGGAGAAGGCGCGCGAGGTGGCGGTGAAGATCGCGGGCGGCGCGCAGACCGCGATCCGCTGGACCAAGTACAGCCTGAACAACTGGCTGCGCTCCGCGGGCCCGGCATTCGACAATTCGCTTGCGCTGGAGATCCTGAATTTCACCGGGCCCGACGCGAAGGAGGGCTTGGCCTCGCACCAGGAGAAGCGCAAGCCCAACTTCCGGCCCGACTGCGCGCTCTGAGCGGCGCAGGTCTTCGTTCCATGCCGGCGCTCAAGCTCACGCTCGCGTGCGGGGGTTACGACCGCACGCGCGCCCTCGCCGACGGGACCGTCCGTCCCGAGGGGATCGACCTCAACTACATTTCGATGCGTCCCGCCGAAACGTTCTGGCGCATGCTGAACAACGCGGAGTTCGACGCCTCGGAGATGTCGCTGTCTTCCTACACGATCCTGCGCTCGCAGGGGGATACGCGCTTCATCGCGCTGCCGGTCTTCCCGTCGCGCATCTTCCGCCAGTCCTGCGTCTACGTGAACACGCGCTCCGGGATCAGGCGCCCCGAGGACCTCAAGGGAAAACGCTTCGGCGCCGCCGACTATCAGATGACCGCGGCGGTGTGGACGCGGGGGTTCCTGCAGCATGATTACGGCGTGTTGCCCGAGGACCTGAACTGGGTGCTGGGGGCGCCGGTGCGCACCGGGGTCAAGATTCCGGAGCGGGTGCGGGTGGAACGCGTCGGGCTGGACCGGTCGCTCGACTTCATGCTGGAGAAGGGAGAGATCGACGCTCTCCTCGGCGTCACCTTCCCGCGCCCGTTTCTCGCCGGCTCGAAGCGCGTGCGGCGCCTGTTCCCGAACTACAGGAGCGTCGAGGAGGACTACTTCCGCCGCACGGGAATCTTCCCCATCATGCACACGCTGGTGATGAAGGCGAGCCTCTTCGAGGCCGAGCCGTGGGCCGCGGTCAGCCTCTACAAGGCGTTCGTGCAGGCCAAGCGGCTCAACGAACAACAGCTCTACGACACCGACGCCCTGCACGCGACCCTGCCCTGGCTGACCGAGCACATCGAGCAGTCGCGGCGCGTCTTCGGCGGCGAGTTCTGGGATTACTCCATCGAGGGCAGCCGGCCGACGCTGGAGGCGCTGGTCGCCTACCTGGACGAGCAGGGCCTCACCGCGCGCAGGATGCGCGTCGAGGAGCTGTTCGTGCCCAATATCCGCCCCAACTACCAGGCCTACCTGGGCTCCTTCTACCACTGACGCCAGATCAGTGAATGATGCGTCCCGCTTCGGGGCTCGGCACGACCAGTCCGATCTTCTCGATCTGCGGGTCGATGTCCTTGCGCCACATCTGGCGCAGTTCCTCGTTGCCCCAGCGGCGGATGCCGTAGCCGACGGCGAGCTCGCTGAATTTCGAGTTGGCGGCGCCGAACGTATCCAGCGCGTGCGGATACCACTTGTCGACCGCCTTTTGCGCTTCGGCGCGCCCCGCCTTGCACTGCTCCTGATAGCGCGCGTCCCGCACCAGGTCCTTGATGCGCCGGGCGCCGAAGGAAGCGTGAAAGCGCTCTTCGCCCACCATCGTCGTCATTTCGCGCGCCAGGGGCGCGTAGCTGCAATCTTCCATGGCGCGCAGGTGGTACCAGGCGACCAGGTCCATGCAGAAGCAGAAGCCGACCACCTCGACCCAGCTTTCCATCGGCACGTTGAACGCGGCGATCGGATGCTCGCCCATGCGAAGGGCCAGCAGCTTGTCGGCCATCTCCTCGCCTTCCTGGCCGAAGTGGCGAAGCATCCTGGAATCGATAAAGCCCTGGTGCGCCTCGTCGGCGGCGATCTGTGCCTGGATGAAGCGGTCCTCGGCCGTCGGGGCCTGGTTGATCCACGGTTGATGCTGTTCGACCGAGGCGAACTCCGTCGATGCCAGCGCGTAGACGATCTTGATCAAGGTCGCCCGATACTCCTCGGTCATCTGCTCGGGCGTTTCCACCTTGCGCATGCCCGTCAATGAACCCCACTGCACCGAACGCGATACACGCATTGCACTTTCCTCCTCGACGAAACGGGCGATTCTAACCTACTGCGGCGCATTCGCCGAGATGTGACCGGGTGGATTGAACTTCCGCACCGGCCGCCTTATGCTACGCGACTGCACGGCCTGTTCTCGAGCGACCGTGCGCGGAAACGCTTCAACGGGCTGCTAGCTCAACTGGTAGAGCAGCGGACTCTTAATCCGTTGGTTCGGAGTTCGAGTCTCCGGCGGCCCACCATATCTCAGACCCGCCTCGCGCGGTCTTCTCGCAGGGCGCTCGCCCGTCGCCGGACCGCCCGTCCGGCAAGAAACGCACCACTTTGCATGTCAAGCGCGTGCCATTTAGATTATTAATATCAATGCGTTAGCCAATAGCGGCGGCGAGGCGTTCCGTAAGGGCTTAAATCTAAACTCAAATTGCCGTTAATGAGGTGTAAGCGGCGGGCTTCCGCCTATTTGTTGACCGACCAAGAGAATAATTCATGGCAGCAGTGGCCACTACGCAGATCCTGTCTGCGGCCACCGGCGATCGCAGTGCGGCGTTGCGCGCGCCGCCAGTGGAGGCCGTCGACGCTCCCCCAGTGGTGGGGGCCGGAGAGGTATTGCTGCCGTCATTCGTGCGCAAACGGCCCGGCGGACTGTACGTCGATCCCACCGATCTCGGCATGGACGGTCGGTTTACGCGCTTCGTCGAGAGCGTCTTCTCCGCGGACTCCTATTTCTCCGGCCTGGAATTCGGCAACTTCAATCGCCTCCTGTACGACGTCGAGCATGCCGCCAACGACGCCGAGCCGATACGTCTTGCCGCGGGCATCCGGCCGTTCACCGTGGAACGCAAGGCGCTGTACCGGCCCGTGAGAACCGGTGCCGATGGAAGTTTCGCCGAGTACGTGTTCGAGAAGGTATTCCTGGAAATCGCGGAACCGGCCTCGGAAAAACCCGATGGCGCAGGCGACGGGGACGCGCCGATCGACTGGACGAAAAAGCCCGTCAAGGCCGAACCCGCAAAGCTGGATTTCGACGAATTCGTCGCGCACCTGTGGATCCAGGGCATTCGCGCGGGCATCGACGAGTCCGCAGTGCGCCGGATCATCAACAAGGGCGATACCGGAAAGCTGACGGTCGCGCGCTGGATCGAGCCCACCACCGGCAAGGACGCCGGAATCGAGGAAAAGACGAAGTCGCTCCACCGCGATAATTCACCCAAGATCTCGCGCAACGGCAACGCGGACCTGGGGCAGTTCAAGAACCGGTTTCCACAGGTGGTCAAGGACGAGGCGCTGCTCAGGAAGACGCCGCGCGTGCCGGGCGAACCGGGCAGAAAAGTCAACGGGGAGATCGTCGAGCCGAAACCTCCGGCCGATTTCGAACTCCTTTCTCTCGCCGGACCGGGGACGCGGATCGAGCAGCGCCGTGACGGCGAATACATCCTCGCCAGCATCGCCGGATTCGTCAACCTCGACACCTCGTCCAACCAGATCTCCATCACCGAGAAGATCGTGGGTCGCGAGGGAGTGAGCGTCCGCACGACCGGCAATCTGAGCCTGAGCGGCGACGACTACGAGGAGTTCGGCGAGGTGCAGGAGCAGAGGGTGGTGGAAGGCAAGAACATGACCTTCCACGCCGACGTATTCGGGAGCCTGGTTTCGCGCGGCGGCCTGATCCTGCTCGAGCACAACCTGACCAGCGGCAAGGCGAGCAATCCCGGCGGCGAGATCGTCGCGCACGGCCGCACCTCGGCCTCCGTACTCGAGGCGCCCAAGGGCAAGATCCACCTCAAGCACGCCGAAGGCTGCACGATCTCGGGCAGCGACGTGACCGTGGACTCGGCTACCTTCTGCCACATCGTGGGCGAGAGGGTCCAGGTGGGGACCGCCGCGGGCTGCTCCGTCACCGGGCAGTCCGTGACCATCGCCGAGTCCAAGTCCCACAAGGGCAAGGAGACGGTCTGCGCGATGCTCGTGCCGAATCTGTCCGCCAACGACGAGAAGCGGACCGCCGTGCGCAAGCGCCTGGCCGAAGTGGCGGCGGAGCTCGACGAACAGCGCAAGAAGGCGGCAGCGCTCAGGGGCCAGAAGGAATTCGGCAGTTTCCTCATGCTTCAGAGCAAGATCGCCAAGGGCGAGATCAAGGTGGCGCCGGCGCAGGAAGCGCACCTCATAAAGCTGGCCACGCGTTTCTCGCCGATGATGCAGGAGCTTCGGGCGTTCGGCGAGGCGATCGGGCGGATTCAAAAGACCCATGCGGAGATCGAGGAGCAGTTGAAGACGCTCGACCGCGAGCGCGAGTCGATGGGCGCCGAGGTTCAATGCGCGATCACCTCGGTCGCAGGCGAAACGGTCGTGCGCACCCTGCAATACGATCTCTCGGGCGACTTCATGTCGGGTGACGGCCTGAAGGAACTGCTGACCCGCGTGCGCAGTCTTGATCGATCGCCCGACAGGCTGTTCATGGGGGATACCGGCCGATTCGACTGGCAGTACAAGCCGGCGGCTGAGTGTCCCGCGAAACCCGACTGATCCGCCTCCCGCGGTATTCCGCGCACGCGGCCCGGTTGCAACCCGCGCGCACGCGGGCTAATCTCGCGGCGTGCTTTCAGTCCGCAGCCTGTCGAAATCCTTCGCCGGACCCCGCAGCAAGACCGTCCTGAGCGGGGTCGGCCTCGAGGTCGGCCGAGGCGAGTACGTCGCGGTCATGGGCGAATCCGGCAGCGGCAAGTCCACGCTGCTCAACCTGATCGCGGGGCTCGAGCGTCCCGACTCGGGCAGCGTCGCGCTCGACGGCGTCGATCTGACCGCGCTCGACGACGATGCCCTCACGCTGGTGCGAAGGCGCAACGTGGGCTTCGTGTTCCAGGCCTTCCACGTGCTGCCCTACCTCACGGTGGCGCAGAACGTCGCGCTTCCGCTGATGCTGGCCGCCGTTCCCGATGCGCAGATGAACCAGCGGGTCGAGCACATGCTGGAGGCGGTGGGGCTGGCCGGATTCGGCGCGAGCCGGCCGCGTGAACTCTCGGGCGGCGAGACCCAGCGCGTCGCGATCGCGAGGGCGCTCGTTCACCAGCCCAAGCTCGTTCTCGCCGACGAGCCGACCGGCAACCTGGACGCGGAGAGCGCGGCCCAGGTCCTCGAACTGCTGCGCCGCTGCGTGAAGGACGAGGGCGCGGCGGGGATTCTGGTCACGCACTCGCGCCAGGCCGCGGCGACGGCCGACAAGCTGCTCATGCTGTCATCGAGCGGCCTGCGGCCGGCCGTTTGAGTGGGCAGCGTGCGCCTGAGCCACCGGAGGCTGCGCCTGCGGCTGCTTTTCGCGCCGGTGTTCGCGCACACGGGCCGCGCGCTGCTTTCGATGCTGGCGATCGCGCTCGGAGTCGCGCTCGGCTATGCAGTGCAGCTCATCAACCAGGTCGCGGTCACCGAGTTCTCGCAGGCGCTGCAGACGCTCTCCGGCGAGGCGGACCTCGAGATCAGCGGGCCGCGCGGCGGATTCGACGAGTCGCTGTACCCGATGGTCGCGCGCATGTCCGCGGTCGCCGTCGCGAGTCCGGTGCTGGAGCTCGACGTCAGGGCGGCGGGGAAGCGCGAGCCGCTGAAGCTCGTGGGCGTGGACGTGTTTCGCGCCGCGCGCGTGCAGCCCCAGCTGGTCGCCGGCGAAACCGGGGACGCGCTCGACTACCTGCGTCCCGAGAGCGTCTTTCTGTCCCAGACGGCCGCTGACTGGCTTCAGGTTGCGGTCGGGGACGCGTTCCCTGTGCAGGTCGGCCTGGGCGAGGTGAAGCTGCGCGTTGCGGGCATCCTGCGCGGCGAGGGCCTCAGACAGCGGCTGGGCGTGATGGACATCGCGGGCGCGCAGTGGCGGCTCGGACGGCTGGGGGTCATCAATCGCATCGACGTGCGCGCGCGTCCCGGCGCGGACCTCGACGAGCTCGCCGCGCGCCTGCGGGCGATTCTTCCGGCGGGAGTCGTCGTCGAGCGGCTGGAGTCGAGCTTCGAGCGCAGCGCCAGCATGTCCCGGGCCTATCGCGTCAACCTGAACGTGCTCGCGCTGGTGGCGCTGTTCACCGGCGGCCTGCTGGTATTCTCGACGCAGGCGCTCTCGGTGGTGCAGCGGCGCGCGCAGAGCGCGCTGCTGCGCGTGCTGGGCATGACGCGCAGGCAACTGCTTGCCGTGCTGCTCGCCGAGGCGCTCGCGATAGGCGCGATCGGCGCGTCGGTAGGCGTCGCCCTGGGACACCTGGGCGCCGAGCTCGTTACCCGGTACCTGGGCGCGGATCTGGGCTCCGGGCAGTTTCGGGGCCTGCAGCCCGTGATTTCCGCCGATCCTCTGGGCCTCGCGCTGTTCGCCTTGCTCGGCGTCGCGACGGCCCTGGCGGGAAGTCTCGTGCCCGCCCTCGAGGCGGCGCGGGCGCCGGCCGCGCAGGCGCTCAAGGCGGGCGACGAGCATAGGGTCTTCGAGCGCCTGCGGCGCGCGCTGCCGGGGGTCCTGGTACTCATGCTGGGGGCGGCGCTCACCCAGGGGCCGCCGGTGAAGGGTCTGCCGATCTTCGGCTATTTCGCGATCGCGTGTCTGCTGGTCGGCACCGTGATGCTGATGCCGCGATTCGCGGCCCTGTGCTTCGGCGCAATGCCCGCGGCGCGGAACGTGCCCTCGCGCCTCGCGCTGGCGCAGCTCGCGGGCGCACCGGGCCAGGCGATGGTGAGCCTTGCGGCGATCGTCGCCAGCGTCAGCCTGATGGTCTCGATGGCGATCATGGTGACGTCGTTCCGCCATTCCCTCGCCGAATGGCTGGAGAGGCTGCTCCCCGCTGACCTCTATCTGCGCACGGGGCTGCAGAACGAGGCGGGGTTCCTCTCGCCCGCGGACGAAGAAAGGATACGTGCGATCCCCGGCGTGCGGCGCGCCGCGTTCCTGCGCCGGGAACTGCTCCTGCTTTCGGCGGGCCAGCCGAGGGTGCTGCTGCTCGCGCGCGAGATCGACCGCAACGTCGCGCAGGATACGCTCCCGCTGGTGGGGCCGTTCGTCGTCGCGAAGGCGGGCGACCCGCCGCCGGTCTGGGTCAGCGAAGCCGTCTCCGATCTCCACGGCCATCGCACCGGCGCCGTCGTGCGTCTTCCCATCGCGGGCCGCCCCGAGCCCTTCACCGTCGCCGGCGTGTGGCGCGATTATGCGCGCCAGCAGGGATCGATCGTCATGGAGCGCGAAGTCTACGCGCGCCTGACCGGCGACCGGAACGCGAACGACGCGGCGCTCTGGCTGGAGCCCGGCGCCGATGCGGTCTCGGTCGAGGACGCCATTCGCGCCCGCGTCGAGGGCGGCGCAAACCTCGAAATGGCACAGCCAGGGGAGATCCGCGATGCGTCGCTCAGGGTTTTCGACCGCACCTTCGCGGTGACCTACGGGCTGGAGGCGGTGGCGGTGGTGATCGGCTTGTTCGGCCTTTCCTCGAGCTTCGGCGCGCTGGTGCTCGCGCGCAGGCGCGAGTTCGGCATGCTGCGCCACGTCGGCATGACGCGACGGCAGGTCGGCGCCATGCTTGCCGCCGAAGGGGCGTTCGTGTCGGCGCTCGGCCTCGCCACGGGACTTGCGCTCGGGTGGTTGATCAGCCTGGTGCTCATCCACGTGGTCAACCGGCAATCGTTCCACTGGAGCATGGATCTGCACCTGCCCTGGGGCACGCTCGCTTCGTTCGCCGCGGCGATGCTGGGACTCGCGGTGCTGACCGCGCTCGCGAGCGGGCGGCGCGCGATGAGCGACGAGGCGGTGCGCGCGGTGAGGGAGGATTGGTGAGGGCCGGGGCGTGAGGCGCAGGGCGTTTCTGGCGAGTCCGCTCGTGCTCGTCGCGCCGGCAGCGCTCGCGCAGGTGCGCTATCCGGCGGTGCGGCGCGGCGTGGCGCTTGCATTTCCGCGCGACCACGGCAGCCATCCGGAGTATCGCACCGAATGGTGGTACATCACCGGCTGGGTGAAGACGAAGTCGGGCGCCGAGCTGGGCCTGCAGATCACGTTCTTCCGCAGCCGTCCCGGCATCGGCGAGGGCAATCCCAGCCGCTTCGCGCCCGGGCAACTGCTGTTCGCGCATGCCGCGCTGTCGGATGCGCGCATCGGACGCCTGCTTCACGATCAGCGCGCGGCGCGCGCGGGCTTCGGGCTCGCTGCCGCGAGCGAGCGCGACACCGAAGTCCATGTGGACGATTGGCGGCTCGAGCGGAACGGGGACGCATACACGGCGCGGGTCGCCGGTCGCGAATTCGATTTCTCGCTGCGCTTCGGGCCGACCCAGCCCCTGCTGCTGCAGGGCGACGGCGGATTCAGCCGCAAGGGGCCCGACCCGGTTCAGGCGAGCTATTACTACAGCCAGCCGCATCTGCAGGTGACGGGCGCTATCGCGGTCAAGGGCGAGGCGGTGCAGATCGCCTCGGGCGAGGCGTGGCTCGACCACGAGTGGTCGAGCGAGGCGATGGCGAAGGAGGCGGTGGGTTGGGACTGGGTGGGGCTCAATCTTTCCGGCGGCGGCGCGCTGATGGCGTTCCGGATGCGCGGCAGGAAGGGCGAGGTCCACTGGGCGGGGGGCACGCATCGCGGCGCCGACGGCCGGCTGCGCGTGTTCCAGCCCGGGGAGATCGAATTCAGCCCGTTGCGCGACTGGCGCTCGCCGCGGACCGGCGCGACCTACCCGGTGTCGATGCGCATCAGGGCGGGCGCGCTGGAATTCACGCTCGAGCCGAGCATGAACGACCAGGAGCTGGATTCCCGCGCGAGCACCGGCACCATCTACTGGGAAGGCGCGGTCAAGGCGCGCGACAAAGGCGGCCGGGCGGGACAGGGCTACCTGGAGCTGACGGGCTATTGGAGGCCGCTCAAGCTATAGCGCGGCGTTTGTGACTTATTACTCACCTGTCGGCAGTGTTGGCGACATTCTTGGGTTTAAATAGATCTCTCGATTTTGCGCAGTTGCGAAGTTGCAACTGCGCAAAATCGAGAGAGTCGGGATGTCAACTCACGGCAACCCGCCTGATTCCGGCCGTGCCGCCTCAGGTACTATAATGGCCTTAGCTGAACGGATCTCGAAGGGAGAACAATGCAGAAGGCCGGCTCAGGCTTCACCCTGATCGAGCTGGTGGTCGTGATCGTGATCCTGGGCATCCTGGCCGCGGTGGCGGTCCCACGCGTGGTCAGCTTCCAGCTCGACGCGCGCAAGGCGGCGGTGAGCGGCATGATGGCCGGCGTGCGCGCCGCATCCACGCTCTCCCACGCGCAGGCCTACGTCGAGAACAAGCTCACGTCGGCCTCGGGCGACACCGTTACCATGGAAGGCAAGACGGTGGCGCTCGCATTCGGCTATCCGGACAGCACGGCGAACGGCATCGCGAACGCGATGAACGCCTACGACGGGTTCGCCTTCGCCGCGGGCACGCCCGCCACCTTCAAGCTGATCAACCCCTCCACGGGCACCGGCATCGATAACTGCATGGCGTCCTACACCCAGGCGCAGAGCGCCATTCTTCCGCCGGAGATCACCGTCACCGTCACGGGCTGTTAGTCACTGCCGCACGATTCGGTACACGCCACCGTTGCCCGAAAGCAGGTACTGCTCCTTCTGCGCGTCCTCGCCCAGGGAGTAGATCGGGGACACGTCCGGGACGGCCCAGTCCGTCTGCTCCGCGGCGGCGCCGTTGCGGTAGACGAAGCTCTTGAGCCAGCCCGCGCACAGATCGGAATAGAGGTAGCGGCCCTGCAGCTCGGGAATGGCGCTGCCGCGATAGACATGGCCGCCGATGATGGAGCAGACGTTGCTGCCGCCGTGGTCGTATTCGAGCAGTGGCTGGGTGAGCCCCTGCTTGTCGCAGGGATCTCCGGGATAGCAGAGCGTGCCCTCCATGACGTTCCAGCCGTAGTTCGAGCCTCCGAGGCCGATGGACGCGACGTCGACCTCCTCGCGCCGGTCCTGTCCCACGTCGGCGAGGTAGAGCAGCCCGGTGTCGAAGGCGAAGCGCCACGGGTTGCGCAGGCCGTAGGCCCAGATCTCGCCGCGTTTTCCGGCCTGGCCGGCGAACGGGTTGGAGGAGGGAACGGCGTAAGGCTGGACGGCCGAGTCCACGTCGATGCGAAGCAGCTTGCCGAGCAGCGAGTTCTGATTCTGCGCGTTGCCGCCGGGATCGCCCGTGCCGCCGCCGTCGCCCGTGCCGATGTACAGAAGGCCGTCCGGTCCGAAACCGATCAGGCCGCCGTTGTGATTGCTGAACGTCGGGTGCGGGACGGAGAGGACGCGCATTCCCGAGAGCGCGTCCGCCGCGTTCGGGTTCGCCTGCTGCACGCTGAATCGATCTATCGCGATGTCGCCGCTCGTATCGGTGTAGTAGACGAAGAAATATCCGTTCGCCGCATACTGCGGATGGAATGCCATGGACAGCAGGCCGCGCTCGCCGTCGGTGGTGGTGCGATCGCTGATGTCCAGGAACGGCGCGGGAAGCAGCGTGCCGCCCTGCACGATGCGGATCCGCCCCGCGCGCTCGACGATGAACAGGCGCGGATCGCCCTCCGGCGCGGTGAGATGGACGGGGCTCGCCAGCCCCGAGACGACCGGCTGCAATGTCAGCGCGAGCGGCGCCGGCGGCGTGCCGCCGCCTCCGCCGCCACCGCCGCAGGCGGTGAGCGCAAGCAGGAACAACAGTCGCAGTCCGATGCGCGGCATGTCATGGCTCCGGGTGCCGATCAACCGGTTCAGACAGTCAACTCGCTCCGCCGTTCCGATCATCGGCTTCAACGGCGCGCGTCCGCGCGGTCGGAAATCGCCCGGAGAGCCGCATGGGACGGGCACCCGCGGGACACGGGTACGGATGTCGGACCCTTCTCCCGGAGGGCGAAACTCCCTTCTCCCCCCGGGAGAAGGGCAGGGGATGAGGGACAGCCCTCGGTTACTCGAGCACCTCGGGAGGCGGCTCGATGCCGCTTTGCCATTGCTCACGCATCGGATTGGAGAGCGCCTCCAGGCTGGTGTCGAATGCCTTGAGATACTGGTTGATCAGCACGTCCACGATCTTGCCGGCCCTCTTGCAGAGCGCCTGGATGCGCCGCAGGTCCTTGAACACCCACTCCCTGCCCGCGGGCGTGAGCATCGCCTGGATCTTCTCCGCGCTCCAGTAGGCGTGGATGAGCGCATTGCGCGCGTCGATGGCGTCCTGCACCGCGCCCTTCTGCTTGGGCGAGAGGTACTTGCGGCGGCGC
>Ga0082335_1008619_pt1 | contig 11471 bp, 15 predicted proteins | sample Subgrocontami58m_FD_72375 | JGI IMG/M metagenome (GOLD analysis project Ga0082335, IMG submission 72375) | Subsurface groundwater microbial communities from S. Glens Falls, New York, USA - GMW37 contaminated, 5.8 m (SPADES assembly) (version 2) ...
CCCCTTCGTCCCGGAACCAAGCGTGCTCGTTGATGAAGTGTCGGGGATCAGACGGAAGTTCGAACAGGTCGGCCATGACATCTCTCCCAAGCCAGAGGAGTAGACGCCCTGCCGCCAGGAAAGTTCCAGAATGTGCTTAACAGATTAGTGAATGCTAGACCCGCCAGGAGGGGCTCCAGCGGGTGCAGGCAGCCCGCATGTCAGGAGGTCTGGATCCTGGCCTGATGGAGTGACGCCCGCAAGGGCGTCGTGGAGTGACACCCGCAAGGGTGTCACACAAGTTTCTGTTCCAAGAGGAGGTTGCCTTGGCAACGTTGAACAAGCGCGCGCTCTTCATCCTATCCGAGTGGGGATACTGGGGCGAGGAGCTGATCGGACCGATGGAAGTCCTGGAAAGGAACGGCTACAAGATCGACTTCGCCACGGCGAAGGGGAGGCGCGCCCCGGCGCTCCCGCCGAGCATGGACCCGAGCTACATCGACCCGCCGCTGGGCCGGTCGGTGACCTCCGCCGAGGTCGCGGCGAAGGTGAAGGCGATCGACAAGAGCGAGAAGCTCAACTCGCCCATCAACCTCTCCACGTGGATCCCGGACCGCCCCTACTGGAGCGCTCCGAACTACGTGCGCGAGAGCGAGGCCTACTGGCGCGGCTTCGACAAGCTCGCGAAGGACATCGAGAAGTACGACACGCTCGTCCTCGTCGGCGGCAGCGGCCCGATCGTCGACATGGTGAACAACAACCGCATGCACGCCCTCATCCTCGCGTTCCACAACGCGGGGAAGCCGATCGCGGCCGAGTGCTACGGCGTCGCCTGCCTCGCGTTCGCGCGCGACTGGCAGAACCGCCGCTGTCTCCTGCAGGGGAAGCGCGTGACGGGGCACTGCCTCGAGTACGACTACAAGGACGGCACGGGCTTCATGGGCACCGACTTCAACATGGGCCCGCCGCCCTATCCGCTCGAGTTCATCCTCCGCGACGCGTGCGGACCGACGGGCGAGTACATCGGGAACTACGGGCACGACACCTCGGTCATCGTCGACTTCCCGTTCATCACGGGCCGCAGCACGCCCGACTCCTACCTCACGGGCGAGAAGCTCGTCGAGGTGCTGGAGAAGGGGCTCCGTCGCTGGGGCTGGTAGGTCAGGAACGAGCCCGGCGGCCGTGGGGGAGACCTCGCGGCCGCCGGTCCCATCGGAGCAGATGAGATGGCCAAGACGGGACGCGAGGCGATCCTCGACCAGGCGGTCGCCGACGGGATCCGCTACATGTTCGGGAACCCCGGCACGGTGGAGCAGGGGTTCCTCGACGCGATGGCGAAGCAGCCGGGGTGCAGGTACATCCTCGCGTTGCAGGAGTCGATCGCGGTCGGGATGGCGGACGGATACGCGCGCGCGCTGCACAAGCCGGCGCTCGTCCAGCTCCACAGCGGCGTGGGGCTCGGAAACGGCGTAGGCATGATGTACCAGGCGCTCCGCGGCCACGCGCCCCTCGTCGTGATCGCGGGGGAGAGCGGGATCAAGTACGACGCGATGGATGCGCAGATGGCGTGCGACCTCGTCGCGATCGCGAAGCCGGTGACGAAGTGGGCCACGCGGGTGATCGACCCCGCCAGCGTGCTGCGCGTGATGCGCCGCGCGGTGAAGATCGCGAGCACGCCTCCGTGCGGGCCGGTCTTCGTCTGCCTGCCGGCGGACGTCCTCGACGCGCCGAACACGGAGGAGGTCTTCCCCTCGACGACGCTCACGACGCGGGTCCTTCCCGAGCCTGGGCATGTCGCGCACGCGGCCTCGCTCCTGGCGGGGGCGAAGAAGCCGATCGTCATCAAGGGCGACGGCGTGGCCTACAGCGACGGGCAGGCGGAGCTGACGCGGCTCGCGGAGCTGCTCGGAGCGGAGGTGTGGGGCAGCGATTGCTCGGAGGTGAACATCGCCGACGAGCACCCTTGCTACCGCGGGCAGCTTGGGCACATGTTCGGCTCGCACAGCTCGGCGATCACGACGCAGGCCGACGCGGTGCTGATCGTGGGGACGTACGTCTTCCCCGAGGTCTTCCCGAATCTCTCGAACGTCTTTGCGAAGGGGGCGAAGGTCGTCCACGTCGACCTGAACGCCTACGAGATCGCGAAGAACTTCCCGGTCGACCTGGGCCTCGTGGCCGACCCGAAGGCGACGCTCGCGCGGATCACCGACTCGCTCGACCTGCTCATGACCGCCGCGCAGAAGGACGCGGCGCGCGCGCGCGTCGCGGCGATGGGGTCGGAGAAGGAGAGGACGCGCTCGGAGGCCCTCGCGAAGGACCGCGCGGTGCGGGACGAGGTCCACGACATGAAGCAGCTCGAGATCCGCTGCACGGGGGACCGCGCCGAGGTGAAGCTCTGCGTGAACTGGCAGGCGAAGGTCTGGAACCCGCCCGCGGCGAAGAGCATCTGGCTCGGCTTCGACGCCTACCAGACGTGGATGGTGATCCGCTCCCCGAAGTCGGGGAAGCCCGTGATCCAGACGTACATCGTGGACTCGCTCAAGCCGATGCCCGGCTCGGCGACGCTCTAGCGGGATTGGCTGCTCGGTTCACCACGAAGACACGAACGCCACAAAGGGCCACAAAGAGGCCTTCGTGGCCCTTTGTGGCGTTCGTGTCTTCGTGGTGAATAGAACTCGTCACAACATCTGCATCGGAGGAATCCCATGTCCAAGATCGGCGTCCCGAACACGAAGTTCGGCAGGCTCTACACGGAGCACATCGACTTCATCCTGGCGAAGAACGTCCCGGGCCTGCTGAACCAGTACGCCTCGGACTGCCTCCTCATCAGCTCCCTCACCCCCGACAAGAAGCCGCTCTACGTCCGCGGCCACAAGGAGCTGGAGCAGTTCTTCCGCGACCGGATCTTCACGCTCGAGAGCCTCGACACGAAGATTGCCTTCTGGGCGGAGGACGAGGCGAAGCAGATCCTGATGATGGTCGAGGAGATCCACGCCGTCGCGAAGGACGGTAGCAAGATCGACTGCCGCTTCTACGACAACTGGTCGCTGAAGGACGGGAAGATCTCCGTCCACTTCGCCGGCACGGTTCAGTACCCCGACGGCTCGATCGCGTAGGAGGGCCTCATGCGCCTCAAAGGCAAGAAGATCGCCATCCTGGTCGAGGGCGACTGGTACGAGCCCGAGATCTTCTACTACCAGCGCCGCTTCGCCGAGGAAGGCGCCGAGCTCCACCTCGTCACGCGCCTCTGGGGCCAGCCCTCGCTCACCTTCCTCGGCCACGAGTACCGCGCGCCGCTCGAGGTCCGCGAGAGCTTCGAGACGATCGACGAAGCCTCCCTCAAGACCTTCTCCGCGGTGATCGTCCCCTCGGGGATGGTCTCCGACCGCCTCCGCTACACCGACGACGTGGCGAAGCTCCCTCCCGCCTGCGAGTTCCTCCGCCGCGCCTTCGCCCAGAAGCAGATCCTGAAGGGGATCATCCTCGCGGAGCGCTAGCATGCCTGCCATCGCCCATCACGTCGGTGTCGCCTGCAAGGACCCGATCGCGCTCGAGAAGTGGTACGTGAAGCACTTCGGCTTCAAGCGGGTCCGCGTGGTCCCGCTCGGCGCGGAGCAGATCGTCTTCCTCAAGCAGGGAAACTTCTACCTGGAGGTCTTCAACGCGAAGGGGGAGAACCCCGAGCCGAAGCACACGGGCGCGGGGCCCAACTACTCCTCCTGGCGCCACCTCGCCTTCGCGGTCGACGACGTCGACGCGAAGCTCAAGGAGATGGGCGCGGACGCGAAGGTCACGGCCGGCCCGATGAGCTTCGACGACTTCATCCCCGGCTGGCGCGGCGCGTGGATCGCGGATCCCGAGGGGCACATCGTCGAGCTCGCGCAGGGGTACAAGGACGATCCGACGCCGCCGCCCGCGGTGTAGAATGCGCCGATGACGCAGCCTCCGACCCTGACGACCCGCGCGAGCGGAGTCCTCCTTCACCCGACTTCGCTCCCCGGTCCCTACGGCGTAGGCGACCTCGGCCCCGAGGCGCGAGCCTTCGTCGACTTCCTCGCGGAGGGGGCGCAGCGCTGGTGGCAAATGCTCCCGGTCGTTCCGATCGGCCCGGGGTACTCCCCGTACGCCTCGCCGTCGGCCTTTGCGGGGAACCCGCAGATCCTCTCGCTCGAGGAGGTCGCGACGACGGGGCTCCTCGCGAAGCGCGACATCCGTGCGCCTCGCGGCCTCGCGGCGTCGCGCGCGCAGTTCGACGCGGCGTGGGCGTTCAAGGAGCCTCTGCTGCGCCGCGCCTTCGAGCAGTTCGAGGGGGACTCCGGCTCGCGCGACCGGAAGTCGTTCGACGAGTTCCGCGGGGCGGCGGAGGCGTGGCTGCCGGACTACGCGCTCTTCGAGGCGCTGAAGACGATGCACGGGGGGCGGCCGTGGAACGAGTGGGAGCGGTCGCTGCGGCTTCGCGAGCCTGGCGCGCTCTCCCGCGCCCGCGAGGCGCACGAGGGGGAGGTGCGCTTCCACGAGTTCCTGCAGTTCCTCTTCGACCGCCAGTGGCGTGCGCTGCGGGCGCGGGCGAACGGAAAGGGGGTGGGGCTGATCGGCGACCTCCCGATCTTCGTCGCGCGGGACAGTGCGGACGTGTGGGCGAACACGTCGGTGTTCGAGCTGGACGGGGAGGGGATGCCGCTGCGGGTGGCGGGGGTGCCTCCCGACTATTTCAGCGCGACGGGGCAGCTCTGGGGGAACCCGCTGTACCGCTGGGAGGTGCTGCGGCGCCGCGGGTACGACTGGTGGGTGCTGCGGCTGCGGGGGACGTACTCGCGGTTCGACGCGGTGCGGATCGATCACTTCATCGGGTTCTCGCGCTTCTATGCGATCCCTGCGGGGGAGAAGACGGCGGTCAACGGGAAGTACGAGCCGGGGCCTGGCGCGGACTTCTTCGAGAAGGTGCTAGCGGCGCTGGGGCCGGTGGCGCTGATTGCGGAGGACCTCGGCAGCATGACGCCCGGGGTGAGGACGCTGCGGGACCAGTTCGGTTTCCCTGGGATGCGCGTTTTACAGTTCGCGTTCTCGCCCGACGGGGATTCCCCCACGTACCTGCCGCACAACCACGTTCGGCGGGCGGTGGTGTACACGGGGACGCACGACAACGACACGACGGTGGGGTGGTTCCGCGCGAGGAACCAGGGGCGGACGAAGGCTGCGCGGGAGGCGGCGAAGCGGGAGCGCGAGTTCTGCCTGCGGTATGCGGCGAGCGACGGGAAGGAGATCCACTGGGACCTGATCCGCCTCGCGATGGGGTCGGTGGCGGACACGGCGGTCTTCCCGATGCAGGACCTGCTTGGGCTCGGCACGGACGCGCGGATGAACCTCCCCGGATCGCCCGCGGGAAACTGGAGCTGGCGCCTCACGGCGGGCCAGGCCTCGCCTCGCGTCGCGAAGCGCCTCGCCGAGCTGACGCGGACGTACGGGCGGGCGTAGCCGAGGCCCGGGCATTGCCCGTTATAGTAGTCGACCGCCTCGACGAACTCGGCCTCGGCGCAGGAGAGGACCCGCACCTTCATCGGCCGTCGATGCGCCGCAGGACGGCCTCCGCGGAGTCCGCGGGGATCTTTCCCGCGTCAAAGGCATCGATGCGGGACTCGACCTCCTGGGCCCAGGCGGCATCGGTCTCGCGCCGTCCCGCCTTGTCCAGGCTGCGGAAGAGTGCGTCGATCAGCTCCGCCCGCTCGACGGCGGCGAGTCGCAGGGCCTGCTGAAGTACCGCCTGAGCTTCCGTTGACATCTGATTCCTCCCAGGTGGGCATCCCTACTCTATCACGGTGCGTCACCGAGGGGTAGAGGCGTGAGGCGCAGCCGTGGGCGGAGGTAGGCGAGCGGACGAAATGCCCAGGATGTGGTGCGCTCGTCACCGTGCCAAGCGAGTCAACCGCGCCCGAACACCGGGCAGCCCGACCCACTCCAGGTCCGCCCGCGACGGCAACGGAGCCCAAAGGACGCGGTTCCGGCATGCTGGACTTGGGCGCCTCGGGTGCTCGCATCGTTGGATGCCTCGTCGTGCTCATTTCGATCGGGCTCGGGTTCCTGTGGGTCCCCCTGTGGGTGGGGGTCCTCGTTGGGCTGATCCTGATGTCAGTGAAGGCGCGGGCGTAGGCGGCGAGGAACAGAAGACCGTCAAATGCTCGGATGCCCCGCAATCCCTCCGCGCGTTCCCTTGACTGAATTCCCTGACACCATCCCCAAGTCGTCCCCCCCCCGAGCGGCGCCTTTGACCCCGCCGCGAGGCCGCATGGACGATGGACCGAGCGCAGCAGAGGGGCCGTGGATGGGGGGGCCGCCCGTTGTGTCGCCCTTTCAGGGCTCCAATTCGCCCTGCGATGCGTGGATCCCAGGGCTCCGCTGCGCTCCGCCCTGGGCTATCATGTGACGCCCCTTCGGGGCTGCGGGCGGCACGAGTTCCCGCGGGCGGGGCTAGCGCGCCTACGCTCGCCCGCCCGCTGCGCGGGCACCCCGCGGCTCGCCGATGCGAGCCTCTCCATAGCGGGGCTACAGCTTGATCCCCGGCTGCATCATCGTCACGGGCCCTTGGGTCGCGTCCGAGAGGCGGATCGCCAGCACCGTGATGTCGTCCGACTGCGGCGTCGTCTTCGCATAGACCCGCACGTCCGCCAGCACCCGCGCGATCGCGTCCTTCGTCGTCATCGTGTCGCCCGCGGCCATCACGCCCACCAGCCGGTCGTCGCCGTATAGCCCCCCCTCGGGATTCCGCGCCTCCGTCACACCGTCCGTGTAGACAATGAACAGGTCTCCCGCGTCGAGCTGCAGCGTCCCCCGCCCGTACTTCCCGTCCTCCATGATCGCCAGCGGCAGCCCCCCGCCCTTCTTCTCGAGGTAGACAGGCTTCCCCCCCTTCCGCAGCATCAGCGGCGGGTTGTGCCCCGCATCGACGTACTCCACCACGCCCGTACTCACGTACAGGATCCCAATCCACATCGTCACGAACTGGCACGTCTCGTTCCCGCGGCATAGCTCCCGGTTCATCACCTCCGCGATCTTCTCCGGCTCCCGATGCATCGACGCGCCCATCCGCAACAGCGTCTTCGTCATCGCCCCGAAGAGCGCCGCGCCCACCCCCTTGTCCGAGACGTCCCCCACCGCGAAGAGCAGCCGATCGTCGTCGAGGAACACGAAGTCGTAGAGGTCCCCTCCCACCTCCTTCGCAGGCTCCATCAGCGCGTGCAGGTGCACCCGCGGCTGCCCCGGGAACGGCGAGAAATCCTTCGGCAACAGCGTGAGCATGTCTTCGGCGTGACGCCCGCGGCACGGAGGGCGTGGAAGAAGGCCTTGTTCGGCGACCCGTTGATCGTGTTGAGGATCACGGAGGGACCCACGGAGGCGATCTTCGCCGCTACGGCCGCCACGTTCGAGCCGTCGTTCCTGACGTACTCCTCCCCGACGACCTCCCCCTTGAGCGCCGCGACCAGCTCGCGGACGATCGCGTTCGCCGTGCGCGGGAAGACGTAGTCGGAGCCGACCAGGAAGAACTTCCTCCCCACGTTGTCGAGGCACCACTTCACCGCGGGGACGATCTGCTGGTTCGGCGTCGCCCCGAGGTAGACGATGTTCGGCGACTCCTCCAGCCCCTCGTACTGCACGGGGTAGACGAGGAGGTGGTCGTGCTTCTCGAAAATCGGCTTGATCGTCTCCCGATTCGACGACTTCCAGCAGCCGAATACGACGGAGACCTTCTCCACGGAGATCAGGCGCTCCGCCTCGAGCGGATACCGCCCGTCGTCCGACTGCGCGTCGACCACCACGGGCTCGATCTTCCGCCCGAGGACGCCGCCCTTCGCGTTCACCTCGTCGATCGCGAGCAGCACCGCGTCGCGGACCGAGCTGCCGCTCACGGCCATGACGCCGGTGTACGACTGGAGGACGCCGACCCTGATCGGGCCGTTCCGCTCCTTCGCCTTGGAGCAGCCCAGGACGAGGAGGAGGACGACGAGCGCAGCGGCGAGACGGAGAGGAGCCACCCCATGCCCGGGAGCAGGACGTCCTGCGAGATCGCCAGCGTGTCCCGCTCGCTGTCGGCGTCAAGCGGGTCGGGGAGGCCCCGCAGCGTGTACTCCTTGTTCTTGTGATTTCATGCGACCGTCGTCTGCGTCCAGTCCCCCTCGGCGTAGGAAACGAACGGCCCCTCCTCGACGATCGAGAGGAGGTCCTCGCCCCCGAGCCACTGGTGCGTCACGCCCGTCTTCACTCCGACGGAGAGCATCTGTGTCAGCCACCAGCGCACGGAGCCCGAGAGGTTCACGGAGTCGAGGTCGAGGCGCCCGACGTGGTCGTGGTACTCGGCGTACCAGAGGGCGTCGAGGTGGATTTCCAGGTTGTCGTTCGGGCGGAACTCGTATCCCGGATTCAGCACGGTCGTCATGAGCCACGTCTCGGCGAGGTCGATCGCCCCGGGGGCGATGATCTCGGTCGGGGCGAAGGGGTTCGTATCGTGCTGCCCCTCGAGGATGAGCGTGACGTGCCACGGCTTCGGCGGGGCGGGGGAGCGGAAGGGATTCGGCGGGGCGGGCTCGGCCTCGCCTCGCGAGCCGGCGATCTTCGACTCGTTCGAGGGGACCGGCGACTCGTCGTTCGTCGGGTCGTCGGGAGGCGGCACGCGGCGGAGGTGCCCTGCGGCGATCTCGTCGCGGGTGCGCAGCGGCTCCTCGGCGAACGCGAGGCAGGGCAGGAGGAGCAGGAAGACGAGCGGGGCGGGCCTCCATGCGCTTGTGCAATGAAGGCCATGTCGGTCCGATTCCACGGCGGAGGTTTCTCCCACGGGGTTGAGCAAGGGGGGACCCCAGGCGTGTGGCGCGAGGGGCCAGGGGGATACCGGCGCGACGTGCCGACCACAAGCGATCGCCGGCTTTTCGGGGTCACTTCGCGCGAGGGACCATGAGGCGAGTCGGGAGCCACCTGCCGAGGACGTAGAGCCCGGCGGCGAAGAGGGTGGAGACGGCGCCGCGCAGTGCGTCGACCCCTCCCCGGCGGAGGCGAAGGACGGTCCAGACGAGCATCGCGGCGAGGCCGGCGCTCGTCGCCCCTTTCACCGCTCGGTCCCCCGCGAGGCCGCAACGGAGCGCGACGAAGACGGCCGCCATCGCGAGCGCGGGCGCGAGGAAGGGGACCCCCGTCGCGGCGAGGACCACGCGGAACGGGCGGGTCCGCTGGAGGGCGGAGAGGCCGCACCAGAGGAGGCCGCTCCCGATGATCCACATGACGGGCCCCTGGAGGAAGACCTGGACGACGAGTCCGGCGAGGACGAGCCTCCGGGCCTCGACTTGCGCGGGGTCGGGCGACACGGGGCCCGCGCCCTGGCCCAGGCGGAAGGCGACGAGGGCGGACGCCGTAGAGTAGAGGAGGACGACGGCTCCTCCCGCGAGGACGGATCGGCCGAGGCGGGGGTCGTCGCTCACTTCACCCCCTGGAGGAAGGCGCGCTCGATCTCGGCGCGGATCGCAAGCGGCGTGACGTAGGCCTCCAGGGCTGCTGCGGCGACGACGAGGACGAGGCCGATGGCGAGGCGGAGGGCCCATGCGGCGGGCTCGCCCTTTTCGACGGGGAGGCGTCCGTCGCGGAGGTAGCCGAAGCCGGCGACGAGGCACCTCAGCCCGACGACGGCGGCGAAGGCGAAGGCGAGGACCTCGAGGAAGCCGTGGGGGGCGAACATGGCGAAGGCGATCCTCCAGGGGACGTGGGCCTTCGCGGCGACGCCTGCGACGAACCCGAGCATGGCGACGACCCACGCGAGCGTGGCGCAGGTCCAGAGGCCGGCGGTGGCGAGGCCGCAGGCGAGCGAGGCGTAGACGAGGGCGTTGTTGCGGAGGATGAGGCGGAAGTTCTGGGCGGGCGGGGCGTCCCAGCGCTCGCCGGGCGCGTGCGAGGAGGGGAGGGCGACGGTTGGGCGCAGTCGGCCCCCCCACGCATCGCCTGAGGAGCCCCATGCAAACCCAGCAAACCACGAGGCGGTGACCAGCGCGATGGTGGCAATCCAGAGTCGGAGCTCGTGCGGGATCCACTTCTTCATGGGCGTGGGCATTCTCTCCGAAACGGGGCGGTTTCGGAACCCTGATCCGATCCACGAAGACACACGAAATCACACGAAGGCGTCCTCGACGGATCGGTCGGAGATGGACAGGTCCGCGGCCGCCGTTCCCGAGGAGCGGGGGCGAAGGCCGAGCCGTGAGCACGACGCCCGGGTGCGGGCGACCCTTGCCGACCATGGCAGCCGGCTCTACGATGCGGACGCCATGAAGTACTTCACGATGGAGATGTGGCGCGCGTTCAACAAAGACTTCCGGAAGGACGCGCCAGCCGACCGTCTCTGGAAGGCCAACGGGCGTAGGTATCGACGCCAATTGGCCAGAATCCTCCCTCGACTCAGCAAGAGGGCAGCCCCCTTCTTTACCCGACATGGCCTCCATGACGGAATGCTCCTGCGGTTCTCCACCGGCGACGCCGTGGAGCATGCGCTCCCCACATATCCCTCATTCCGCGGCCGACCACGGACTCCTGTCGTCCTTACCGTGGCGGAGGGATACTCGCACCGTATGTACACCCTCCGATATGACGATGTGCAATCGATTGACCTCCGCGCCGAGGTCATCGCGTGGGACAAGGGGGACTCGCTCTTCGGCGATTGGGGCTACGACGAGCTGACCGCACAGGGCGCGGAGCATCTGCGTCACAGCATCCTCTTCTCTACCGGCACCGAGTTGTCGATCGTGTTTCGGAGGTTCGCGTTCCGAACGGAGCGAATCAGGCGGTAGACGCAGCGCCTCCGGCCACTCCATCCAAGCCCCCGTCTATTCGTGTGTCTTCGTGGATCGTTCCCCCGGTGGCTCAAACTCCCAGTGTCCGGCCCTAGTACACCTCCCCGGTTGCACGCCGGCTACACGCGGGCACCTCCGGATTCCAGTCCGGAACACGAGCGGAATGCCGGCAGCGCATTCCCCTTGGCATCATTCGACTTACCGCCATTCCCGAATGTGAGCGCAACTGTCCGCATTGGCGACACGGATGCAGAGGGATAGCTCAGAAAGGCCGCAGTGAAGGGCGGGTGTCCTTCCCGGCCACCGAAGGCAACCCACAAGGAGGTCAGACATGAAGGCAGCACTGAAGCCGTTCGCGGTGGCGACGGGACTCGTCGCGGCACTCGCGGGGATGACGATCGCGCAGCCGCACGCCCTCATCTTCCTGCTCAATTGGCTCGGCATCGATCCGCAGCCCGCCGTCGATGCGGTCATCGCCGCCATCACCAGCGGGAACATCGACTTCCTGCAGATCATTCTCCTCCTGTAACCGAGCGTTGATGCGGGGGCCCCACAGGGGCCCCCGCGACGACCTCACGAGGAGTGGCAGCTCCCCGAGGGGACGGAAGAGGGAAGAGTAGAGGAGGTCACCCGATGGTCCGTCACATCCTCCACGGCGCGAGCCTCGCAGGCCCC
>Ga0082335_1008625_pt1 | contig 11468 bp, 8 predicted proteins | sample Subgrocontami58m_FD_72375 | JGI IMG/M metagenome (GOLD analysis project Ga0082335, IMG submission 72375) | Subsurface groundwater microbial communities from S. Glens Falls, New York, USA - GMW37 contaminated, 5.8 m (SPADES assembly) (version 2) ...
GTTTGTTATCTATACCGGTCTCGTCCGCGGCTTGGCCCCGGGCGGCGTAATCCTGCGTGTCGCTCTCGCCTGCGGCCTGGTCGGCCTGGCCTTTATCGGCGTGCAGGCGGTGCTCTGCTTCACCAAGGCCTTCAGCGTCTGTTTCCTGGGGTTGCCCCGCGTCGCTCGAGAGGAGCCAATCACTGAAGCTCCCGCTTCCATGCTGGCGCCCATGGTCGCCCTCGGCGTCATTATTCTCGGCATCGGACTTGTTCCCCTCCTCTTTCTGCCGCTCCTGAAAAACGTGGTTTTTCAATTCTTGCCGACTGGGACGGCCGCAGACTGGGATGGCCTGACGGAACTCTTTGGCCGCCTTGGTTTGGCCATTGCGGTGCTGGGCGGCTTAATCGTTTTCTTTCTGGCGCTCCGCTGGCTGCTGCTTAAGGGGAGGCCCGTCACGATCTTTAAGACCTGGGACTGCGGCTACCAGGCGGCAAGCAGCAGAATGTCCTATACGGCAAGCTCCTTCGCCGCACCATTCTTGCAGTTGATGGCGCCCTTTATCCCGCAAATTGTCAAGGTTCGCAGCCCGCGGGGCTTTTTCCCCCGGAAGGCCCGCTACGAGAGCCATGCGGAGGATTTTATCGCCTTTTACCTGTTTGGCCCCCTCCGCCGCTTTCTCGATTGGTTTATGGGCCTTTTCACCTGGATGCAAAGCGGGCAGACGCAGCAGTATATCCTTTACGGACTTACCTTCCTGTTCATATTAATTGTTTGGATTATCTTGACGCCATGATGATGATAGTGCTGCACTTCATTATTTTGCTGATCGCTCCCTTCCTGTTTATCGGCTTGATCAATCGCACGAAGGCCCTTTGGGCCGGCAGGCTGGGCCCCCCCCTCTTCCAAACAGTCTACGATGTCCGGAAACTGCTTAGCAAAGGCGAAGTGATCAGCAGGACTACTTCTTTCGTATTTCGACTCGGCCCGCCTTTACAAGTTGCCGCCGTGCTCTTCGCCGCCCTGCTGCTGCCGCTGCCCGGCCAACCGTCTTTGTTCGGCTTTCCCGGGGACTTTATCCTCTTTGCCTATACCCTGGGATTGGCCAAGTTCATGCTGGTCGCCGCCGCGATGGATACGGGCAGCAGTTTTGAAGGCATGGGAGCCAGCCGCGAGGTCACTTTTTCCACCATCGTCGAGCCGGCTTTTTTCCTGCTTCTGGGGTCGCTCGCCCTGATCAGCGGTGAGAGCTCTTTTGCTGCCATTTTTACCCTCCTGAACGATAGTGCCGGTTACAGTCTGTTGGTCAAATCCCTTTGCGGGATCGGCCTTTTCATCATGCTCCTGGTGGAGGGATGCCGTGTGCCGGTGGACGACCCCAATACCCACCTGGAACTCACCATGATCCACGAGGTCATGATCCTGGATTATTCCGGCCCCGACCTGGCGTTCCTCCTCTACGCGGCCGGATTGAAGATGGTACTGATTGCCACCCTGGCGGCCAATGTGCTTATCCCGTTGACAAGCGGAACGGTCGGCGGTTTATTGCTCTATCTTTTCGTGCTGTCTCTGATCGCCGTGGCCGTGGGGCTGGTGGAAGCCTTAATTGCCCGGTCGCGCATGACGCATGTGCCGCAATTCATTTTTCTGATGACGGCACTGGCAGCCACCTCCTTTGCCGTGGCACTTTTTTTCTTAAGCGGGGGTTTCTGATGTCCAGTATCCTGATTATTCTTTTCGGCACTACCATTCTTTACATCTTTGCGGCCAGCCGCATCGAAGCCTTCATCAAAACCCTGGCCCTCCAGGGGCTTTTGCTTTTTCTGCTGGTCATCATTGACGTCTCCACGATCAACTGGCTCACGATTGCCTTTCTGGGCTTCGAAACCCTGGTCATGAAGGCCGCCGTCATCCCTTACTTTCTGCTCCGGGTGATCAGGCGGAATGAAATCGGACGTGAGGTGGCGCCGGATGTTTCCCAGCTCTATTCACTGCAGGTGGCCAGCCTCATTTTTATCTTCGGCTTCATCGCCGCTTTTTGGGCGGCACGAACCCAGGTCATTGCGCAGCCCCTGTATTTCGGCATCTCCATCTCAGTAATCTTTTCCAGCCTTTTACTTATTGTCCGCCGGAAACGGATCATCACCCACATTTTGTGCTACATGATGCTGGAAAACGGGATTTTTCTGCTCTCGCTTGCCGTGGCCAACGAAATGCCCCTCCTTGTCAATCTGGGCGTTCTCCTGGACCTTTTCGTCGGCATTTACCTGCTGGTGATTTTTTTCAACACGATTCACTCCCTCTATGATGGCGACCATATTGATGTTTTGACCGAACTAAAGGATTGACCATGGGCTCACTTTTCTTCCTTCTCCCCTTGCTTTTCAGCCTGCTGGTCCTCGGGCTGCGCCGCCGGTTTATCACCCGGATGGCGCTGCTCGCCACCGCCGCTTGCTATCTGGGGGCGGTGGGCGCCTGGTGGGCAGGCTGGGACAGCGTTTTTTTACCCCCCTGGCTGTCCGGTTATTTCTTTTTCGACAGCCTGGCGCTTTTCTTCCTGACGATCATGGCCCTGGTTTTCATGGCGTCGGCAGTATACAGTCTCTTCTATTTTAAGGAACATGCCTTGACTCCCCGGCGGGAAGCCCTTTATGTCGCCGCCCTGCTGCTTTTTGTGATGGCCATGTCCGGGGTGCTCTTGGCCAATCACCTGGCCCTCCTCTGGGTTTTTGTGGAAGCCACGACCCTGACCAGCGCCCTTTTGATCTATTTCGAACAGCAGAAATCTTCCCTTGAAGCGGCCTGGAAATACATCTTCATCTGTTCGGTGGGTATCGCCCTGGCCTTTGTGGGTATCATCCTGCTTTCCATCGGCAGTCAGGACATCGGGTCGCTTTTCTTTGCCGACCTGTACCGGCGGGCCGGAGAAATCAACCCCTTCTGGTTGAAACTGGCCTTTGCTTTCATCCTCGTCGGTTTCGGCACGAAGATCGGCCTGGCGCCGCTGCACGCCTGGCTGCCCGACGCCCATTCGGAGGCCCCCTCGCCTGTTTCGGCTTTACTTTCCGGCGCCTTGCTGAATTCCACTTTCCTGGGCCTGCTCCGTTTTCAGGAAATCATGATCCGCGCCCAGCTGCAAGATTTTGCCAATTTCTTACTTATGATTACGGGCTTTCTTTCCCTGGTTATCAGTGCCGCCTTTATGCTCAAAATCAACAACTACAAGCGCCTGCTCGCCTATTCGTCCATCGAAAACATGGGTATCCTGTCTTTGGGGATCGCCTGCGGCAAAGCGGGCGTTTACGCCGCCCTGCTGCACAGTGTGGCCCATTCGCTGTCCAAGGCCTCCCTTTTCCTGACCTCCGGCAACATCCTGCACCTCTATGGCAGCAAGAGGATTGCCGATGTCCGGGGACTGCTGCAAAGAGAACCGCGCACCGGCTGGATCTGGTTGATCTCCCTCTTCGCCATCGCCGGTTTCCCTCCTTTCCCGGCCTTCCTCAGCAAATTTCTGCTCCTTACGGCCTTTTTCGAAGCCGGCAAGGGCTGGCTGGCAGCTCCTTTTCTAGTTTTTGTCGTGATTCTGCTCTGGGGAATGGGGAACGCCGTTTTCCACATGGCTTTCGGCGCCCCGCCGGTGGACCAGCGGGACACGGCACCTCTGGGATGGCTGGCCTACGGACCGCAACTGGCGCTTCTCCTATTGCTGCTGGCTATCGGGATCAGCGTACCGGCCAAAATACAGGCGGTGCTTCAGGAAGCAGCCGGATTATTGCACTGAGGGGAGGGTTAAATGAAGTGGGCTGAACTAAGAAATCTACAGACCGTGCAATTAGCCGCAATCCCCCGGCTGTCCCCGGATGCTTTGCAGCAGCAGACGTTGTCCGGCCTGGCGGCCGGCCGGCGGGTGGTGCAATTTTTTGGCGACCGCACGGCAGAGGGCATCTTGCTCTATGTGGTCCTCGCCGACGACGAACACTCCCGCCTCTATGTCAGCTCCGCAATTTTTCAAGATAATGATAAATATCCGGCCCTGACGACTGACGCGCCGGCGCTGCATCTCTTTGAGCGGGAGTTTTACGAGCAGTTCGGCATCGAACCGCTGGGCCATCCCTGGCTGAAACCGGTGCGCCACGGCATCGCCGGCATCAGCCCCCTGGAGGCGGCCTATAATTTTTTCCACATGGACGGCGCCCAGGTGCATGAAGTAGGAGTCGGTCCGATCCATGCCGGAATCATCGAACCGGGCCATTTCCGTTTTTCCTGCCAGGGAGAAGAGATTTATCATCTGGAGATTGAGCACGGCTTTCAGCACCGGGGTGTGGAGGAACTTTTCCTCCGCCACCGCGCCCGTCCGGTCTACCGGCAATGTCTGGCGGAATCCATCGCCGGCGACAGCGTCATCGGGCACGGCGGCGCTTACGTCCGGGCCATGGAGGCCCTCGGCAATGTCAATGTTGGCCGTCAAGCCATAGTCATCCGTACCATCGCCCAGGAACTCGAACGGACGGCGATCCATCTCGGCGATCTGTCCGCCCTGGCTAACGATGTCGCCTACCTCACCGGCAATGCCGTTTTCGGAGCGCTGCGCACCAAAGTAATCAACACCACGCTGGCCCTTTGCGGCAATCGGTTCGGGCGGGGGCTACTGGCACTAGGCGGGGTTAATTATAATATTTCCGGGAAATTACGCGACAATATCCGCACCACGCTGGCTCAACTGGAGGACGACACCGACCTGGCCGCCGAGGTGCTGTTTGCCTCCGCCTCTCTCCTGGCGCGCTTCGAAAAAACCGGTGTCGTAACCAAAGAAACAGCCCGGCGGCTCGGAATGGTGGGACCGGCGGCGCGGGCCAGCGGGCTCGCCGTGGATGTCCGTTCCGACCATCCTTACGGCGGTTTTTCCTATTTCCCGGTCCACAAAATGACCCTGACCTCGGGGGACGTTTTCGCCCGCGCTTATATCCGCTATGTAGAAATCAAACAGTCACTGCGCATCATTCAAGAGCAATTAAATGCCTTGAACGGTGGCGAATTGAAAAGACCAGGGGCCGCACCCGCGGCCGGCATGATGGTGGTCTCTTTGGCGGAAGGATGGCGCGGTGAAATAGCCCATGTGGCGCTGACCGGCCAGGACGGACAATTGCGGCGTTACAAGATCAAGGACCCCTCTTTCCATAATTGGATGGCCCTGGCCCTGGCGGTTAGAAAAAACGGCATTTCGGATTTTCCGGTCTGCAACAAAAGCTTTAACCTTTCCTATTGTGGGACAGATCTATAAGGATTACAGAATGTTTGAATTGTTAAGACTGCGAATCAGGCACAACCGGCCGGTCATTAAAGATCTCCGCCGGGCCGGACTGCATCCTTCTTTCCGTGGTTTTCCTTTACTCGCATCCGAAAAATGTACCGCTGGCTGTTCATCCTGCGCCGACCTTTGCCCGGCGGGCGCCATCGCCCTGGCACCCCTCCGCCTGGACTTGGGCAAATGTACTTTTTGTGGCGAATGCGAACGGGCCTGCGGGAAAGAGGCCCTCCGTTTCAGCCCCGGCTACCGCCTGGGCGCCACCAGCCGCGCGGCCCTGATCATCACTGCGGGACAGACAGAGGCCGCCTTTCAGGAACAGGCTATTGAAGCCAGGAAAGAAATCTGTCGGTTATTCGGTCGCTCTCTGAAGCTGCGCCAGGTCTCCGCCGGCGGCTGCAACGGCTGCGAAATGGAACTGGCTGCCTGCGGCAACGTCAATTTTGATCTGGGGCGCTTCGGCATCGATTTTGTGGCTTCGCCCCGCCACGCCGATGGCCTCGTCATCACTGGCCCCCTGACCCGCAATATGGCCCCGGCCCTGGCCGACGCCTACCGGAGCGTCAGCGAGCCGAAAATCGTCATCGCCGTCGGCGCCTGCGCCATCAGCGGCGGCCTGTTTACCGATGGCGGCGAACTTGACCGTTCTTTCCTGGCCTCGGCGGCGGTGGACCTTCATGTTCCCGGCTGTCCGCCCCATCCACTCACCTTCATTCACGCCCTCCTGGATTTTCTCGGCCTCGAGAAATCATGAACTACATTTGTAATCTTTCAAAAGAGAGGCGATAGACAGCACAGCACGTGACAATACGACGTCGTCACTCCTGCCACCCCAGGAGCTCAAAAATCTTCATCCCTCCGGTAATTCGTGCGTGATCAAAATCGTCGATCTCCCGCAAGCTCAGACGGGAAGCGGAAAGGGCCTGCAGCGTCTTTTCACTGATCAGAATGCTGTTGGGAACGCTATGACAGAGTTCTTGAAGTCGGAAGGCCACGTTCACGGAGTCGCCGATCACGGTATAGTCCATCTTCCTTTCAAAGCCGATGTTGCCCACCACCACCTCGCCCGTATGAATGCTGATGCCGATCGCGATAGGCGCATCGAGTTCGGCGGCAAAGTGGGCGTTTATGGAGACAACGGCGGCCTTCATCTCCCAGGCTGCGGCCACGGCATGTTCCGCATCGTCAACGTCGGAAATCGGCGCACCGAACAGGGCCAGGAAACCGTCTCCCAGATATTTATCCACGATGCCGCCGTGATCGAAAACTATCCCTCCCATAACGCCGAAAAAATGGTTCAGCATGGCGACCGTCTTCTGGGGGCCCAGCTGGCGGGAAAGATGAGAGAAGCCACGGATGTCGATATTCATCAGGGTCAGGGTTTTTAATTCATTAATGACCGATTTGGCGTCGCCGGAAGCATGGGTAATCTTATCCACCACTTCCTTGGGAACAAACTTCTGGAACATGCTGCGAATGCCGCGTTCCTGCTCGGCCATGGACAGGGTCTCCTGGTAAAGCCTGGCGTTTTCCATGGCGATGCTCACGGAAGTGGCGATGGAGTGCAGGAGGCGCAAATCGTTGCCGCTGAATTCGCCTCCCTTTTTGTTCATGACTTCGATGACCCCGATGACCCGGCCCAGATAAATCAGGGGAACACAGAGCACGGAACGGGTGATAAAGCCGGTACGCCGGTCGTATTCGGGCGCAAATTCTTTTGACTCGACCGTATCCCTGACCATCATGGGCTCGCCGCGGGCCGCGCAATAACCGGCAATCCCCTGCCCGAGTTTCAGCCGGATGCTGCGGAGAAGCTCCATATTGACCAGTTTGTCCGTACAGAAGCCCACATTGAAGGCGAGCTCGTCTTTTTCGACGAGGAAGAGGGAGCCGGCCTCCACTTCCATGGTTGCCCGGATCAGATCCATCGTGTGCCCCAGGACGGCCTGCATGTCGAAAGTCGAGGCGGCGAGCAGGCTGCCAATCTGTTTGATCATGGCCATCTCCTGATCGCGCTTCATGGCCGAAGACCACAGCCGCTCTTTTTCCACGGCCAGCGCCACCATATCGGCCAGACGCCCGCCGCGCTCCTGGGCCTCATCCAGGGCATGCGGTTGTTTCGCCGCCAATGCCAGGACGCCCTTCGTCGCACCGTTGGCTTTCAGCGGAAACAACAGGTATGACCGGAGGTTATGGGCGTCAAAAAGCTTCTGTTCCGTGGGATGGGCAAACTTGTCGGGGTCATTGATCAACAGACTGGCCCCTTGTTTTAGCACCCGGTCAATACTTGTGCCGTCGCATTCGTAATCCGCGCCCGACGAAAGGACCGTCGGTATTTCTGCCTGCAAGGTCAATAAACTCATATGGCAGGGGCTATTTTCACTCTCCAGCAAGATCACGGCAAGGTCAAAAGGGATATCCACCTGGATCTGTTTCAGGATGGCATTTAACATTTCATTCGCCCGCAAGCTGGAACTAAGAATGCCATTAATATTATCCCAGACTTTGAGATGCTGATCCTTCGCCTCATTCTTCTTCAGCAGGCCTAAATTGTCATAGGTAAAGGCGGCGCCGGAGAGCAGGGGGCTCAAGACCTCCACGTCCTCCTGGGTAAAGGGAAGATTCGAACTGTGACGCGACAGGCTCAGAACACCGATGACCTCTTTGATTCCTTTGAGCGGCATGCAGAGAAATGATTTCGTCCCATAATGCCTACTGTTGGGACGTCCGAAACGGATGTCTTTCTCGATATCTTCCACCAGTAAGGGTGATTTATTGATCACGGCATATTTTGCCAGACTGTCGGCAAAAGGGATTCGCTCTCCCTTGCGCATCATTTCCGCTTGACCGATGGCGGCCTGCAGGATGAAGTTCTCCCGCTTCGGTTGCTCCAGAACCATCACGGAACCGATATCCGCCCCGATCAATTTCATGGCCCGCTCCAGGGTAACATAGAAAAGATCCTCCGTATCGAAAGTTACGTAACAGAGATCGGAAAGCTCCTTCAGAGTGGAAATCTGCGCCACCCGCCGGTCCAGGTTGCGGAAACTGGCAAGCAATTCCTGCTCCACAGCTTGAAAAGTATGGACGATGCCCTGCAATTCGTTTGCCCCGCCTGTCGGTTCCAAGCCTTTGATGTCCTTGGAAATCATTTCCTCCATATCCCGGGCGGTCGTCTGCAGATCATCGAACACCCTGCGGATCATATAAAAACCGAAGAATGCCGACCCCAGGACCCCCAAGGCAAACAGGGGGAGATACTCGTCATGCAGCATCTGATACTTGAGGACAAAATGAGTAAATCCCAAGAGAGGCGTCAGGAAAAAAAAGGCAAAAGCTATGGTTAGCGTATAACGAAGTCCCTTATTTTCAATGGACATATCGTCCAACAGTTTACTAAGGTTCATTATTATTTTCCCCGACTTCATTTTTCCGATTCCGACTTATATAGGACCGGGCACCCACGAAACACTCCCGAAAATACCGCGCCGCAAGGGAATCAGCACGGATCTTTTTACCTCTGCCGGGGGCATGGATAAAAAGGTCGTCCCCGATGTAGATGCCGACATGCGAAATCTTTTCTCCCCCGGTTTGAAAAAAAACCAGGTCCCCTTTAGTTAACCGTTCCCGTGCCACCTCGCTGCCCGTTTCCGCCTGTTCCAGTGAGGTACGGGGAAGAGCGAGGCCGTTCAATTGATAGACGGTCATCGTCAAACCGCTGCAATCGAAGCCCTGTTCGCCGTCAATCCCGCCCCAGAGATAGGGAACGCCGACGAAACTGCGGGCCGTTTTGACGAGTTCCTCCCTCAGGCCGAAGGCGTCATATCCCTTCTTCGCCGCCGCATAGTCGCCGGGGCTGACAATGTAATAATCACCAATTATGCCGGCGGCGCGGAGAGATTCCGCTCGCTCGCGGGCAACAGCGCGGGTCGAAAAATTGCCGAACCGCACCTTGTACAGCACCTTCCCGGCAACAAAATAGGTGGCATCAAGGCCTTGTCGGCTCAGAGATTCCGTCAGCCGGGAGGCATTCTCCGCTCTGGCAAAGGCGCCCGCCTGAATGGTATAGCCCATGCGGGCCAGCTCTTTGTTGCCCGCTTCGGGACGGGGCTGGTAGGAGGGCGTCCGAGCCGCACACCCAGCCACCATCAAGAAGACAAAGGAAAGCGAAATAATGCGTTCTTTCCTTTTTGTCACCTTTCCGCTCCCCAGCGTTCCCGTACGAACCGGCGGGCATCGTCAGCGGAAGCAAGGAGACCATTCAGCTGGGCCTCCTCCACCTCCTGCAGGATCGTACTGAACAGCGGCCCCGGTCGGAAACCCATTGCGATCAGGTCCTTGCCCGTCAGGAGACGCGGCGGCCGGAGTTCCTCTTCCGGTATCTCAGCCAGCTGGGCCCGGCAAAAATCATAGTTTTCGATCATGCCGTGACTGCCCAGACAATCAAGCCTGTGCAGTTCCAGATGGAGGTGAAAATCCGGCATGCGGAGGAAACGCTTCAGCCTGGCTGGGCGCATCTCCCGGACATTCATAAACAGCATGTGGCGCCGGATAAGTTCCAGGACCGTTTCGCTGTCGCTGCCGGAGAATCTGAGCCGCTCCATGATTTGCCGGGCGATCTCCTCCCCCTGCTGCGCATGACCGTAAAAGTGGACCCCCCGGTCATCCACACTGCGCGTCACCGCCTTCCCGATATCATGTAGGATTACGCCCCAGGCAAGCCGTGGGTCCGTCCCTTCAGCGGGCATCAGGGAAAGCATCTTCAATAGATGCTGCCAGACATCGCCCTCGGGATGGAATGTCTCCGGCTGCTCGACCCCTTGCAGCGCTTTCACCTCCGGCAGGATTTCCGCCAAGAGACCGGATTCGTCCAGCAGTTCCATCCCCCGCTGTGCACCCGGACGGGTAAAAACCTTGGTCAGCTCTTCGCGGATGCGCTCCGCGCTGATACGCTTTATCTCCCGCGCCTGCCTCTTGACCGCCGCCATGGTTTCGGCTTCGAGATCGAAGCCGAGGTTGGCGGCAAAGCGGACCGCCCGGAGCATCCGCAGGTGATCCTCGCCAAAACGGGTTTCCGGACTGCCGATCGTCCGGACGAGGCGGCGATCTATATCGCCGCATCCGTCGACATAATCGAAGAGGCGTTCCCGCTCGGGATCGAACAGCAGTCCGTTAATGGTAAAATCACGGCGCCGGACATCCTCCTCGGCAGTGGCAAAAGCCACCCTTCCGGGCCGCCGCCCATCGACATAATCTGCCTCAGTTCGGAAGGTGGCCACTTCATATTTTTGCTCGCCCTCGACAACCAGCACGACCCCGAAGCTTATCCCCACCGGGATGGTGCGTAAAAAAAGAGCACATACCTCTTCCGGCCGGGCGGAGGTGACGATGTCGTAATCCTGAGGCAGCACGCCGCGGTAAAGGTCACGCACGCAACCGCCCACCAGATAGGCTTCATGACCGGCCGCCTTTAAGGTATTGACGATAAAAAGGGCCGAATCCGGCAGGGAGGCAACCTTTCCCGGCAGGTCGAGCACTTTTGCAACGGGATCGTTATCGGCCTTCATGGGAAGGCCTCGAAAGTGATCAACTTTCACCCTTTCCCAACCTGATCGCACACAACTCGCCGCACATGCTGCAGCCCTCTTCGCCGGCTTTGGCGCTCACCTCCAGCAATCTCCCCGCTTTATCCGGATCGAGGGCGCTGTCGATCTGACCCTGCCAATTAAGCGCCTTCCTGTTTCTGGCCATCAGATCATCCCTTTCCCGGGCCCCCGGCAGACCTTTGGCAATGTCGGCAATATGGGCGGCAATGCGGGAGGCCATGATGCCTTCCCGCACATCTTCCAGGCCGGGAAGACGCAGATGTTCGGAAGGCGTCACATAGCAGAGAAAATCTGCGCCCGCCATGCCGGCCAGGGCCCCGCCGATGGCCGCGGTAATGTGATCATAGCCGGGGGCGATGTCGGTGGGCAGGGGGCCCAAGACATAAAATGGCGCACCCTCGCAGATGCTCTTTTCCAATTGGATATTGGCCTGAATATCTTGCAGGGGCACGTGGCCCGGCCCCTCGATCATGACCTGAACGCCCCTTTGGCGGGCCTTTTTGGCCAGCTCCCCCAGCAAAATGAGTTCCTGCAGCTGCCCCCGGTCCGTCGCGTCGGCCAGACAGCCGGGGCGCAGG
>Ga0082335_1008626_pt1 | contig 11467 bp, 11 predicted proteins | sample Subgrocontami58m_FD_72375 | JGI IMG/M metagenome (GOLD analysis project Ga0082335, IMG submission 72375) | Subsurface groundwater microbial communities from S. Glens Falls, New York, USA - GMW37 contaminated, 5.8 m (SPADES assembly) (version 2) ...
AGATTGTTTCTACATCAAGCGGTGCTATTGTTCTTATATCAATAATTTCAACCGAGTATCCGTCATCTTCTAATTTTTTCACAGCGAAATTTGATTCATGCACCATTGCACCATAAGTTATGATTGAAAGATCATTTCCTTCTCTAACTACTTTCGCTTTCCCGAATGGCAATAAATAATCGGCATCCGGTTCTACAGATGAAGCATAACTTTGGCGGTACAATCCTTTATGCTCAAGAAACAATACCGGATCATTCAAACGTAAAGCTGTTTTCAACAAACCTTTTGCATCGGCAGCATTTGATGGATAAGCAATAAGTAATCCGGGCATGTGAGCAAAGAATGCTTCGATGTTTTGGCTGTGGTATAATCCACCGTGAATATATCCGCCAACAGCAACGCGTGTAACTACCGGCGCTTCAAACAAATTATTTGAGCGGTAACGATACATAACCATTTCATCCCGGAATTGCATGAAAGCCGGCCAAATGTAATCTCCAAATTGAATTTCCACACACGGTTTCAAGCCGCTTAATGCCATACCGATTGCTACTCCTGCTATACTTGCTTCGGCTAAAGGTGAATTAAATACTCTATCGTTTCCAAATTTTGTTGAGAGACCTTTTGTTGAAGTAAAAACTCCTCCCTTACCATCTGCGACATCTTCACCGAATAAATATATTTTTTCATTGCGATCCATTTCTTCTTTTAATGCATGGTTAATGGCATCAACCAATACAACTGGTTTTCCATCAATTTTTCCTTTTTCATAATCGAGCCGATCTCGTTTGCCGGATTCATCAAGTACGAATCTAACAGCAGATTCGGGTTTCGGCTCTTCTTGTTTCAATGCCCAATCAGCAGCTTCATTGACATGATAAGATATTTCTTTTTTAAATTCTGTGTATGCCAGTTCAGTTAAAATTTCTTTCTTCTTCAAAACATTTGCAAAGATCTCAATTGGATCCTTCTTCAAATCTTCTTGTAACGAATCATCCGGTCTATATTTTTTCTGATCATCCGATGACGAGTGAGAGAACAATCTTACAACGTGCGCTTCAACTAATGCGGGACCTTTTCCCTGTCTTGCGTATTTAAATGCTGATTGTGCAACAGCATTCACTTGAAGGAAATCTGTTCCGTCAACATCCATACGAAGAAGATTTTCATAACCTTTCATCATTTCAAGTACGGATGCATTTTTGCCTGCTGTTTGATCTTTAACGGGAACAGAAATAGCCCACTTGTTATTTTGAATTACAAAAACTACCGGCAGTTTTTCACGCGATGCCCAGTTAACTGCTTCGTGAAATTCTCCTTGTGATGTTGTTCCTTCCCCGCTGCTTACATAAACAACACCGTTGATTCCTTTTTTCTTCATTGCCAGCGCCGTACCCACAGCTTGAAGGAATTGTGTCCCTGTAGGACTTGATTGCGTAGGTACATTAAATTCTTTTGACGACCAATGACACGGCATTTGTCTGGAGCCGGTAAGCGGATCATCTGCTTTTGCAAGAAATGCTAAGAAAGCATCTTCAGGTTTCATCCCGAGAGTTAACATAAAACACATATCTCTGTAATAAGGGAAAGCCCAGTCAATACCTTTTTTCATTGCTAAGCCAAATGCGATTTGGGTTGCTTCATGTCCGGCACCGGCAATATGAAAAAATGCTTTACCCTGTTTAAGAAGATTCATCACTTTAATATCCATCGTGCGGGAAAGATTCATAAGACGAAGAACATTCATCAATTCGTCTTTAGTCATTCCGCCAAATGAATCTAATTTACCAGTGGGCGTAGTACCATTACTTTTATCTATGGTAACTTCTGATTTTATTTCCTTTGCCATTTATCTATTCCCTTTCTTTGTGTCCCTGCCCCGTTGAATAATCCCGTTGAATAATTTGGACGGACAAAAATTTAATAGAATATTCAACGGGGTAAATGTCTTTGTGGTAAAGTTTTTAACCACCAAGACCCTTTGTCACAAAAATATCTTTTCAAATTCTTTTATGTAACTGCTTTTTTCTTTTTTAATAAATTTAGTATAACCAAAAACATTTTGAAAATTCTTAACAAGTTTTTCTTTCACTTCATCAATTTCAATTTCCTTGCCAAGTTCGCGTTGAAGTGAAGTAACATCTTTATCTCTTATTCCGCATGGAATTATTCCACCAAAATAAGCCAAATCCGTATTCACATTGAAAGCAAATCCATGCATCGTAATCCATCTGCTCACTTTAATTCCGATTGCTGCTATTTTTCGCTCTCCTAACCACACTCCAGTATATTTTGGATTTCGATTTGTACTCAATCCATACTCAGCACAAGTTTTAATAATCACTTCCTCAAGTCCTCTAAGATATTCATGCGTATCTTCTTTCCAATCACTTAATTTTATTATCGGATAACCAACTATCTGTCCAGGTCCATGATAAGTAATATCTCCGCCGCGGTCAATTTCATAAACACTGATTCCAAGTTCTTTCAACTGCTCATTAGTGCTGATAAGATTTTCTTTCTCTGCTACCTTTCCAAGTGTGTAAGTATGCGGATGTTCCAACAGAAAAAGTGTATCGTTAATTTCGTTTCGATGACGAAGATCAAAAATTTCTTTTTGCAGATCCCAGGCTTGATTGTAATCAATCATACCGAGATCGCTGTAATCAAAAGTTCTATATGTGGATTGATTCGCCATAAGCGTTAGCCGCTGCTTCCATTATTGATTCTGATAATGTCGGATGAGCATGAACAGTTTTTATTATTGTCTCAAATGTTGCTTCCATAGATTTTGCAAGAGTTAGTTCTGCTATCAACTCTGTTGCTTCCGGACCAATAATATGTGCGCCAAGTAGTTCGCCGTACTTTGCATTAAAAATTAATTTAACAAATCCTTCCCGCTCGCCAATTGCAAATGCTTTTCCGCTTGCCATGAATGGAAATTTTCCGATCTTCAATTCATATCCATTCTCGCGTGCTTTAACTTCCGTCATTCCAACGCTTGCAACTTGAGGATTGCAATAAGTACAACCGGGTATGTTATCATAGTTAATTGGATTTGGATTCGTTCCTTTCATCATTTCAACACAATGAATTCCTTCTGACGAAGCAACATGAGCAAGCCACGGCGGACCGATTACGTCCCCAATTGCATAAATACCGGGTACATTTGTTTCATAATTGTTCTTATTGATTTTGATATGATTTTTATAAAGCTCTACACCTAATTCCTCTAGACCAAATCCCTCAACATTTCCTGTAACGCCAATCGCACATAAAACTTTTTCAGATTTCAGTACTATTTTCTTTCCGTCTTTTTCAATTGTAACAGAAACCCCGTTTCCCTTCACCTCTGCTTTTTCAACTTTTGTTGAGGTATAGATTTCAATTCCGCGTTTCTTGAAATTTTTCTCCAATGTTTCTGATACTTCTTTGTCTTCAACCGGCAAAATATTTTCCATCATTTCGACGACCGTTACTTTTGTACCAAGTACATTATAGAAATATGCAAATTCAATTCCGATAGCCCCTGCACCAATTACAATTAGATCTTTTGGCTGTGTTGGTAAGTTCATTGCCTCAGTTGAAGTAATAATATTTTTTTTATCTATTGGAATTGTTGGTACCGCTTTCGGTCGGGCACCGGTTGCGATAATAATTTTTTCGGATGAAACAGAATCATTCTTTTTACCGTTACTATCAAAAATGTCAATCTGATTTTTTGAAACTAATTTCCCGTATCCGCGTATTCGATCAATTTTATTTTTCTTGATCAGCAGTTCAACATTTTTTGTAATACGGTCGGAAATATCGCGGCTTCTTTTTATGATCTTATTAAAATCAAAACTCAATCCTTGGACAGAAATTCCAAATTCATTTGAATGATTCTTCATAAGGTCAAAGATCTCGGCATTCTTCAATAAAGATTTTGTAGGAATACATCCCCAGTTCAGACAAATTCCGCCAAGATTATCTTTATCAATTACAACAGTTTTGAATCCAAGCTGTGTGGCTCTTATAGCAGCTACATATCCGCCCGGACCACCGCCAAGAATTGCAATATCGTACGGTTTATTCAATGAAATCCCTCAATCGGATTGGAAAATGTGCTGAAATATAAAGATATGAGTCCTGAAAACAAACATGAGCTCCTTTTTACTTCTAAACAAGATTGGAGTGATGTTCGTTCAATTTGAAGAAATCAGTTATCGGTTATCGGTGGTCGGTGATAGAATTTTTTCTCACTTCAGCGTTAAAGCGTCTACCGTCTTCCGTTTCACCTTTCACGATTAATATTATCCAATAGCATAAATTCTTTTTTTCTTCCTGCAAGTTTCTTATCAAAATTTTTGTCCGGATAGCGGCAGATTTTATTCAAGGGACAAATACCACAGCTCGGTTTTGTTGGTTTACAAATTTCACGTCCGAGACGAATAAGATTTGTATGAAAAGAATGAGCAATTCTTTCGGGGAAATTTTTATTGAGTGCAAAAAATGTTTTATCAGGTGTCTTTTCCGAAACGATACCTATCCTGTTTGTTGTTCTGTGAACATGAGTATCAACGGGGCAGATATTTCTATCAAGGGCAAATAATAAAACACAGCTTGCAGTTTTCACACCTATACCATCAAAATTGTCCAATTGTTCTATTGCTCTATTGTTGTCTAAATGTTTCAGAAATTCTAAATCCATCGAAGAACTTTTATTCAATTCTCTCAATAATATTTTTATTGTTCTGGATTTTTGCTTCGCCAATCCGGCAACACGTATTATGTTTTCAATCGTCACTCGTTTTTCATTAACCAATTCATTCCAAGATTTATAACGACTCTTTAAGTTGATATATGCTTTATAAGAATTATTATCGTTCGTGTTCTGTGATAAAATAGTGGCAATCAACATATCAAGAGGATCAGGCAACTTTTTATTTCGCGGAGGAATACCAAAATGTTTAATAAGCAGCGAATTGTACTTAATTATAAATTTTCTTTTAGAATTCATTTAATAAACTATTTTGGTGTAAAAGTTATTAAATTTCTTTATAACAATAAGGATTTATAGAGAATCTTCTTATTACTGTTTTCTTAATACTTATTTCTAATTTTTCATTTCAAAGGTGTTTTATGCCAACATTAATGGTCAGCATTTCAGGAATAAGAGGAATAATTGGCGACGGGCTCGATCCAGAAGTTTTAGTGAACTACACTTCTGCTTATGCAGATTTCTGCGGCAGCGGAAAAATTATCGTTGGAAGCGACGGTAGAATTTCCGGTGAGATGGTACGCAATATTGTTATCGGAACACTTCTTGCAAAAGGTAATGATGTAGTTGATTTAGGAATAGTTCCTACACCGACAGTTCTCTTTAATGTAAAAAAACTGAATGCTGTCGGAGGGATTCAACTCTCTGCAAGTCATAATCCAAATGAATGGAATGCACTAAAGCTGCTCAATGGCAACGGCGAATTTATGAGCGTTGAAGAAAATGCCGGCATGATGAAATTTCTTTACGAAGCAGATAAAAAATTTGCTGCCTGGGATAAATTAGGAAAGGTAACCCGTTACAGAAAAGGTTTGGATAATCATATTGAAGCAGTTCTGAAGATGGATTATATAAATGTTGCAATGATCCGGAAAAGAAAATTTAGAGTTTTACTTGATTGCGTAAATGGTGCCGGAGCTTATTCAATGCCTAAATTGTTAAGTAAGCTTGGCTGTAATGTTATCGAGATGAATTGTGAGAGAACCGGAATCTTTCCGCGATTGCCTGAACCAATACCGGAAAATTTAACTGCAACAATGGAAGCTGTAAAAAAACATAAAGCGGATTTAGGAATTGTTGTTGATCCCGATGTTGACAGGTTAGTATTAATAACTGAAAACGGTGAACCGTTCGGTGAAGAAAATACGATCACACAAGCAGTTAAATTTTATCTCTCAAAGAAAAAAGGAAATGTTGTTGTAAATCTTTCTACAACTCGCGCAGTTGAAGATGTTGCAAAAGAATTTGAATGCCGGGTCTTCAGATCTCCTGTTGGTGAAGCAAATGTTGTAAAGAAGATGAAAGAAGTAGAAGCTGTAATCGGCGGTGAAGGGAGTGGCGGAGTGATTCTTCCAGGTGTTAATTTTGGTAGAGATGCATTAGTAGGTACTGTAATCGCCCTTCAACATCTTGCAGAAACAAGAATGAAAATGAGTACATTGAAAAATTCCTTACCGCAGTATTTTATTGTTAAGAAGAAGATTGAACTAGGTGTAACTCCTGAAATAACGACGCCGCGAAATCCGGATGATATAATCAAAAAAATAGCAGAGAAATATAAATCTGAGAAAATAAATCTTGAAGATGGATTACGAATTGATTTTGATGATCACTGGGTGCATTTCCGAAAATCAAACACAGAACCGATAATACGGTGTATTGTTGAGGCAAAGACGAAAGAAGAAGCTGAGAGTTTGGCTGAGAATTATGTTAGTGAGATTTTTTCTTTAAGATAATTTTTCAAATTCTTGAAGAGAAACATTTGCTTGTTTAAGAATACTTCTGAAAGTACCAATAGGTATTTCCTTTTTATTCATCGGTAAAATTATAATTCTACCATCTTTATGTTTGAATTTACCATGAGAACCTTTCTGTGAAGAGAAATGGAATTCAAGTTTCTTAAATACTGATTCAATCTCTTTAGAAGAATATAGCTTAGGCATTTATAACTTCACGTCCCAGTATTACATTATTTATCACTGGTAATTCTTTGTCTTCTCCCTCAAAATATAATTCAAGAGCTTCTTTAAGATTGTTAATAGCTTCTTCTATTGTTTCACCAAATGAAGATACCTCAACATTTATGCAACGAGAAACAAAGTATTTGTCTTCTTTCCAAATAACATAATCTATTTCACGTGTTTTCATACTAACCTCATTTAATACAGTTAAAAATTATTTCTTTTCATTAACATTAGCAACTTATTGCGGGGTTCATATGCGGAATTCCAACACTGAGCCGATTATACGGTGCATTGTTGAAGCAAAGACAAGAGAAGATGCAGAGAAATTGGCGGAGAAATATTTAAATGATATAAAGTTACTTTAACTTAGTTGAACATTAATGTAGTCTGCTTCTTTTTGCAAAGTAACTCATCAATGCTTTATCGAAGGGCTGGCTTGTGTCAATCAAGTTGTACTCAATTCCAAAATTCAAACATTCATTCTTTAATTTATTCAAGTACTCGTTCATAGCTTCCTGGTATGCCCGCTGGATTTGGTGCGGCTGCGTTGTTATTTGTTCACCCGATTCAAGATCAACAAAAACGGAATCCCTATCAAAACCAAAACTTCTTTCAATTGGATCCAGAATCTGAAAAACGATAACTTCATTTTTTTTATAATGGATGTGCTTAAGCGCAGTTAGTATCGAATTCATATCATCAAAAAAATCCGAGATAATAATTGTAAGTCCCCGCTTCTTAATTTTCTCCGCAACAGAATCCAAACATTTTGAAGTTGTTGTTGTTCCTCCCGGCTGAATTTGATTGAGAGCGGATAACAGAGTTTTGAGGTAAACACGATTTGATTTTGGAGGTAAATATGTGTGAATTTTATCGGAGTAAATTGCCAGTCCAACAGAATCTTGTTGATCAATCATTACGTAAGCAAGTGCAGCGGCAAGAATTGTTGCGTAATCTATTTTTGAGACCTTGCCCGAATGTTTGAACTGCATTGACTTACTGGCATCAACAAAAATGTGGGCCAGTAAATTTGTTTCTTCTTCGAATTGTTTGATATAATATTTTTCACTTTTAGCAAAAACTTTCCAATCAACATTTTTCAATGCATCGCCCTGCATATAAGGACGATGTTCGCTGAACTCAACGCTGAATCCATGATATGGACTCCGGTGCAAACCAACCTTAAAACCTTCAACCACCATTCTTGCTTTGAGTTCAAGAGTTTTCAGTTTGGAAATTACAACCGGGTCTAAAAATTTTTTATAGTCTTGAGTTTTTACAGCCACTATTTTTTCGCTGTCTTCTCTTGAAGAATTTCTTCGGGAGTCTTACCGAGATTATCTAATTCCGTTTTTGCAGGTGAAGCAAGTTCATGTTTAGGAAATTTATCTAAAAATTGCTGATATGTTAACCTTGCCGCATCAATGTTTCTCAGTTCATTTGCTAGAATGAATCCGGACATGAATAAAGCTTTAGGCGCTCTTTCATCTTTAGGGAATTGCCTATACAATTTTTGATAATATTCCACAGCTTTCTTCAGTGATTCATCCTTTGAAATATTTGGTATTTGATACATATGATACATTGCTGCAACAGAAAAAATACTTTCCGGAGCTTTATCGCTCTCAGAATACTCGTTTATAATTTCTTGATAATCTTTTAATGCTTCGGAATAATTTTTTGCTTTGGATTTTTCGGCTGCACTATTAAATAACGCTTGATCTTTATGCGAGCTGCAAGCCGAAAAAAGAACAATGGTGCATAATAGAATAGAAGTATGTAATTTCATTAAAAAATCCTCTAATATTTAATTTCTTGGTGTGAATATACAATCAAATGTAGAAGTAAGAAAAGGGATTTATTTATAGCGTAGTTCGATCCTTCATCTTGATCGAATCTCCCCGACTGTTAGAGATTTTTCTTAAAAAAGAGAATCTGCCTAAAAATTAATTCTTTGATTTAAGCAAATTTGGATGAGTTATACTTTTATGAGGTTATAGTACTGCGTTTTCCGGAATTTCAATATATGCGCGAGAAGCATTTAACACACATTTAATACCGTACGGAATAGTAATGTTGTCTTTGATATGACCGTGTTTTACATTATAAAGAACGGGCATCTTGTGGTTCTGAAAATATTCAACAATAACTTCATTCAAGGTAAAAGTCTGCTTTGTGGGATCCGATTCAACACAATCTACAAAATGACCAAGGATCACTCCGCTAATCTGTTTTAATATTTTTGTTAAACGAAGTTGATTTAACATTCGGTCAATACGATATGGTGCTTCATGAATATCTTCTAAAAGTAGAATTGAATCTTTAAGTTTAGGCAGATATTCGGTACCGAGAAGAGAACTTAATAAACTCAAATTTCCGCCAAGAATTCTGCCTACTGCTTTTCCTTTATTAAGAATATAAAATTTTTCTTTTCGCGGATTTTGGAGCCGTCCAATTTTTTTGTTCGAAGTTATTGTTCTCCAAAAAACTTCTTCTGTAAAGGCACTAATTTCATCATGAAAATCAACAGCAACCATCGGTCCGGCAAATGTTATTAATCCGGTTTTAGTAAAAAAAGCCAATTGTAAAGCATTAATATCGCTGTAACCGACAAATATTTTAGGATTATTACGAATCAATTTATAATCAATTTTATCAAGTAATCTTCCGGAACCATATCCGCCACGAATAGAAAAAATTGCTTTAATCTTTTTGTTCTTAAACATTTCATGAAGATCAGCTAATCTCTGTGTATCAGATCCGGCGAGATATCCTTCTTGAGAACCAACATTTTTGCCTACTTCAACTCGATAGCCAAGTTTTTCTAAATAATGAACGCCGCTATTAATTTTTGTTAGATCGTCTGGTGAGGAAGCAGGAGAAATAATTCCAATTGCATCTCCTGGTTTCAGTCTTTTAGGTTTGATTATTCCCATTAACAACAAGTTCCGTGATCGAATTCATTTTCAATATAGTAAAAGGTAGTATTCGAAGCAAAATCAAAGTTTGAATTAACTACAATTTAGGTGAGTATAGTTAGTTTTGTAATCCGCTCAAAAGATGCGATTTCGAGCATAATATGAAGTTTTTGTAAATCTTAAGGATTCCCATATAAGATAATTCCTTCAGCTAGAATAAATATCAAAAATATTATATAAACCAACGCAGCAATTATCTACAAAATAGAAAGCTAAGATGTAATTACAATTTATCTACCAAGAAATTTCTTATTCATCATTCGCTTCTAAAACTTTTCATCAATTTTTCTCCGAATATTTAATTTATCTATTACGCTAATGCTGTTGATGTTGCTTTTTTATTTGGCAATAAATGAAGAAGAATTAAACCCAAAACCGAGAATATGAAACCTAATATGAACCATTCTTTTTGAGTTCTATTTTTTTCTATTGCTTTGAATGAGCAGAGTATCCCAAATATTAATCCAACTATTGAAAACCATAGACCGAACATATTTTTCTCCGTTTTGTTAGGTCTAATTAAAAAAATTAATATTAGCTGAAAGTTATGTGAATGTTAAGAAATTGTTAAATCTTTGAATGGATTTACTTAAATGTTGAAGATAATAAAGAAATTACTTTACTAATTCCGGTCTTCCCCATTCTTTAAATTTTCCAGAAATAAATTCTATAATGTGTTGGTGTTCCTCTGCACCATTACCGGTGATATAGATGGGTTCACCAAATGCAATGTGAACCGGTTTTTTAGGATCAATTTTGCCAACTTCTTTAATATGTTTTCCATTCCCCCAAGCATCTGTAATAAGTGCGATTGGAATAACCGGTACGTTATTTCTCTTTGCCAATTTGTTTCCAAGTGAATTAAATAATACCGGATTTAAAACAGCAGACCTTGTTCTCTGCGGAAAAATTATTATTGATTTCCCTGCCTTAAGTTTTTTACTTCCTTCCTCGAGTACAATCTTCAAATCCTCGCGCGGATTTTCTCTTCCAACTAAAATAGGATCTCTTGCAAGTGCGATGGGTCCAAACAACGGATACTTGCTAAGCTCTTCTTTAATTACATAAACAACAGGTTTGATAGGACAAATGATTGAAGGGAGAATCACAGTTTCAAGAGTTGTCATATGATTTCCAACAAAAACTACCGGACCGTTAGCTTTTCTAATATTGTCCATTCCGGAAAAATGAAACTCAATTCCTGTGCGCTCCAAACTTTTTAAGGTATCGAGGGATGAATCAAACCATCTTACATCATCATAAATACCTTTTTTGGCTTGCCTGTTCGAATACAAAATTATCCGAAGCATGTTCGTAAAAAAATAAGGTGTGGGGAATATTTTTTTTCTATAAAGTTTTGGATCTGTTGTATATTCGTCTTGATCGGATATTCTGTTGCGGAAAATATATTCTTGTTGCATAACTCGTACTAATTTTAGAATGAAATTACAAAATGATAAAAATCATTCCAAGATTATTTTGAATTCAAAATGAATAAAAGCCCATCCCAACCCTTCCCAAAGGGAAGGGCTTTTTTAAAAAATTCGGTCGTGGTAATTAATCCACGACCTTCGCTGTTAAATTATAACACGAAAGTAAACTTCGAAGAATTTTTTTGATTTTAAAATAAGTATAGAGAGGTGAAATATAAATTTGTGACTCCAAGGGGATTCGAACCCCTATTACCGCCGTGAAAGGGCGAGGTCCTAACCATTAGACGATGGAGCCAATGTTTAGTCAACAAACTTTTGGGGTGAGCAATG
>Ga0082335_1008627_pt1 | contig 11466 bp, 10 predicted proteins | sample Subgrocontami58m_FD_72375 | JGI IMG/M metagenome (GOLD analysis project Ga0082335, IMG submission 72375) | Subsurface groundwater microbial communities from S. Glens Falls, New York, USA - GMW37 contaminated, 5.8 m (SPADES assembly) (version 2) ...
GCCGGCCCGCGCACGCGGCGAGCCTGCTCGAAGGGGCCCAGGGCGCCCTCGATTCGCTTGCGGAGGCGGACACGGCGGCGCTCGCCGGCGTATCGGGCGCGCTGTCGCGGCTGCGCCCGCTGGTCGCCTTCGATGCCGCGCTCGCCGAGGTGCTCGCGCTGCTGGAATCCTCGGAAGCCCAGTTGCGCGAGGCGGTGCACGCGCTTCGCCACTACGCCGACCGGGTCGAGCTCGATCCGGGACGGCTGCGCGAAGTCGAGCAGCGGCTCGACGCGATCCACGGCACGGCGCGCAAGTTCCGCGCGAAGCCGGAGACCCTGAACGAGCTGCTCGGGGGCATGCAGGCGAGGCTGCGCGAGCTGGAGATCGCCTCCGACCTCGCGGCGCTGGAGGAGCGGGAGCAGGCGGCGCTTGCGCGCTATCGCGAGCTGGCGCGCAAGCTGAGCGCGGAACGCGGCAAGGCCGCGGCCCGGCTCGCGCGCGAGGTCACGGCGGCGATGAAGGAGCTCGCCATGAAGGGCGCCCGCTTCGAGGTCGCGCTCGAGCCGCTCGCCGAGGGCAGCGCGGCGGGGGACGAGGCGGTCGGATTCCTGGTCGCGGCGAATGCGGGGGCCGAGCCCCGGCTGCTCGCCAAGGTCGCCTCCGGCGGGGAGCTCTCGCGCATCAGCCTCGCCATCCAGGTGATCACGAGCAAGGCCGCGCAGGTCCCCACGCTCATTTTCGACGAGGTGGACGCGGGCATCGGCGGGGCGGTGGCCGAAGTGGTGGGCCGCAAGTTGCGCGCCCTGGGCGAGGGTCGCCAGGTGCTGTGCGTGACGCACCTGCCGCAGGTGGCCGCGCAGGCGGGGCAGCAGTGGTCGGTGGACAAGTCGATCGACGGCGGCGGCGCAAGGAGCCAGGTGCGGCCCCTGGACGAACGGGCGCGCATCGAGGAGATCGCACGCATGCTGGGCGGGGTCGAGGTGACCCCGACCACCCGCAAGCACGCGGCAGAGATGCTGCGGCTTCGCTGAGAGGGGGGTCTAAGACGCGGCTTTATTTGGTAGAGTGTGGAAAACCGGCTTATTCAGGGGGGAGAACAATGCACAAGAGGAATGCGCACCAGGCGGGTGCCGCAAGTGTCATAACCCTGGTCGTCGTCGCGGTGGTGCTCGCGATCGCCTACCTCGCCCTGGATCGCTACAGCGAGGGCCAGAAGTACGTGGCCATGACCGAAGCGCGGGGCACCCAGATCATCCAGGGACTCGCCAAGCACAAGCTGGAGATTGGCGCCTTTCCCGCCGCGCTCGCCGCGCTCGCGCCGAAATTCATGCCGGCGCTGCCCAATTGCCCCAACGGCGAGCCGTTCGCCTACGCGCCGAGCGGCGGGGAATACACGCTTACCTGCCAGGGCGTGGTGTTCAAGTCCAACCCCTACGGCTACGATTCGCGTGCAAAGGCTTGGCATAGCTGAAATATGCGGCAGTCGAATCGCGTAGGTTGGACTGAGTGCAGCGAAGTCCAACATCGATGTTGGACTTCGGCCTGTGGCCTCAGTCCAACCTACGCCCTGGGACATTTGTGCGGGTGGCGCGCTTGCTGTAGAATTGCGCCCCTTACAGGCGCGTAGCTCAGCTGGTTAGAGCATCACCTTGACATGGTGGGGGTCGTTGGTTCGAGTCCAATCGCGCCTACCAACAATCCAATGGCCAGCGGACGGGGCACCCGTGCCCGGTTCACTGGCTTTTTTCTTGACCCATGCCCGTAGTCCGGCTACCTGACGGATCGCAGAAGACCTTCGACGCGCCGGTGACCATCGCCGAGGTGGCCGCCTCGATCGGCGCCGGTCTCGCGCGCGCGGCGCTCGCCGGCCGCGTGGACGGCAAGCTCGTGGACACCGCGTACCGCATCGAGCGCGACGCCGCGCTCGCCGTCGTCACCGATCGCGACCCCGACGGCGTCGCGATCCTGCGCCATTCCACGGCGCACCTGCTCGCGCACGCGGTAAAGGAATTGTTTCCCGAGGCGCAGGTGACGATCGGCCCGGTCATCGAAAACGGCTTCTACTACGATTTCTCATTCAAGCGACCCTTCACGCCGGAGGATCTCGCCGCGATCGAGAAGCGCATGCTGGAGATCGCGCGGCGCGACTATCCCGTAGCGAGGAAGGTGCTGCCGCGCGACGAGGCGGTGGCCTATTTCAAGGGCATCGGCGAACACTACAAGGCCGAGATCATCGCCTCCATCCCGGCGGGCGAGGCGGTGTCGCTGTACTCGCAGGGCGATTTCACCGACCTGTGCCGCGGGCCGCATGTTCCCACGACCGGCAAGCTCAAGGTGTTCAAGCTCATGCGCGTGGCCGGGGCCTACTGGCGAGGCGACTCGAAGAACGAGATGCTGCAGCGGATCTACGGCACGGCCTGGGCGAAGAAGGAGGACCAGGACGCCTACCTGCACATGCTCGAGGAGGCCGAGAAGCGCGACCACCGGCGCCTGGGTACGCAGCTCGATCTCTTCCACGTGCAGGAGGAAGCCCCGGGCATGGTGTTCTGGCACGCCAAGGGCTGGAGCATCTGGCAGTCGGTCGAGCAGTACATGCGGCGCGTGTACCGCGACACGGGTTTCCAGGAGGTGCGCTGCCCGCAGATCATCGACCGCAGCCTGTGGGAGAAATCGGGCCACTGGGAGAACTACAAGGAGCACATGTTCACCACGGCCTCGGAGAACCGCGACTACGCGATCAAGCCGATGAACTGCCCCGGGCACGTGCAGATCTTCAACAAGGGCCTGCGCAGCTACCGCGACCTGCCGCTGCGCTACGGCGAGTTCGGCTCCTGCCACAGGAACGAGGCCTCGGGCGCCCTGCACGGCATCATGCGCATCCGCGCCTTCACCCAGGACGACGGGCACATCTTCTGCACCGAGGCGCAGATCCAGCCCGAGGTGGCGGATTTCATCGATACGCTGCAGCGCGTGTACCGCGACTTCGGCTTCACCGACATCATCTACAAGCTCTCGACCCGCCCGCCCAAGCGCGTGGGCTCGGACGAGACCTGGGACGTCGCCGAGCGCGCCCTCGCCGTGGCGCTGGACGGCAAGGGCCTGCCCTGGGAGGAAATGAAGGGCGAGGGCGCCTTCTACGGCCCGAAGGTCGAGTTCTCCCTCAAGGACTCGATCGGCCGGGTGTGGCAATGCGGAACCATCCAGGTCGACTTCTCCATGCCGGGGCGCCTGGGCGCCGAGTACGTGGCCGAGGACAATTCGCGCAAGGTCCCGGTGATGCTGCACCGGGCGATCCTGGGCTCGATGGAGCGCTTCATCGGCATCCTGATCGAGCACTACGCGGGCGCCATGCCGCTGTGGCTCGCGCCCGTGCAGGCGGTGGTCCTGAATATCTCGGAAGGACAGGCCGAATATGCGACGCAGGTCACGGAAAAACTGCGCAAAGCGGGGTTCCGGGTCGAGGCCGACTTGAGGAATGAGAAAATTACCTATAAAATTCGAGAACATAGCATTCAGAAGCTGCCTTTCCAGTTGGTTGTGGGCGAAAAAGAGAAGGCAGCGGACAAGGTGGCCGTACGCGCACGCGGCGGCGAAGATCTCGGGCAGATGAGCGTCGAGGACTTCGTTGCGCGCTTCCGATCGGAAGCACAAGCCGGCGCGGCGGCCTGATTTTCAATTTTTGCGGAGACATCCAACATCGCCACGGCAGAGAAGCAGCAGCGCATCAACGGAGAGATCAACAACGTGACGGAAGTTCGGTTGATCGGCAAGGAAGGCGAACAGATCGGAATCGTTCCGATACGCGAAGCCTTGCGAATGGCCGAAGAGGCGGAGGTGGACCTGGTGGAAATCGCGCCGGTTGCCGTGCCACCGGTCTGCAAGCTGATGGACTTCGGCAAGTTCAAGTACCGCGAAGCGAAGAAGCTTCACGAGGCGAAGCTCAAGCAGAAGCAGATCCAGGTCAAGGAAGTGAAGTTCCGGCCCGGCACGGACGAAGGCGACTACAAGATCAAGCTGCGCAACCTGATCAAGTTTCTCGAGGAAGGCGACAAGACCAAGGTGACGCTGCGCTACCGGGGCCGCGAGATGGCGCACCAGGAATTCGGCCACCGGCTCATCGAGCGCGTGAAGAACGATCTCGAGGCCTACGCGGTGGTCGAGCAGTGGCCGAAGATGGAAGGGCGCCAGTTGATCATGGTGCTGGCGCCGAAGAAGGTGGTACCTGCAGCAAAGAAGAAGGCAACTCCCGCGGCACCATAGCGGGTATTCAAAACAAGCTGTTCCGCGGTCATGAAGCGCTCCTCCCGGAGCCACCCGGTGCGGCATTAGACGGAGGCATACCATGCCCAAGATGAAGACCAAGAGCGGCGCTGCGAAGCGTTTTCGAGTGCGCGGAAGCGGCAGCGTCAAGCGCGCCAAGGCTTTCCTGCGGCACATCCTCACCAAGAAGTCGACCAACCGCAAGCGCGGACTGCGCGGCACCACGCAGGTCGATGCGACCAACCGTCGCTCGGTGAAAGCGATGCTGCCCTACGCGTAAGCGCCGAACCCACATTACCGGACAGTTGACGGCGAGCGGCCCGTAGCCGGGGCGGCGCCGGAATTCAAAGGAGCACGATCATGCCAAGAGTCAAGCGTGGCGTAACGGCGCATGCGCGCCACAAGAAGGTGATGGACCAGGCGAAGGGTTTCCGCGGCCGCCGCGGGAGCGCCTACCGTATCGCCAAGGAAGCGGTGATGAAAGCGGGGCTGTACGCCTACCGCGACCGCCGCCAGAAGAAGCGCGTGTTCCGCGCGCTGTGGATCGCGCGCATCAACGCCGCGGCGCGCGAGGTGGGCCTCACGTACAGCGTCTTCATGGACGGGCTGAAGAAAGCGGCGATCGAGGTCGACCGCAAGGTGCTCGCGCACCTCGCGGTGGCGGACAAGCCGGCGTTCGCGAAGATCGCCAACCAGGTGAAAGCCAAGCTCGGCGCGTGATGCGATGACAACTCCCCTCCTCCCCGAGGAGGGGTGCCCGCGCAGCGGGCGGGGTGGTCAAGCGGTCGACCGAAGAACCACCCCGGCCCTGCGGGCCACCCCTCCTTTCCCAAGGAGGGGAACGTCAAGATGAACGAGCTCGAGCAAATCGTCGGCGAAGCGATTGCGCAGTTCGCCGCCACGAGCGACGCGGCCGAGCTGGAGCGCGCCAAGGCGGGCTATCTGGGCAAGTCGGGGCGCCTCACCGAGCTGCTGAAGGGCCTGGGGAAACTCTCGCCCGAGGCGCGCCGCGAAGCCGGCGCACGCATCAACAAGGCCAAGGACCGGCTCGAAACCGCGCTCGCCGAGCGGCGCGAGGCGATCGCGCAGGTGCGCCTGGAGGCGCGGCTCGCCGAGGAGGCGCTCGACGTGACGCTTCCCGGCCGCGGCCGCGGCAAGGGCAGCATCCACCCGGTGGTGCGCACCTGGCAGCGCGTCGAGGCGATCTTCCGCTCGATCGGCTTCGACGTCGCCGACGGGCCGGAGGTCGAGACCGACTGGTACAACTTCACCGCGTTGAACAACCCGGAGAACCATCCGGCGCGCTCGATGCAGGACACCTTCTACATCGAGGAGCGGGACAGCTCGGGCCTGCAACTGCTGCTGCGCACCCACACCAGCCCCATGCAGGTGCGCTACGCGCGCCAGCACAAGCCCCCGATCAAGGTCATCGCACCGGGCCGCACCTACCGCGTCGACAGCGACGCGACCCACTCGCCGATGTTCCACCAGGTCGAGGGGCTGTGGATCGACGAGCACATCAGCTTCGCCGACCTGAAGGGCGTGTACACGGACTTCCTGCGCCGCTTCTTCGAGACCGACGCGCTGCAGGTGCGCTTCCGGCCGTCGTTCTTCCCCTTCACCGAACCATCGGCGGAGATCGACATGATGTTCGCCTCCGGGTCGAACAAGGGGAAGTGGCTCGAGATCTCCGGCAGCGGCCAGGTGCACCCGAGCGTGGTGCGCAATTTCGGCCTGGACCCGGAGCGCCACATCGGCTTCGCCTTCGGCTCGGGCCTGGAGCGGCTCACGATGCTCCGCTACGGCATCAACGACCTGCGCCTGTTCTTCGACGGCGACCTGCGGTTCCTGAGGCAGTTCGCGTGATATTCACTACTGTCATCCCGAGCATTCCCGCTGTCATCCCGAGCGAAGCGAGGGATCTGCTTTTTTGGAAATCATCGAAAAGCAGATTCCTCGGGCTGCGCCCTCGGAATGACATGAGCAAGGATTGAGCCGATGCAGTTCTCCGAACGCTGGCTCAGAACCTTCGTCGACCCCTCGCTCTCGACCGACGAGCTCACGCACCTGCTCACCATGTCCGGCCTGGAGGTCGAGACCTGCACGGCGGTTGCACCGCCGTTCTCCAACGTCGTCGTGGCCCAGGTGCTCGAGGTGGCGAAGCACCCCAACGCCGACCGGCTCACCGTCTGCCGCGTGGACGCGGGCACGGGGACGCCGCTCTCGATCGTCTGCGGCGCGCCGAACGTCGTTCCGGGAATGAAGGCGCCCTGCGCGATGGTCGGCGCGAAGCTCCCCGGCGAATCTCCCGACCAGCCCTTCGAGATCAAGCCCGCGAAAATGCGCGGCGTCGAGAGCGAGGGCATGCTGTGCTCGGCGCGCGAGCTGGGGCTCTCCGAAGACCACAGCGGCCTGCTCGCGCTGCCAGCGGATGCGCCGGTCGGCCGCGACTTCCGCAAGTACTACGCGCTGGACGACAAGCTGATCACCATCAAGCTCACGCCCAACCGCGGCGACTGCCTGTCGGTGCTCGGCGTGGCGCGCGAGGTCTCCGCGCTCACGCGCGCGAAGCTCGTCCTGCCGGACCTGCATGCCGTGCGCCCGCAGATCGAAACGACCTTCCCGGTGAGCATCACCGATCCCGACGGCTGCGGCCGCTTCACCGGGCGCGTGATCCGCAACGTCGACGCGAGCGCGCCCACGCCCGAGTGGATGCGCCAGCGCCTGGAGCGCGCGGGCCAGCGCTGCATTTCGGCGCTCGTGGACGTGACCAACTACGTGATGCTCGAGCTGGGCCGCCCGCTGCACGTCTACGATCTGGAGAAGCTCCGCGGCGGCATCGACGTGCGCTTCGGCCGCAAGGGCGAATCGCTCAAGCTCCTCAACGAGCAGACGGTCGACGTGGACGAGAGCGTGCTGTGCATCACCGACGACAGCGGGCCGATCGGGCTTGCGGGCATCATGGGCGGCGAGAGCACCAAGGCGGACCTCGGGACGCGGCACGTCTTCCTCGAGTCGGCGTTCTTCTTCCCTGGCGTGGTCGCGGGCCGCTCGCGGCGCTACAACTTCTCGAGCGACGCTGCGCACCGCTTCGAGCGCGGCGTGGATTTCGACAACAACATCGCCGGCATCGAGCGCGCCACGCGCCTCGTCATGGACATCTGCGGCGGCGATCCGGGCCCGACCGTGGACACGGTCGCGCGGCTGCCCGAGCGGCGCCCCGTGATGATGCGCGTCGCCCGCGCCCACAAGGTGATCGGGGTCGCCGTGTCCGCGGACGAGATCGCCGACATCTTCGGGCGCCTCGGCCTCGCGCATGCGCGCGAGGGCTCGGGCGCGAACGAGGTGTTCGTGGTCACGCCGCCCTCGCACCGCTTCGACATCGAGATCGAGGAGGACCTGATCGAGGAGGTCGCGCGCGTGCACGGCTTCGAGCGCATCCCGGCGCATCCGCCCGCCGCGCCCGCGGCGATGCGCGCCGAGCCCGAGCGGCGGCGCTCGCTGCACGCGATCCGCGCGCAGCTCGCCGCGAGCGACTACCACGAGGTGATCAACTTCAGCTTCGTCGACGCGGACTGGGAAGCCGATTTCGCGGGCAACTCCGCGCCGATCAAGCTGCTCAACCCGATCGCGAGCCAGCTCGCGGTGATGCGCAGCTCGCTCGTCGGGAGCCTGGTCGCCAACGTGGGCTACAACTTGAACCGCAAGCTCGCGCGGGTGCGCGTGTTCGAGATCGGGCGCGTCTTCCTGCGCGATGCGTCGATGAAGGACGGCGATCGCGACGTGGCCGGGGTGCGCCAGCCGACGCGCATCGGCGCGATCGCCTACGGGCAGGCGCTGGATGAGCAATGGGGGGCGCCCGAACGCCTGGTCGATTTCTTCGACGTGAAGGGCGACCTGGAAGCGCTGCTCTCGCCGAAGCGCGCGCGCTTCGAGCCGGACGTGCACCCGGCGCTGCATCCGGGACGCGCCGCGCGCGTGATGCTCGATGGCGTCCAGATCGGCTGGGTGGGCGAGCTGCATCCGCGCTGGCAGCGGAAATACGAGTTGCCGGCCGCGCCGGTGCTGTTCGAGCTGGACGCCGAGCCGCTCCTGGAACTGGATGTGCCGCGCTACAGCGAGGTCTCGCGCTTTCCGGCCGTCACGCGCGACCTCGCGGTGCTGGTGAGCGAATCGGCGCCCGCTCAGGGGCTGCTGGATGCGCTTCAGAGCGACAGTCCCGCCTCGGTGCAGGAGATCCGCCTGTTCGACGTCTACCGTGGAAAAGGCGTTCCCGCAGGTCAAAAAAGCCTTGCGTTTCGGGTAGTTATGCAAGATACTGCGCGAACGATGACAGATGAAGAGGCCGACATTGCAATGGCCCGGCTGACTCGGGTTCTCGCGGAGAAGTTCGGCGCGAGATTGCGTGCCTAGGGAGAGAATAAATGACGCTCACCAAAGCAGAACTCGCCGACATGCTGTTCGAGAAGGTCGGGCTGAACAAGCGTGAGGCCAAGGACATGGTCGAGACCTTCTTCGAGGAGATCCGCCTTGCGCTGGAGAACGCGGATTCGGTGAAACTGTCCGGATTCGGCAACTTCCAGCTTCGCGACAAGCCGCAGCGCCCGGGGCGCAACCCCAAGACCGGCGAAGAGATCCCCATCACCGCGCGCAGGGTCGTCACCTTTCACGCCAGCCAGAAGCTGAAGGCGCTGGTCGAGCAGATGCATGGAAAGCCACAGCAAGGGCAGTAGCGCCAGCCTGCCCCCGATACCTGCCAAGCGCTACTTCACCATCGGCGAGGTGAGCGAGCTGTGCGGCGTGAAGCCGCACGTGCTGCGCTACTGGGAGCAGGAATTCACCCAGTTGAAGCCGGTCAAGCGCCGCGGCAACCGGCGCTACTACCAGCACCACGAGGTGCTCCTGATCCGCCGCATTCGCGAGCTGCTCTACGAACAGGGCTTCACCATCAACGGCGCGCGCAACCGCCTCGACGAAGGCCTGGGCTCGCCCGCGCCGAAACCCGCGCGCGCCGGCGCGCCGCCCGCCGGCACCGACCTCGCCGCCATCCGCCGCGAAATCAAGGCCGTCCTCGACCTCCTGCGCGGCTGACCCCCGACTCCCTCTCCCGCGAGCGGGAGAGGGCAGGGGTGAGGGTGCTTCATCCCGCGCACACTACGCATCACGCGTCATTCCGAGTGGTCCACGCCCCGGCGGGGCCGGAAGCGCGCAAGAAACTTTGGACCGGGATGTGTTAAATAGCGCGGGTCTGCGCTCGAGTAGGCCGAGCTTGCGCATTGGTGTGCGGTACGCACCCGATTCCGAGTGTGGTCAGGGATACGTGGAAGGCACTGGTGAGCGGCGTCGCGCAAGCGGTGCCGGATCCCGTTTGAGAGCATGGAACAAGGTAGACGATCCCCAGCGAGCGCAGCGCGACATCGGTAACGGATAGGGGAGCCAAGGTGGCAATGCGTGTTGAGCAAGCAAGCCCGGCCGGGGCGCAAGACTGGAAGGTCGTGCACCCGAACGCGGCGGGCATAGATGTGGGGGCGGCAGAGCATTATGTGGCGGTGCCGGCGGGGCGCGATGCGCAGCCGGTGCGCCGGTTCGGGGCCTGCACCGAGGACCTGATGGCGCTGGCGCAGTGGCTCAAGCAGTGTGGGGTGGACACCGTGGCGCTGGAATCCACCGGGGTGTACTGGATTCCGCTGTACGAGCTGCTGGAGGCGCGCGGGTTCCAGGTGATTCTGGCCAATGCGCGCTCGGTGAAGAACGTGCCCTGGAGGAAGAGCGACGTGCTGGACTGCCAGTGGCTGGCGCAATTGGCCGCCTATGGGCTGGTGAGCAGCGCGTTTCGGCCCGCCGGCGAGGTGTGCGCGTTGCGCGAGCTGGTGCGGCAACGGCAAATGCTCATCGGCATGCAAGCGCAGCACATTCAACACATGCAAAAGGCGCTGGCGCTGATGAACCTGAAGCTCACCGAGGCGGTGAGCGACATCACCGGCAAGACCGGGCTGGCGATCATCCGCGCGATCGTGGCCGGGGAGCGCGATGCGCAGAAGCTGGCGCGCTTGCGCGACCGACGGGTGAAGGCGAGCGAAGCCGATGTGCGCCGTGCCCTGCAGGGGCATTACCGGGCCGAGCACCTGTTCGCGCTCAAACAGGCGCTGCACCTGTACGACGCCTACGCCGAGCGGGTGCAGGAGTGCGACCAGGAACTCGAACGGGTGCTCACGACGCTCGCCCGCAGCGACGATGAGCCCCCGCCGCAGGACCCCAAGAAGGCCAACAGCCATCTGAAGAACGCCCCGGGCTTTGACCTGCGCAAGGCGCTGTTTCGCTGCTTTGGGGTGGACCTCACACGCATCAACGGCATTCAGGTCACCACCGCCATGAGCGTGCTGGCCGAGATCGGCTTTGACTTGAGCCAGTTCAAGAGCGCCAAGCACTTCTGCGCCTGGCTGGGCTTGGCCCCCGGCACCAAGATCTTCGGCGGCAAGCGCCTGAGCGGGCGCCGCCCCAAGGTGGCCAACCGAGCCGCCCAGGCGCTGCGGCTGGCCGCGCAGGCCTTGCGCACCAGCCAATCGGCACTCGGGGCGTACTTCCGCCGCCTGTGTGCCCGCATGGACAAACCCAAGGCGATCACCGCCACCGCCCACAAACTCGCCCGCATCATCTACGCCATGCTCACCAAGGGTCAGGCCTTCGTCGATCAAGGCGAGGCGCTGTTCGAGGAACGCTACCGCCAGCGCGTGTTGCACAACCTGAAGCGCCGCGCGCAGCAGCTCGGCATGAGCCTCGTTCCTGCGCAGCCGCCTCAAATCGCACATGCTTGAACAATCACTTACATGAAGTTTCTTGAGAGCGCAAAGCCTCCGCTTGTCATTTCGAGCGCAAAGCGCGAGGAATCTGCTTTTCCCGGCCTCTCTCAGGCCGCCTTACTAACCTGATATAATTTCCTCGAGTCGGGGCGTAGCGCAGCCTGGTAGCGTACCTGCATGGGGTGCAGGTGGTCGCTGGTTCGAATCCAGTCGCCCCGACCATTCTTTTCAATCATTTACCGTACTGCGGTAAGTCGACGCTTAGTGAAAACTTAGACACTTGTCTAAGTTTTTCGGTGGTAATGACCTGCCCAGGGGTTTTCGGACCATTCATAACTGGAGAACGGCTCCCTGGTTGACGGAATGGTAACGCGCTTTGAACTCGATCGGGGTGAGGTCCTCAAGGCTCGAATGCGGCCGGACC
>Ga0082335_1008629_pt1 | contig 11465 bp, 8 predicted proteins | sample Subgrocontami58m_FD_72375 | JGI IMG/M metagenome (GOLD analysis project Ga0082335, IMG submission 72375) | Subsurface groundwater microbial communities from S. Glens Falls, New York, USA - GMW37 contaminated, 5.8 m (SPADES assembly) (version 2) ...
AGACATTACGATAAGTTATCGATACCCGCTCTATTCAGGATTGCAGCAAAAGACTGTATACAATACCAGCGGAGATATTAAAGCATTAAAGGGAAGTGAGGTGCAAATGAGCGCCATAAGTGACCGGGCCCTAGCATCCGCAGCAATCATCTTTAATGATTCAACCAAAATTCCCTTTGTGATAGAAAACGGCAAAACAATGAAAGGCACTCTGGCATTACTTGAGAGTGGAACATATGTCTTTGAAACTACCGATAGCACAGGTAGTACTTTTAGGGATGCGACACCCCATAAAATTCAAGTGGATTCAGACCAATATCCTGAGATATCCATAAATGTTCCGGCAAAAGATATCACGGTCAATGAAAAGGATGTTGTTGAACTCAAGTATACGACAAATGATGACTTCGGCATAAGCGAAATTTCTCTTGTGTTCGAGCACGGGAATGAAAGAAAAACTAAAACAATTACCAGCTTTAGTAAGAAACAACTCCAATATAGCGGCGCTTATTCATGGTCGCTCGGTGAATTAAACCTGAAGCCGGACGATAAGATTCCATACCATATAGAAGTAAAAGACAACGACACTATATCAGGCCCTAAAGTCAGTAGTTCCAAAACGTATTATTTGGAAATATATAGTTCCAAAAAAAAACATCAGGAACTGGTGCAATTACAAGAGGCGCTTTTACAGGAATTACTCCATATGTTATCCGAAGACCTCACAAAGAGGATTGACGATGAAAAGTGTGTATCCAGGGATTATCTCGTCATGACGCAAGACGGTATACAGGAACGGGCAGAGAGGATTATTCATCTTTTTACCGATATATTAGTGGGCATGCAAGAGGATACCCTGGCAAATTATAGTGTGTACTATTCTCTCGAAAACCTGAAAAGCAAGTTCCGTGATATTACCGAGAAAAAGCGGTCAGCCATCCGGCAATCCATACAAAATACAGCGGATAATAATATTCCGGTTTCTGTATTGAACGAATTACAAAAAGTTCAGGACGAAGAGGCTGGCGAAGTTGAAAATATAATTATTTTTCTGAACGAGTTGATTCAAAAGCAAAAACTGGACGAAGTCTTGGATACGGGAAAGAACCTTATTCAATCTCAAAACAATATTGAGAACTTACTCGATAAATTACGTAAGGGAGAGGACGCAAAACTCAACGAACAGGTACTTTCGGAACTCAAGAACATCGAAGAAACTATCCAGCAAATGATGGAGAAGCTTATGAAAATGGCAGAGGGTGAGCACATGGATGAATTTTTAAATGCAGACGCCCTCAAAAATATCGAACAAAACGACATTATGAAAGAGTTGAATGCCATGAAAGATGCATTCGATAAAGGGGATTTAAATGCAGCCCTGGAGGCGGCGCAGAAGCTGCTTTCTGCCCTCCAGGGAATGATGGATCAGATGAAATCTTCCGGCCAAAAATTTGCAGACGCATCCTTTTCCAATATGCTGAATGACGCAAACCAATTAACGGATAAAATATCTGAATTGGAAAGTAAACAGAGAGAACTTACCGAAAATACCGATAAACTGAAGAAAGACATTCAAAAACGCACTTCAGAATCTACCAATGAAACCTTCAAATCATTTTTCGAAAAACAGGAAAAAAGGGTAGAAACAATAAAAAAAGACCTTTCTGAAACGAAGGAAACCCTTGCGAAAAACGAACTGCTCCAGGAATATCTCCGTGTGAACCGCGACTTAAAACGCATGGCAGAGGAAAGAGAGACAATGGCAGGCAGATTTAGTGAATTCTTTGGCAGTGACGAAGAGGTGAGTGAATTTCAAAAGGAATCTAACAAATTGGTTGATCTGTCCAGAAGAAACGCCGAGCTGAATCGAGAAATCAACAAAGATCCCATGCAGAGAGATTTCCTCAACATGTCGCGAGAACTGCCGCAGACGGAAGAAACTCTTTCACACCTGGAGGAAATGCTCAAGGGATGGGATGCAAAGGAATCATTGAATTTGTCTAAAGAAATGTCACAAAACCTGAACCAGTGGAATAGCCGCATGCAAAATACCCTGGAACAAAAAAAAGTTGCCAAAAAAGAGGAAGTGCCTGAAAAAGACCTTGAGGTTGCCGAAAATGTCCAGGACGCTGCGAATCAGAATCAGCAGATTATGAAAGACCTTGAATCCATGATGAAATTCCTCGAAGAACAGCAGGTCGCCAGTTTGACGCAGGAAGACAAAGATACCATGCAAAAGTATGCCGAGAAACAAAAGGAACTGCAGGAAGATACTGAAGAAATAACGGAAACGGCGGATAAACTTTCTGATCAAAATCCATTTATGGACGAATCTGCGGACAGACAGCTGGACCTGGCGTCAAAATCAATGGGCGAAGCAAAGGAAAAATTGGATAAAAACGACGCGCAGGGCGCCGTGATTGATGAAAGGGAATCGCTCTACCGCCTTGCCGAGGCAAAGAAGGGCATGGAAATGGCAAAGGAACGCATTGCAAAAGGAATGATGGGAACTGGTATTCCGATGCCCATGCAAAGACCTTTCCACGGCCGGATGGACGAAGGACAATTTGGCGCTTCTACAGAAAAAGTTGAAATACCGTCAGAAGAAGCGTACAAAGTACCGAAGGAATTCAGACAGGACATCCTCGACGCCCTAAAAGAAGGTTTACCGGAAAAATACAAAGACCTGAACAAGGACTACTATCAGAGGCTGGTGGATTAGGTGAAAAACAATACAGATATCTAAAAGAATTGGAACAGAGTGAAATGACCCCAGAAGAGAAAATCTTAGATGATAAGGAAAGGGCTCGAAACGCCAAAAAGGCGCTTGGGTCAATAAAATGATGGTTGCAGCCTAGTACACCATTGTCCCCCGATTAACAACACAAGTACTATGAACATATATCAGAGGCGATACAGTATAGAAGTCCAGATAGGAGTTTGTGGAAACAATGCCTTCTTGAACGAACAGGAAAAATCTCATGAGCATATTCGAAATCCACGAAAATGTTATTGATAACAACCTCAAATATGCGCAGAGTTTTTCCCGAAAATGTAAAAATATTATCTTTAAGGTACTAAATGATTTCAAGCATGAATATATTACTCACTTTTACCGGTTTCCATGATCCTTATGCTAAAGGACTTATTGGAGAAGAAGAACAACCTGGTCCGATCCTTTCTCTTTCACAAGTAAAATCTTTTAGCCACGTTATTCTTTTTTCCACTCCAAATACTGAAAATAATACTTTGTCAACGGAAAAGGTTTTAAAAAAAATGTTTCCTGCTCTGGTTGTTGAAGTTAAGCAACTATTATTAAACGATCCTACTGATTATGTTGCAATTTTAAGAGGTTTGCGTAGCCAGATTAGGACGATTTCTGGAAATTTTCAAAAAGCCAATTACTTCATTTCCGTAGCTTCTGGAACACCTCAAATGCATGCCTGTTGGGTATTACTCGTAGCCAGTGGAGAAATTGCTGCTCACATTTTACATGTAAGGCCACCACGATTTGTTAATAAAGATTGTCCATTGGTTTCAGAAATAGACTTAACTGCGCCTGACTTTCCGATTGTACGCCCCAATGTTTTAAATATTAAAACAGATGATACTTCTTTAGATGTAGTTGCGGTCATTAAAAAACTGGGAATAGTTGGAGACCACCCAAGTATTCGTAAGTCTTTAGAAACTGCGGCTATGCTCGCTCAATCTAATGTTCCTATACTTATTCTTGGTGAGACAGGTACCGGGAAGGAGGTAATTGCAAAATTTGTTCACCTTCTTAGTGGTAGACCATTAGACCTATTCATACCAATAAACTGCGCTGCCATTCCGGAAAATCTTGTTGAAAGCATTTTATTTGGCCATATGAAGGGTGCTTTTACTGGAGCAATTAGTGACCAACTTGGTAAATTTGATCAGGCCGATGGTGGGACTTTGTTCCTGGATGAGCTAGGGGAACTCCCTTTGACAATGCAAGCCAAGTTGCTCCGTGTCTTGCAGGATGGGATAGTAGAACCTGTTGGGGCTAAAAAACCACACAAGGTAAATGTTCGTATTATTGCTGCAACAAACAAACATTTGTCCAAAGCAATAAAAAATGGGCAATTCAGAGAAGACCTTTACTACCGGCTAAGTGTTGGAGAAATTTATCTACCCTCATTACGAGAAAGAAAAAGTGACATTACAAAAATTGCTTTAACTGTTCTTGATCGGATTAATGCCACTTTAAAAAAGCCAAGAAGGTTATCTCCTGGTGCATTGGCAAGATTGCAAGACCATTCCTGGCCAGGTAATATCCGAGATCTAGAAAATGTTCTCGAGAGATCTGTGCGGTTGGCAAGAAGTGATGTTTTAGAAGCAGACGACTTGGTTATATCAGACCCAGTAACGAAGCAAGATCCTTTGTCTGTATTACCAGAACCTTCGCAAAATTTTTCTTTAGAGGATTTCTTGTCGAGTGTTCGAAAACAACTGATATTAAAAGCATTAGAGTTAGCCGATGGAAATCAAAGCAAAGCTGCAAAGCTGTTAGGGGTTACTCCCCAGGCAGTACATAAGTTTTTTCGAGGCGTTTAATTTAAACTTAGGTTGAACAAAATTAAACCTAAGTTGTAAGGTAATAAAAAATATTTTTCCAGACAACTCTGCAAAACCAAGCTAGTTGGCGTCTGATAGAATATTGATTTTTATGGCATAGGTCTTGCTCTTCGATAATCACAAGTAATAACAAAAATCACAAAATCTATTTTAAAAAAATTTAACTTACACAAAGATGGAACATACAAGTAAACAGATATTACTAAACAAAATTTCTAAAGCCTTTGATTTGCTTTGTGGCTCATTATTAGATACCTTTGATTCATTTAAAATTATTTATGTTCTCTTGGCTTATAAACGTTTTAACGATCTTTTTGAAGAAGGCAAAGTCTCTAAAAATTCATTAATTAAGATTCCTGAAGGCTGCAGTTGGTCTCAAATAGAGACTTCATCCAAACAAATATTTAAACAAATTGATATAAATCTCAAGAAAATATCCTCTGTTAATAATTGTTTAGAGGGTATAGCAGAAGTATTTGACATAGATAAATATCAGTCAAAGATTCCTTTGCCAATTCAAGATGAATTATTAAACGTGTTCAACTCTATTGATTTATCACTTAATAGTTTTTCTTTTAAGGAGTTTGTAGAAATAGGCTCTAAATTATTTCATCAACACTCAATATTAGGTCATAGAGGAATGGAATATGTTACTCCAATTTCTTTAAGCAAATTAATGGTTAAATTATTAGATCCTCAAATAACAGATAAGATTTACGATCCTTTTGCTGGCTTGGGAGATACACTTATTACAGCCGTTACCCATATATATGAAAATTATGGGTGGCCAAATGGATATGAGCAGCCTACTTTATCTAATAAGATATACCTTTATGATGAAAATGAAGAGATATTGACATTGGCAAAATTAAGGCTTGCGATTGCTGGCGTTCTTGACAATTTAACAATAACTCGAAGAGGATCCATTTTAGATTTAAAAATCAAAGATAAAGCTGATGTTGTATTCTTGCGCCCTCCGTTTAATCGGTCTATAGAAATTGAAGAAACACAGAAAAAAATTCCAGAAGAATTGTTTAGTATAACTTTTTCTTATTTTAGTTTAAGTGACACTGGACGAATGAGCGTAGTACTTCCTCAAAGTTTTCTTTTTAGAAGAGATATTAGATCTGTCAGAGAGACTCTTTTTAAAGAAGATTGTATTGAGGCAATAATTCAACTACCAGTAGGACTTTGGCCACATACATCTTTATCAACTATCCTTCTCGTTTTAAACAAAAACAAACTAAAAGAAAGAAAGCATAAGGTTATATTTATTAAAGTCGACCCTGTTACAAAAGACGGGTCTATTTCTATATCAGATAAAGAAATTGGGAGGATAGTAGCTACTTTCAAGAATTTTAAAGTAATAACAGAAAATGAAGAAATTGTTACTTTGGAAGAAATACAGCAAAACAATTATGATTTGTCTACAAGCCAGTATATTGGAGCTTTTTCAGGCGAAGTAAAAAAACTAAAAGAAAATAAAACAGGTTCCCCCCTGGGAGATATATGCGAGATTATTAGAGGTAGATCGAGAAAACCGCATGAAGACAAGGATGGTCTACCTTTTGTTACAACCAAAGACCTTGCAGTGGACGTAACGCGTCCTTTTATAGATTTTAATAACGTTTTTCTTGGACAGCCCACATCAGAAAGATACATTTTCCGTCAGAAATGTATTCTTATGTCACTCGTAGGTAACAATCTGAAACCAACTATATTTGATCCAAAATTGTCCGATACGGTAGAAGCCGACGAATATGATAAAAAATACTCAGAGATATTATTAGGACATAACATCGCTGCTATTGTCCCAAACGAAGAAATTATTGATTTTGAATATTTATTTTATCAACTGTATAGCCCAATAGTTAAAAAGCAACATGAGTCAAGTCTTCGGAGTATTGGAATTCCTAATATTTCTATTCAAAGTCTTAAAACAGTTGTTATTCCAATTCTTAAATCTTTGGAAGACCAACGTGCTTTTTTAAAACAGTACAAAGAATCATTATTAGAAGCAGAAAATGCAAAATATGAAGCATTAAAGGAACGGTTAAAAGTATTTGATAAAAAGCAGGAGGCAGAATTTGATATCGTTCGACATCTTGCTCATAACATAAAGCCTAAAATTCATATGATAAAATCTCCAATTGTTCACGTGAAAAATTATTTAGAAGAAAAACAATTACTTGGTGAAGTTTTATCCACTCGTCTAAATGGCACAAAGGAAACTTTAGGTGACGCATTAAATATAGCAGTTAAAAGCTCAGAGCAAATACATAGTATTCTTGAAAGTGCAAGAGATCTCGTAACACGTGAAATAAGGAAAGAAGATTTTCAAGATGTTGATATATACAAACTTTTTGAAAGCGATATTAAACCACTTTTTGCTAATAAACCTTATAAACTTATTGCAAAAAAAGTGGACAGTGAATTAGACGGAAGCATTCAACTTCATAAAGAGTCTTTCATTGAGGCTATTAATAACATTATCAGAAATGCCGAACTTCACGCTTTTAATGAATCTTTAAGTGATGCAAGGTTAGAGTTTGATATTAATGGAAATGATGAAAATATAATAATTGATTACAAAAATAATGGACTTCCATTTCCAAGAAATATGAATGAAAAGGATTTTTTGTCTTTTGGTACAAAAAGTAGTGATAGCCCGGGTGAAGGACTGGGAGGTGCATGGATTGGAAAGGTCATAGAGGCACATAATGGTTCCTTTCAAATAATTCGAGATGAAAATCCTGTTCACTTTAGAATAACACTTCCTAGAAAGGTTAAGAAATGAGTAAAAATAAGACCAGACCTTTAAATCTGTTAATAGTAGATGATGAAAAAGATTATGTGGAATCGTTGAACAGAGATGCTCAAAAGTATCGCATAATTTTGAAACATGTTTCTAGTTTGGAAGAAGGAAAGGTGTTTCTTGAAAGTAAAGAAGGCCGTTCCATCTGTGGGATAATCCTAGATGTTAAATGTAAGAAGGATAAAGATCAAACAGTCTCAGATAATAGTTTCATTACAGCAGCGACTAAATATTTTGTAGAGAAATTGCCTGATATTCCAATTGTCGTGCTGACTGGTGAGCCTGATCAGTATAAAAATTTGAAAGAACTTTATAAGGGTACTTGGGAAGTTTACTCAAAGGGACGAGATGAAGATAAAATTTTATCGTTCCTCATTAATAAAGCACAAGAACTAGAAAGGGTAAAAATATTAAATAAATATTCAGATGTGTTTGAAATAATTGAAAATTATCTTGATGACGAAGCAGAGGAAGAACTTATAAATTGTTTAAAAAATATGAACAGCTCTGATTTTCCGACAATAAAAAACAATTTGAGCTGCCTTCGTCGTTTACAGGAGAAAGTGTATATCGCATTAAACAAGTTGGATTATAATTTGGCCCCAATTGAATATATTGAAAACGGAATAGATGTTACTAAAATTTATAAACATTTAACTGAAAAGGAATATGTAAAAAGATATTCAATTATAGATAGATTTGCAGAAGTCATTTATAAGATTACAAGTGACAATGGAGCACATACTCCATATGAAAATCCAGATTTTCCGCCAACAAAATATACCGTACAGGCTGTAACCTATGCGTTGCTCGATTTACTTTTATGGGTTAAAAACGTTTGTGATGGTAAAACAATGCAGAAAAGTTTGAAAGATAATTTAATATCGCCCTTAAAATCCTAAAATTGGAGGCAATTAAGAAGATAAATTTATGAATGAGTTAAAATGGAATTATGACGATATAATTGCTTATCTCACGGATAGAAATCTTCCAGCAGATGAAATAACAATGCGCGATTTAGCCGAAGAGATATTGCGCAATAAGCCTGTGCAAGGTTACCTAACAATTTCTAACGCTTTGCAGTGGCGATTGCAGTATGGACGCATAGTTAAACTTACCGAAAGCGTTGAAGGAATAATCCGTATAGTGAACAAGACATGAAAAAAGCCTTACAGAATTTAAAGCTTTCAACTCTTGACTTCTTAAGAACCTATTTTCTTCGATTTCAAACTTTCCACGAAGCAAATGATTCTCTTATTCAGCTTTGTGGAATCGATGATTTTTTCGGAAATGAGTACGATTTTACAACCTTCTTAGAGTTTCTTGAACCCAGACACATAGTTTCTGAAACCATAGAAAGGAGAGAATATGGCGACTTTTAAACACCAAGTATATTAAGCGACCTAGTATGCAGTATTCTTTTGAAAGAAGGCTTTATTCCTGAAATCGTTGTAGAACCTACCTTCGGCAAAGGTTCCTTTATTTTATCAGCTCTCAAAACATTTCCAAAACTGAAACAGGTTTATGGGGTTGAAATCTATGAATCTTATTTTTGGTTTACAAAATTCGCAGTACTCGAATTGTTTGTTGAAAATCCATGTTTAAACAAGCCCATGATTTTTCTATACTGCGATGATATTTTTAGATATGATTTTAAACTTTTAAAAAAAATGGTAGCACAAGAAAATGTGCTTGTGCTTGGTAATCCACCCTGGATTACCAATTCGGCATTGAGTGTTTTGAACTCAAGCAATCTGCCAACAAAGAGCAATTTCAAATCTTATAATGGACTTGAGGCTATCACAGGAAAAGGAAATTTTGATATAGGGGAATATATCATATTAATGATGCTAAATACATTTGCGAAACATAATGGATATATGTCAATGCTGGCAAAGAATTCCGTCATTAAAAATTTGATACAAGAGCTTCCAAAAACAAATTATGACATTTTTGATATGGTTGCTTTAAAATTTGATGCAAAGACATATTTCAACGCATCAGTTGAAGCGTCTCTATTCAAATGCAAATTTGGAAGAAGTTCGCATCAATATATATGTAAAATATCCTCTCTTGACTCACCAGATTCAGTTGAAAGTGAATTTGGTTGGGTTGACCGTAAATTTGTATCCGATGTCGCTCTTTATAAGAAAAGTAAAGCCTTTGACGGGCACTGCCCTTTTATTTGGCGACAAGGGGTAAAACACGATTGTTCTAAAATACTTGAGCTTAAGATGGTGAATAATAAATATATCAACGGTTTCAATGAAGAGCTTACGTTAGAAGATGATTTAATTTTCGGCTTAGCGAAAAGCTCAGACATTCAATCCCCTTTAATCTCAATGCCCAGAAAATATATTATATTGACGCAGAAGAGAGTGGGAGAGGATACGAGTTATCTTGCAGATAAATACCCAAACATTCATGGATACCTCACAGCAAATATCTGTCTTTTCTCAGAGAGAAAGTCAAGCATTTATAAAGGAAAACCGTTATTTGCAATTTTTGGGATTGGAGAATATTCCTTTAAACCATACAAAATAGCAATTTCTGGATTATACAAAAAACCAATTTTCTCACTAATCTTACCTTTTAACAATAAGCCCGTGATGCTGGATGATACCTGTTATTTCCTGGGCTTTGATGACATATCAGAGGCATTAATTGTCTTAGCAATCCTTAATAGTTCATATACTCAAGATTTACTTAGAGCAATTGCCTTTATTGATGCTAAACGGCCATACACCAAAGATACACTAATGCGTATCAATCTTTTCAAAATAGCGGAACATCTTGGATTTGGAAAAAGTCGCAAACTTCTAACTTATCTGCCGGATGATATTTCTCAATATATGACTCGAGAAAAGTGGGATGCCTTTTTTGCAAAATATGGAAAAGTGCAAGAGGAAGCATATCAACACTCTCTCTTTGACAAAGCCTCAACCACTCAACATCCTTCTTTTACTCTATAAATGAGATCGGCACGGCACAAGGGACTAAGAGGGCGAATCTTTCAAATTGACAAATTATATCTGAAGGGACAAGTTCAATAGCGCATCCGTGCCATCACGAAAGACGAGGATTACTTGCAAAGCCCTGATAAACAAGCCAAAGTCCGTGATTTGGAAAAATAAATTGACCCCGTTAGATGTTTCTATCTAACGGGGTTGACCAAATGGTTTACACACTCTACGACCTCACGCCGGAGGAGATTGCGATTGTTGAAGGGAAAAGAGGAATGCCATCTGTAAGTTAGTCAAAAATCAGGTTGAGAAGGCAAGTTGTGCGTTTGTTAAAATAAGAAAAGCAAATAGAGTATTGAAATGCAGAACATTTTAGAATGAAAAGGAGGTTTGTAAAATGAATACGGCAATTGAGAGAATAGTGATTGATCCAAAGATATACAGTGGGAAACCCTGTATTAAAGGCACAAGAATACCCGTACATATAATACTCGACCTTCTTGCCGCTGGAGAAGATTTTGAAGGAATCAAGAAGGCATATCCCAACATTACTGATAAAGATATTAGGGCATGCTTGAATTATGCGGCAGTTCTTGCTGATGAAGAATCCGGGGTTACAGCGTGAAGATTTTTGCCAATGAAAATCTTTTTGAGCCAATTATTGATTATTTAAGGTCTCTTGGGAATGATGTGCTGAGTATCAGGGACTGTGGTCTTTCCGGTATCTCTGATGATGAGGTATATGGGAAGGCATGCAAGGAGAACATGGCCATCATTACCATGGATAAAGATTTCACAAGAATATTCAGGTTTCCTCCAGAAAAATGTGGAGGAATTGTTGTTGCTAAATTATATAAAAGACCTGTTGATGAGACACTCACAATATTCAAAAAATATTACCAGTCTATCAAGAAGGAAGATATAAAAAAGAATCTGGTTATTATTACCCCAGAAGGTGTACGGATAAGAAGGTCAGCAAGATGACGAATAACTTCCCCCCTTACCCTTGTTACCCAAATCCCTGCCGTAAACAAAAAGACCCCGATGCCGACACATCGGCGCTGGAAAGACAGATTGACCAAATGGTT
>Ga0082335_1008632_pt1 | contig 11461 bp, 9 predicted proteins | sample Subgrocontami58m_FD_72375 | JGI IMG/M metagenome (GOLD analysis project Ga0082335, IMG submission 72375) | Subsurface groundwater microbial communities from S. Glens Falls, New York, USA - GMW37 contaminated, 5.8 m (SPADES assembly) (version 2) ...
AAGCCGGGCGCCTATGCCGGCCGGTTCATCCGTCCCGGCGACATGATCCTCGCCACCAACGGTCAGGAGCTGAAGAGCGTGGAAGATCTCAAGAAGCGCATCGCCGCCGGCATCTCCAGCGTCTCGATCGGGCGCGAGGGCATGGTATCCACCGTCCAGTTCCGCTGAGGCGTGGTAGCCTCGGGTCGTGCCGGCCGAACTCTTCGCCTCGCTCGCCCCGACGCCGCTTGCCGAACGCCTGCGGCCGCGTGCGCTCGCCGAGATCCTGGGCCAGGATCATCTGCTCGGGCCGGAGGGGCCGCTCGGCCGCATGCTGGCGGCGCGCAAGCTCAGCTCGCTGATCCTGTGGGGGCCGCCGGGCTGCGGCAAGACGACCATCGCGCGGCTGCTCGCCGAGGCGACCGACCTGAATTTCGAGCCGCTGTCGGCGGTGTTCTCCGGCGTCGCCGACCTGCGCAAGATCTTCGAGGCGGCGCGCCAGCGCCGCAAGGACGGCAAGGGCACGCTGCTGTTCGTCGATGAAATCCACCGCTTCAACCGTGCCCAGCAGGACGGCTTCCTGCCCTATGTCGAGGACGGCACGGTCACTTTGATCGGGGCGACCACCGAGAATCCGTCCTTCGAGCTCAATGCCGCGCTCCTGTCCCGCTGCCAGGTTCTGGTGCTGCGGCGTCTCGACGAGGCGGCGCTCGAGACCCTGTTGGCGCGGGTCGAGAAGGCGCTCGGTCGCGAACTTCCCATCGACGAGGCGGGACGGCAGGCCCTGTTCGCCATGGCCGACGGCGATGGCCGCTATCTGATCGGGCTGGCCGAGCAGCTCGCCCAGCTCAAGGAAAAGGGACCGTTGCCGCCGGCGCGACTGGCCACGCTGCTGCAGAAGCGTGCGCCGCTCTACGACAAGGCGCAGGAAGCGCACTACAACCTGATCAGCGCCCTGCACAAGTCGCTGCGGGGGTCCGACGTCGATGCGGCGCTCTACTGGTTCGCCCGCATGCTGGATGGTGGCGAGGACCCGAAATACATCGCCCGCCGCCTTGTCCGTTTCGCCGTCGAGGACATCGGTATGGCCGATCCGCAGGCGCTCACCCAGACGCTCGCGGCGTGGGACACCTACGATCGCCTCGGTTCGCCCGAAGGCGAGCTCGCGATCGCCCAGGCCGTGATCTATCTCGGCACCGCCCCGAAATCGAATGCGGGCTATGTCGCTTTCGGCGCCGCCAAGCGCGCCGCCAAGAGCCATGGCTCGCTCGTGCCGCCGATGCACATCCTGAATGCGCCGACCAAGCTCATGAAGGACATCGGCTACGGCCAGGGCTACGAGTACGACCACAACGCCGCCGACGGCTTTTCCGGGCAGAACTACTTTCCCGACGGTATGGCACGTGAGGAATTCTACCAGCCGGTGGAGCGCGGCTTCGAGCGCGAGATCGTGAAGCGTCTGGAATACTGGAAGAAGCTTCGCGAGAAGAAGCGCTGAGGCCTCAGGGCTTCGACATCGCCCTCACGACCAGGCGGTCGCGGCCGTAGACGTCGTCGCGGAACGTCGCGGTACCGCCGGCATCGGCCGACACCGTGCGATAGGTGACGTAAAGCGTGACCGGCTCGGGGAAGCTGTAGTGCGCCTGCTGGCCGGAATCGATGACCTGTCGCACACGCTCCTTGCTGAAGCTGTTCTTGCCGTTGAAGACCTTCTCGACGAAATCCAGCGGATTCAGCAGGCGAATGCAGCCATGGCTGAAATTGCGGCTGCCCTCGGTGAACAGCCACCGGCTGGCGGGGTCGTGCATGTAGATTCCGTACTTGTTGGCGAACGGGAAGAAGATGTAGCCGAGCGCATTGGAGGCACCGGAATCCTGCCGAATGCGGTAGGGGAACGCCTTGGGATGGATCGAATGCCAGTCCACCGCGTTGGGGTCGAGTTCCGTGTCGTCGTTCCAGTTGGCGAAGATGCGGAAGCTTCCCCCGGTCAGGGCATTGGGATCACGGCGCAACAGTGGCAGGTATTCCTCGCCGGCGATCGACTGCGGCACGGTCCAGAACGGGTTGGTCTGGAAGCCGCGCATCACCGATTGAATCTCGGGCGTCGGATCCTTGGGTGTGCCCACGATCACCAGGCTCTGGAAGGCAACCTTGCCGCCATCGACGAACACCATCGAATAGTCGCCGGCATTGACGAACACGTAGCGGCTGCCGAGATCCTCCGGCAGCCAGCGCCGGCGCTCCAGGTTGGCCACGATCTGCGCGATGCGTTCGTCGATCGTGGTGTTGAGCGAGCGGACCGTCTTGGCGCCGATGACACCGTCGACGGTCAGGCCCTTTGTTTCTTGATAGGCTTTCACGACGGCGGCTAGCGCCTCGTCATACTGGTCCGTGACAGGGCCGGGGTCCGGCAGCTTGAGCTCGAGTTCGGCCAGGCGCTTGCGCAGCAGCGGCACGCGGACGTCGATCATGCCGGGTTTCAGCGCCACGCCATCGGGGACCGGCGTGAAGGCCGCCTTGGCGCGCTTGTCGCGCCAGACGGCCAATGCCTTCTGCAACCCCGGATAGTCGCCCTTGGGTGGAAGCGAGGCGAGGTACGCCGCGAAGTCGGGCGCTTCGGCGGCGGCTTTCAGCAGTTCCGTCCGGTCGACCTTGCGCTGATCGATGGAGATTTCCTTGTCGATCCGGTTGGCGCGCACGCGCCCCGTCGACACATCGCTGGCGTAAGCCACGAAGGCCGCCGTCAGGAGGGCATCGGCTGCGGCCGAGTCGGCGCCAGGCGCCATCGCCTTTTCGATCTCGGCGAAGCCGTACCAGGAAGGATCGAGCCCATGCTCGGTCGATGCACGGAGGGCCCCCACCAGCGCCTCGGCGCGGGCGGTGGCGGTCCGGGACCCGATCCATAGCGAATCGTCGGCATAGGAGGGAAATGGCCCCAAAAGGGACGCTACGAGCGCCAGGAAACCGGCGAGAAAACCGAAACGAATCACATCTCCTCTATAGCCGGAAACTTCCGATTCGTCCACGGAGCGGTGAAGTCATGGGTTGCCAGGAAACCGAGCAGATCCGCTGTCGCGCGCTGCTTCAGTTCCGGCGTGCCGCCGCCGGCCCGCGCCCCCCGGGTGACGCAATGCTGCCTGGCCCATGCCTGATATTCCGGCTCGGTCATGGCCCGTCCTGCCGCCGGGATGAAGTGCGTGCCGTCGTCCTCAATGTAGTTCCGGCAGCACGACCAATTCTCGGCGTCCTTGATGTCGAAAACCGGTCCGATCGACTCCCAGCCGTGATGGGCGCTGCCATAGACCTTGACCTTGATCCGGCCGTTGCCCGCGGCGCGCATGCGCTCGGCGTATTCGACGGCAAGCGGAGCCGGGGTGTAGTCGTCGCGAGCGGCCAGCATGAAGAACATCTGCCGGCCGTGCGTCGTGGGATCGCGGTGCTGGGCCGTGGCCCCGGGGCAGATCGCCACATGGAGGTCGAACAGGTGGGGAAAGCCGTCGCGCCAGCGCTGACGGACGGCGATGGCGGCATTGAGGGTCGCCACAGCGCCCTTGGAGACACCCATGATGCCGATTCGCTGTGGATCGATTCGGCGGTCGTCGCGCAGGAGGGCGAGGGCTGCGAAGGCATCGCCCTCCATCTGGGCACCGGAGACCAGGGTCTGGTCGGCGACCGTTCGGCGCACGCCGCGACCCGTGAAGCTGTCGACGATCAGCGCCGCCGTACCGGCCTCGTTCAGGACCTGGGCGTAGTAATGCTCGCGGTGGCGCTGCACGCCGGCGCTGCTGGTCAGGATCACCATGCAGGGCGCTGGCCGGCCGCCCGGCGCGGGCAGGTGCAGGCTCGCAGTCAACCGCGCCGGCCTGCAGGCCGCCGGGTGATCGAACGTCAGCGTGTCGAACGACACCGATTCCATGGACCCTGTTTAGCTTGTCGCCTAGGTTGCACGCCATGAGCGACAGCCCCGCCCCCAAGGCGTCCCCGGGCGGCCCGCGCGGCCAGGTCCAGACGCGCGCCGTATCCGACGACGAGGCCGGCCTGCGGCTGGATCGCTGGTTCCAGCGCCATTTCCCCGGCCTGAGCCACGGCGCCTTGCAGAAACTCCTGCGCACGGGCCAGGTCCGCATCGACGGCAAGCGTGTGGAGGGGAAGGACCGGGTCGAGCCCGGACAGCAGGTCCGCCTGCCGCCTGGCGTCACGTCGGCGCCGCCTCCCAAGCCCCGGGAGATCCCCAGCGTCTCCGACCGGGATGCCGCCGAAATACAGTCCCTGGTCATCCATTGCGACGATCACGTCATCGTCCTGAACAAGCCGCCCGGACTGGCGGTGCAGGGCGGGACCGGTACGGAGCACCATGTCGACGGCATGCTCGACGCGCTGAGGTTCGGCTTCGAGGATCGGCCGCGCCTGGTCCATCGCCTCGACAAGGATACCAGTGGCCTTCTGCTGATCGCCCGGACCGGCCAGGCGGCCAAACGGCTGGCCGAGTCGTTTCGCCAGCGCGAGACGGAGAAGCTCTACTGGGCCGTCGTCGTCGGTGTGCCTCCCCAGAAGGAAGGTGCCATCGACCTGCCGCTTGCCAAACGGCCGGGCGCGCGCGACCGGGAGATGATGCAGGTCGACAAGGAGAACGGCCAGAAGGCGCTGACCCACTTTCGCGAACTCGACCGCCTGGCCAAGCGGGCGGCGCTGCTGGCGCTGTGGCCGCGGACCGGGCGAACGCATCAACTGCGGGTTCACTGCGCGGCGATTGGTTGTCCGATTCTCGGCGACGGCAAATATGGCGGCGAGGAAGCGCTGCTCGCCTCCGTCGCGGACGCCCGCCGCTTGCACCTCCATGCCCGCCGGCTGCTGCTGCCGCATCCCTCGGGCAAGGGCGAACTGAAAGTCACGGCCGAGCTGCCGCCTCACTTCCGCCGTACGGTGGAGGCATTCGGCTTTTCGACGGACGGGGATTGAGCGAGAATCGGACGGCATGCGCATTCCATGGAGGCGGCTGGCCTGGGTTCTCGCAGCGGCGATTCCGCTGGCCGTGATCGGTGGACTCATCTGGGGCGCCACCCGCGACCTCTCCCGTTACCAGGCCCGGCTCACTGAACAGATCCGCAAGGTGACGGGGCGCGAACTCGCCGCAAGAGTGCCGTTGGCGGTGAAAATCGGCCGCTATCCCGCGATGGTGGCCGAAGGGGTGACACTGTCCAACGCCACCTGGGGCTCCCGGCCCGAGCTTGCGCGGGTCCGCAAGCTCACGCTTTTCCTCGATCCGGCTGCCCTTTTCCTGGGTGAGGTCAAGATCGGCCGGCTGGTGCTCGAGGGCGCCGACATCCTGGTCGAGCGCAACGATATTGGCGATTCCAACCTCGACATGTTGCCGCCACCCGACGGTTCGGGCCCGCATCCCGGGGAGAATCGTTCACTGCGTCTGCGCACGAGCCCGGCTTTCCCGTGGATCGGCGTGATCGAGTTGCAGGATTCGGTATTGACCATCGCCGAGGGCGCGGGCCGCCCCCCGGTCGTCCTCGAAGTGGCGAGCGCTACCCTGAAATCGTCGGCGCCCAATCAACCGCTGCAGGTCGAGGGCCGGTTCAGCGCCCCGCACGCCAGCCCGTTCACGCTCACGGGCACGGCAGGATCGTTCGATGGCTGGATGAGGGGGTTGCCCGGCAATATCGATATGCAAGGCGCCCTGGGCGAAGGCAAGATCTCGATCAAGGGCGGCGTGGGGGTCAAGGGAACCAACATCCAGATCGTCTCCGAAGGCCCGGATGTATCGGTCTTCGGACCTTATATTCATCTGCCGGTACCGCGTGGCGGGCCCTATGCGCTGAACACCAAGGCCGCGACCCAGCGTAACGGATTCAAGGTCGAGGTCACGACATTGAAGGTCGGCGCCAGCGAACTCAGCGGCGAAGCATTGTTCCGCCCCGATCGCAAAGGCGTTCCCACGGTAACTGTCAACGCCGACGTCAGCCGGCTCGACGTCAGCGAGTTGCGGGCGCCGCTTGTATCCGCACCGCCAGCCGGTTCGCCATCGCCAGCGCAGCCCAGGATCGTGCCCACCCTGCCGTTCGCGGCGAGTTGGCTCGGCCGTTCCGCCGTCTCGGTGACGGTGCGGCTGGGCGAGGTCGTTGGTCTGGGCAGCAAGATGCAGAACGGCTCCCTCGCGCTGGCCTCGAACGATTCGCGGTTCGCCTTCCGGGCCGCCGCAACCATCGGCGGCGGCTCCGCCGGTTTCGATCTCGTCTACGATCCGACCGGGCGCATCGGTCAGGCGACGCTCACGGCATCGGCCAACCGTGTTTCGCTCGGCGAATTGGCGAGCGTGCTCGGCTTCGACCTCGGCTTGCGCGATGCCGTGGGGGACATCGACCTGCGCCTGCGTGGCGGCGGACGGACGACGCGCGATGCGCTGAACTCGGCCAGTGGTTCGATCGATATCGCCGTCACCAAGGGCCTTTGGCCGCGCGAGCCGCTCGCCAATTGGCCGGCGGAAACGCAGCGCCTTCTCGGTGGTGCCGACACCGGCGTGCCGTTCAATTGCATTGCCGGTCGCTTCGATGTCAGCGGCGGTGTCGCGAGCCTGCGCCGATTGGTGGTCGATACGCCGCGCACCACGATGGTGGGCGGCGGCTACCTGCATCTTCGCACCGAGGGCTGGGAATTCATCCTCGCGCCCGAGGCGCGTGATGCCCAGAACGCAACTCTGGCCTCGCCGCTGCGTCTGAAGGGCGGGAGCGGCCGGCCGACGTCAGGCGCGCTGGAACCCAACCTCGCCAAGTTGATCATTGGCGCTGGGGTCGTGCCCAGCCTGGTGTCCCAGGTCAATCAGGCGGCACGCCAGACCGGCGTCAATCCGTGCGCTGCGGTGGCACCACGCGTCGAGGGCCTGAGGCCGGGATTGCGGGCGCAGATGCCGGTGCCGACTGCTGACCTCCGCCAGCGCGGCGGACGCCCGACGACGACGCCCCAGCAACCCTCGCCCCGGCGTGCGCCATGAAGCGTTTCTACAAGGAGACGGCGGTTGGCCCGGGGGACGGTGGATTTCGAGTGCTGCTCGACGGCAAACCCATGCGCACGCCGGCGAAAGCGATCCTTGTCGTTCCCACGAGGCCGCTGGCCGAAGCCATCGCGGCCGAATGGGCCGGCGTGCCGGACAAGGCGGAGATCAACGCCGCCCACTTGCCATTGACGCGCCTGGCGGCAACCGGCCTCGATCGGGTCGTGCCGCGGCGCGAAGAGGTTATCGCCGATACGGCGAAGTACGCCGGATCCGATCTGCTGTGCTATCGCGCCACGACGCCGGCGAGCCTCGTGAAGCTGCAGCATGACGCTTGGCAGCCATTGCTCGATTGGGCCGCCGACAGGTATGGCGCGCGTCTTGCGGTCGCCGAGGGGATAACGTTCGTCGAGCAACCCGAAGGCGCCTTGCGGCGCCTGCACGACGTTGTCGCCGCGCACGCCGATCTCGCCTTGTCGGCGCTCTACAATCTCACGCATACCGCCGGCTCGCTGATCATCGCACTTGCGGTGGCGGAAGGTCGGCTGGCCGCCGAAGGCGCATTTGCCGCTGCGCAGGTCGACGAACTCTATCAGATCGACCGCTGGGGCGACGATCCGTTGGCCTTGAAGCACCGAGAGGGAATCGCCAAGGACATTGACGCCAGCGCCCGCTTCCTGGCGCTGCTGGAGAAGGCGCGACTGCGCGGCTGAAAAGGGGAAGAGAAGATCATGGGATCAGGCAGCAAATTCCGTCAGGTTCTGGCGAATAACGGCCTCGTCGAGGCGATGGCCGCGCACAGTCCGCTGTCGGCGATGCTGGCGGCCGAAGCGGGTTTCGATGCGATCTGGGCAAGCGGCTTCGAACTCTCGGCCATGTACGGCGTGCCCGACGTCAGCGTGGTATCGATGACCCAGCATCTCGACATGACGCGGGCGATGGTCGACCGGTCGGGGCTTCCTGTGGTGGCCGATATCGACACCGGTTTCGGCAATGCCATCAACGTGCTCTATGCCATCGAACAGTACGAGCGTGCCGGTGCGGCGGCGATCGTGATGGAGGACAAGAGCTTTCCAAAGGTCACCAGCCTGATCGCCGGCGGCCGCCAGGACATGGTCCGCATCGAGGAATTTCAGGGCAAGATCGAGGCGGCGCGCGCGGCGCGACGCGATCCGGATCTGGTCATCGTGGCACGCACCGAGGCGCTGATCGCCGGACTCGGCCAGGACGAGGCCTTGAAGCGGGCGCGCGCCTACGAGGCGGCCGGGGCGGACATGATTCTGGTGCATTCAAAGCAGAAGACGCCGGATGAGATCGAGGCCTTCGTGCGAGCCTGGGACGGCAAGGTGCCGATTGCCCTGGTGCCGACAGCCTATCCACAAATGACGGTGGCCCGGGTGAAGGAGCTCGCGAAGATCGGACTGCTGATCTGGGGCAATCACGCCATTCGTGCCTCCGTGGGTGCAATGCGCGCGACCTTTGCGCAGATTCGCAAGGATCGGGGCATTCATGGCGTCGAAGCGAGCATCGCCACGGTCGAGGACGTGTTCGAACTGCAGGGCATGGGCACGGTCAGGAACAACGAGAAGCGATTCCTCCGCTAGACGCCGTCGTGCTAATGGCTGAAAACTGACGCGGAAGGCCGGAGACATAGATGCAGCAGATGTTGGACGAACTCGAGCGTCGGCGCGCCGGGGCACGCTTGGGAGGCGGGCAGCGGCGTGTTGATGCGCAGCACGCCAAGGGCAAGCTGACGGCGCGCGAGCGCATCGACGTGTTGCTCGATACAGGCTCGTTCGAGGAATACGACATGTTCGTCGAGCACCGTTCGGTCGACTTCGGCATGGAGGCCCAGAAGATCCCAGGCGACGGTGTGGTCACTGGCCACGGCACGATCAACGGCCGGCTAGTCTATGTCTTCAGCCAGGATTTCACCGTGTTCGGCGGTGCGCTGTCGGGTATGCACGCCGCCAAGATCTGCAAGATCATGGACATCGCCATGAAGGTCGGCGCCCCCGTGCTCGGGCTCAACGATTCCGGTGGTGCGCGCATCCAGGAAGGCGTCGATTCGCTCGCAGGTTACGCTGACGTGTTCCAGCGTAATGTGATGGCGTCGGGCGTGATCCCGCAAATTTCCATGGTCATGGGCCCGTGCGCCGGCGGCGCGGTCTATTCGCCGGCCATGACCGACTTCATCTTCATGGTGAAGGACAGCTCCTATATGTTCGTCACCGGTCCCGACGTGGTGAAGACTGTCACGCACGAGACCGTGACGCAGGAGGAACTGGGTGGTGCTCTCACCCACACGCAGAAGTCCGGCATCTCCGACCTTGCGTTCGAGAACGATGTCGAGGCTCTGCTGCAATTGCGTCGCTTCGTCCAATTCCTGCCCTCGAACAACCGCGAGAAAGCGCCTGCTCGGCACACGCTTGATCCCGTCGATCGCGACGACTTCTCGCTCGACACACTAGTGCCGGACAATTCGAACAAGCCTTACGATATCAAGGAACTGATCCTGAAGGTCGTGGACGAGGGCGATTTCTTCGAGTTGTCGCCGGAATGGGCGGGCAACATCGTGGTCGGCTTCGGCCGCATGGCGGGCCGCACGGTGGGCTTTGTCGCCAACCAGCCGATGGTCCTGGCGGGGTGCCTGGACATCGACAGCTCGCGCAAGGCAGCGCGGTTCGTGCGCTTCTGCGATGCTTTCAACATTCCGATCGTAACCTTTGTCGATGTGCCGGGCTTCCTGCCGGGCACGGCGCAAGAGTTCGGCGGCATCATCAAGCATGGCGCGAAGCTCCTTTACGCCTATGCCGAGGCGACGGTACCCAAGGTGACGGTGATCACCCGCAAAGCCTACGGCGGCGCTTACGACGTGATGGCGTCGAAGCACCTGCGCGGCGACGTGAATTACGCCTGGCCCGGTGCGGAGATCGCCGTGATGGGCGCCAAGGGTGCAGTGGAGATCATCTTCCGCTCCGATATCGGTGACGCCGCCAAGATTGCCAAGCGCACCGATGAGTATCGCGAGAAGTTCGCCAATCCGTTCGTGGCCGCCAATCGTGGCTTCATCGACGATGTGATCATGCCGCACGGCACACGACGGCGGATTTGCCGGGCGCTGGCCACGCTCGAGACCAAGAAACTCGAGAATCCGTGGCGCAAGCACGGCAATGTACCTCTATGAAGGGGCTGCTGTGAGCATATCGCCGGAGGAACGCGTCAGGCGAGGCCAGGCCGTGCGCAAGCATGTGCTCGTGGCGCTGCTCGCATTGCTAGTGCTTATACCGTTGAATTTCATCGTCAGCCGTCAATACCCGTGGTGGCTATGGGCGTTGATCGCCTGGATGCCGCTGATCGCCACGCACGCGGCCTGGGCAAAGGGCCTGTTCGACCGCAATAGAGAAGGATCGTGAGTATGGCTGCCAGGAAGAAGGTCGCCAAAGCCGCGCCGAAGAAGTCCGCTTTGAAACCCAAGACGAAGCCTGCGGACATCCCGAGCGTTGCCAAGCCGCTGTTTGACAAGATCCTGATCGCCAATCGCGGCGAGATCGCCTGCAGGGTCATCCGGACCTGCAAGCGCCTCGGCATCAAGACGGTCGCGGTTTATTCAGAGGCGGATTCGGATGCGCTTCATGTGCGGCAGGCCGACGAGAAGGTACTGATCGGGCCGGCGGCTTCGGCCCAGTCCTATCTGCAGATCGACAAGATCGTGGCTGCCTGCAGGAAGACCGGCGCCCAGGCGGTTCATCCCGGTTACGGCTTCCTTTCTGAGAAGCAGGAGTTCCAGAAGGCGCTGGCCAAGGCCGGCATCGTCTTCATCGGTCCCGATGCGCTGGCGATCCACGCCATGGGCGACAAGATCGAATCCAAGAAGCTTGCCCAGAAGGCCGGTGTCAGCACGGTTCCGGGCTATCTCGCCGCCATTCCCAATGCGGACCAGGCGGTGAAGATCGCCCAGAAGATCGGCTACCCGGTGATGATCAAGGCGTCGGCCGGCGGCGGCGGCAAGGGCATGCGCATCGCCTACAACGATGTCGAATGCCATGAGGGATTCGGGTCGGCGACCAACGAGGCCAAGGCCTCGTTTGCCGACGACCGCGTGTTCATCGAAAAGTACATTGAGGAACCGCGGCACATCGAAATCCAGCTCATCGCCGACGGCCACGGCAATTGTCTCCACCTCTGGGAACGCGAGTGCTCGATCCAGCGCCGGCACCAGAAGGTGATCGAGGAAGCGCCGAGCCCTTTCCTCGACGCCAAGACGCGCAAGGCAATGGGCGAACAGGCGGTCGCTCTCGCCAAGGCGGTGAAATACAGGAGCGCCGGCACGGTCGAATTCATCGTCGACAAGCATCGCAAATTCTACTTCCTTGAGATGAACACTCGGCTGCAGGTCGAACATCCGGTGACCGAACTGATCACCGGCCTCGATCTCGTCGAACTGATGATTCGCGCTGCGGCGGGCGGGAAGCTGCCGGTTGC
>Ga0082335_1008633_pt1 | contig 11458 bp, 7 predicted proteins | sample Subgrocontami58m_FD_72375 | JGI IMG/M metagenome (GOLD analysis project Ga0082335, IMG submission 72375) | Subsurface groundwater microbial communities from S. Glens Falls, New York, USA - GMW37 contaminated, 5.8 m (SPADES assembly) (version 2) ...
GTGACGGTGAATGCGCTGCTGCCGGGCCCGACGCATACCGAGAACACCGACCGGATGCGGGCCGAGCGCGCCAAGGCGTCGGGCGTGACGGTGGCCGAGGTCGAGGCGGCCTTCCTGCGCGAATTCCGCCCGACCTCGCTGATCCGCCGCTTCACCAGCGCCGACGAGGTGGCAGCACTGGGCGTCTATCTCTGCAGCGAGGCCGCGTCTGGCACCTCGGGTGCGGCGATGCGTGTCGACGGCGGCGTGGTCAACCAGATCATGTGAGGTTGGCGGCGCGCGCCCAGCAAGACCCTCAGTTCACGTCGAGCTTCAGCCCTTCCTTGTCGATCACGCTCTTCCACAGCGCGATCTGGGCGTTCACGAAGCCGTTGAACTGCTCGGGCGTGCCGTAGGCGGGGAAGCCCGCCATGGTCTTGAAGCGCTCCTTGGTGCCGGCATCGTCGAGCCAGGCCTTCATCTGGGCGTTGAGCGAGTCGACGATCGGCCTGGGCGTGGCGGCGGGCAGGAAGACGCCGAACCAGGTCGAGACGTCGAATGGCGCGAGCTCGGGCATGGTCTCGCAGATCGGCACCAGGTCGGGCGTGAGCGGGTTGCGCACCTTGGAGGTGAGGCCGAGTGCGCGGAGCTTGCCGGCCCGCATGAACTCGATCGAGGTCGTAAGGTTATCGAAGAAGAACTGGGTGACGCCTGCGGTCAGGTCCTGCAGCGCCGGCGCGGCACCTCGGTAGGGAATGTGCTCGGCCTTGGTGCCGGTGAGCTGGAGGAACCAGGCGGCCGACAGGTGCGGCGACTGGCCGGTACCCGACGAGGCGTAGGAGGCCTTGCCGTTCTGCGCCTTCAGCCAGGCCACGAACTCCGGCACCGTCCTGGCCGGCACCGAGGGGTGGACCACCAGCACGTTCGGCGCCGTGAGGACGCACGACACCGGGGTCAGACTGGCCGGCGTGTAGGGCATGTTGCGGTAGAGCGAATAGCCGATCGACTGCGGGCCGATGTTGCCCATCAGGATGGTGCTTCCGTCGGGGGCCGATTTGACCACTTCGTTGGAGCCGATGACGCCGCCGGCGCCCGATTTATTGTCGACCACGCAGGACTGGCCCCAGGCCTGCTGGAGATGGGCGGCGAGCAGGCGGGCCACGATGTCGGTGGTGCCGCCCGGGGCCGCCGGAACGACGATCTTGACCGCCTGGCTGGGCTTCCAGGCCGCTGGCTGGGCGCCAAGGCCCATCGGCAATAGCGCGGTCGCACCGGCTCCCATGGCAAAATGAACGGCAGCACGACGGGAAAGGCGGCGGATCATCGTTTCCTCACATATTTGTACGGTTGGATCACCCGTAACATGGGCCTGTGAGTCGACCAAGCGAGCGCGTCGCGCCCGTTTCGCGCTCGTTCCGCGCTCGTGTCGCACTGGCAAATTCGCCACATTTCCCGTATCAATATGTTTGTGCGGTCGCCCCCGACTCGCCGGGCTCTTCCGGCCGGTTCGCCCCCTCTCACGGGGTCCGCGCCAAGGAGGAATATCTTGAAGAGGCGCACTTTCGTGTCCGGCACGACGGCGTTTGCCGCGGCCAGTGTTGTGGCGCCGGCGTTTGCCGCGAGCGTCAAGCCCTATAGCTGGGATCTCAACCCGCCGACCGACACCCGCGAGAACTTCATCGCCTGGGGCAAGTCGCGCGGCGAGGATCCCGTGTTCCTCGGCCAGCGCTGGGACCGTTTCCAGGCGCTGGTGAGAAACAAGGACATCTGGGGTGCGGCCACCATCCGCGCCTTCCTCCTGACGCCGCGCGAAGAGTTCGCCTCGATCAGCCCGGCGATCCATAAGCGTGCCTACGAGCATGCCTTCCTCGACATCGGCTATGGCGTCACCATGTCCGGTCCGCACATCCAGGGCCGCATGACCAACGTCATCGACGTCAAGCGTGGCGAGAAGGTGCTCGAGATCGGCACCGGCTCGGGCGTGCAGTCGGCCTATATCGCCAACCTCACCGAGAACGCCTACACGATCGAGATCATCGCTCCGCTCGCCGCCCGCACGCGCGCGCTGTACGACAAGCTGATCGACAAGGGCTACACCGAGTACAAGCACATCAAGACCAAGAACGCCGACGGCTACTACGGCTGGGAAGAGGCGGGTCCGTTCGACAAGATCATCGTGACCTGCGGCATCGATCACGTCCCGCCGCCGCTCCTGCAGCAGCTCAAGGCCGGCGGCCTCATGGTCATCCCGGTCGGCCCCCCGGGCGCCCAGCGCGTGCTCAAGGTCGCCAAGACCCAGGGCGCTGATGGCTCGATCACCACCAGCCGCGAGGACATCTACGGCGGCAAGATCGTGCCGTTCGTGCCCTTCACCAAGCTTGAGGGCGACAAGATCGCCGGCACGCACAACCGCTGACGTCTACACGCCTCTGCGACTACGCTAAGACGACAAGGGCCGCGCCATGAATGCGCGGCCCTGATCGGCCGCAACGTCGGCCCAACAACAACGGAGCCCCCTCCCTTTGACCGTCTCCGTCGATCTCGACACTCGTCCGTCGCTTTCCTTCTACCTGTCCGTAGGCCTCGTCGCCGGCAGCATCATCGCGCTGCAGATCGGCATCATGCGGGTGTTCTCGGTCGGCAGCTGGGCCCACTTCGGCTCGCTGGTCGTGAGCCTGGCCATGTTCGGCTTCGGCCTCACCAGCGCGGTCATGTGCGTGGGCAAGGGCTGGTTCGAGCGCCACTGGGAGGGCGCGGTCAAGGGCGCGCTGCTGGCCTTCGGGCCGCTGATGGTGGTGTGCAACCTCGCCGCCCAGCAGGTGCCGTTCAACGCCATCTTCCTGATCTCCGACCCGATGCAGAAGTGGCGGCTGCTCGCCAACTTCGTGCTCTATTTCATGCCGTTCCTGGCGGGCGCCCTCTATCTTGGCGTCGTTTTCCTGAAGGCGCAGAAGACTTTCAACCGCGTCTACTTCGCCGATCTCGTGGGCTCGGGCCTGTGCGGGCTCTCCGTGCTGCTCGCCATGTACTTCTTCAAGCCCGACGACCTCATCATGGCGCCGCTGCTGCTGTGGCTGGCGGGCGGTGTGCTGTGGTTCGTGGCGATGGGCGACAGGCGCGGCATCGCCGTCATCGTCGGTGTCGCCGTCCTGTCGACGGTGGTGCATTACGCGGCGCCGCCGCTGCTCGGCATCCCCAAGCTCTCGGTGTCCGACTACAAGGGCGTGTCCTATGCCCGCAAGTTCCCGGACGCCCAGCGCACCTACGAGCACGCCTCGCCGTTCGGCTATCTCGAGGTCTATTCCAGCTCCTACCTGCATTTTGCGCCGGGCCAGTCCGACAACGCCGCCTTCAATGTCAAAAAAATGCCGGCCAACGCCTATCTCGGTCTCTACATCGATTCCGAGGGGCCGGCGGGCATCATCAAGGATCTGCCGGCCGACGAGACGCCGTATTTCAGATATCTGCCGATGTTCTATCCCTACCTGCTGAAGAAGGATCCCAATACCTTCGTCGTGCAGTTCGGTGGCGGCATCTCGACCGCGGTGGCGCTGAAGTCCGGGTCCAGGCACGTGACGGTGGCGGAGGGCAATCCCGCGCTGCTGACGGCGTTCCGCGAGGACAAGGGCCTCAGGGCTTTCACCGGCGACGTGCTGCACAACCCCAAGGTCACCGTCATCGACTACGACGGCCGCCTCTATGTCGCCGGCACCAAGAACCGCTACGACATCATCGACCTGTCGCTCGCTGATTCCGCCGGCCTGTCGAGCCCGGGCGGCTTCTCCATCGTCGAGAAGTATTCCTACACACGCGAGGCGATGAGCGCCTACATGCGGGCGCTCACTCCCGGCGGCGTCCTCTCGGTCACGCTGTGGAACAAGGAAGAGCCGCCCAAGTCGGTGCTCAAGCTCTATGCCACCATGGTGGCCGCGGCCCGCGATGTCGACGGTGGCAAGGACGTCGCGCAGAAATTCTACGTCGTCTCGTCTTACCTCTCGACCGCGACCGTGCTCTACAAGCGCGACGGCTTCACGGCCGCGGAGATCGCCCAGCTCAACGCCCACACCAAGGCGATGTCGTTCGACGAGATCTACTATCCCGGCTTCAAGGTCGACACCTCCGGTCTGAAGCAGATCCTCTCCGACTATCGCGACCAGTTCTTCTTCGCGGGCGAGCAGGCCGATCCGACGGGGCCCTCGGAGAAGGAGCCCAACGACAAGCCGCCGCCGGGCGCGCCGACCGAAGTGAAGGCTGATGGAACGCCGCCGGCGCCGGTCGTGCCGGCGACCGTGCTGGGCCGACTCGCCTGGCATTACCTGATCAACGGCGGCTGGCAGAAGGAAGTGGCGGACAACTATGTCTTCGACACCCGCATCCTGACCAACCACCAGCCGTACTTCGCCGCCTACATCAAGGTGGGTGACCTGCTGAAGTTCACCGATCGGCTGGAACTGGTGCAGGACGAGTGGGGCTATCTGCTGCTGTGGGCGACGCTCGGTATCGCCACGATCTTCGCCCTCACGCTCGTGCTGTTGCCCGTGGTCTTCGGCTGGCGGACGATCTTCAGCCGCTATCCCGGCAAGGCCGGGACGATGCTCTACTTCCTCTGCCTGGGCCTCGGCTACATCATCGTCGAGGTGGGCATGATCTCCCACTTCATCCTGGCGCTCTCCAACGCCACCGTGTCGGCCTCGGTGCTGATCACCGGCATGCTGGTCTTCTCGGGCTGCGGCAGCTTCTTCTCGGAGCGCTTCCTCGACCGGGCGCGGACCTTCATGCCCAAGGTGTTCCTCGCCATCTTCGCGATCCTGACGCTCTATGCCTTCACCATCGACTATGCGCTCGACTGGATCGGCACGCTGCCCTACGCGCTCCGCATCGTGCTCTGCCTGCTGCTGCTGTTCCCGCCGGCCTTCCTGATGGGCTTCCCCATGCCGACGGCCATGACCACACTCGGCCGCCTCGGCAAGGACCACATGTTCCTGTGGGCCTGGGGCATCAACGGCTGCTTCTCCGTGATCGGCGCCGCCCTGGTGCCGATCGTGGCGACCAGCTTCGGCCTGCCGGCCGTTGTACTGGTGGGCGCCATTGCCTATCTGGTGGCCATGCCCGCCTTCTTCTCCGTCCTGATGCCGCTCCAGTCCCGGGCAACGGGGGCAGGGCGGCCCGCCGTCGCGTGAAGCGACGGGCGTTGCTACTGGGGGTCTTGCTGATGCCGACCGCCGCGCACGCCCAGAGCAGGACAACGAGCAGGAAGCCGAGCAAGCGGCAAACTACCAAGCCGGCGGTGAAAAAGCCGCCGCCTCCGCCACCCCCACCGCCGCCGAAAGAGGCGAAGACGCAGCTCGTCGCCTTCAATGCCTCGGCCTTCCCCTATCGCGGCTTCATTCCCAACAGCACCAAGCCGTTCCTCGATGTGCGCGACGGCGCGCGGCGCGGCCACACGAGCCTGCGCGGCGACGTCTATTGGGAGGACACGAATTACAGCGACCGCCGCTCGCTCCTCTATCTGCCTCAGGGGTTCGATCCGGCGCGGCCGGTCCTGATCGTGCTCTATCTCCATGGCCAGGGCGCCACCTTGGAGCGCGACGTGATGGTGCGTCAGGCCGTGCCGCGGCAGATCGCCGACACGGGCCGAAACATCGCCCTGGTGGCGCCGCAGCTCGCGCTCGACGCCGGCGATTCCAGTGCCGGCAATTTCTGGCGCGGCGGCCACTTCGCCACCTATCTCGACGAGGCCGCGGAACGGCTGATGCGCCTCTATGGTGCCCAAAGCGCGGGCCGGTCGTTCAATCTCGCTTCGGTGGTGATCGTGGCCTATAGCGGCGGTTATCTCTCCGCCGCCTATGCGCTGGACCGCGGCGGCGCCAACCACCGCATCAAGGGCGTCATCCTGATGGACGCCCTCTATGGAGATGAAGGGAAGTTCGCCGCCTGGTTCGCGGCCCGCCGCCGGCAGGCGTTCCTGTTGAGTGCCTTCACCGAGTCGACCCGCGCGGAGAACGCCGCCTTGGAAGCGCTCCTGGCCAAGCGGCGCATTCAAGTGACGCACGGTCTGCCGCGGTCGCTGACGCCGGGGACGGCTTCCTTCGTGCCCTGCGGTGGCCTCGACATGCATGGCGATTTTGTTACGCGCGCGTGGCAGGCGGATCCGCTGGAAAAAGCATTGGCCCTGATTCCCGGTTACGCGCCACTTCGTGCTAAAAAGGGCGCATGAGCGATACCCCCCAGAGCGATCCCGTCCGCCAGGAACTGCTGGAAATCTTCGTCGGCCGCGCCACGCGCCGTTATGGCTTGAGCGAGATCAACCAGCTCCAGCACGCGCTGCAGGCGGCCGCGTTGGCCGAGGCCGACGCGGCACCGCCCGCCACCGTGCTCGCCTCGCTGCTGCACGATGTCGGCCACATGATCCACCACCTGGGCGAGGATCCCGCCGCCCGCGGCGTCGATGACGTCCACGAGGAACTGGGCGCCAAATGGCTGGCCGAACGCTTCGGGCCCGAGGTCAGCGAGCCGGTTCGCCTCCATGTCGCGGCCAAGCGCTATCTCTGCGCCGTCGAGCCCGACTACTTCGGCAAGCTCTCGGACGATTCGGTACGCAGCCTTGGCCTGCAGGGCGGGCCGATGTCGGCCGACGAGATCGAAGCCTTCCGCCGCCATCCGCAGCACGCCGAAGCCGTCCGCCTCAGGCGCTACGACGAAGGCGCCAAGGACCCCAACGCCCGCACGCCCGACTTCGACCACTACCTGCGCCACGTCGCGGCCTGCCGTAGGTGACTGCCTTCTTGTCGGGCTGCGCCATTGCTGATCCCAACAACAACCTCATGCTGAGGAGGCCCAAAGGGCCGTCTCGAAGCATGGGAACGAGCACATCGTCTGATGCCCATGCTTCGAGACGCGCCAAGGGGCGCTCCTCAGCATGAGGTTAGGTCGGAAGCCGATGCCTGATGAGATGTGTGAGTCCGATAGCGCTTGCGGGAGGAGAATGAGATGAGGACGACACCCCCATGATCTCCCGCACCGACGTCGAGGCCGCCTGGAGCCTTATCCGCCAGCATGTGCGCCGCACGCCCGCGATCGAACTCGCGGCCGGTTCGCTAGGCGTCGCGGCACCGCTGGCGCTGAAGCTCGAATCGCTGCAGCTCAGCGGCTCGTTCAAGGGGCGCGGTGCGTTCCACAAGCTGCTGGCCTCGAAAGTGCCGGCCGCCGGCATCGTCGCGGCCTCGGGCGGCAACCATGGCGCCGCCGCGGCCTATGCGGCGCGGGCGCTGGGCCACAAGGCGGAGATCTTCGTGCCCACGGTCGCCTCGCCGACCAAAGTCGCGCGCCTGCGAAGCTACGGCGCGATCGTCCATCAGATCGGCGCCGTCTATGCCGAGGCGCGCGCCGCTTCGGAGAAGCGCGCGGCCGACTCAGGCGCGCTGATCGTGCCGGCCTACGAAGACGAGGTGGTGTTCGCGGGTGCCGGCAGCGTTGCGTTGGAACTCGCCGAGCAGGCCCAGTTCGACACATTGTTGGTCGCGGTGGGCGGCGGCGGCCTGATCGCCGGCTGCGCCGCCGCGATCGGGAGCGGCACCAGAATCGTGGCGGTCGAGACCGAGGGCACGCCGACCCTGCACGAAGCTCTGAAAGCTGGCCGCCCGGTCGAAGTAAATATCTCCGGCATCGCCGCCGATGCCCTGGGCGCCAGCCGCATCGGCACGCCCAACTTCGAGGTGGCGCAGAAGTTGGTGCGCCAGTCCGTGCTGGTGAGCGACGACGCCGTCCGCGCGGCACAACGTGCGCTGTGGGAAGAGCTGCGCGTCGTGGCGGAGCCCGCCGGCGCGACGGGTCTCGCTGCGCTGACGTCGGGCGCCTACAAGCCGGCGGCGGGCGAACGCGTGGCCACGCTGGTCTGCGGTGCCAACACCGATCCCGGGTCGGTGGTGTAACGGCCGGGGCGACCGCTTCGTCAGCGGCCCGAAGGCGCTCAACCGGTGAGCTGAGCCATCACCATGGCTTAACCAGGTGCTTATTTAATCCCTAGCAGCTCGACATCGAAAATCAGCGTGGCGTTGGGCGGAATGACGCCGCCGGCGCCACGCTCGCCATAGCCGAGCTGCGGCGGAATGATCAGCGTCCGCTTGCCGCCGACCTTCATGGTGGCAACGCCCTCGTCCCACCCGCCGATGACGCGCTTCATGCCGATGGGAAATTCGAAGGGCTGGCCGCGATCGACGGAAGAATCGAATTTCTTGCCTTTCGCGCCCCCCTCGGAGAGCCAGCCGGTGTAGTGCATGACGCAGGTCTGGCCGCTCTTGGGGCTCGCGCCCGTGCCGACGGTCGTGTCGATGATTTTCAGGCCTGAAGCGGTCGTCATGACTTTTCCTTGTGTTTGCGCGCCAGCCGGGCTGGCGGCAGCGAGAACTGCTGATGCGAGAATGACGCGGCGGGTCACTGGCATGTGGCTTTTCCTGGGGAGAGATCGTGCGGGTCAGCAATACGAAACAAAGGCGAGGAAGCCAACCCCGATCAGCGCTTGCGCCACGGTCGGGCGGAAAGCACTAGCTTTCTCGGCTTTCGGGGCTTCTGGAAGCAACGACAGGCCGCCGAAACAGGCCGGGCAGGCCACGGCGCATCTTCTCGAAGGCGACATAGAGGCCCGGGATGACGAAGATGCCGAGGCACGCGGCCGCCACCATGCCGCCGAACACGGCAGTGCCGACCGCGCGCTGCGTCGCGGCGCCGGCGCCCGAGGCGATCACCAGCGGCACGAGGCCGAGGATGAAGGCGAAGGAGGTCATCATCACGGCGCGGAAGCGCTGCCCGGCGGCAGTTGTCGCCGCCGTCACCGGGTCGCTGCCTTGCTTGCGTTCCTGCATGGCGACCTCGATCACCAGGATGGCGTTCTTGGCCGCGAGCGCGATCAACACCACGATGCCGATCTGCGCATAGACGTTGTTGGCGAGACCGGTGAGCCAGAGCGCCGCCAGAGCGCCGAACAGCCCGACGATCACCGACAGCAGGGCGGCGACCGGCAGTGCCAGGCTCTCGTAGAGTCCAACCAGGAACAGGTAGGCGAACAGCACGGCGAGGGCCAGGACGAAGCCCGTCTGGCTGCCGGCTTCCTTCTCCTGCTGCGCGGTGCCGGCCCACTGGAAGGCGTAGCCCGGCGGCAGGCTGGCGCGCGCCACGCGCTCCATCGCCGCAATCGCTTCACCCGACGAATAGCCCGGCGCCGGCGCGCCGTTCAGCGTGACCGAGCGCAGGTTGTTGTAGCGCACGATGGTGGCGGGCGCCGTGGTGAGTTCGAGCGTCGCCACCGCCTGCAGCGGCACGAGCTTGCCGCTGGTTGAGCGCACGCGCACGCGATTGACGTCCTCGATGGTGCGGCGGTCGAGGGCATCGGCCTGCACCCGCACCGTCCAGGTGCGGCCGAACATATTGAAGTTGTTGACGTTGCGGCTGCCCATCGCCGTCTGCAGGGCCGAGAAGATGTCGGGGATCTCGACGCCCAGCGTCTCGGCACGATCGCGGTCGAGCTCCAGCCGGATTTGCGGCGTCGAGGCGCTGTAGGTCGTGAACACCCCGGCCAGTTCCGGCGCGGCCTGCGCCGCGTTCAGCACGCCCCGCGCCACCGCGACGATTTCCTCGGGCTGCGCGCCGGTGAGGCTCTGGATCTCGAACTCGAAGCCCGACGAATTGCCGAGGCCGGCGATCGGCGGCGGGTTGAAGGCATAGATGTTGGCGACTGCGACGCGCTGGAACGCCTTGTTGAGCCGCTCCAGCACGGCGAAGGCCGACATGTCGTGCTGGCGGCGGTCGGCGTAGGGCTTCAGCGAGACGATCATCATCGCCCGGTTGGGCAGGTTGAGACCATCGAGCAGGCTGTTGCCGCTCACGGTGAAGAAGTTCTGCAACCATGGCTGGCCCGCCAGCATGCCCTCGACCTGCATCACCGCCTCCAGCGTACGGCTGGTCGAGGCGGCGTCGGGCAGCTGGATCTCGGCCATGAAGGACGACTGGTCCTCCTCGGGCAGGAACCCCGTGGGCACCAGGCGCAGCAGCCCGCCGGTGGCCAGCGCGAACAGCCCGACCAGGCCGACCGCAAGCACGCTGCGGCGGATCAGCGGCCCCGCGAGCCGCAGGTAGCCGCGGCGCGTGGCATCGATGCCGCGCTGCAACCGGGCCATCACGCCGCGCGGCGCGCCGCGATGGGTGAGCAGCAGCGCGCACAGCGCCGGCGAGAGCGACAGCGCGTTGATCGCCGAGATCACCATGGCGACCGAGATCGTGACCGCGAACTGCTGGTAGAGCTTGCCGGCGATGCCCGGCATGAAGGCGGTCGGCACGAACACCGACAGCAGCACCAGGGTGATCGCGATGATCGGCCCCGTCACCTCGGCCATCGCCTTTTCCGTGGCTTCGGCCGGGGTGAGGCCGGGTTCCTTTTCCAGGGTGTGCTCCACCGCCTCGACCACGACGATGGCGTCGTCGACGACGATGCCAATGGCCAGCACCAGCGCCAGCAGCGACACGGTGTTGAGCGAGAAGCCCAGCACCTGCATCACCGCGAAGGTGCCGACCAGCGCCACCGGGACCGCGATGATGGGGATTAGCGTCGCGCGCAGGCTGCCGAGGAAGAGGAAGACGACGATGGCGACCAGTACAAAGGCCTCGATCAGCGTCTTCACCACGCTCTGGATCGTCGCCTCGACGAACACCGTTGTGTCGTACATTACGTCGAAGGCAACGTCGTCCGGCAGCCGATCCTCCAGCTCCTTCAGCACCTTGCGCACACCCTCGGCGGTCGCGAGCGCGTTGGCGCCGGCGAGCTGGTAGATCTGGATGCCCGCGGCCGGCTTGCCGTTGTAGCGCGTGGTGACGTCGGCGTTGGCCGAGCCCAGTTCGACGCGGCCGACGTCCCGGATGCGCAGCAGCGCGCCTTCGGGCGTCGCGCGCACGCTGATGTTGCCGAATTCCTCGGCCGAGGTGAGGCGGCCCTTGGCCGTGATGTTGAGCTGGAAGTCGACGCCGTCGAGCAGTGGCGCGGCGCCAACGCGGCCGACGGCCGCCTGCATGTTCTTGGCCTCGATCGCCTTCACCACGTCCTGCGCCGTGATACCGAGGCTGGACATGCGGTCGAGGTCGAGCCACACGCGCATGGCGTAGTCGAGCCCGCCGAACAGCCCAGCCGAGCCGACGCCCGGCACGCGCTGCATGGCGTCGAGCACGTTGATGGTGGCGAAGTTCGACAGGAACAGCGCATCGCGGCTGCCCTTGGGCGAATAGACGGCGACCACCTGCAAGAGCGCCGAGGACTGCTTCTTCACCAGCACACCGTTGCGCTGTACCTCGTCGGGCAGCTGCGGCATCGCGCGGTTGATGCGGTTGTTGACGTTGACCGTGTGGTCCTGCGGGTTCGAGCCCACCTTGAAATAGACGCTGAGGCTGTAGCTGCCGTCGCTGCCCGAGGTCGACTTCATCGAGATCATGTTCT
>Ga0082335_1008634_pt1 | contig 11458 bp, 6 predicted proteins | sample Subgrocontami58m_FD_72375 | JGI IMG/M metagenome (GOLD analysis project Ga0082335, IMG submission 72375) | Subsurface groundwater microbial communities from S. Glens Falls, New York, USA - GMW37 contaminated, 5.8 m (SPADES assembly) (version 2) ...
CGCTCATCCAAGAGCGGCAAGATGGTGGCGAACTTTTGCGAGAGAGACCCGGGCTTCTTCATGACGAAAGAGTATACTGATTTCCGGCATCAGTTGCTACCTTTATTTATTTACTCCTCCTTACAGACCTGAACGCACTAATAAGTAATAAAAAAAGCCCATGATAATTGATCATCATGGGCTTTTTTCTTTTAAGAACTTAGTTTTAACTTTTTATAAAAAGATAAAAACTGCTATTTTAAAGAAGCTTTTTCGATACGTCCTTCTCTGCGCAACCTGACTGCTTCAGACTGGATTTTGGTAAATTCCATCATCATAGGAGCCTGACCCCACCACCAGGAAACGTCCGGCTGTGCATGTGCAGTTCCTTTATAACCCTGGAGTTTGTACCAGAACCACAATCTGTTGTACATGTTCTCGATGTTAGATGGGTTATCCTGCTGTTGTAAGAACATACCATAAACACCAAGTATAGGTCCTACTACCGGAAACTTGCCCTTCAAAGTCTTAAAGGCATTATAAATGGGTTCGCCAAGGAATGCAGGACTGAGTTGCTTTTCAATCCCATCGCTTAAGGGGTAGGGATCCCTATCGGCAGCGCTAGGATATAAAAAGCCATCTGCAATCAAATCCTCGACGATCTTCTGTGCCTTGTCTGCCAGGGTGTGTGCCTGGAACATAAATTCATCTAATGACTTCAAATAGGTATCGGCAAATCGGTCACTATGGCACTTGGCGCAGACTTCTAACCAATATGACCTCTTCGCTATGTTTTCTTCCGAGTAAATATCAATCTTATCAGCGATAATCTTGATTCCGTATGGATAATCCTTCAAAGAAGAGGTATACTCCAGGTTCTTTGGTGGTACGGTACCCATACGCCATATACCCTTCATCACAGGATTATGAATAAACCGACCATGTTTTTCATACATGTGGCAGTATTGACATGTTGGAGTACGATAATCCTTGCCCGGCCTTACTTCTGATAATGGCCTGTTGAAATCAAAGTGTTCTTCTTCTTTTTCATAAATGACGCCATGCTTTGATTCTCCGTAGGATTCTGCATCTGGATGGTCAGGCCCCATGTGACAGCTAATACAGGCCTCCGGTTGCCTTCCCTCTGCAGCGCTAAACTTATGTCGTGTATGGCAGACATCGCATTTTTCAGCGCCAGAATGACATTGGTCACAACCATGTTGTCCGTATAAATATCCTCTTCTGGCAGCTTCGGCATACCACGGTACAATGGTATTAGCCTCCCATGACTGGATGTGGTTGGGACGGCCTACTTCACGTTCCCTTAAGAAATCATCGAATTGCGGCCGATGACATTCGCCGCACACCTCTCCTGTTGGCATTCTGATCTGTTTTGTCTTTGTATCAACATGACAGTCGAAACAATGAACTTCGTTTAAAACCCTGTTGGTGCGTTTCTCAATTTCAGCCGTTCTGGCAGACAGATATGGGGTGCTCTTGGGATTTTTATGTCCTGAGCTTCTCCAGTCGCTCACAACGCCCGGGGTTGCTTCCTCATGGCATGTTACGCACAGGTCTCTTCTCTCTTTTTCAATGAAGATGGAATGATCCAGGTTCTTCATCGGTTCATAATGTCTGTTGGGCTGCCAGTACATATCCAGCATCTGTGGTTTGAAATAGTCCTTAAAAGGACCTGAACCCTCTTTCAAACCGACGTTATCTTTATAAACGGCCCGATACCAATCGGGCGTCCCTTCGTATAAATCCGGCGGCGTCTCCTTCTTTTGTGGTTGTTCAGCAGCCCATGCCATAGAAGTGAGAGCCATCACCGCAGATAAACACAAACCTAACCCTAATTTTTTCATTTCATTCACCTCCGTATGGTCACATATTTAGATGTTATTTAATTTTATTTGCACGTTTCTTCTGGTTTAATGAGCGATATTACGTAATGGGTTAAACACCACCTTTGTTCGTCTGTAAGCTCTTTGGCAAAAGACGGCATGGGAGTGCCATTCAATCCCGTAGTAAATCTGAGGTAGACGTCTCTGGATGAATTCCCACCCTTAAATTTTCCTGTAGTAAAATCGAAGGGTTTTATGGGGAATCCGAAATCGTCTTCCTGCTCTGCTGCACTGGGGCCGTCTCCGCGCCCTTCAACACCGTGACATTTCCAGCATTCCAGTTTTTCCTCGTAAATTTTCTTTCCATCTGCAACGGTCTTTTCTGTCGGTCTGAGTTCCAATCCAACGTCAACAGGCGACTCTGGCTTCCTTACTTCAAATGCCTCAGAGAAACTTTTGAGGAGAGGAATTACTGAAGTACGCTGTTGTTCCGTCAAAATATCCCATGGGATCATCGTTGAATTTGGTACCCCATAGGAAATCGTTCTGTACATATCTTCATCTGTGGGGAGTGAACCGCTTGGGGTTGTTCTGAACTTATAAGCGCCCCTTGTAAAATCACGTGGTTTTGGAAGCATCGACCTGGCAAGAGGTCCGTCTCCCTTCCCCTCCTCACCATGACAGGCGCTACAATATTTCTTGTAGGTATTTTTCCCCTCCTCTGTAACCTCCGTTGGTATATTAAGTGCCTTCGCAGTTATAGGCGCAATACCTATTACCAGTGCTGCGCTTGCTGCTACCGTAGCGCTCCATAAGCCAACCTTATTTAACAAAGCCTTAGGTTTCATATTATGCCCATCCTCCTTTCTGATTGCTATATTTATAAACCTAACCGATTGTTTTAACCAATACAATTACTTGTTCATATTCTAATATTGAGAATAAATAAATTCTATATTTGAAGTTTCTTTTGGGTTTATTTTTACCTCCTTTTCTAGTTTACCTAACTCTTCATGCCATACCTGGAATTTATACGTACCGGGTGGAATATCACAAATTTCAAAATAGCCATTCTTGTCGGTTATGTCAAAGTATGGATTATCAAGAACGACAATCCATGCATACGATTTTTTATGAAGATCACAGGTTAGTTTAATAGTTTCCGGGTACTCAAATGTTTTTGATATTCTCTGTTTATAGGTTGTGCCAAGATTAAATGGCTGGTTTTTAATTGTCCTGGTATGGACAGTATGCAACTCTTCGTCTCCATTTAAGATGTCTATCGTGGTTCCTGCCGGAATTGCAGTAACGTTAGGGATGAAGGTGTTTCTCTGTTGGTCTATAATCGGGTGGATCGCCGGTATCGCCTTTTTCTTGCCCTTTGTAATATCCGCAATCGAAACAACGGCGTATTTAAGTCCGTTGTTAATCGTACTGACGATAAGTTTTTCGGTAGCAGTTTTAGATGTTTCTGGTAACTCAAAATCGGCATAAAGGTTTAATGACAATGTTGTTAAATCACCCATGTATTTCACATTTCCAACAACAGTACCACCGTCTTTAACTTCTACTTCGGTATAATTATCTGCTAAGGTATCTTCTGAAGATATAACATTCCAGCTTAAAAATCCAAATAAGACACAAAGAAAAAGTAGTTGTTTCATTTATAAATCAGACTGCCTTAGGCAGCGACTCTATTCTGTTGTCGATATTAATGTAGAGACGCATTGCATGCGTCTCTATTTTGTCAACCTTTTTTAGACGCACAGCAGAGCGTCTCTACAAAATTGAAATTCCTTAACGTACATTTCCTGTAACTCATACATTAACAACCTCGTATAAATGACAAAAACCGTTCCCACTTAGTAGCAAAAAACAAAAAAACTTAAAATATCTTCTAAGTGGTACATTTAAGTAATACTTAAAAATTAATAATACTTTTCTCTTTGTGCATAAATAACTTAATTGAGACATATGCAATTTCACAAATGAAATAGTGTTTTCATTTGTAATTTTTGATTTCAATTGCCGAAGCATAAGTTTCATACCCATGAAAAGATAAACTTATTTTTTTAGGTAACGTTGTAGTGGGCTATCGGTTACGGCAAAGGTACCTTTATCAACATTCTTTCCATCGGCAAAAAGGAGGTAACTGTACTTTCCATAGTGCGGAAGCTTGAATCCCACATTTTTTATCGTATCCGAACTGAGACCTAAGAATAAGGCAATGCCTTTATCTCTGTTCTTGGGGTTTCTGGATGTTACGAGAAGGGCGTTACCTGTATCACGGTATGGGACTTTATTAACCATAAACGAGCCTTCCTCAATTGTGAAATTTTCTGGTAAATTATCGTGAAATAATTTAGCAAGCTTGTTCTCTGCCAGCCCGCCCAGAATGAACAGGCTTTTTCGTGTCATTTCTGTTTCCGTAACCTCGGTATCGGCCTTTATGACCCCACCTTTTTCTCCTAAAAGTTCTGCCAGTTTTTTGTAGGATGCCTGTAAAGCGCCTTCGCCGCCAGTCGGGTATACGATGACTTTTTCATTATCGCCCAATATGAAATCTATCGTGGGCGGTATTTCCTCTCTATGCAAACGCCGAAACACATTGCATTGAGGGTCTATGGCAATATACACGGGTTGAGATGCTGTTTGGAGAACAACGGCGCTGGACGATTCCTTTATTTCTGTGACGGTATAAAAATTTCCGCCGTCCAGTTCCATCTGGATTGGCACAAAAAGGCGATACGGCTCGCCTTTCCCCAATAATGTTTGGGGACATGTCTGGATGATCTCTATCCTCGTCAACCAGCCATTGCTCGACTGTGTAACTTCAGTTTTGCCCATTTCGATAAATGGCGCTCCTGTTCGGTTGATCCACTGCTCGAAGAACCAGGACAAGTCCGTTTTGCAGTCCTCTTCAAATATGTGCTGAATATCTTTCCAACCGGCCTGTTGCCAAATTTTATCTTTGTAAAACCTTCTGAGTGACCGATAGAACAGATCATCTCCAACCATTTGCCTTAGCATGTGGAATACCATCGCCGTCTTTCCATACCCGATCGACTGGGTTGCCTGGTCTCTTCTGCCGACAAATCTTTTTAAAGGCAGGTCGTTTTGCTCAGTTACGTAATTGGTATATTTTCTGCAAATATCCTTGCGGTAATCATTGGCTGATGTGCTATCCTTGAGCTCTTTATAATAGTAATCTGCCATGTAAGCGGTCAGCCCTTCACACCAGTTTCCCTGAGATTCTTCAACAAAGACAGAGTTACCCCACCAGTTGTGTAAAATCTCATGACCCAGCGAAGTTTCAACGATAAAGGGTAGTTTTACAACGGTGCTCCCCAATAGGGTAAACGAGGGCATGCCATACCCAGTCTGGAAGAAATTTTCGACAATGGCAAATTTCCCGTAGGGGTAGTTTCCCAAGAGTTTTTGGTACATATCCAGATAGCGTGTTGTGGCTTTGATGTAGGTTTCTACCAATCCCTGCTCTTCAGGGAAAAAATAGGCATAAATATCAATCCCGTTATGTTTGATACTCGTTACCGTATACCTCCCGGCTACCAGATGGCAGTCCTCAGACACGTTTTTTTCTTCCCATGTTGTATAAATCTTGTCGGTGTCAGATTTTTTGCTCACAAGAGTACCCTGTGTCACGGCCTCATATCCAGCAGGCGTAGTAATAGCTATCTTGAAAACTGCCAGAGAGCCGGGTATATCCGGATACCAGGCGCATGCAGGGCTTAGATAAACCCCTTCCTCGCCAATAACGCCGGTAGTTTCGCCAACGTCTTCCTTCTCTTGCGAAATGGGCTTTTCAAAAAGACATCCTTCGTATGCAATATCTAAAATTACGCTATCGGATTGTCTCAAATCCGATGGTATTGTGATCTCCAAACGCTGTCCATCTCCATTCGATGCAACCTTAAAATCTAACTTCCTGTTTGAAGAACTGACTGACAAGACTTGAAATGACTTATTAAGAAAACACGAAACCTTTTCTGAATTTTCGTAAGTTACAAGCAGATGGTCAACTGCCTTTAACTTGTGTTCTTTCAAAAACAGTTCAATCTCAATATTGTGGCTCAGAATATTGCTTTTACCAGACTCATTAGCACATACGTTAGATACAGTTGTGATTGCCAAAATACACAATAAAGGCAGAATGTACAATGTTGACTTCGTAGGGAACATATTGATACTCCTTTTAAATTTGGCTTATGATGGCTGGATTATCTTACAATGCTTTTCATATTTCAAGGATTTTATTTGTTGATAAAACTCTGATGTATTTAATTTGACAGTCATCATGTCAAATGATAGGATGCCGACAATTATAGAATAGAGATAAAAATAAATGTTCGCGCCGCTAACGCGGCGTGAATGGGGGAATTGAGCGGACAACCCATCGGGCTGCCGCCTTGCCGGCGCGGAAATAAGAGCGAATGCAAGCATTCCCTCTCTACGCGCCATCTGCGGTTGCCACTCAATTCAGTCATTAGCCTATAAAATAAGGATGATAAATGGCATATATCATAGATATTATAAATAAGAAAATTGAGCCAATGTCAGACAGAATAACCTTGGAACGATATATTATTGAAAACAGCTTTATTACGAAGTATCTTTCTCGTATCATAAAAGATAAAGCTTTGGTTGTTTATCAAGTTTTATTTTATCTTTCATATTTCGAAACCGGTAAGAGTAAATTAATAATACCTTGGACAGAAATAGGTAAGTTCATTCGTTCTGATCAGGACAATATAATAGAGGACGGCATAACGGTAAGAAGACGCTTGCCACCTCTTGTAAGAAATCAATGTATCACTGTTAATCGCCAACGTGGTGGAGCAAACGAAATTATTGTCCATCTACCAAGTGAAATACCAGTATGTAAAAAATTAATTGAAAAAGAAAAAACTGCCTTTCCTGACACTGAAAGAATAGATGATGCGGATTATTATTCTACCCCTGAAAGAAAACTTATGCTATTAGAAAGGGATAAAAGAAAATGCGTTTATTGTCTTATAGATGTATCTGAAGACACATATGTTTTAGACCATATTGTTTCCGTATCAAAAGGGGGTACAAATAAAAAATTCAATCTGGTTGTAGCTTGCGCAGGTTGCAATCAGAGAAAACAAGATGAGGACGCAATACAGTTTTTGCAGTCCAATTACCGTAATCATTTTATTAAACAGGATGAATATCTAAAGCAGAAATCATATCTTGAAAATTTATTGAATCAGCAAGATTAAAATAAACTTAACAGCGGCTAACAATGCGCTACACCAGACAATTTAACGCTGACACGTTAAATTGCCAGTAGGCTTTGATGTTAGCCAACAGAATGAAAATAGAAGAACAATTTCACCGTGAAATAATTGCCAGCTATGAAAGAACCGGCAAAGAAACCGGCTACTGGGGCTGATACTTCTTGCGGTCAGTCAAAAGGCGCGGCGTCTCCACTTTGACGCTTGTAATCCTCTCAGGTTCTTATTAAGATATACACAATAGAGGAATGAGATTATGACAAGAATCAAGCAAATTGAACATGAAGTCGAGAAGCTTAACCGTGCTGAACTCGAAGCTTTTAGGAACTGGTTCCGCGAATATGACGCAGATGAGTGGGACCGGCAGATCGAAGAGGATGTTCAGTCTGGAAGGCTTGATAAGCTTGCAGAAGAAGCTCTTGCGGCGCACAAAGCAGGCATGACAAAAGAACTTTGAAACACTTTGCCTCTCCTGATTTTTGGGCTTGCTACCGGCAGCTTCCTGCGGTTGTGCAGGAACTGGCAGATAGAAGTTTTGAACTGTTAAAAGCTGACCAGTTACACCCATCACTTCACTTCAAAAGGATTGGTAAATACCGATCTGTCCGTGTTGGTCTCCACTATAGAGCATTGGCCGTTGAGGTTCCAGAAGGATTGCTCTGGATTTGGATTGGAAGTCATTCTGATTATGACAAACTAATGGGCTAACAAGATGCTCCCGTGGACTTCGCCACTAAGCTTTATCTTTTTTTTATGTGTTATCGTAACAACGTGAAGAGAATCAAAAAGCTCTATATCTCATAAAAACAGGTGAACCTTTTTCCTGTCTTTTTCTCAAAATCAGAAATCCTATCAATTTATAAATATCTTATTGAAAAGCAATCAAATCGATACTGCCTTGCCGATTCTCAAAAAGACGAGCTTAAAATCGGGATTGTCAATTTTAAGGCAGCGTTTGACTGCCTCAACATAAACTTCTCTCTGATGTTGATATTTCTCCGCCCTTGCCTGAAGGTCTGATGGTTTAACATGATCTGTTTTATAATCGGCGATGATAAGACGATTGTCTGTTTTATAAAGGATATCAATGGTACCTCTCATGATTTGTCCGTTCCACCTGAGCAGGATGGGTATTTCCCGTCCAAGTATTTGTGCATTTTGTATCTCCTTGTATGCCTCTGAGCCAATGAAGTTGTAGAGTATCTTTAATACCTCTGCTTTTATAAATTCTACGTCCTGAGTTTGCATGGTATCAGGGGGAATTTCTTTCGATTTCATAACCACCCCTACATCCCCTCCTTCGCAAGGCGGGGAATACTTATTGTCCTCTTGTATTCCTCCCCCTTGATGGGGGAGGTTTAGGTGGGGGTGAAATGTTACGGAAATACTTTCTCCTTGAAATTGAGAGGGTGATTCTACCTCACCTTTTCCAAAGGTAATATCCCATTTTACGACAGACTCGACTGACCTTTGAAGCTCTTGGGGAGATCCATGGAAATCCCATCCCTCCAATACATGGTGGCAGATGGAACCAATCAACGCAGCGTGGTTTGGATGAGTTTCCGAAGCTCTTTCAACGTTACTCGGGACAGGGAGCATATCGTGCGCAATCGTTTCATCATCGGTAATAGTCGATGGAGAGACAAAGAGAGACTTCCTGGTCGCCTCAATCATTGCAGCCTCTCTTTTCTTCCATATTTCGACAAAAGCTGTCCAGTCGATATCTAGTGTCTTCTCTTTTATGGGTTTTAAGGGACGGTGTGTCCCATCAAACCTGAAATGTTCAACAAAGACCTCTGCATTTCCTAATGGAAATTTTCCTTTTGAAACACCCCTCACCCCAACCCTCTCCCGCAAGGGGAGAGGGGATACCTCCCTATCTGTTTTATTTTCCCCGTATGTTATATTCTCCTCACCCGATGGAATGTCTCCTGCATTTCCCCTCCCTTGATGGGAGGGGCTAGGGGAGGGTGGTAAATTTTCTTCTTCCTTTGTGGACAAAAGGTTCATAATTGTTTCGTCTCCAAGCTCAATGCCAGCGGCATCCCTCACGGCTTTTGTAATTAATCCCATATAGGATTTATCGTCATTCTTCAATGCACCGGTAAGAATCAATCGTTCCTTTGCCCTGGTCATGGCTACGTACAGGACGCGCTTTTCCTCCTCCCACGAGCGGTCGTTCAATTTCTTTTCAATTACGATACTTTGAAGATTCCGCACCTGTTGGTCTCCTTTGCCAATCACAAGGCCCGTTGTGGATGTAGTCCAATCAAATACCGCCGAGTTCAGTATCTCGTTGTCTTTTTTCACTTCACCATGCAGGTTGCCCATGATTACGACAGGGAATTCGAGTCCCTTTGACTTATGTATAGACAGGATTTTTACAACGTCCAGCGTTTCATCCGAAAGGGGACTCTCACCTTCTTCCCTGGCCTCTTTTATCCGTGTCTTGATGCGTTCTATGAATGTTTTTAGTGAAATACCCTCAGATTGTTCCATGTCGCATGCCATCTGGTAAAGCTTCCAGATGTTGGCCAGCTTCTGTTCTCCATGCCAGGCGCAGGCTGTAATCTCGGCGACGTGGGTATTGTCAATGATTTCCGTAATGAGTTGGGATACAGGGATTGTGCCAGCACGTGCATGAGTTCTTCTTAAAAAATCATAAAAATGTTCAACAATAACTTTTAAATCAGGAGAAAATATTTCTAATCCACCTTTTTTGTCTTTTGTGTCCTGACATGGTATTAGCGTTTCATCTGAAGTAGCTTTGCGGTAGTCCAATAGACGGTTTTCTTTTAGTTCGTATATCTCCCGATCTGTCAAGCCCACAATGGGCGAACGCAGTATACCCACCAGTGCAATCGTATCATGCGGATTTTCTATGATGCGCAGGAGGTTCATGAAATCGAGAATTTCTTGAGTTGTATAGAAATATTTTTCGCCTTCCACAATGTACGGAATACCGTATCGTTTGAGCGCCTCGACATACGGCCTTACCTGGGTAAATGCCCGCAGAAGCAAGGCAACGTCCTTATATTTCAGCTTGCGGAGTTTATCTTCTGCCAATGTGCCTTGAATGACTTCGTTATCCACGTGTTTTGTAATCCACCGCGCAATCCACTCAGCCTCGGCCTCTCTGGCCTCGTCTGCCTTGAGTTCTTCTCCATCCTTATCAGAGACAAGAATAATCTCGACTTTTTGCGAGGGGTGTTTTTTTTGTCTATTTGCATGGATGGGAACATAACAGGGTTGTAAGCCAGGTTGTTCTATCATGATCCTTCCGTCAAATAATTGGTTTACAACCTCGATGATACCGGCATGACTCCTGAAATTTTCCTGCAATCTTAGGGTTTCATCATTTCCGCACACCTGTTTTACTACTTGCTCATATGCCTCGATATCTGCTCTGCGGAAGGCGTATATTGATTGTTTCGGATCGCCCACGATAAAAAGCTTTCCCGGTTCAAGGGTTACCTTCCGGGCATCTTTGCTGTAGTGTCCCAATGCCTCGGAAAGGAAAAGGACAATTTCATATTGGACTGGATCAGTGTCCTGAAACTCATCAACGAGTATAGACATGAACTCGCTCTTAAGCTTTTCACGAATGTAGCGATATGATTTATTTTGCAGCAAATCTCTAGTCAGGGTAAGAAGTCCGTCGAAAGAGACATAGCCCTGTGACAAATATGTTTGGCGGAAGGCCTTTGCAAAAGGGAGAATGAGGCCTATCGTGGTTGTAACAAATGCCTCATCGACGGTTTTTAATTTCTTTAATAGAATATGACATTCCTTTACAAGTTCTTGTGCAGCTAAAAATCCCTCATCTGACCAGCCGGTCTTTGCCTTGGATATATCCTTGTCGAGGTCGTACTCTAGATTATTTAAATAACCAACACCTTGTTTTTTTACTGCTTCGAAAATTTTCAATACTTCATGTAATTGTGCGAGTAGGTTATTGTTGGGCTTTTCGCAGGAAGGGATAACCTCATTGATTTTGTTAATTAATGGGTCTACCAAGGATTGGATATTCGGTGGATGTAACAATGTCGCACCCCCTCCCCCTAGCCCCCTCCCACCAAGGGAGGGGTGTATATGTGGTGTTTGATTACCAGAATCCCTCCCCCTTGATGGGGGAGGGTTAGGGTCGGGGTGATCTATTACAGATTTATTACCCACATCAACCGTGAGAGAATTCAAAGGGATAGTAAATCCTGATAACCGTTTGGCTAACTCCTTGAGAGGCTCGATGTCCAATCGTTTAAGTACGTTCTTCCAGATGTTTGCATTTGACGAATTAAGCGCAAGTTCCGTTTCCAGCCACTTTGTCCATTCTTTGTCAAAGAGTTCATCAAAGAT
>Ga0082335_1008635_pt1 | contig 11458 bp, 9 predicted proteins | sample Subgrocontami58m_FD_72375 | JGI IMG/M metagenome (GOLD analysis project Ga0082335, IMG submission 72375) | Subsurface groundwater microbial communities from S. Glens Falls, New York, USA - GMW37 contaminated, 5.8 m (SPADES assembly) (version 2) ...
CCCGTAGGCCGCGAGGACTTCACCGGCATGCTGCTCTGGTTCGTGATCACGTATTGGATCATCTCGGTGGGTATCGGCCTGTGGGCCGCCACGAGGGTCCACAACTCCAAGGACTACACGGTCGCCGGCCGCAGCCTGCCCCTGTATATCGTCACCGCGACCGTGTTCGCGACCTGGTTCGGGTCGGAGACGGTGCTCGGGATCCCGGCGACGTTCCTGCGCGAAGGGCTGGGCGGCGTGATCGCCGACCCGTTCGGCTCGTCGCTGTGCCTGATCCTGGTGGGCCTCTTCTTCGCGCGCCCGCTGTACCGCATGAACCTGGTGACGATCGGCGACTACTACCGCAACAAGTTCGGCCGGGCGGTCGAGGCGCTGACGACCATCTGCATCGTGCTCTCCTACCTGGGCTGGGTGGCGGCGCAGATCTCCGCGCTCGGCCTGGTGTTCAACGTCGTCTCCGACGGCGCGATGTCGCAGAGCACCGGGATGATCGTCGGCGCCTCGACCGTGCTCGTGTACACCGTCTGGGGAGGAATGTGGTCGGTGGCGATCACCGACTTCCTGCAGATGATCATCATCGTGATCGGCATGCTCTACATCGGCTGGGACGTGAGCCAGACCGCGGGAGGCGTGGCGACGGTCGTCAACCACGCGATCGACGCGGGCAAGTTCGCCACCTTCTGGCCCGAGCCCACGCTCGCCGGCGTCCTGGGATTCACCGCGGCGGCGGTCACCATGATGCTCGGATCGATCCCGCAGCAGGACGTGTTCCAGCGCGTCGCCTCCTCGAAGGACGAGCGCACCGCCGGCCGCGCCTCGGTGCTGGGCGGCTCGCTGTACTTCTGCTTCGCGTTCATCCCGATGTTCCTCGCCTACTCGGCGACGCTGATCGACCCGGGCCTGGTCGAGCGGCTGGTCGCCGGCGACAAGCAGTCGCAGCTGATCCTGCCCAACCTGATCCTCAACCACGCGCCGGTGTTCGCGCAGGTGATGTTCTTCGGCGCGCTGCTCTCGGCGATCAAGAGCTGCGCGAGCGCCACGCTGCTCGCGCCCTCGGTGAGCTTCACCGAGAACATCCTGCGCCCCACGTTCAAGCACCTGGGCGACAGGCAGCTGCTGCGCCTGATGCGCCTGGTGGTGGTGTGCTTCACGGCGATGGTGACGCTGTTCGCGCTCAATTCGCACCTTTCGATCTACAAGATGGTCGAGAACGCCTACAAGGTGACGCTGGTCTCCGCGTTCGTTCCGCTCGCCTTCGGCCTGTACTGGAAGCGCGCCAACACGCAAGGGGCGCTCGCCGCGATCGTGTTCGGGCTCGGGACGTGGATCTGGATGGAGGTGCTCGCGCCCGAGGCCGTGTGCCCGCCTCAGCTCGCCGGGCTGTTCGCCGCGCTCGCCGGCATGATCGTGGGCTCCCTCGCGCCGCAGTGGATCCGCCACCCGCCCGGCGAGCACCCGCACCACGCCGCGACCCATTCCCGCCCGAGCGGCGGCCACCAGCGCGTCTGAACGCCTGCGATGGCGCTGCTCGAGCTGCGCAATGTCACCCGCCGCTTCGGCACGCTGACCGCCGTCCGGGACGTCACGCTGTCGATCGAGGCGGGCGAGTTCTTCACGCTGCTCGGGCCCTCCGGCTGCGGCAAGACGACGCTGCTGCGCATGATCGCGGGGTTCGATCTGCCCGACGCCGGACAGATCCTGCTCGACGGCAGGGACTTCGGCGACACGCCGCCGGAGAAGCGGCCGATCCACACCGTCTTCCAGAGCTACGCGCTGTTCCCGCACATGACGGTCGCGCAGAACGTCGCCTTCCCCCTGAAGATGTCGCGCAAGCCTCCCGGGGAAGTCGCGGCCAAGCTCGCGGGCGCGCTTGCCCAGGTGCACCTGGAGGAGTTCTCGACGCGCTTCCCGCACGAGCTCTCCGGCGGCCAGAAGCAGCGCGTGGCGCTCGCCCGCGCGCTCGTGAACCGGCCGAGGCTGCTGCTGCTCGACGAACCGCTCGGCGCGCTCGACGCCAAGCTGCGCGAGCAGATGCAGATCGAGCTGATCGGCCTGCAGCGCGAGGTGGGCATCACATTCGTCTTCGTCACCCATTCCCAGCCCGAGGCGCTCGCGCTCTCGCACCGCATCGCGGTCATGCGCGACGGCCGCGTCGAGCAGGTCGATGCGCCCTCGCGCATCTACAGCGCGCCCCGGAACCGCTTCGTCGCCGACTTCATCGGCAACTGCAACATGCTCGCCGCAACCGTGCTCGAGTCCTCCCCCCACGGCCTGCGCCTCGATGCGGGCGGGCTGGGCGAAGTGACCGCTCCACCAGTGGAGGGCGCGCGCAGCGGTCAGCAGGGCACGCTCGCGCTGCGCCCCGAGCAGGTGCGCATCGTGCCGGCGGATGCGGCGCAGGAGCTCAAGAACCACTTCAGCGGCACGGTGCGCGACCTGCTCTACGTCGGCGACATCACGACCTACGTGGTCGAGTTGGCGAACGGCGCGCGGCTGGAGGCGCTGCTCGCCAATTCCGCGCCGGGTCGCGCCCGCTTCTTCGAGGTCGGCGAGCCGGTCAAGGTCGCCTGGCGCCACGACGCCGGGAACTTCCTTGGCGACTGAGGCGCACAGGAAGGAGGCGGCGCGATGAGCGGCGGCGCGCGCCTGACGCGGTGGCTCGTCTCGGGGCCGCCGTTCCTCTTCCTGCTGGTGTTCTTCGCCCTGCCCGCGCTCATCATGGTGGTCGCGTCGTTCCGCTACCCGGGGGAGTTCGGCGGCCTCGCGCCGCTGCTCGAGGCGGTGCCGGGCGCCGACACCGGACTCACCGCGGAGAACTACGCCATCTTCTTCGGCGACTGGATCTATGCGCAGATCTTCGCCAAGTCCTTCGCGATCGCCGCCGCGACGACGCTCACCTGCGTGGTGATGGCCTATCCGGTCGCGCTGCTCATCGCGCGCAGTCCCAGGCGCCACCGCGACCTCATGGTGCTGCTCGTGGTCCTGCCCTTCGCGAGCAACTTCCTGGTGCGCGTCTACGCGTGGATGATCATCCTCGGCCCGCTCGGGCTGCTCTTTTCCCCCGTGGCGGTGATCCTGGGCATGGTGTACGTAAACCTGCCGTTCATGATCCTGCCGCTCTATACCAATCTCGAAAGGCACGACCCGGTGCTGCTCGACGCCGCCCAGGACCTCGGCGCGAGCGCCTGGCAGCGCTTCTGGCGCGTCACCTTCCCGCTGTCGCTGCCGGGCATCTTCTCCGGCTCCGCGCTGGTGTTCATTCCGGTGCTGGGAATGTTCGCGATACCCGAGATCCTCGGCGGCAAGGACGACTGGCTGGTGGGCAACATGATCAAGGAATCGTTCCTGGGCACGCGCGACTGGCCGTTCGGCTCGATGCTCTCGATCATGCTCACGGCCGCGGTGCTCGCGGTCGCCTGGGCCGCCGCCTGGCTCGCCAGGCGAGGCGTCGCCCGTGCGTAGGTCATGGTGGTTGTGGGGAGTGTCGCTCGGGGTCTACGCGTTCCTCTACGTGCCGCTTGCGATCGTGGTGCTGTTCTCGTTCAACGATTCCAGGCTCTCGGCCGAATGGGTGGGCTTCACGCTCGACTGGTATCGAAAACTCCTCGCCGACGACGACATGCTCCGCGCCGCGGCCAATTCGCTGCTGATCGCCGTCGTGGCATCGCTCGCGGCGACCGTGCTCGGCACCATGGCCGGCATCGCGATGCACCGCTACAAGCTGAAGGTGCTGCCTTTCATGGTGATCACGCCGGTGGCGATGCCGGAGATCCTGCTCGGCGTGTCCCTGCTCGTCTTCTTCATCCAGGCGCTCAACGCGACCCTCGGCCTCGCCTCGGTGATCGTCGCCCACATCACCTTCTGCATCGGCTTCGTCGCGATCATCGTGCGCGCGCGCCTTGCCGGCATGGACGAATCGATCTTCGAAGCCGCGCGCGACCTCGGCGCCACGCCCTGGCAGACTTTCCGCCTCGTGACCCTGCCCCTCACCATGCCGGGCGTGGTCGCCGGCGCGCTGATGAGCTTCACCATGTCGATCGACGATTTCGTGATCACCTTCTTCACCGCGGGCGTCGGCGTGGCGACCCTGCCGCTGCAGATCTACACCATGATCAAGGTCGCGGTGACGCCCGAGGTGAACGCGATCTCGACGCTGCTGATGCTGGTCACGCTGACGATGATCGTGGCCGCCACGCGCCTTGCGCCCGACACGCTGAAGACCCAGGGGTAGGCGCGCGATGGAACGCATCCTCAGGCGCGTCCGCGGATTCCTGGCCGGCCTGGCGCTCGCCGCCCTCTGCGCCGGCGCGGCCGCGCAGCGCGACACGCTCTACGTCTACAACTGGAACAACTACATCACCGACGAAACGGTCGCACGGTTCGAGCGGCTGTGCGCCTGCAGGCTGGTGCAGGACTACTACGCCGACAACGAGGAGCTGCTCGCCAAGCTCGCCGCCGGGGCGACCGGCTACGACGTGCTTGTGCCGACCGCGAATGCGGTCGAGACCCTGATCCGGCAGGGCGCGCTGCGGCCGATCGACAAGCGCCTGCTGCCCAATCTCCGCAACCTGAAGCCCGAGTTCCTGGACGGCTGGTTCGATCCGGGCAACCGCTATTCCGTGCCCTACGCCTATTCGGTCACGCTGATCGGCTACAACGAACAGCGGATGCGCGAGCTGGGCGTGCCCACCGACACCTGGGCGGCGATCTTCGAGCCGAAGTACCTCGAGCGCATGCGCGGCAAGGTCACGGTGCTCGACAGCCAGAGGGAGCTCATCGCCGCGGCGCTCATGTACCTGGGCTATTCCGCCAACGAGACCGACACGGCGAAGTGGCGCGAGGCGCGCGACCTGATCCTGCGCGCGAAACCGTACTGGGCCGCCTTCAACGCCGCGAGCTATTTCAAGGAGCTCACCATCGGCAACATCTGGCTCGCGCACGGCTACTCGAACGACATGTTCACCGCGCAGCAGGACGCGAAGCGCGCGGGGCGCAAGTTCACGATCGGATTCTCCATTCCGAAGGAGGGCGCGATATTCGGGCTGGACAACCTGGTGCTGCACAAGACCGGGCGGCGCCCGGACCTCGCGCACCGGTTCATCGACTTCCTGCTCCAGGGCGAGAGCTCGGCGACGCTCACCAACGCGATCGGCGCGGGCAGCCCCAATGCCGAGGCGATGCGCCGCATCCGGCCCGAGATCGCCTCCAACCGCGCGATCTTTCCCGACCGGCAGCAGCTCGCCCGGATGCAGCAGCTGCACGATCTCGACGGCAGGCAGCGACGGCTGCTCAACCGCATCTGGATCGAGATCAAGGTGCGCTAGGCTGGGGCGGACCCCGGCAGGCGCGTCAGTAGTGCGGGTCGTACATGTGGGATTTCACGTAGGCGAGCACGTTCTTCGGACGGCGCGTCCGCGCGAGTCCCCGCGCGTAGGCCACTTCGGCCACGGCGGCCGCGATGTGCGCCGACACTTCGCGAATCCGGGCCAGGGCGGGATAGATGCTCCCTTGAGCGAGGTCTGCAGCCGTCACCTGGCCGGCGAGCGTCCGCGCCGCCGCCGCGAACATCTCGTCCGTGATGTGGCGCGCCTTGCTCGCGATCGCCCCGAGCCCGACTCCGGGAAAGATGTACGAGTTGTTGCCCTGGCGCGGGATGAAGGTCTTTCCGTTCAGCGTGACCGGATCGAACGGGCTGCCGCAGGCGAATATCGCGCGCCCGCCGGTCCAGCGGTAGGCCTGCTCGGCCGTGCATTCGGCCTTCGAGGTCGGATTGGACAGCGCGAACACGATCGGGCGCTCGTTGATGCGCGCCATCGATTCGAGCACCTCCCGCGTGAACGTTCCGCCCACGGCCGCGACGCCGATGATCGCCGTCGGCTTGAGCGCTTCGACGGCCGCCAGGAAGTCAGGCAGCGCGGGGTGCTCGTGCGCGTAGGGCAGCTTGTGCCTGGCGAGATCGCCGCGGCTCTTGACCACGAGGCCGCGGGAGTCGACCAGCCAGCAGCGCCTGCGGGCCTCGTTCGCCGGCAGTCCCTGCTCCGCCATGGTCGAGCTCAGCAGGTCGCAGATTCCGGTCGCCGCCTCGCCCGCCCCGAGGGACAGGAACTTCTGGTCCGTGAGCTTCTCGCCGCTGATGCGCAGCGCAGAGAAGACGCCGGCGAGCGCCACGCTCGCGGTCCCCTGGACGTCGTCGTTGAAGGTGCAGATGCGGTCGCGGTACGTCTTGAGCAGCTTGAACGCGTGCTCGGTGGCGAAATCCTCGAACTGGACCACCGCGCCCGGAAAGACCTTCTGCACCGCGGTCAGGAACTCGTCCACGAGGTTGTAGTATGCGCGGCCGCGCAGCCGCTTCTGCTTGATGCCGATGTAGAACGGATCGTTGATCATCGATTCGTTGTCGGTGCCCACATCGAGCATCACGGGAAGGCACAGGTTCGGGTGCACCCCCGCGCATGCCGTGTAGAGCGTGAGCTTGCCGACCGGAATTCCCATGCCGTTGGCGCCGAGGTCGCCAAGTCCGAGGATGCGCTCACCGTCGGTAACGACGATGATCCCCACCGGGCGGTGCGGCCAGTTGCGCAGCACGCTCTCGATCCGGCCGCGGTCGCGGGCCGAGATGAACATGCCGCGCGGCCGCTGGAATATCTGCCCGAAGTTCTGGCAGGCGAGACCCACGACGGGCGTGTAGATGATGGGCATCATCTCGTCGGGATTGTCGGAGATCAGGCGGAAGTACAGCGCCTCGTTGCGGTCGTGGAGCGAGTTGAGGTTGACGAACTTCTCGAGGTCGTTCGACAGACGCCGGAACTGGGCATGCACGCGCCTGACCTGCTCGTCCTGCGTGTGGACGCGCGGCGGCAGCAGGCCCCGCAGCCCCAGCGCGTCGCGCTGCGATTCCGTGAATCCCGTTCCCCGGTTCAGGGTCGGGTCGCGAAGCAGCGCAATGCCCTTCGGACCCCCGCGCTTTGTCGATCCCTTCCTGACCGATCCCTTCTTCTTCGTTGACCGCTTGGCAACCATGCTGTTTCCTCCGCATCGAACCCGGGGGCGATCGAACGCAACGGGGTGAAGCCGCGTGACGTTCCAGCCCGCTGCGAGGCCTGGCCGCTATCTGGGTGATTCCTCGGACCTGCCGGTGGAGAATGCTCGGACAGGATCCCGATTCACGTATTGATCGCTGTCAAAAGAGGCCCTTTTCAACCCGCAGACGGCCGGATTGCCTCCCTTTCGCGGCCTCAGCCGTGAATGTAGTGCTCGAGCTGCTCGATGATGAATTGCTGCTCGGAGAGCATCTCCTTGACCGCGTCGCCGATGGAGATGACGCCTATCACCCTGTCGTCCTGCAGCACCGGCAGATGGCGCACGTGCTTGTCGGTCATGAGCGCCATGCATTCCTCCACCGTCTGCGTGGGTTTCACCCACAGCACCTTGCTGGTCATGAATTCACGCACCAGCGTTTCCTTGGACGATTTCGCGTGCAATATGGTCTTGCGCGCGTAGTCGCGCTCGCTGAACACGCCCACCAGCCGCTCGCCCTCGAGCACCAGAACCGCGCCCACTTCCTTCTCGGCCATGCGCATGAGCGCATCGTAGACCGTGGCATCGGGCGAGACGGAAACGACCCCATGCCCCTTGCCCTGCAGGATTTGCCGAAGTGTCTTCATCTCGTTCCCCTATAGGATCGCGGTCTTGCGCCGCCTTGAATCGTACCCGAGCAGTTTAGCAGCTTGACCGAACTTGGGCAGCCGCCCGGTCGCCGCGGCCGGCCGCGATCTTGACGTCGGCTCGCCGCACGCCCCTTCGCGCTAGAATGCCCTGCATGCAATCGGCGGAGTGGCGCGGCGATGAGCGACGCATTGAACTATCTGGTCAAGGTCCGCGGGGACGCACTCGGACACTACTTCAAGTTCCTCAAGGAGACGGGCAAGCACCTCGACCCCAAGACGCGGACGCTGATCTCGGTGATCACGAAGGTGCATGCCCAGACCGAGACCGGGTTCCGGCAATACCTCATGCGGGCGCTGCACGCGGGCGCGACGCCGATGGAGGTGCTGGACGCGCTGCTCATGGCGTTCCCCGCGCTCGGACTGGCGAAGATCGTCTGGGCGGTGGACATCCTGCTCGAGATGGACATCCCGGAATTCCGGCCCGACATGATCGCGGCCGAGCGAAGCTGGCACGACGTCGCGCCCGCGGAGGAATTCCGCGCCGGGGAGACCGCTCGCCTGGCCTGCGACGGGCGCGAGCTGTTCGTGCACCGCGCGGGTGACGACTACCACGTCTACGACAGCCGCTGCCCGCACCAGGTCACCAACATCCCGCACCTCGCGCTAGAGGGAAACACGCTCACCTGCCCGAAGCACAAGTGGCAATTCGACATCACCACCGGCGCATGCATCAAGAAGGGAAACCAGCCGCTCAAGCGCTTCGAGAGCAAAGTCGAAAAGGGGCGCCTGCTCGCGTTCTGGTAGCTTAGATGGCCGTTCCGGCGAACTGCTCGGGCGGCAGACCGTCGGCGAGCAGTTGCTCGCGCACCTCCTGCACGAACCCGCCGGGCCCCGCGACGTAGGCGTCGAAGTCCGCGAGCCTGCCGCAGTCCTCGAGCACGCGCCTGGCGAGCGCATCCGCCGCGCCCTCGGCGCCGGAGAGCGCGGCATAGTGGAAGTTGTCCAGCGCCTCCGCCCACGCGCGGCACTGGTTGGCGAGATAGTGCCCCTCCGGCCGCGCGCAGTGCCAGTACAACCTCAGGGTCTCCGCGTGATCGAGCGCCATGGCATGCTCGATCAGGCTCTTGATCGGCGCGAACCCCTGCTCTCCGGCGATGAAAAGGAGCGGGCGCGGCGACTCCTCGCGCAGCACGAAATCGCCCCAGGGCCCCCACAGCGTGATGCTCTCGCCCGCGGGCAAGCCTGCGAACACGCGCTCGGCGAAGGCGTTCCCCCGATCGCGCACGACGTGGAACTGAATGTTGCGGTCGTCGCAGGGACAACTCGCGATGAGCAGTTCCGCGTTCTCGGCGCCGGCCAATCCGAGGGTCACCCCCTGCCCGGCGAAGAACCTCAGCCTGGCCGATCTCGGCGTCTGCAGGTGCAGCAGGCGCACGTTCTCGCCCAGGGGAGTCACGGATTTCACGCGCGCGGTGATCTGCTGCTGCGGGATGTCGGTGGGAGCGGTGGCCACCAGCGCCTCGATCACGAGGTCGGACACCGCCGTGTGGCAGCACAGCAGCGCATGGCCCTGCAGGCGCTCGGCCTCGGACAGCACGTAGTCGTGGTGGCGCACCTTCCTGACCTGACCCGAGACCACGCGCGCCTTGCACAGGCCGCAATTGCCGTTGCTGCACCCGTAGTTGACCGAGAGCCCGGCGCGCAGCGCAGCCTCCAGTATCGTGTCGGCGCCCTCCACGAAGAACTCGCGGCGGCTGGGCTGCACGACGACGTGTGCTGACATGACGCGCAGCATATCATCCATGACCGCGAGCGAATCCGGCGCGGTGCTCTGGCCGAGCACGCGTTCCAGCTCGCGCTCCAGCCATGCGCCGAGCTCGGCGAGAACGGGAGCCGGCGCGCCGCCGGAGCGCTCGCGCGCCGCCTGGATGCGCGCCTGCATGTCCACCACCACGCCGTGGTAGCGCTGCAGATGCGCGCGCACGTCGGCCAGTTCGCGGCTCTGCTCGAACAGGCGCTCGGCGAGAACGCGCTGGTCGGGCAGCATGCGCTCGCCCACGCGCCTGCCGAAGGCCTCTTCCTTGATCCTGGTGACGCGCTCGAAAACCGCGTCCTCCTCGAGTCGCAGATCGGGAAACGCGTGCAGCAGGTCCTCGGTCGACACCATGCCGTCCTGCGAGGCGAGCTCGCCGTCCTGGATCCTCTTCTGCAGCGCGCCGCGCGTGGTGCCGATCAGCCGGGCGGCGCGAGACAGGGTCAGGAGCTGCGGCATGTGGCCTGCTTCGAAGGGCCCGTTCAGAGCGTGAGCGCAGGTTCCTCGCCCGCGATGCGCTCGTCGAGCCCGTCCTCCGCGCAGGCGGCGTGAATCTCGATCAGGCGGCGTCCCGCAGCCTCCCAGTGCGCGCGCCCCGAGCGCACGGCCGCGGCCAGCTCCGCCGGATCCCGGCTCTCCCGCCATTGCCGGTAGCCCCGCTCCAGCAGCGGAAAGAGCGCGCGCCGCATGCCCTCGAAATTGGCGAAGTAGAAGTGGATCGAGGCGTCGGCCCCCGATTCGATGAGCGAGGGCAGCGTCGATGCGCAATCGGCGAGATTGTCGCGCACCGCGCGCGCGACGAGCTCCGCGCGGCGGCTGGTCAGCGCGGCGATCATGTCGCGCCATTTCGCGCCGAACAGTCCGTCGGCCTGGCCTTCGCCCAGCTCGTGCAGGATGATCGATTCGGCTTCGGCCGCCGCCATGCGCTCGAGCGCGCCCGACGCATCGCCCGCGAAGCCGTAGCACTGGAGCGCGGCGGCGAGCGCGCCTTCGGGCTTGCGCACGCCCCAGACCTCCACCTTCTCCCTCAGCCAGCGCATGAGCGACTCCTGGCGCAGGTAGACCGTGCCGTTGCGCTGCACCGCGGGCGGGGCCGACAGGTCCCGCGCGTACTCGCATCCGGCGACGAAGACCGTGAGCCCGTCGCGCAGCTCGGTCCGGTCCAGCCGCGCGAGAAAGAAATGCGGGCGGTGGAACCGTCCATAGCCGCCGCCGTAGACGTATCCCTGCGGAACGAGCCTCGCGTTGACCGCCTCGGCGTCGAACGCATCCAGGTTGTCCTCGTCCACCGGCAGCGCGCCGAAGGGCTCGTTCTCGAGATCGGACCACAGCGCCTCGCGCTCGGTGAGCCAGGCGCCCAGCTCGTCCTTGCGCGGTTGCGCCTGCGGCGGCAGCTCGTTCTCCCAGCAATAGTACTCGCGCATCTCCAGGAGATAGGTACACAGCGTGACGTCGCGCGCGTGGCGCGCGTCGGCGATGTGGCAGTTGCGCTGCACCGCATCGATCAGCCGGTTCAAGTACTGCATGGGATCCTCAGCGACGCGGCCGTGCCCGGAAGGCCGACACCGATTTCACGATAGCGGAAAAGGGCAGCGCCTGCAGTCCCCCGTACTTCTCGCGCGCCGCGAGCACGAGCTGGTGCACGTCGGCGACCTCCTCGCCCGGCGAGACCGCCTGCTGCAGGCCGAGCAGACCGCCGCATTGGCTCTTCAGCGACGCGGCGTGGGGCAGGGGCTCCGGGACGCGCGCCAGTCCGAGGGCAAATGCCGAGTTCGCGAGCAGCAATTCGCGCAGCGTCGCGCAGTTCTCGCGCGCCACGGGCGATCCGCAGCCGACGATCTCACGCTCGGCGATGGAGGCGCGCTGCGCGAGCCCGCAGCGGCAGCAGCGCGCGAGAATGGCCTTCTCGAACGCGCACGGATACACCGCGTCGCGCCGGAGCGCGGCGCCGTGGGTCAATCCCGTGTTGTCGTTTCCA
>Ga0082335_1008636_pt1 | contig 11457 bp, 9 predicted proteins | sample Subgrocontami58m_FD_72375 | JGI IMG/M metagenome (GOLD analysis project Ga0082335, IMG submission 72375) | Subsurface groundwater microbial communities from S. Glens Falls, New York, USA - GMW37 contaminated, 5.8 m (SPADES assembly) (version 2) ...
ATGGATGACCTGAGGCCCGGCCGGCCCGCCCTGGGGGCGGCCCTGTCCTCATTGGAGGCCGGCGTTCCGACGATACTTCTGTCCCATCGGCCGGAGATCTTTCCGCAAGCCGCAGCGAGGGGTGTTTCCCTGACCCTCGCCGGCCATTATCATGGCGGGCAGCTCAAACTCAGCCTGCCGGGGGTCGATATCAGCCTTGCCCACTTGAGAAGCCGCTATCCGGAAGGATTGTATCGCATCGCTGGCTCCCGTCTTTATGTCAATCGCGGCATCGGCACGACATTCACGCCCGTGCGGCTCAACGCCCCTCCGGAAATAACCCGGTTTATCCTCGCTTGAATTTCCTGTCTGTGAGGGGTATCATATAGTAAATGTGAAGTAAGTCACTTAATTAACTGCTATTTTCCTTGACTCCGCAACTAGCCGCCTTTATCCTGTGAGCCAAAAGATGAAGTTGAAGAACAGGCGAAGGAGGTTTGACATGGATGATGCGACGAGGATGATAATCGCTTACGCAGGAGTGATATCCGGGTTGCCGTTGATCGTTGCCAAAACTATCTGGTTCGTTCCCGCTATCATTTCATCAAAAATCATGCCCAAAATAGCCGCACGGCTGGACAAGGTCGTGGGAGCATCCATTGAAGGCTTTATTGCGATTTTGATTGCCTGTCTCGTTTTCGACCAGTTGATATTCCGTATCACGCCGGCGGTTCCCGTCATCTTGATCATCATCAATGCGCTCTGGGAATGGACCAAAGAAGAATCCTTAAGGGTTTGGCCCGCTTCCATAGCAATAATTGCCGGATTCTTTCTTTATCCCAGCTTGCTGGAATTGCTGGGCAAAGCCAATGGTTTGTAGGGGGTAAGATAAGGGGCGGGGCAAGTCTTGCCTCTACGGGGTCGTATGCGGGCGCAGGGGTGCAGCGAGGGGGTATCCCTGTGGTCGGATGTCCCGTGGGGGCAGGACTTGCCCCGCCCAGAAGATCTGAGCTTATATGAGGCATCTCCCGGCAAGCTTGCAGGGCACGGCCGGCCATGCCCTGCAAGCTTGCCGGCCGATCGATGAGCAGAGGAAGAGTCGCGAAAAAAACAGAAAAAAAACGTGACAATCCGCCAATAATTTGTTATGGATGCCCTAAGTTGATCATTGTTGTCCACCCAAAGTGATTGCGGTGCCAACTGTTAGCCGGATCCGGCGTAGCGCCCGCGAAGACGTCAGTTTTTCTCTCATGCTCTAAGATCAAACCGTATGCAGGTGAATACGGGAAATAGCAGGTCTAAGGATGAACGAGCAATTGCTTGAAAAGCCGGCGACGTTGCGCAATCGCCGCTGGGGGGTTGAAAAGCCGGCGGAGGCCCTAAAGAACGGTACTGCCATCCGGAAAGAGCAACTCTTCGATCTAGTATTGGAACAGGTCCCGGACGGGATTGCGGTCTGTGACCGCTCGGGCCGCATCATTTACGCCAGTAAGGCCCTTTGCAAGCTAAGTTCCGGAAACCCCCTGGCCCGGACTTTCGATCAAACCTTCCACCTGAGCCTTTCGCTGCCCGATAAAAAAAATCAACCTTTTTCCACTACCATACCCATCAGTGGCCGGGTTATCCGGGATACCGACGGCCTGCTGCGCTGCCGGGAGGGAAAAATCCGCCCTCTGCTGGTCAACGCCAGCCCCCTCAAGGATGAAAATAACGATATCTGCGGCTGCCTCATCATTCTAAAGGACGTCACCCCCGGGAAAGAAGCGGCGGCGAACACCGTCTGCCGTGACCAGGATCGGCAGGTGCAGGGGGTGGCGGGCTTGGCGCGCGACCTGACGAAGCGCCAGCGGGCAGAAGACAAGTTGCGGAAACAGGAAGGCGAACTCCGCACCCTGATTGATCATCTGCCGGACATCATTTCCCGGTTCGACCGGGATCTCCGCTGTATCTTTGTCAGTCCTCAGGTGGCAGACGTCTTCGACGTCGCGGAGGAGAAATGCCTAGGCAAAACTGTCCGTGAAACGGGATTGTTCAATGAAGGAATGCTGAACCTCTTCAAATCCCGGTCACACCGCGTCTTCGAAAGTGGACGTCCGGAGACCTTCGAATTCACTTATGCCGGCCCGGCGGAGGCCAGATGTTTCTCCACCCGCTTCATTCCCGAATTCGATGGGGGGGGAAACATCGCCTCGCTCTTGAGCATCATGCAGGACATCACCGAGCGCAAACAGGTGGAAATGGAGTTGCAAAACCGCACGGCACAATTGGAGAATCTGAACAGGGAACTGGAGAGCTTCAGTTATTCCGTCTCTCATGACCTCAAGGCGCCACTCCGGACGATCGACGGTTATTCCCGGATGCTCCTCAGGAAGCACAGCGCCCGGCTCGATGAAGATGCCAGGGATATGCTCCAGGTCATCCGCACCCACGCCGGGATGATGGGACAGTTGATCGACGATTTGCTCGCTTTCTCCCGGGTAACCCGCAAAGACATGAACATCTCGGAAATCAACATGGAACTTCTGGCCAGCGATGTCTGGAAGGAAATGGCGGCGACTGCCGGGGAAAGGGAAATAGAAATCAGGATCGCGAATATGCCCTCCGGATTTGGCGATCCCTCCCTTGTCAGGCAAGTACTGACCAATCTCCTTGCCAATGCGATGAAGTTCACGAGGGACCGGAAGCCGGGTATCATCGAAACGGGCAGCAGCATTGTCAATAATGAAGTTATCTATTACGTAAGGGATAACGGTGTCGGGTTCGATATGAAATACTATGAGAAACTCTTCGGCGTCTTTCAGCGGTTGCACGGCGACAATGAGTTCGAAGGGACGGGCGTGGGGCTGGCCATCGTCCAGCGCATTATCAACCGCCTGGGTGGCCGTGTCTGGGCGGAAGGAAAAAGGAACGGGGGGGCGATATTCTATTTCACTCTTCCCGGCACCAAGCCCTGATCCTCAGCTTTTCTCTTCTCCCTGCTTTTCAACCTGGCAAACAAAGTATAGGGGAGCACCGCCGGCATCGCGAACCAGAGTAACGGTGAGCAGAATCCCGATAGCCTGCCCCTCCTTGTGCAGGTAACGCTTGGCAATCTCGTAATAGGCAATCTCGCCGGCTACCAGTTTCTTCACTAATTTCTGTTCTCCCTCCAAGTCATCATGATGAGTAAGATCGCGGAAATTAAGGTTCATCATTTCCTGCGGCGTGTAACCCACGATTTCACAGAGGGATTGATTGACTTTCCGCCACCGTCCCTTAAGGTCGACGACGGCCAGGCCGATGGCTGCCGATGCAAAGGAATTTCTGAAAGTCTCTGTCAATAGTTGGCCGGAATCCATCGTTTTATGATCTGTTTTGCTCATGTATTCGCTCCGGAAAGTTGTCCAATACCTGCGTAAGAAACACAACATAATTCATAAATATTTGCTCACAACCGGTTGCATTTCCTCCATTTCTGTCATTCCCGCGCCGTGGGCACGGGCATGACACTGTTGCCGGCTTTTTACGAACCTGTCAATACAAATATGTCCGAAAAAACACAACAGAATTAATTCACAATGGGAAGTCCCAAAATCAGCAGTGGATTTGAAGATCGATTAGACGTAAAATGGCGGGTACAAAACCGAAGGAGGAAAGAACAATGCTCACAGCCAGGGATATTATGACCAGGGAAGTCATTTCAATTGAGCCGGAGACGGAAGTAATTCAAGCCGCAAGATTAATGCTGGAAAAACACGTCAACGGTCTGCCCGTTGTGGATCGAGAAGGCCATCTCCAGGGGATTATTTGCAAGTCCGACCTTATCACCCAGCAGGAGAAACTTCCCCTGCCTTCCTTCTTCTTTCTGCTGGATAGTGCCATCCCTCTAAAATCACAGAAAGCTATTGAAAAGGAAGTACAAAAGATGGCGGCCATAAAGGTATCCGAAGCCATGACCCGTGATCCCTTGACCGTCGACCCCGACACCCCGCTGGAAGATATTGCGACGCTGATGGTGAAGCACAATGTCCACACGATTCCAGTTTTGGACCGGGGTTCGCTGGTTGGCGTGATTGGCAAGGAGGACATTCTGCGCACCCTGATGCCCGCTTAGGGCACCCTGCCTCCGCTCCGCCGGCGCTGCGGGGGCACAGTTCTTGCCCCTGCCCATTTATTTTTCAGTTGCCCCTTGTCCGATCATGATTATTATAATTGTGTCTTGCAAAATGTCATGACCATCCCTGCCTGACCCCGATAAAGGGGATAAGTCCCGCCCGGCGGGTGTAACAAAATTGCTTCCCCCGGGGAAAGCAATTTCTGACTTGCTAAAGGAGGAACATCATGAAGCGGAACCGTGCGCGACTGTTGGGCATTTTTCTGTCCCTCGGGTTGATAATCATCGGCGCCATGGTCTTGGGCGGAGCTGCACGGTTTTCTTACGACGCCAATCCGCCTTTCCAAACGGGGTCCTTGAAGCCCGTTACCATTCAAGATAAGGTCGGAAAAACAATGATCTTTTATGAGCCCAGGAACCCCTATGCCATTTTTATAAATTACGAATTGGGCATGCATTGCGTAGGCTTTGACATTTCGTACTGCTGCATCATCCCGCCCTACAGCAGCATCCAGGCGCAGGCCGTTCGGACCGCACAGCGAGGAGGGCTTCCACGCACCTTATCACCCGGCGATGGCCTGTCGCTGCAATACTCTGTCCGCGACAACTCGTACAGCGAGGGGAACAAAATGAAGTATTGGCAGGTGCCGAAAGACGTGCGGGGCGACGGCAGGATGGACGAGCCGGGCGACAGCATGGCCAACTATGTCTGGACCCACCTCTTTATTTACAAGGATCTTGAAGGCGCCCTGCCGCCTGATTGGCAGCCGGAGCAGCGGTTGCACGTGGGCAGGCAGCTACAGATACCCGTGGACTCAGGCCCCACGGGCAAGCCGTTGGCCGGCGGTGATCTGACCTATGCCGGAAGCCGAGGCGGCAATAAGGTTTTCACCGATTCCTTGCTGCCGGAGGTCAAGAACGTCCCCCTGACCCTGACGGCCTCATACCTCTGGGATGCCCTCGGGTTGCCTTTGACGGCCTTCAATGACAGCCGGCGCCGGGGTTCGCTGCGAACGATCACGCCCCGGGATTTCCAGCCTTACCAGTACTCGCTGGTCCGGCTCAGGGACAGGGACGGCCAGCCGGTCACGGCCGGCGGGAAGCCGGTGGAATTCTTTGGCACCAATCCCGTGGACTTGCCGAACTGCTACCTCTGCCACTCGGGGAAAGGGAAGGCTGCCGAAATGGCCAGGCGGGAGGGTTTGTCACTCTTTGACCGGGAATATGCATACTGGAAAAAGAACTATCCCGATGCCACCGATTTCGCCATCCGTCAGTATCAGGCCGCCATCAACGTCCTCGAGATCCACGACAAACGTTACAAGACCGCGTTCTTGAAGGAGTATAATGCCGACGCCCCGACCAACCGCCTCGGTTCCGTGGGGCCGGTAAATTGCGCCGACTGTCACGGGGATAATATCAGCGGGAACCTTCAAACGCCCCGGCCCGGCGCTACGGGATACAAGGCCGTCAAATCGCTGGCCTTAAGCGATGCGATCCATCGCACTCATGCCACATTGGTCCCCATGCCCGACAAGGCCGGCCGGACGCAGAACTGCCAGGCCTGCCATCCCTCGCACTGGCAGCAGGCACGGAGGAACGATCCCGCGACCAATCCCTTTCAGATAGTGGATGAAGGCGGGAATCCCCGTTTCTCGAACTCTGATGTACGGATCGCCGGCGGCGGTTGTTATCTGCGGCGGGACGCCCACGCCAACCCGGATGTCAAACCCCCCTTCTTCCTCAATGAGATAGGGAAGTGGTACTTGAGGGAAGTGAGCAGGAAGGACGAACGGGGCCGGCCGGTAAAAAAGTTGCGGGGGCTCTATTGCACCAATTGCCACAACGAACTGGCCCATGCCCTGTACCGGTATGATAATTTGACGGATGCGGCCGGACAAACAGGGCGGACGTTGCGCAACAAACCGCTCAGGGAGGTGGTAGCGGCTGTGGCGCAAGGTGACACGGCCAGATTCAAGAATTACTTTGCCGATCCCCTTGTGGGCGCCGACGGCAATCCCCTGCGCTCCTTTTATGAAAAGCACGTGGGCGCCACGCTCGTGAGGGCCTCGCAGGACAGCAAGGGCGAACTCCGGCTTTTGGCCTGGAATGCCCGGGAAGGGGAACCTGTTTCCTATGACGCCGCCTCGGGAGGGCAGGATTGGTGGTTGTCGGCGGGGGAGCCGCACTGCGCCGACTGCCATCTCGCGCCCTTCGTGGAGAGCGAAGGGGGAAAATACTTCCCCCTCGACCAGCCGAACAAATATTCGCTCTACAGGTATTCCAAGGCGCACGGGACCATCGCCTGCCAGTCCTGCCATGAGTCCATCCACGGCCTTTATCCGGTGCGTTATGAAGGCCCCGGGGGCACCGTCGACCTGACTTCACATCAGCAGGCCCTGCAGTTCAGCCCGGACGGCAAGTATGCCGGCCCGGTGACCTGCAGCACCTGCCACCGGGTGAATGAAAAAGGCGTGCCCGTCCAGCTTCAGGGTACGCCGTACGGGAACGATTACTGGGCGGCGGTGACACTGCTGCATTTCATGCGCGAGGGCGATGAGAAGCTGCCGCTGCCCCGGCTGCTGGAAAAGTATCCCTACCAGAGGTCGCGGCAGATCGTTGGGGAGGGATGGGAATGAACCGCCATGTTGTAATTAGCGGGATTTTCTGTTAGTTTCATTGCATGATATCTCTTATGCCGGAACCCGGGTTGATCGCGAACGACCCCTTGTTGAGACCCTACAGCGCCGTCATCCTGCGCCGAGCGGCCAAAGCGCTGGCCAGGGAGCGCAAGCTCCTGGCCGGGCTCTCGTCGCTCGGGCAATTTGCCATTGGTCACCTGCACTATGGGCTCCACAGGTCGGGGCGAGAATGGGTGCTCAGGGAATGGGCGCCCGGCGCCCAAGCGATCTACCTGATCGGGGAATTTTCCGCCTGGCAGGAAAGGGAGGCGTTTGCGTTTCGCCGCGAGGATGCCGGCGACTGGCTGCTGACCCTGCCGCTGGCGATCATGAAACATGGCGATCTTTATAAGCTGCGAGTCCATTGGGAGGGCGGGGCGGGGGAGCGGATACCCGCCTGGGCCAACCGGGTGGTACAGGACGCCCGGACCCTTATCTTCAGCGCCCAGGTATGGGATCCCCCCGTTCCTTACCAGTGGCAAGTACCGGGCTTTATCCGCGCGGACGAACCGCCGTTCATCTACGAGGCCCACGTCGGGATGGCCACGGAAGAATATGGGATCGGGACTTACGATGAGTTCCGCCGGCTCATTCTTCCCCGGGTGGTGCAGGCCGGCTATAACACCCTCCAGTTGATGGCCATTCCGGAACATCCCTACTACGGATCTTTCGGGTATCATGTTTCCAGTTTATTCGCCGCTTCTTCCCGCTTCGGCACGCCGGAAGAACTGAAGGCCCTGATTGACGCCGCCCATGAGGCAGGGATAACGGTCATCATGGACCTGGTGCACTCCCATGCAGTGAAAAACGAAGTGGAAGGGATTGGCAGATACGACGGCTCGGCCGGCCAGTTCTTTCACGCCGGTTCCCGCCGGGAACACCGGGCCTGGAACTCCCTTTGCTTTGATTACGGCAAGGACGAGGTGCTCCATTTTCTAATGTCCAACTGCGCCTACTGGCTGGGCGAATATAAATTCGACGGCTTTCGCTTCGATGGCGTTACCAGCATGCTCTATTATGATCACGGTCTGGGAAGGGATTTCACTAATTACGAAATGTACTACGACGGGAACCAGGATGAAGACGCCCTGGTCTATCTGGCCTTGGCCAACAAGTTGATCCACGAACTCCGGCCGGAAGCCGTTACCATCGCCGAGGATATGAGCGGGATGCCGGGCCTGGCCGTCCCCGCCGACCGGGGAGGTTGCGGTTTTGACTACCGGCTGGCCATGGGAACGCCGGATTATTGGATCAAGATCATTAAGGAAGTGCCCGACGAAAGATGGAATGTGAGTGAAATGTATTATGAACTGACGAACCGCCGGGCCGACGAACGAACGATCGGTTATGCCGAATCTCATGATCAGGCCCTGGTGGGTGACCAAACCATCATCTTTCGCCTCATGGGAAAAGAGATGTATGATTTTATGGGGAAGCAATCTTCCCACTTGGTCATCGATCGCGGGATGGCGCTGCATAAAATGATCCGTCTCGTCACGATTGCCACCGCCGGTTCGGGATATCTCAACTTCATGGGCAACGAGTTCGGCCATCCGGAGTGGATCGACTTTCCCCGGGAAGGCAATAACTGGTCCTATCACTATGCCAGGCGCCAATGGAGCCTCGTGGACAACCATGACCTGCGCTACCACTGGCTCGCCGATTTCGATCGCGACATGATCGCGCTCATCAGGGGGGAAAAATGTCTCACCCGGCCCTTTCCGGATGTGACCTTGGCCAACGAAGCCGACCAGGTACTCGCCTTTACCCGCGGCAGCCTCCTCTTCGTCTTCAACTTTCATCCCTCAGTGTCCTATACGGACTATGGCCTTCCCGCGGCAGCCGGCGCTTACCGGATCATCCTGACTACCGATGATGACCGGTACGGAGGATTCGGGCGGATCGACCAATCCCTCGTCTACTTCAGCCGCTGTTACGGAGCCGAACCCGGCGCGGCGGATAATTGCCTGAGACTATACCTTCCCAGCCGCACGGCCGGCGTTTGGCAAAGGACGATGGTTTCTGAGCCGGGGGTTGATGGTAGTAACAACTTCTCAAGAACCTCCTGAACTATTGAATTGCAGTGGCGTCCCAACTTCACTTCCCCTCGGGAAAACGGGGCTTTAGGACATCCCCGCGAAAGCCGGAATGTGTAATTAGCTACTTTGTTCCTGGACCCCGGTGACGACTTCTTATGAAGCCGTCAGTTGACAGGAGAAAATTGTGGTCCTATCTTAAATTAATAATAATGAATGAAGGAGGCAGATGATGGTAATCCCGTTGCAGATCACGGCCCAAGGCATAGAACTCAGTGAAGTAATGCGGGAGGAGATTACTGAGAGGGCGAACAAACTCGATAAATTCTATGACCGGATTATGCGTTGTAAAGTGGTTGTGGAAGAGCCCAAGCGGCATCCCCATGAGGGCAAGTTGTACAGCGTGCGCATCATTATGACCGTTCCCGGGGCGGAAATCGTGACCCGGAGGGCGCAGAACGAGGATCTCTTCATCGCGATGCGTGATTCCTTTCAGGCTGCCCGCCGGAAACTTGAGAACTTCGCCCGGGAGCAGCGCGGCGACGTAAAGAATCATGAGGAATCGCCCCGGGGCCGGATCAACGCCCTTTTTACCGAAAAGGGCTATGGTTTCCTTTCGTCCCCCGACGGTTATGATGTTTATTTTCATGAAAACAGCGTGGTGAACAAGGATTTCAAGAAACTGGCCGTGGGGATGGAGGTCCGCTTTAGTGAGGAGATGGGGGAAAAAGGCCCCCAAGCCAGCTCCGTTGTTGTTTTGTAGGGCTTGGCAATGCAGGAATGGAATGCGGTAATCAGCGTCAATGACGGGGGTTTGAAGGACGCCTTTGCCAAACTCGGCAGTTTGGGCCTGCTGAAGAAAACGGGACTTCCAGTCGCCGGAAGAGTTTGAGGAAAAAGCGAAGGCCACGGTTCTGACCTGGCTGCCCCGGCTCGCCGGAAAGAGGTTCCACGTCCGGATGAGGCGCCGCGGCTTTAAGGGGAAGCTTTCCAGCCTTGAGGAAGAGCGCTTTCTCGGTATCGCCCTCCTGGAGTCTCTCAAAGAGGCGGGGACACCGGGGCAGGTCGCTTTTGAAGATCCGGATGTCGTAATCGCCGTGGAAACTATCGGATCGTGGGCCGGAATTTCCTTTTGGGACCGCGAAGATATGAAGAAATATCCCTTTATCAGGTTGGATTGAAGAACTAATTCCTAACGGTTGCGAAGTCGTTTTGCCGGGAATGCGGGCAGGGCCTGACCTGCCCGCATTCCCGGCCTACATGCTTTGCGGCGCCAAGATAAATTCGTCCATCAAAAGAAGATTCTTCTTCGAAAAGCTTGCCCTTCATGAAAGCCTGTCACCCCCTCCCTTTAGAATATTAATCTTACTTATGGGTATAAGTCCCGGTATGGACGGCAATGATGGTTAAGTAATAGACTAATGGCTGGTAAGAACTATGAGAAAAAGCGGCCGGGCGCTTTTGTCAGCGCCCGGCCGCCAAGAGTATCAGTATCAGCAGGAGATCGGACTGCGGACTTGTCTCATCCTTCTTATCTGCGTATGGTTACTGTCACTGTTGCCGCATTGGAGGTGCGGCCCAGGTTGTCCTGCACGGTATAGGCGAAAGTATCGACGCCCAGGTAGCCCGGAACGGGCACATACCGTACGATTCCCCTGCTGATCGTTGCTGTGCCGTGGGCAGGCGGTGTCACGACCAGGACGGAATCGCGGTTGATTCTGGAACCACGAACAGCCCGGTCATTGCCGGTGACATTGATGCTTATCACCCTGCTCCCTCTGGCCGTGTCATTGGCCGCGAAGGGTGCGCCGGTCAGAGGATTGTTAACCGTAATTGTTACGGTTGCCGCATTGGAAACCGCTCCCAGTTTGTCCTGTACGGTGTAGGTGAAACTGTCCGTTCCGGAATAACCGGGATTGGACCGGTAAGTGACAGTTCCGTTCAGCGTGTTGACTAAAGCCGAACCGTTGGCCGGTGTCGCGGCGATGGTTACCGAGGCGCGGTTGAGCCCCTGGGTGGAGGAATCGTTGGCCATGACGGTAACGACAACCGGAACGCCCGCATTGGTCGCGGCCGCATCATTAAGGGCTACCGGTGCTGCATTGGGGGCGGAAACAGTGACGGTTACCGTTGCCGCGGGTGATAAGGCCCCCAGACTGTCCCTGGCCTGATAGGTGAAGGTTGCCGTGCCGCTGAAGGCCGCCGGCGGGATATAAGTTACCGTATGACCGGCATTAAGCACCACGGCGCCCGTTCCCGCGGCGGGCTGGGTGAGATTGGCCGCCGTGAGGGGGAGGTTGCCGTTGGGATCGGTATCGTTGGCCAGGACGGCAATGGTTACCGCCGTTCCCTGGACCGTGGTTGCGGCATCGGGGTTGGCCGCCGGCGGCAGGTTGGCCGCGGTCACGGTGACTGCCACGGTTGCTGCGGGAGATAACGCCCCCAAGCCGTCCCTGGCCTGGTAGGTGAAGGTTGCCGTGCCGCTGAAGGGGGCCGGCGGGGTGTAAGTTACCGTCTGATTGGCATTAATGGCCACAGTGCCGGTTCCCACGGCGGGTTGGGTAAGGTTGGCCACGGTCAGGGGCAGGGGACCGTCAGCATCGGTGTCGTTGGCCAGGACGGCAATGGTTGCAGCGTTCCCCTGGATTGTAGCCGCTGTATCGGCATT
>Ga0082335_1008638_pt1 | contig 11456 bp, 9 predicted proteins | sample Subgrocontami58m_FD_72375 | JGI IMG/M metagenome (GOLD analysis project Ga0082335, IMG submission 72375) | Subsurface groundwater microbial communities from S. Glens Falls, New York, USA - GMW37 contaminated, 5.8 m (SPADES assembly) (version 2) ...
GAACCGCCAGAATCATACATGCCAGCGTTAATTGCATGAGCCTCACAGGTTTGTGTTCCATCAGGGCCGTACAGCCGAATCTCCGGATTAAGGGAACTGCTGGATGTCCGACTCATCCTGATGATGACCTTGTCGTTGGCTGATGCCGTGAAGGTATAACTGTCCAGGCCTCCCACCACCAGAGAGGCCGACATAGTTTGATCAAAAGAGACAGAAGAGCCACCGCCGACATTGAGACGATCGAGGCTCAGGTTGTAATCCCCTGACGCAGTTCCCCCATAGTCGCTTGCGATGATGGTATACGTCCCATCACTCGTTAACGAGCAGCTTGATATTTCCGCGTAAGAACCGCCAGAATCATACATGCCAGCGTTAATTGCATGAGCCTCACAGGTTTGTGTTCCATCAGGGCCGTACAGCCGAATCTCCGGATTAAGGGAACTGCTGGATGTCCGACTCATCCTGACGATGACCTTGTCGTTGGCTGATGCCGTAAAGGTATATTTATCTTCTTCCCCTGTAGTGCTGATAGAGGCGCTTATGGTCTGATCCCATGAAATGGATGTCTGTGCGAAGAGGGTAGAAGAGAGAAAAGGTATTGCCACTGAAATTATGACACCCGTTATGAACCATAGTTTAGATTTTGTTATCATCCCATTATCCTCCATTTTCCGGTAAAGGCGGGTTTATAGTGTGATTGATTGTTCATCCGTGCCTTGCTCCTTCTTGGTTTTCTATAGTTCATGATATTCCTTGTATTGCATCAGGAAAGGATACGAAATACCCACAAAAGAATGGGGGTCCCGTTAACCGCGTTCCATTGCCCGTGTCCGTTTGTTGTTGGGTTTCATTTCATTCAACCCAACCTACACAACTTCTTTAACTGAATCTGGGTTCGCTTAATCCACAAAGTGAAACCCAACGTTTACAACATTAATTTTACCCATTTACGAAAGAAACAGGCGGACACAGAAATGTTGGGATTCATTCCTCATCCCAACCGACACGTCTGAAATAAGAAAGAAAATCAATTTACAGAATTTACATTTCATTGCCATTTTCATGTCTCCATTTTTATTGCACACCGTATTCGCTATTAAATTTAATGATGGGCTGAGTTCCACCTGACCCATTCCATTTTCCAAGCTTAGCTTTGGAATTATCCAAGAGAACCTATTATGACATCACGTAAGTCGGGGTCCTTATCTATTTTTCGTAATGGGCATGTTTTAAGATGAGGGTATTTTTGTTCTTCTAAATGCTTCTGAGTCTCTATGCTTATCCATACAAGCACAGCTAATAGATTGAGCGCAATTAATATCTCCACCCCAGTGAAATATCCTGAAGGATCAATATGATTCACGGGGTTATTACCTCCATATGCATACAAATTCAACCCACCGACCAGCCCAATCGGATCCTTATTGATAAATCTTCCTATCGCAGAATCATAATACCTTGCACGCATATAGAGCAATCCATTCCCTTCGTCCATGACCCCAAATCTTCCCACGTATTTAAAGGGATTGGTGATTTGTTCTTCGCTCTTCAATACACTTCCAAAGGCATCATAGGCATATTTGTTTACGATATTTCCCGATGAATCTGTAATGGCTACGGTGCTTCCAATACCGTCATAGTGATAGTAATATGCCTTTCCTTCGGGCGTAACCTTCGATATGAGGCCCAGTCCATAGACGTAATAGGCGGTTATATTGCCGTCATTATCTGTCTCTGCCAATATTTTAGATAATGCGCCACTGGGGTCAATCACATAACGAGTTGTACCTGAGTCTGTGGTACTGCTTATCCTGTTTCCAAGCCCATCGTACTTGTAACTATAGGTCTTTCCCCCGGTGGTTACCTGCGCAAGCATGTTATTGTTGAGATACGGCGTGTAGCTGGTTTTACTGCTACCCACAGTCTTCGCCGTTAGATTACCGTTATTATCATAGCTGAAGGTTGCGGTACCAGCGGTAAGCAGGCGGTTATCATTATCGTAGGTATAACTAATGTTCTGGGATGCAGGGGTTGCCATGAGGGGCTGATAATGGGAGACCTCCGTCCTGTTCCCCAACGCATCAATGGTATATTTGAATCGGCTATTTATCGTGGCATCTGTACTGTAGTCCAGGATAGACTTTAGTCTGCTGGCATTGTCGTACTCATGGGTGATGGTAGAGCCATCGAGATAGGTGGTCTTCGTGAGGTTGCCTGCTGAGTCGTATGTATAGCTGGTAGTATTCCCCAGCCAGTCGGTCACCTTTTTCAACCGGTCTGCGGCATCATATTCATAGCTTACCACCTTGTTATCGGGATAAGTAAGCGAGGTTAGATTGCCTGCATTATCGTAATCGTAAGAGATGTTTTTACCATACACATCTTTGAAAGCCGTCAGCCTTTTGGTTTTATCGTATTCAAAAGACAGGGTACCGTTACTGTCTGTCACGGAACTCAGGGTGCAACAATCATAGGTATATGTCTTCGCACTTCCATCTGGATAGTCAATCCTTGTACGACGGTCGAGTTCATCGTAGGTATATGATGTGGTATTACCCTTTGGATTGTTGTTAGATACTACCCTCCCTATACTATCGTAAGTGTAAGAATCCTTTCCAGCCAGCGGATTTGTCATCGTTGAAAGGTTTCCTGAACTGTCGTATGTAAAATAAAGGGTATTTCCTTTGTCATCAGTAAGTGTTGTCAGTTCACCATAGGAATTATAGGTATAGGTGGTATCGCTATTTGCAGGGTCAGTAATCTTTGTCAAATTACCATTTCCATCGTATTCATACAGGTAGGTATTTCCCGCAGGATCAACAAGTTTGGTTAAGTTATTATTGGAATCGTAGGTGAACTGGACTGAGTTACTTAGTGGATCGGTTATCTTTGTTATGTTGCCGTTTGAATCGTAGACAAGCGAGGTGGTGTTCCCGTTAGGATCTTTGACGCTTGTCCGGTTACCGGAACTATATCCGTAGGAAACGGCATTTCCAATCGCATCGGTTATTTTTGAAGTCTGAGCGTTACTACCAGAAGTACAACCGTAAGTTGTAGAATTTCCATTTTCATCAATTAATTTAATATTATAGCTGCCATATCCACTAAAAGATTGTTTTTTCCCCATGGGATCAGTTATAGAAGATACATAACCCGGATAGCTAATAGAAGTAACCCCTTTTGATGTTGTAATGGACGTCATATAACTATTTTTGTCGTAGGTGTAAGACACGGTATTCCCCGACATATCCGTATATGAGGTTAAATTACCACTAGAGTCATAACTGTAGGATACCGTCCTGCTCAATGGGTCGGTAACGGAAGAAATCTTTCCATTCGAGCCGTAGCTAATGGTGGTATTTCGCCCGACTGCATCCGTAATAGTTGTAAGATTACCACTGGAATCGTAAGTGAGGGTTATGGAATTCCCATTTCTATCAGTTATGCTGGTAAGCTTCCCGGATGAATTGAACCTTTGAGTTAACTTACTTCCTTTTAATTTTAGTGAATATGTGCCATCTGAATTTTTCGTGAGGGTATCATATATGGCTGCAGGGGAGGTATAACTGCCGCTTGCGGACTTTGTAAACCGATGGCTTGTACCTGTTTCGCGCAATATGTCAATACTTCCGTTAGAGTTTTCGGTCAAGGTCACATTATAATTAAAAGTCCAGCTATGCCCAAAAGGACGGTCCTGCGGGTCATCAGCATTATATATCCTGGTGATTTCAACACCGGGACCGCGGCCTGCATACGAGAGATCTGTTGACTGATATATCAGATTCAAAATTACGGTGTTTACCATGAGCGAACTTGCCTGACATCCAACCGTAGGGGTTTCAACACCAGAATTTTGTAATCCAATACCATTACAAGGCCTGCAAGAGCACTCCCTCCCTGTAAGTGCCTTCATTTCGTCATCAGAGAGCAAGTATGGAGTTATCTCAGATGTTATTTCACCAAAGATAAGTGCATAACCCTTCCATATCTTTTCAAACTCTGCTTCAGGCATGCAGTAAGAGACGTTTCCATTTTCTGGATCAATAATATTGATACCTTCTTCGGTAATTCCAGTTACAATGAGATAATGATCGGGATCGTATGTTAACACGATTATTGGCATAGTTACGTCTTTCAGCAGGTCTATGGAAATCTTTACACCGTGGGTCTGTAATCCTTTTGCCTCGGCTGCATCCTTGATTTCTTCCATAGAAGCCCCGCTATCAGCAAGGTTAATCAACGTGTCAATCTCGTCGTCAGAAAATTCAATACCCTTGAGTATTAATAGGGTCTTCAGGGCACTGGAACCACAGGTATTACACTCACTAAAATCTTCCCCAAATGCCATTCGATGTTTTATTTCTTTAATCCAATAATTAGAGTATTTTACCTGTTGCCAGTCGTTCGTTTTCTGAATGAGATCTTCAAAGATAGACAGCGCCTTCTGATCGTCACCCTTTGAGAGGTATACTGCCGCTATTGAGGTCTGAGCGTCTTCGATATCACGCGTCTTGATACCTTTGGCAATTGCTTTTTCAAACTCGTCAATAGCCTTACTCCAGCGTCCCTGGAATTTATAATATTTGCCTATCTGGATGTGCGCCTTGCTGGCATGAGGGGATGAGGTGTTCGCAATCTTTTTATATTTTTTTACGGCATCTTTCCATCGGTGTGCGTGCCAGTCTTCCTCTGCATCTTGAAAAGAAACTGTATTATCTTCTATCAATTGATTATCACTAAGAGTACTGGAGGTGCCATTGCTATTGGAGGCAGGCGATTCAGCAGGGGCGGGTAAACCCGATTGCTTGCCTGTTTTAGAATCTCCAGACTTTACCACGTCTTGTGTAACTAAGTTAGCAGAAAAGACAGGATAGAAAAGGGGATTTGAAAAAATACTATACGGATTAAACTTGTTATTTGATGCAGTGCGTAAATTATAGCAGTATAGATTCGGGATGTTTAATGTAAGACTTCGGGATGATGTTGTATTGCTTAAATCTGACGCAGATGTATGAGTTACAAAGAACGGCTGGAACACAAAGAAGTGCGCCAGGAAGATTGCCAGAATCTCTTTTATCCTATTCATATTCATAAAAAATCACCCCCCCCCATTTTTTACTACCAAAACAGTTACTTAACAACTTTTACAGTTAACTTAATGCCTGTAACCCCCACTTTTACTCCCTTTATCCAATTACGTGTTTTTTGGATTGCTATCATAAAACAACATAAATACTTGTAGTATATTACTTCTTTTTCCTCTTTAAACTATTCACACGATAAAGATTCTGAAGGAGACTCGCCTTTCAGAACCGCTTTGAAAATACAAAGTGCATCTGCTGCGGTAACCTTTCCATTGCCATTAACATCTGCATGACTTTGCTGACATGATGTCAAGGTCGTGCTGCCAAGCACAGATTTAAAGGCAAGCAGTGCATCGCCAGCGGTAAGTTTCCCATCTTCATTGACATCACCGTCCCCCTGGGGACAAGTTTGTGATGGAGATGGTGTAGATATTGGTATTGGTGAAGCATTCGGTGTCGGTGTAGAGGTGGCTACTGCAGAGAGATCACCGTCCAGCTTCGAGACAAAAACATCACCATAACCATAATCCCCTCTTGTATAAGAGGTATCATATGCCCCGCTCGTCGTCGGAAAGTTTGTTGCCCCAGTATACCCCGTCACATATACTTGCCCGCTTGTGTCGAGGGTGAGAGAAATACCATAATTCCAACTATTCCCACCCAGGTACGTGGATGCCAGCAGGCTCGTTAATCCACTGTTCAGCTTCGAGATAAAGACATCATAAAAATAAACACCATTATAAGAGGTATCATATGCCCCGCTTGTCGTCGGAAAGTTTGACCCAGCATGCCCCGTCACATATACATCCCCGCTTGTGTCGAGGGCGAGAGAATAACCATAATCATCCCCAGACGAACCCAGGTACGTGGATGCAAGCAGGCTCGTTAATCCTCCGTCCAGCCTTGAGACAAAGACATCACCAGAATAAGAACCACCATTATAAGCGGTATCATATCCCCCGCTCGCCGTCGGAAAGTCTGTCGAAGAGGTATTCCCCGTCACATATACATTCCCGCTTGTGTCGAGGGCGAGAGAACGACCATAATCACCACCAGACCCGCCCAGGTACGTGGATGCAAGCAGGCTCGTTAATCCACCGTCCAGCTTCGAGACAAAGGCATCACCAGTATAATTATAAAAGGTAGCACCAGTATCATTATAAGAAGTATCATATGCCCCGCTCGTCGTCGGAAAGTCTGTCGAAGAGGTATTCCCCGTCACATATACATTCCCGCTTGTGTCGAGGGCGAGAGAACGACCACCACCAGACCCGCCTAGGTACGTGGATGCCAGCAGGCTCGTTAATCCACCGTCCATCTTCGAGACAAAGACATCACCAGAACCATTAGAAGAGGTATCATATGCCCCGCTTGTCGTCGGAAAGTCTGTTGCCTCAGTCCACCCCGTCACATAAACGTTCCCGCTTGTGTCGAGGGTGAGAGAACAACCTTCCTCATCATAAGCCCCGCCAGACCCGCCCAAGTACGTGGATGCCAGCAGGCTCGTTAATCCACCGTCCAACTTCGAGACAAAGACATCACTCCAACCACCATTAAAAGAGGTATTATATGCCCCGCTTGTCGTCGGAAAGTTTGGCCCAGCATGCCCCGTCACATATACATTCCCGCTTGTGTCGAGGGCGAGAGAATTACCATAATCCATACTAGACCCACCCAAGTACGTGGATGCCAGCAGGCTCGTTAATCCACTGTCCAGCTTCGAGACAAAGACCTCACTCCAACCATCATTATCATTATAAGAGGTATCATATGCCCCGCTTGTGGTCGGAAAGTCTGATGACCTAGTGTACCCCGTCACATATACATTCCCACTTGCGTCGAGGGCGAGAGAATAACCCTCATCATAACTAGACCCGCCCAGGTATGTGGATGCCAGCAGGGGGTCGATGATGAGGTCGTGGGATTTGTCGTAAGAGGCGACGGTGAAACCGTATTCCAATTGCGGATTTTGGATTTTGGATTTCGGATTTAAAAGTTCAGATTTCTGTCTTCTGGATTCTGACTTCTGACCTCTCGCTTCTTGCCTCCGACTTCTTATTTCTGACTTCTTAATGTAATACTCAACTGCCACATCCACCCTCTGGCCATCAATCTCCTGATACGCTACTGGCTTGGTAAATTTTACAGTTCCAAGTTCTGTTTCTACTTCAAGTTCACCATGTTCATTTACCCACAACCCCCTTGCCCCCTTTTCGTTCGACTGAGCGCTCACGACGAAGTCTAAGGGGGATTTTGCAGCAGCCCCCCCTTTGTAAGAGGAATTGTTGATACCGTCCCCTCCCCCTTTATCCCCCTCACTGAGGGGGACAGATAGTTGTCCCCCGCTGGCGGGGGTAGGGGGTGGATTTCCAGGGGGTTGTATGCCACTCAGACTGATCTTAATCTGATCGGGGTTTGCATCTGGTTTTACACAGAAAAGCTTCTCGACATTATTTCCATACGCCTTGAGTCTTAATTCTATCCCCTTATAAATTTCTCCAAGATTCACCACATCGTACGTGGAGATATTGGACTTCCATTTTGACGAATCGCTGCCCTTGAAGTAGTTGACCTTCGTGATGGAGGGGTCTTCTCCCTGTATTGTCTTTACCCTTGCGCCAATAAATTCCTCACGGAGGGCAATGCCTGTTCTCCCCTCTAACAAGAGGGGCCGGGGGGGTGTTTCGTTCTTGTTAGGGATTGGGGTTGTTTTACACACCCCTTTATCGTTCGACTGAGCGCTCACGACGAAGTCCCCTCTTTCTAGAGGGGAAAATCCGTTGGGCGAATGCAATTCGCCCCTACACCCCTGTATTCTGGCTTCTGCCTCCTGCCTTCTATCTTCTGACCTCTGGCTTCTTACATCTGACTCTAAACTCTGAACTCCCAACTCTGAACTATTATTCGGCAACGCATACACAATCTCCCCTTCTTTCGTCACAAACACCGTCCCGCCGAAGGTCTTTGCATAAAATTTTACTTTCTCATCTGTCTGACCATCGTTAGCAATGAAAGGCACCTGGAGTTTTTGGACCTTTTGAGCTACTTCTGCCTTTGAAGGTTCGACTGCACCCTTACGATTCGCATGGAAATTTAACCAGAAATACACGCCCGGCAAAATAATCGCTGGCACAGCAAAGACCCATCCCCATTTTCTCATGTTCATTATTATTTTACCTCTTTTTAAATAGTCTGAAGCGCCTTAATGAATTTGGGATCGGTACTCACCTGATTTACCATTCGTTCCAGAGCCATATTCATGACACGCTCCCACGTCCCTACATAACCACCCATGCTCTTCTCATTATAATAGCCTTGATATGGCTGTGTTAAGAGTACTTCGTTAGTCTTACTATTAACCACCTTCAGATTAACACCAACTGTACCCATGAATTCCACAGTTGCAAAACCAATTTACATATCAAACCAGTCTGATCCGTTTCATCGCAGGGTTAGACCGGGTAATTCCTCACTCTTTTTTCTTTTCGGGAATCAACTTACATTTTGTTATTTCCTGTTCGGCAACATCTGGAGCTACTACCATAAGGTGAGGACGGCCTACTAAAAGACCTACGCCGACAGTCCCTTTTATATAGTAAGTTTGACTAGGCTTTATATCAAGTGTAACCGAACTCTTAGATTCGGTTTTAGCCCAAAACTCAACCTCTCCAGGTTTTGGAAAATACGGATAATAACCGCCGTTATACAAAGTAGTGACAGGAGTTTCACCTACCTTCACATCATATGATACACCACAGCCTACAATACTGCTTGATCTGTATATGTAAACCAATCCAGTGCCATCCGGAATTGTGTCTACTTTCTGATATATCGGTCCCAGCGAAGCACAACTATTCAGCATTAAAGCAGCAGCAAGTAATGTTGAAGTTATTATTAATTTTCTCAAACACTTTTTCATAACACCCTCCTTCATTGTTGTTATTGTAACAAAATTTCGCCTTTAATTACCGGATGCCAGACTTGATAGAAAATCCCTATCCTGATACATTTGAGCTTCAATGTTATCTCTGACTGTTAACAGTCCTTTCTTTCTGAGATCGGAAAATGTTTCACCTTCCGAAAATAAGCTACGCACCTTTTCCAAACCGCATGTTGCCGTATATTCCTTTATTACCTCCTTTCCTTTTGATATTGTTAAATTACCATTGACAACCAACGTATTTTCACCGATCGGAAATCCCACGATTGTAAGCGGATTGAAGAGAGGTATCGCCTGAGGAGTTTTGTCTCTTCCGTAAGTTATCTGGTATCTGTATTGGAAAGAAAATAAAGTGTCGGAAGCAGATTCATCACTTATTGTACGAGGCAGATACTCTTTATTGCCGTCATATTGAACTTTCCCTTTCATTTGGAAATCTGACGCATTCTCAATTTTAGCAATCTGTGGAGTAAGTACCATTTTTGTAGCACAACCGCCTATAGAAGTTACAATGACTAAATATAGGACTATGTACAATTGCCAGTGATCAATATATTTTTTGTTTATCATGCCCCGTCCTTTACTTCTTACCTTCAAAATATTATTTGTAATAACTTGATAACTCCTTATACCGTATATGATCTTTAGGTATAGTATCCAAAATTATTCTATAACATTCTTCCGTTTTCTCCTGATTGCACCATTCTATGATTTCATTCACAAGTATATCTTTATAGTGACTATCCGGATGATTATTAAAAAAACGTTTTGCTTTTTCCATAGACATTGTAGCAATAACTTCTTCATAAGCTTTCTGGTCATTGGGTTTACTGCAACTCGAAATGGAAAGCATGTTTATTGCTACCAAAATAAATATCACCAGTATTCTTATCATTTATTTGTCGTTTTTCCTGTCTTTTCAAACCCAACAAAAAACGCCTTTCCCGGCTCCCTGGCCAGAAAAGGCGTTTAAAATTCCCCGTACCCCGCTTTTAACAAAGGAGGATTTGTCCATTTGATAATAGGTGTTACTTGGCTTGGCTTGGCTTGGCTTGGCTTGGCTTGGCTTGGCTTGCAAGAGGTGTTCCATTTACTTACCTCCACAATTTATTTGAAATATCTGAAATTCAGTAACCTTTTACCAAAACCAAATATACGTGTCAAGCGTATTTAAAAATAGCCTTATTTCTTCTTCCCTTACAATTACTTGGATATATCTTGTTTTGAAAGATTGCTCACGGACTCGGAAAGATTGATTAACTGGTCGAGTCTTAAAATTTCACCCCTTACCCGTTCATCCAATTGCATGCCTTCGATAATCCTTTTCATGCGTTCTCTCGACATATTAGGCAATTTCAACTGTTCCAGACTATTGAGCAAAGTCTTACGCCGTGATGTAAATATGGCATGAATGATCTTTTTAAAAAAAGGATAATCTGTTATCCTGCCTGTATATTTCTCTTTGTTTACAGATATCTTCACAAGGGCCGAATATACCTCCGGCCTTGGCCAGAATACCCCAGGAGACAAGGTCTTAACGACCTTCACTTCCGAAAACAATTGAGTGATTATAGATAAAATGCCGTATTCCCTTGTGCCTGGCATTGCAGCCATGCGTTCCGTAATTTCTTTCTGAAGCATCAGCACCATTAATTTAATAGGTAAGTTGCCTTCCAAAAGATTAATGATTACCGGCGTGCTTATATTGTACGGCAAATTGGAAACTACTTTTATATGAGATTGATCATGTTCCCTGAGCCAGTTGAGCATTTTTGAGGGAATATCGGGATTCAGTTCGTGCTTTGTCTTTAAAATATCTGCATTAATAATGGTAACATTTTTATACAATTTCAGAATATCAGATGCCATTTCAAATAACTTCCTATCCACCTCGACCGTAAACACATGCCGGCTTCTATCCGCCAGTAACCTCGTCAGCCCACCTGTCCCCGTACCAATCTCCAGCACAACGTCATTTTCGTTTAATTCTGCAATATTGGGAATGGACAACAGGGTATTTTGATCGATGCGAAAATTTTGGCCAAACCGTTTATTCGGTGAAATTCCTCTCTGGCTGAAAATCTGCTTTAGTACAGATGGAGTATGGGGGATAAAGTTTATTTCTTTTTGTGTCATGAGTTTAAACAAATATTTTAAGTGTATTAATTCACCGCAGAGGCACAGAGAACGCCGAGATAAATTACTCTTTTAAACCCGTTCACAGAGGGGAGTTTGAATCGTCCGATGCGCACCATATCGTAGATTCTCGTCCCGCTTAACCCTTTAGCCACGACAAGGGGACCGGAAATCTTTATAATAGTTCAGTTATTAGTCATTTAAAAATATTTTCTAAAATATTAAAATTATATGAGTCTTAATTGCTTTAAGTAATCAAGGCTTTTCATAACAAAATCTTTAATCCATATCTACTG
>Ga0082335_1008640_pt1 | contig 11456 bp, 13 predicted proteins | sample Subgrocontami58m_FD_72375 | JGI IMG/M metagenome (GOLD analysis project Ga0082335, IMG submission 72375) | Subsurface groundwater microbial communities from S. Glens Falls, New York, USA - GMW37 contaminated, 5.8 m (SPADES assembly) (version 2) ...
CTTACGGCTCCCGTCCATTGAAGCGCGTCATACAATCGTTGATTCTCGACCCGCTCGCGATGAAGATTGTGTCTGGCGAGATCGGCGAGGAGACAGAGGTTGCCATTGGTGCAAAAGGAGAAGAGATCACGCTGAAGGCGACGAAGAGGAAGAAGGGTTAACAACAAAAATAATTCATCTCTGAACTCTATGCCAAATAGAATTAATACTCAGAATATAAATGGACAGGACATTGATATCTTTCGTTATGACGATGTCTGTGCTGTCTACGCATGGCCACGAGAACGAACTCTTTCAGCTGTTACGCTTAAAGTGTTGGGAGTTTTCGAAACCGAAGAAGAGGCCAAGAAGTTTGTCGACGGACTCAAGTAAATCCAGTTTAAGAAACACCCTCCGCGATGGAAGGTGCTTCTATGGGAGGACTCTAACGCCGCTTTTCTCTCCCAGCGTACATTACCTTACCTAACGTTGAAACGAAGTGCGGACTCAGAGTCCCAACAAATTTTTCGCATTCATCAAGAAGACAGTAGATCAGGCAATATTCATCAATTAATGTTTTCCTCCTGAAAGACTGAGATAGGTCAGTGAATTCATCTTCTATTTTCTCGATGTAAAATGCCCACTCTTTCGTTAGCTTAGATGAAAAGATGATTTTCTTAGTTGCAGCTATATTGACCTGCTTTCCTGCCCTACGGTTTATGAAGAACTGAAATAGTCTACAAGCCCCCTCAAGTCGGTTTTTATGAGCAGCACCTCCTTGGTCTCTTTTTAAAAAATTTTCCAATTCGTTATCAGGTACGCCAAGTAGCTCGATGAAGATCCAAATTCGACCTAGTGACTCAAGTGCCATGTTTAAATGAGGAAATGCTTGTCGGTACTCATCTGTCAAAATTAACGCTCTTGAAGCCCTCATCTGATCATGAGCTTTTTTGACCAGAAGTCGAATTGCTGAAATTGTTTTTCCAACATTCGGTCTGCTAACCATACTGAATCGTTTTAAAGGAATCTCATCGCGGTTAGGTCTCCGGTCGTTTGATTTTGATCAAACTTAATTAGCCCACTAAAATAACACCCCTTGTTTCTGGTCACTAGACAACTCCACAACCTCCATGGTCTTGCCATCCACTTCCCCGCTCAGCATAGCCGCCACGCAACGGCCGATGTGGTAGCCAAGATTAACTGGAACAGCGTTGCCTATTTGCTTGTATCTTGCTGCAGTAGAACCAGCAAACTCCCACTTATCAGGAAAGGTTTGAATCCTGGCATACTCTCGAACGTTTAGCGGTCGTGTCTCATCTGGATGGCATCGCTCCGTTTGTTTTTGTGCTGGTGAGCAGGTTAGCGTTAGGCTGGGTTCATCCCATGAAAGCCTGCGCGCCATCCCTGTTTTTCCTCCGCCCATGTAGAAACTTTTCCCCATGTACTCTTTCTGTAGATCAAGCGGAAGATCTCTCCAGTACCCTCCTGGTGGAATCAACTCAAGAATTTTCTTTTTTCGTTTGGGATACTCCTGCCCATCTGAAGGAGGACAATCTTTTAGCGCATCCTTGAGACTCACGATATAACTCTTTTCTTTTGGAAAAACGAACGGATAATCAAGATCATCACGAACCCCCATAATGATCAATCGTTCTCTCTTTTGAGGAACATCAAAATACTGTGATCGTAAAACTCTGTACACAACACGGTATCCTAATTCCCTTAAGACGTTGAGAATCGTTTCTAAGGTCTTTCCATCATCGTGCATTAAAAGCCCTCGCACGTTCTCACCAATGATAACCTTTGGTCGCACTTGCTTGATACTACGAGCAAACTCAAAAAAAAGCGTTCCTCGAATATCTTCAAAACCCATTTTTTTACCGGCGTAACTGAAGGACTGACATGGAAAACCTGCCTGTATGACATCTGCCTCGTATTCTGAAAAATCGACCTCTCGCACATCCTGACAAAGAACATTCCATTTTGGTCTGTTTAGTTGAAGTGTTGCAACCGCGTGCTTATCATTTTCAATAAGAACAACATGCTCGAAACCAGCATTTTCAAAACCAAGTGCTGTCCCCCCAGCACCCGCGAAAAGCTCAATCGTTGTGAATTTCTTTCTGCGGTTTGTCTTAAGAACCTTAAAATTTCCCGAATGTTCTGAACAAGATATTTTTTGGTTTACTGAGTGAACTTCACTTAAATCAAAAAGACGATGGTTGAACTCATTTCTTTTAGCACGAATGAGTCCTTTCTTTTCCCATCGTCTTATCGTGTCGGGTGAGACACCAATTTTTTCAGCGGCCTCTGAGACTGAATGTGCGTATGTCATAATGCCCTCATTATAAAATAACCACTGCATTATGCAATGGTTATTTATTCACAGTCGATGCTTTAGTATGCTCGTTTAAACAGTTCTTCGAAAAGCACGCTGTTGGTATATCGCCCTGCGTCTACTTTAGCTAAGGATGCAATGACATCTGGAAGTTTTTGATAAAGCATCGCTAGCGCATTCTCATAACCGGAAGCCAGTGTATAAAAGCTCATCCCATCTATCACACGTATGCTTTCATTAACCGGTCTTCGACCTCCTGTTCTATTATCGGAGGGTGTGAACGGTTTATCGTAGCGGCTGTTATTTTTTGGAATAATCTCCACGTAGTAGGCTGTGTGCCCCTTATATTTTTCATTCAATAAGGATGTTGCATCGTCATAAATATTCATCCGGTGATTCCCTTTTGCGGTATTGTGCTTATTTTTTATCTCAGCAATAATTTTTTTGTCTCGATTAATAACATCAAAAATATTTCCAACCTTGAGCCGTTCCCACCCGTTCATTGCTCCGATTATCTCTTCATGAAAAGTGCCAAGAGTATTCTGCAGCGATTTTTGTGTCTGTCGCATTTTTTCCTGTGCCATCCATTCTTCTAAGCTAATCCCATTCAGCATTGCATCAAAAATGGCTGAAAACGGATCAATTGTATTCTTATGGATATCTACGTCCTTCTTAAGCTCCTCAACTTTAAAAAAAATGGTTGTAGTGATGTCCAGTAGATCTACATCATCCAGGAAAGGGAGAACAAAGGGGACTGATTTTCGAGTCATAGCATCTACATTCTCCATCAAATGGTTTACCGGGTCAATTAAGAATCCAAGAGATCCAGCCCGCTCACTCTCGATCTATCACTATCACCCTCGTTTTGTGCTAGTCTAAAGGTATATGGATCTTCATTCTCGTTGAACACACAGATGGCGTAATCCCAAGACGTTCTCGTTTGAGTCCCCTATTCATGTCCTTGGGATTGTGGCGAAAAAATGTTAAGCTTTGACTGCTTTCAATGACCAAAGTTGTTGAGCATGTGAATCACTAACAAAACCTTTAATTGTATGTCTAATTTCAAACCAGAAATACTGATGCCTAGGAGTGAGGGGGAGGGAGGTGATTCGCCGATTCAGTTGCCGGAAAACATGACGGAAATTTTTGGCGGCACAATCGAACATCATCTGAACGCCCTGCTGGTGAGGCACGTGGAGACAGCAAGAGCTCTTGACCGAACGATCAAATCCCAGCATGCGCTTCAAGAGACAATGGATCGGATCGTGATGTTTTTCAAAGATCCGTCAAAGTCTGTCGAGGATGCTGTTCGAGAGCTTATGGCTCTGCTAGATTTACAAAAACAGCTTCAGTCGGAGCGCGAAAAGCTTGAGCTTGCGTGCAACGCCCAGGAGGGTGAGCACGCAGCGATTACGACGCAGATGGAGAAACTTGCAAGAGAACACCCGGAGGTGTTTGTTCTGGGCGACGCGGCGGAGGCATGAGAATATGAATCTCCATTCTCGTTGGGCACGTCTTTTGTCACCGGTGCTCTACTTGGGATTTGGATTGATCGCACTCGCGAGCATTGTGGCACTCATTGTGGCACTCGATTCTGTCGGACTCCTTTTGTTTAACGGGTGGGTTGAATTGCCAGTACTGATTCTCACTGCTGGCTCACTCGAAGGCTGGTACGCAACAAAGCTGACATGCTTCTTTGAAGGGCTTCGACAACCGAAACTCCAGGATCATCTTCGTCAGTCTTTTCTCGTCTACATTGTTGCTGGATGGCTTCTCTATCAAACAATTTCTCTCCCCTATTACGGAGGGCTTGGAGAGGCTTATCGATTAACAGCGACCGTTGTCGCGCTTTACTGGATGATAATCAACGCTCTCTCAATACTGCTCATTAGCAGACTATAATAAGGGGCCAAGTCTTGAGTCTGCACTTTTCATAAATTTGCGGATGTTTCCATGAAGATGGCGAGCGACGACCTCACGTCGTTCGCAAACGACGTGTCCAGACCCCAGGGGATCGTTCTGTGATATAATCGTCCTGTTATGAAACGCCTCGCTTTTGGGTTTCTCATAGTGACGATGTTGGTCCAGCCGGTTGTTGGAGTCCGCGCCCAGGAGCTGGTCGTCAATCCACATTATCTCGTCTCCGACTCCGAAATGCTCGACGTCTACAGCATGTCGCTCCTTGATGTCGAGCGTTTTTTGATTCGTGGCGCGCTTAATGAGTACACCGGAGTGGACGTCAACGGTGAGACGCGAAGCGCCGCCGAGATCATCTTCAGCGCCGCCCAGGAGTTTGAACTCTCACCCAGATTCCTGTTGGTGCTCCTGCAGCGAGAACAGAGTCTGGTCGAGGACGACAGCCTGACGCAAGACCAGCTCGACTGGGCCATGGGGTACGCGGTCTGCGACGATTGCGACAAGGACGATCCTCGTATCGAAAAATTCAAGGGCTTTGGAAATCAAGTCTACTATGCTGCGCAGCGTATTCGCGAATCGTACCTCGATGATCTCGAGCGTCGCGGCTTCACCGAGACCCTCGTGGGGCCGGGAATGGAATCGACGATCGATGACACAACCGTCGTACCAGTGAATAATGCCACGGCCGTCCTTTACACCTACACCCCGCACCTCAACGGGAACGAAAACTTTGCGCGCATCTGGAATCGCTGGTTCACGTACGAGTACGTCACAGGAAGTCTCCTCCAGGACAAGGAGTCCGGTGGCATCTGGCTCATCCAGTACGGAGAACGTCGGCCCATCACTTCTCGCACCGCGTTTTTCTCGCGCTTCAATCCAAACACCGTCGTGCAAGTAAGCTCGACCACGATTGAGCAGTACCCCATCGGGTCGCCGATCAGCTTCCCGAACTATTCCCTGCTGCGCTCACCACGCGGCACCGTGTACTTGATCGTTGATGACACCCGCCGCGGATTCACATCGCAGGAAGCGTTCCGATCACTGGGATTCTCCACAGACGAGATCGTCGACGTAACCTGGGAGGATCTCGACGCGTACGTCGAAGGCGAACCGCTGACCATCACGACGAGCTACGCCCAAGGCTCGCTCCTCCAAGACAAGACGACCGGCGGGGTCTTCTGGGTCGAAAATGGACTCAAGCATCCGATCTTCTCGCGAGAGATTCTTCAGAACAAATTCCCATATCCCGACCTGACCCCAATGAGCGCGGAGAGCCTTGAACTGTTCGATACTGGCGACCCTGTTTTGTTTCAAGACGGCACGTTGATTGCGGTTTTGGGATCGCCTGACGTATTCGTTGTCTCGGAAGGCACGCGCCGTCACATCGGTGACGAACTGACGTTCTACAACTACGGCTGGAACTGGAGCCAAGTCGTGTGGACAAGCGAGCGCGCCGTGCTCGAGCATCCCTTGGGCGAACCCATTTTACTCGACACCGAGCTCGAGGAGATGAATCTGGAAATCGCCACGACCTCATTATGATCTGTTTTGCCGCCATCACCCCGCACACGCCGCTGCTGATCCCGGGTGTGGGAAAAGAGAACATCGCCAAGCTCGAGTCGACGACGGCCGCGTTAACGCATCTCGAAGGCGAACTCTACGCGTCCAATCCCGACGTCATCGTCGTGATCTCCTCGCACGCCATTGAGCACAAGGACGCCTTCTCGCTCAACCTCCATGACGAGTACATGATTGACTTTACGGACTTCGGCGACCTCGCCACCTCGCGGATTCTGGAACCCGATATCGAGCTCGTGAGTGAGATCGAAGCACACATGCACGATCACGGCGTCCCGTTCACGCTGGACTCAAGCGCCATGCTCGACTACGGCACAGGCGTGCCGCTGTACTTCCTCACACAGCATCTCCCCAGCGTGAAGATCGTCCCTGTCTCTTTTTGCGGGCTCCCACCAAAGGAGCATGTGCGCTTCGGAACGGAACTCAAGGACGTCCTCGAGCGCACGGGCAAGCGGATCGCCGTCGTCGCCTCGGGTGATCTATCACACGCGTTAAGCTCGGATGCACCGCTTGGGTACAAGCCGCAAGGCGAGGAATACGACCAGAAGATCCTCGAGGCGGTGAAAGGCCTCTGCACGTCTAGCCTGCTCTCCATGAACGCCGAACTCCTCGAGGGCGCGAGCGCTTGCATTCAAGAGCAGTTACTTATCTTGTTTGGGATTCTCGAGCGGAAAAAAGTGCGCGCAGAGATTCTCTCGTACGAGCACCCTTTTGGGGTCGGCTACCTCGTCGCCCAAATCCATCTATGATCGCCGAAGTCTATCCACTCATGCGGCTCCCGCGCGGCAAGAAGGCGTTTGACTATCTTGTGCCAAACGGGCAGGCACCTGTACGAGGATCGTTTGTTCGCATCCCCTATCGACAGGAGGAGCTCTGGGGCATCGTGAAGCGCGTCAAGGACAAGCCGCCGCGGGGCATCACGCTCAAGCAACTGGCGCAGACGCGCACCGACATTGGGATAAGAGAGGAGGAACTCTCTTTTTTTGAACGCCTGGCGCACGATCTCGCCCAGTCTATTTCATCGGTTCTGTATGCCGCGCTCCCAACACCGCCGGTTCGACCTTCTGGTGAGCGCAAGACCGACCTCTCCTGGCTTGTGCTGACACTTCCACGCTCCGAGGCGGAGCATGTTCTGCGCATTGTCCAAACGCTCGCCGCGCGTGGACAGGCCTTTGTCCAAACGCCGGATCTTCGTCGAGCCACGGCCGTCATCCTCGGGTACCTGCAAAAACAGCCAGAGCAGAAAGCGCTCATCATTGCCCCAACCGTCCGCGACGTGCAGCTTCTCAAGAGTCGACTCACAGGATTTACGCCGTTCATTCTTACAGGCGAGGAAACAGACCGAGAACGATTTGAGACCTGGCAGGCGTATCGTCAGTCTTCACATGGCGTTTTGCTTGGAACACGAACCGCGCTCATGGCGATCGACTCGAGTATTACCACTGTGTTCCTCCTGCGTTCAGGCGACCGCGCGCACAAACAGAGCGATCGCAATCCTCGCTACGATGCTCGCGAGATCGTCTGGGAACATCGTCGAGCCTTTGGCTCAAATTTGTTTTGTTTAGACGTTGCCCCGCAGCCCTCGATGCTCGTGCGATTCAACGAGTCTGAACGTCTGAACTGGGGGGTGTATCCCAGCGTACAGATCGTCAACGTGAACCAGGAGCGCGGCGCCTCACCCTCTTTCCTCGTGAGCCACACAAGTCTGGAGGCGATCGCCACGACACTGGACTCGGGAAAACAAGTCGTCTGCGTGTACAACAAGAAAGAACACTGGATGGAGTGCCTGCGCTGTCAGGCAAGAGCGGCGCTGGGGGCACATTGTCCGGCCTGTGGAGGAACAACGCTCAAGACGCTTTCCTACGGGAACCAGGACGTAGCGCGTGAACTCGAGCGACTGTTTCCAGGACGAAGCGTGACAGTGATCGACAAAGAGCACCCAAGCACGGACAAGGCGGACATCTTAGTCGTGACGACGTACTACCACGAGGCGCAGTACGATCCGTTTCGAAAGTCCGACATCGGACTTGTGGTTCACTTGACCGCCGATGCCCCTCTCTATACGGCTGGTCCAGGCGCTGTCGAGGAACTTCTACGAGATGTGTGGCAATGGGCATGGCTTGGGTTTGGCAGACGGGCGCCTGTCATTATCCAGACAACGAGCCAGGAGATTCTACGCGAGGTCATCGACCACCCGTTTGACATAGCGCTCGAGGAGCTCAAAGCTCGAGAGCGTTACCATCTTCCACCCTCGTATCGCTGGAGCCGGATCGTCTACAAAGAGGATGAGCCTCGACGTGCGGAAATCGCCATGGCAACCCTGTGCGAGCAGATCGCCCGACTGCCCGGCGCCATCGTGCACCCTATGGAGAGAACCGCGAAGGGCTACGCCGCGTTTGCGTGCGGGGTGCCGCAGGATCAGATCGAAGCGTGCCTCGCCATCTTCACGGCGCTTCCAGACCGGTATATCATTGACACAAACGCTCTATGACACAACGACCTGTTATCAAAAATCCGAGTGATGCTCTCCGACGAACGTCCGAGCCAGTCGGCAAGGACGAACTCGCTTCGCCAGAAATCCAGACGCTCATCGACGACCTCTTGGACTCGATGCGACTTGAAAATGGCATCGGGATCGCGGCGCCACAGATTGGCGCGCACAAACGAATCGTCATCGTCGACGACGGGAAGGGACCGATCGCGTATGTGAACCCGCAGATCATCGCCCGCTCCATCCGCAAGGGACACTACATCGAAGAAGGCTGTCTTTCGGTACCTGGCATCTGGGGCTATGTGACAAGACACAAGGTGGTGAAGGTGCAAGCGCTGACGCGCGACGGGGAGCGCGTGAGTATGAAGGTCAAGGATCTCCCGTCCGTCATCTTCCAGCACGAGATCGACCACCTCGACGGGATTCTCTTTATCGATAAGGCGGATACCTACTCCCGCCACCCGGGGATGTAACCATGTCATTGCGAGGAGGGAGTCGTTCATCGACCGACGAAGCAATCCTTCGGCGAGTCGGAGGATTGCATCCCGCCACGCTTCGCTCGCGGCTTCGGCGACGCTCGCAATGACACATATATGAAAATAGTTTTCTTTGGCACGCCTGCCTTCTCGGTTCCCTTCTTGGTTGAGCTTATTCGTGACCCAGATATCGATGTCGTTGGTGTTGTCACACAGCCAGATAAGCCAGCGGGGCGTGGTGGAGAGATCGCTCCGTCCCCGGTGAAAGTTCTGGTACAGAACGCGGCCATCCCATTTTTCCAACCCGTCTCTCTCAAAAAGGATCCGGACATCGGCATGGTACTCCGGAATCTCGAAGCCGATTTTTTTGTGGTCGTCGCCTACGGAAAGATCATTCCCAAAGCCATCCTCGAGATCCCCAAACTCGGCTGCCTCAACGTCCACCCCTCCCTGCTCCCGCGACATCGAGGGCCATCCCCGATGCAGTGGGCGATCGCACAAGGTGATACAACAACGGGTGTGACGATCATGTTGCTGGATGAGGGGATGGACACCGGACCGCTGCTTGGCAGCGAGACTGTCGCCATCGACGCAGACGAGACGTACACGAGCCTTGTGCGCAAGGTTCACGAGATCGGACCACGACTTCTGACGTCAACGCTCAAGCGATATGCGGCTGGCAAGATCGTGGCGATAACCCAAGACGAGAGCAAGGCGACGCTCACACGCCTCCTGCAGAAAGAAGACGGGCACGTTGACTGGTCGCAGGCCATGGCGCAGATCGATCGCACGCATCGCGCCTACTCGCCATGGCCTGGGACGTGGACGCTCTGGGAGCGCACGCCTGGCGTCAGCCTGCGTCTCAAAATCATCACGTTGCGTCCGAGCGATTTTCACGCCGATGTTCCTCGCGGGATGGCGACAATCAAGGACGGCCGTCTGTTTGTGGATTGCAAGGATGGCACGCTCGAGATCCTCGAGATCCAACCGGAAGGCAAACCTCCCATGAAGGCCAGCGCGTTCCTTGCCGGATATGCCGATATAGACCGTGCTGTCATGCGCTAGAACTCTATGCGAAAAATCATTCCGCTTATCGTTCTGGTCGTTTGGGTGTTGGCTAGCGCATATCTTGCGGCTCAACGCCCAGATGCACCGACCGAGTTTGTGCAAGAACACGCGGCGCTGCAAGGAACCTGGGTGCTCGACAACGTCCAGGGCGCCAATCCGGACTTCTACATCCTGCACGGCTTTGAAGATGGACGCTATGTGACAAGCGGCTCGATCTCAAGCGACGACAAGGGCTTGTATCGCATTGTCTCAATTGGCGAAAACGGCGAGTTTGAAATCGAGATGACTTCCAGTCTGTATGGATTCACCGTTGACATGAACGTACGGCCGCAAGCGGATCGAACGCTGATCAAACTCGATCATCAATCATTCAGGCGGATATCGGATACGCTCCAAAAGTCTCGCTAACTTGTCCGTTTCACCGTCACCTGCCAAGTATACGGTAGCCCGGTGTCATTGAACTCGAACCATTCGACCTCTGCCGTGAACGTCGCGGCACAATCAGGGCACGAGAGTTGGTACGTTTGATCGGTGTCCTTTTCAGGCCACAAATCAACGGCCTCCCATCCACGCAGACCTCCAAAACGCTCGATGGCTTTGGTGGTGCGTTGCAGCAGATCGATCGTTTCTTGCGGCGGGATGTGCCCGCAGCGTAAACAGGAAGTGTGTGACATATAGACAAGTGTACCAAGTTCACTCTCAAAATTCACTATGACCATCATTTCCATCCTTATCGCCACCGCCCTCGTCGCGGTTCTATCCCTCACCGGCATCATCACGCTCACGGTGCTCAAGGGTCATGTGCACGCAGGCACGCTCGCGCTGGTCGCGCTCTCGGCCGGGGCAATGCTTGGCAACGCGTTCATGCACCTGCTCCCCGAGGCCATCGAGCTCTCACAAGACGGAGCCATCACGCTGTTCACGGTGATGCTCCTGGTTGTCGGTTCCTTCGTGGCCTCGTTTCTATTCGAGCAATTTTTCTCCTGGCACCACTGCCACAACGCAGACCATTGCGAGCCAACGGAAAAACCTTTTGCCCACCTCGTGCTCTACTCGGATGCCATCCATAATTTCATCGATGGCCTCATCATCGCCGCGGCGTTCAGCGTGTCACCAGAGCTTGGGGTCGCGACGACCGCCGCGATCGCTCTGCATGAAGTCCCTCAAGAACTGGGCGACTACGCTGTCCTTGTTCATGGCGGGTTCTCGAAAGTCCGCGCCGCGCTGTGTAACGGCCTTGCGGCACTCACGGTCGTCGCTGGAGGAATCGTAGGGTATCTCCTCGCTGGCTCCGTCGACTGGGCTGTCCCCGTCCTCATTCCCATCGCGGTGGGTGGCTTCATCTATATCGCTGCGGCTGATCTCCTTCCCGAGCTGCGCCACAACGCAACCCACGGCGGCAACCGCGCAAGCATCCCGTTGCACTTCCTCGTCTTTTTGACAGGTCTCATCATCATGATCGTCACAGCGATGATGGAGTAACTCTATGCCCCATCCTCTTGTTGAAGGACACCATCTCAAAAAGAGCTATGGCTTGCAGGTCGTGCTTGATGACCTGTCTTTTTTGGTTACGGAGAAACAGAAGGTCGCACTCATCGGTCGCAATGGCGCG
>Ga0082335_1008642_pt1 | contig 11450 bp, 11 predicted proteins | sample Subgrocontami58m_FD_72375 | JGI IMG/M metagenome (GOLD analysis project Ga0082335, IMG submission 72375) | Subsurface groundwater microbial communities from S. Glens Falls, New York, USA - GMW37 contaminated, 5.8 m (SPADES assembly) (version 2) ...
CGCGGATGGATCGCCACTGAACGACGGCCTGGCGAACGGTGTCGATGTCGCTCCGGGTACCGAGGTAGCGGTCAGCGAGGATGTCGATCTGCCGGGCGATATCGGCTTCCGAGGTGTCGATGCTCTGAATGAGGGATTCTCGTTCCTGCTCACTCTCCGCCATGGTCAGATCATGCATGTCCTGGTGGATCGAGAGTACGTCGATCGTGAGTTGGTCGAGGGCTACGCGTACCGTGAACGGATGGTCGTGGAGTCCCTTGGTCGCCTGCCACAGACTGTCCGCCTGGAACCAGGCAAGCGCGCTGAGGAGCGCCACGAATACCAGAATGGTGCCCATGGCGATTCTCAACTGCGTGCCGATTTTCAGGTTTCGGAGTTTCATCGTTGCCTTCCCTCCTATCTTTTCCGGTAGATGGGGCTCAAATCAAAGACCCGGCTTAAGTGACGCTGATAAGTCATGGTTGGCGCCTCTGCCTTCCCCAGGATGAGGTAGCCGTGATTGGCCAATGCATGGTAGAGTTTTTCGAAAATGGTGTTCTGATATTCGGTAGTGAAGTAAATCAACAGGTTGCGACAGAGCACCAGATCGAAGTTGCCGAAAATGCTCTCCGGGGGCACGCTGTGCTTTTTATCCAGCATATCGTAATGTGTGAAAGTGACCAGCTTCTTGATTTCCGGAACCAAGCGAAAGGATGGCCCTTCCGGCAGGAAATATTTCGTCAGGTGCTGGTATTTGATATTCTCGACGCTGCCCGCCGGATAGAGGGCTTTTCCGGCCTCCGTAAGCGCGCCGCAATCGATATCGGTGGCAAAGAGATGGAGGTTCATCGCCGCCTCTTCCTTACGCAGCAGTTCATGGATGAGGATCGCCAGAGAATATGGTTCCTCGCCTTTAGCGCAGCCGGCAGACCAGACCCGGAGGGAATGATCCCCAGTCTCGGTCTTTTCCCGGATCAGGGCCGGCAGAATCCGGTCGGCGATTAGTTCGAAGGTCAGTGGGTCCCGGAAGAAACGGCTGACATTGATGGTGATGACATCAGTGAGGCGGTCCAGTTCAGCGGCGTTTTGCAGCAGGCAGTCAAGATATTCTTTTAGGTCCCGGCAGGCTGTGGCGGTCAACCGCCGACCGATGCGACGCTCCAGCATGGCTGGATGATAACCGGAGAAATCAAACCCCCGTTCTTCAAGTAAATAATCGAGGATAGGCTGCAAACCTTTGACTTTTTCCTGCATCGAAACATCCCCCCCCGGGGAGACAGATCCGCATTGCAATGAGCAATCGGGGACAAGAAAATACAGGTTTGCCCGACACTAAGAGTTTTTCCTTAGCGTGCTCTGTATTCGATCGTTTAACGACAGATCCCCCAAAAAGATAATTCCTTATAAGGGATTGAACAGATAATATCAAGATTTACCGTTAGACAAAGGACGCGGCTTACAATCATCAGCTCGACCTCGAAGATGGACATTGGTCCTGGGGCCATCTTTCAAACCGCCTTGACAAAGAGTCATGCCTTCCGCTAAGGTGGATCAATTACCATAAAACGGTAATTTGATTCCCCGGCCATCAGAATTGAGATTGCAACGATGCACATTCCCGACGGTTACCTGAGTCCCCAAACTTACGCGCCCCTCTATGGGGTGTCCTTCATCTTCTGGTCCCTGGCCCTGAAGAAGATGAAGCAAGGGCTTTCGGCCAAACATATTCCCTATCTGGCCATGGCGGCGGTTTTTTCTTTTCTCATCATGATGTTCAACATCCCGCTGCCGGGCGGAACGACGGGACATGCCGTGGGCGCCGGGATCATTGCCCTCCTGCTGGGGCCCTGGGCGGCGGTGATGGCGGTGTCCGTGGTTTTGATCATTCAGGCCATCGTTTTCGGCGACGGAGGAATCACGGCAATCGGCGCCAATTGTTTCAACATGGCGGTGGTCATGCCTTTTGTGTCTTACTGGGTGTTCAGGCTGCTCCGTGGAAAGGCCGTAGCCGGCGCCAGGGTCTTAGGGGCCGCCTTTTTTTCCGGTTATGCGGGACTGACGATGGCCAGCATCATGACGGGCATTGAATTCGGCCTCCAGCCTTTGATTGCCAGCGGCGCCGACGGGCGGCCGCTCTATGCCCCATATCCCCTTGCCATCGCCCTGCCGGCGATGGCGTTGCAGCACATGTTTTTCTTCAGCATTGTTGAAGGCATCGTCACCCTGTTGCTGTTCAGGTATTTTCTGAAGCAGGAGCCGGCACTGGTCTATGCCTTGTCGGACAAGGACAAGGAGGCCTGACATGCCGAAATTACAGATTAAGCTTTGGGTTGGCCTCTTGGTCATGGCCCTGCTTACCCCTCTGGGGCTCTGGCTGCCTGATAAATTCAAGGCGGGAGAGGCTTGGGGCGAATGGGGAACGGACAGCCTGGCCAGGCTCATCGGGTACGTCCCGCAGGGCTTGCAGCGGATGTCGGAGCTATGGAAAGCACCCCTCCCGGATTACAGTGTCGGCGGTGAGCAGTCATCCTTAACCTTGCAGCTTCTTTCTTACTGGATATCGGGAATAGTGGGTATTCTGATTGTCGGTGCCGGGATCTATGTCCTTTCGAGGTTAATAATAAAAAATGGGAAATAATATCCCCTCCTTCCTGCTGGAAAAGCCCGCCTCAAACGATTACAGAAGGGGCGGGGGAAAGCTGAGGTCTTCCTTCCTGGAGAAGGGCATTCATCGTCTGGCCGATGTGGTTACGACCGGTTATGTCCAGTGGGAAACAGCAGTCCAGGATAGTTTCTTTCAGAAAATCGACGCCCGGATCAAGGTCCTCTTTCTCCTCTTTTTCATTCTTATCGTCAGCCTGAAGAAGGACATCTTTTCGGAAGCATTGATCGGGGGCTTCATTTTCCTGCTCGTTGTCATTTCCCGGCTGAACCTCCTGATCTTTTACAAACGGGTCCTTTTGCTGGCCTTTGTCTTCGGTTTCCTGATCGCCCTGCCCGCCGCCTTTAATTTCATCACCAAAGGGGAAATCGTGCTCATGGTCTGGCAACTGCCGCGAGCGTACAGCTTTTGGATCTACCGGCTGCCTGCCGAGATTGGTCTTACCCGGGAAGGGATTGACGGAGTAGTCATGCTCACCCTGCGGGTCGCCAACTCACTGTCCCTGTCATTCCTGGTTCTCTATACGACTCCTTTCCCCGAAATTGTTAAGGCGCTTAAGACATTGAGGATTGCGGACGGCTTTCTGATGATCCTCACGCTGACGTACAAGTACATATTCATCTTTGCCCGGACCGTCGAAGACATGCATCTGGCCAAGAGGAGCCGGCTGGTGAGGCAGGTCGCCAACGCCGAGGCGCGAGGATGGATCGCCGGACGGATTGCGCTGATCTTCCGGCGGACACAGTTACGTTGTGAAGAGATTTTCAAGGCCATGCTGAGCCGGGGTTTTTCGGAAAAGATCAGCATATACGAGGGGAGGAAGCTCAAGGCTCGCGATTGGGCGGTGAGTGTCGCCTTTCTCCTGAGCGGTGCATTATTTTTGTGGGTATGAGGGCAATTGTGGAAGAAATTATCCGTTTGGAGGGGATCTGCTATAATTATTATGACCAGGTTCCGGCGGTTTGCGATATCGGTCTGACCATCAAGGAAGGGGAGAGATATGCCATCATCGGCGCCAACGGCAGCGGCAAGTCGACTCTCCTGCAGATCATGAACGGGCTTATTCACCAGTCCCAGGGCAAATATTTTTTTCGGGGGCATGAGGTGTCGGAGCAGGCACTGAAGGATAAAGGTTTTTTGCGTTTTTTCCGGGAACGGGTCGGCTACGTGTTTCAGGATTCCGATGTCCAGCTGTTCTGCCCCACGGTGCTGGATGAGCTCCTCTACGGTCCGCTCCAGTTGGAAATCAAAGCAACCGAGGCCCTGGACAGGGCCTTTGAAGTCATGAAGATGCTGAATATAGAAAATCTGAAGGACCGGCCGTCCTATATGCTTTCCGGGGGTGAGAAAAAGAAGGTGGCCCTGGGGTCGGTTTTGACCATGAACCCGGAAGTGTTGCTCTTTGATGAACCGACCAACTGTTTGGACCCGCGGACCCAGTGTTTTCTCGTGGAGTTGATGTTTGCCCTGAGCGAGGCGGGCAAGACGCTGGTAATCGCCACCCACGACCTGGCGCTGGTGGACGATTTGCAAACGCAGGTGGCCTTATTGTCGGAGAATCACCGGATGGAAAAGATCGGCACTTCGGCAGATATTTTGCAGGATGAAGAACTGCTGCTCAGCGTCAATCTGGTTCACGAACACATGCACTATAACGGTCCGTCGGCGCATAAGCACAAGCATTCACATTATTTCTTTCATAAACACTGACCAATTCGCAAAAACATAATCTTTGCCCCCGCCCCTGTCCATTTTTGGGCAAGGGCGGGGCAAGCAGGAAGTTCGGCAGCGGCGGTCAGTCGTTTTCGGCACCTGCACAGCCGGTCGCATTGATCATCATGACCGGTATGCGGGAAGACCGGAGGACCCGATCGGCCACGCTTCCCATGAGCCACCGGCCCACACCGGAGCGGCCGTGAGTGGCGATCAGGATCAGATCGATGCCGTTTTGTTCCGCGTAGGAGGCGATGGTCTCCGCAACCCGTCCCTCCAGGACTTCACATTTTACCTCTGAACCGTACTGGGTAAAAGGAGCGGCGATCTGCTTCAAGTACGTTTCCACTGCCGTTTTTCTTTCCTGCTCTAATTTTTCCCAGGTTGCCAGTTTCTGGCCATAGGCATTTTCGTACGCAGAAGTCATGAAAGATTCCGCCACATCATCATAAAGCCTCAAGGGCAGCGGTTCCATTACCCTCAAGAAAACGGCGGTTTTTATCAGACCGTTTTTGAAAAACGCCTCGGCGTGGGGGAGTACGCACTCGGCCAACTTCGAGCCATCCAACGGAATCATGATCTTCTGATACATGTTGTGCTCCTTTCCTTTTGGTTGAGTTGATAAAAAGCCGGTTTACTTGCTCTATTGATTTCGGTAAGTCTGAAAAAGCCCCAATAAGGCATCTTGCTTAAATAACTATAATATCCGGCTCCCGGTGTCAAGCAACTCTGCCCAAGGCACCCTTTTATCCAGCGCCGGTATGCTGGCTGGCTGCTCAATTTCTGCCCAAGCACGGGACAGATTCTTCTCACCCCGCGATTATTTTCCCGATTTATGCCGCAATTACCGATATTTGCAATTGTTACCAAAACTCAGCTGGAAAAGCACGTGGATAATTCAGACTCCGTAGTCAGGGCGATGCCAGTTGAAAACCTTTTTCCCGAAATAATCTCAGGCAGGCATCTGCTACAGTCTTGTCGTAAAGGGTATCCCTATGCTGCTCAATTTCCTTCAGAGCGGCTTCGATGCCCAAGCTGGGACGATAGGGACGGTGGGAGGCCATGGCTTCCACCACGTCGGCAACGCCGATAATTTGGGCCTCGATGAGAATTTCTGCTCCTTTCAGTTGTCTTGGATAGCCGGAACCATCCATCCGCTCATGGTGCTGATATATAATCTCCGCCAAAGGCCATGGTGATTCTACATCTTTCAGCATCTCGAATCCTCTGCGCGCATGCTCCCTTATCAGGGAAAACTCGATTTCCGACAATTTTGTCGGCTTCGACAATATCTCCGCGGGAATCGATAATTTGCCGATGTCATGGATGGACCCAGTCAAGCGGATACCCTCGATCTTTTCCGGGCCAAGTCCCATCTCCGTGGCAATGGCACGGGCCAGGTCCGCTGACCGGGCCTGGTGACCGGCGGTATAGGGATCTCTAGTTTCCACGGCGGATACCATGACCTGCATGGTCGTGTTCAGTGACTTCCTGAGACGGTCAAGGGTATCTCGGAGGTTTTCCTCCGCCAATTTAATGTTGGTAATATCGTTCGAAATAACCGCTACTTGTGTTATTTTCCCGCTTGTATTACGGCCTATGATCGGGCTGAATGTACGGAGATAAACCTTCCCATCCCTTTCACTTCTATGTTCTTTTGTGATCGGTTGTCCGGTTTCGTATACCTCACCGACATATTCCGCAAAACGCCTTGACTCCTCCTCGGAGTGAAATTCACTGTATCTTTTACCGATCACTTCCTCTAATGGCAAAAGAAACCTTTTTCGGTGCCCTTCATTCATGAACAGATAGGTGCCGTCCCTGTCCACCAAATACATGGAATCGACATGAGACAATAATGAACGGTATTTCTCCAATGTTTCTTTCAGCTCATCCCGTGCCTGCTTGCGTTCAGTGATGTCACGAATATTACATTGTGCCAACCTTGCCCTGTCGACGAGATATATATCCGTATCAATGCACTGCCCGGACTTGGTTTCTACCGGAACATCATAGTAGTTAATAATGCCGTTCCTGTTCAAAGTTCGCATCGTCGTTTGGAAATCATCCAGATCGAGCAAAACACCGATGTCCCGAAGTTTATTCCCGATGCTCTCCTCCTTGGTATAGCCCAGCATTTTCTGGGTGGCCGGATTGACATGGGTTATCCTCCCTTCCCTCTTTTCCAGAAGCACTATCCCGTCGCTGGCCGTCTCAAAAAGACGCCGGTAGCGTTCCTCAGACTCCTCTAATAGGCTTTCCAGGCCCCTGCGTTCGGTGATGTCCTCGATGGCCAGGAGGATCATCTCGGCACCCATGTATTTCCGATATATTCGGCGGGCATTGAGCAGCATGGTTTTATGACCGATGTCCTGGAAATTATGGGCAACCTCGAAGTCGTCGAATGCTTCTTGCTTAGGAAGGACTTCTTCAAGCAGCTCCCGAAGTTTGGGGATGTCCCATTGTTTGTTTCCCAGGTCATAGATGAAACTTCCGATCGTCTCATCAGGATTTACTTTAAAGGTTCTGTAAAAGCTGGGGTTAGCCGACATTATCTTCAGCTCCCCATTCAGGACTAAAAGCGGCTCCCGAACAGTTTCCACAATACTTTCGGCATAGCGGCTGGAATCCTCGGCCGCAAGCTCAGCCGATATACTCCCGGTTATTGTTTTTTTCAGCTCGGCAACTTGCGAGTGCAATTTCGTCAACTCGTCTCTGAGCTGCTCCTTGGTCTTAATCTCATCTTCTTCCATAAGATTACCTTCCGCGAAGGGATGATTAAAACACTAAACCCCGCCTCTTTTCAGAAGCAGGGTTTCGATAATCTCTCGATGGCGTCACCCGTCTAAAAAGAGTTACAATTGGTTATTACCCAATTTCTGCCACAGATCAATGTGTGCCATGATGGCTTTAATGGGTTGAGAAGTCAAGGAAATACTTTATTGATAACCACGCGAAAGCTTTGCTGCCTTCTTCAATCCCGTTCAACAAACCAGCAGCGCTTGATCATCCGAACGCCGGTGAGGATGGTGATTACTGTTTGCTGATTTTATATATTACGCCTGCCTTATCATCGGAAAGGTACAAACTGCCCCCCTCGTCGAAGATCATGTCGGCCGGCCTTCCTATTGCCTCGCGGCCCCGCAGGAACCCGGTCAGAAAATCTGCACTGCCGGTGATGGTATTGCCCCGGACCGTGAAGCGCACCACTTTGAACCCACTGGGCGCCGATCGGTTCCAGGAACCGTGATAGGCCACCAGCAGGTCTCCCTGCCAGTCTTGCGGGAATTGCGGTGAGTTGATGAAGGCGAGTCCCAGCGGGGCGCTGTGGGCCTGGTATTCAAAAACCGGCGGCTCCGTGGTGGCGCAGGGATCATGGACAGAGGGGTTCCGGTCAAATTCGGCATCGTGAATCTTGTTGCCGTAACAGAGCGGCCAGCCGTAATCCTTGCCCGCCCGGATAATGTTGATTTCCTCCGGCGGCAAATCGTCGCCGAGGAAATCACGCCCCATGTCGCCCGCCCAGACTTCGTCGGTGCGCGGATTGATGGTCAAGAAAACGCTGTTGCGCAATCCCCTGGCGAAGAGCCGCGGATTGTTGCCGTCCTTGTCCGAAGTAATGACGGCCGCCAGCCAGGGATGTTTTTCGTAACAGACGTTGCAGGTTGATCCCAAAGAGACGAACATCTGGCCCTTGCCGTTGAAGACGAGTGAGCGGGTCACGTGGTTCCCGCCCGCAGGCAGAGCAAACAGCGCCTTGTCACGGGTTGCGGTTAACGTCATCTCATCCCAATGGTAGCGCGTCACCCCGGTCTCTTCGGCGACAAACAATTTATCTTCGTAAAAAGCCATACCGTGGGGAGTATTAAGGCCGCGGAGAATCACCTTGGCCTCATCCGCCCGCCCGGCGCCTTTTTTGCCGGGAAGGGCCAGAACGTTTCCGTCCCGGGGCAGGGAAACAAAGAGCGTTCCGCGCGGCGAAAAAGCCAGAACCCGCGGAGCTCCTAAATTTCTGGCAAAAATGCCGATTTTGAATCTCGAAGGCAAATGCAATGGTATGGCCGCTGTGCCGCTGGCGGGCGCCCGTGAATCAGCGGGTGAGGTCGATAGGGGCACTTGTTCTTCGAGAATGTCGGCGATATTTTGGGAGGCGGGAAAGAGGGCGGGCCGCAGATCGCCAATGTAGCGCCGGATGAGGAAGACTGCCAAGGCGAGAAGAAGTGCCCCGATGACCATGATCCCGATGATTTTACGGAGGCGGCGGGAACCCGATTGGCGAGCAGATTTGTCGGCCGGCGGTATCATGGCAAAGTCCCCCATCATGCGGCTTTATTTTATGCAGCCTGATATCCGGACATCGTGATGGTGGCGTATGATACAGGAAAGCTGACCTCTTCCTTTTCTTTCAGCCGCTCCATCCCCGTCTTCACGCCCGCCAGCATCTCTGCCACCGACCCTTTGGCGCTGCCGATCTTGTTTATCTGGTACTCCAGCCCCATCCTTCTGGGCAGCGAGAAGGCCAGGCTGATCTCGTCCGCGTCCAGCCGGGGGAGTTTCTTTTTTGTCCAGAGGTAATAGAGTTTGAAAGGCTGGAGCGGATCTTTTTCCGACTTTCCCGCCAGGATGAAGGAAACCTGATGGATCGGGTCGATGGGAAGCAATTCGCACTTCTTGGTCATGAAACGTTCATATTCGGAGGACAGAAAGGCCAGCGACGCCTCATAAATATCCTGAACATCCTGTAAGCCTTCTTCCTGAATAAATCGTTTCAGGGTGTTGCCCATCTCCACTCCCTCCGCGGACCCGGCCGTCAGCAGGGCGGAGTAAGTGGTCAGGGGCAGCAGGCGGTTGGCCTGAAAGGTTATCTCCTTCCCTTCCTCATCCAGCTGCAGGATCTGGTTTTCCGCTGCTAAAACAATGCCGTTTTCGTTCTTGGCGACGATTAATTGTGACATTCCTCTTTCTCCTGTAGTTTAAATTGGATCTGCTTGAAAAAGTGCCGGCCCGGGAACTGCTTTTGATCTCCTGGTATTTGCTCACTTAAAATATAGGTAATAGAACGCGGTGAGTCAAGGAGGACGGTTCCTTGCCATGCGGGAATGTGTTGTTATATTAATTTAAAGTCGGACGGGACAAGCGTTTTTTAAACAGAGGCAGTCCCTTTTCGGGAAGGGGCTGCCTCGTGAGTGGGAAATACTTTACCGGCGGTAACAATTTCGTGAACGCATTTATCCTGCTTTGCAGGACTTATCCCGTTCATCTGGTTTGGAGGAGGGAAAGAATGATCCGTGATGAGAAAGTAAAACCACTGGACAAGCTGATGGATGAAAAAATCGACGAGTTTGAAAGTGGCGTCGAGAGGGAACGGGACAAGGATCTCGACAATATGATCTGGGAGCTCGGTGATTACGAAAGTCAAGAGCCGCCACAGGATGCCAATGAATTCAGGGAGCGGTTGCCGATCGAAGAAGAACTTGCCGAGAAGGAAGTCCGCTTCCTGAGCAATGGGCAGGGTCAACTGCAAGAGCCTGATTACGGTGAAGAAGAAGTGCCCGGCGGCGAGAAAATCCCCGGGTCTGCTGCCTTCGTGCCGGCAACCGAAGAGGAAGAAGAAGAAAATGATTAGCTGTGCAAGGTATCGAGAAGTAGTGGCACGATATCGAGGGGCCTGATTTTCGGGTACCGGATTTGCGGCAGGCTGTTGGTGGTCAAGATTTCACTGACGGGCAGTTGCGAAAGACGCGCGCGCGCCTGGCCGGAAAAGATGCCGTGCGTGGCGGCGATCCGAATGCTGCGGGCGCCCTTTTCGTGGGCAAGATTTACTGCTTCCGCGAGTGTTCCGCCTGTATCAATCATGTCGTCCAGGATCAGGACATTTTTTCGTTCCACGTTCCCATGCAGACGTTTGGCGATAGCCACATTGGGCCGGGGCCGGACCTTATCAATCAACGCAATCTCGGGCTGAGGCTCCAGAAGCGAGGCCAGCTTTTTGGTCCGCGTTACGGACCCGGCATCAGGGGCGATGATGACTTCCGGGGGTTTTTCCGCCAGGACCCCGGCGAATAACTTTAAAGCGGACAGCTCCAAGGTCGAGGGACTGAAGGCCTGGCGGACGAGGTCACTGTGGACATCGCACAAGATTAGTCTGGACGCCTTCGTGTTCTGAAGAAGCTCAAGGATCATCAGGCCGATGCTCGCCTCGCCTTGGCGATTGGGCCGGTCTTGCCTGGCGTACCCGAGATAAGGAACGAAGAGGACGTTTTCGGAGGCACCGTTTTCAGAGATCAATCTCTGGAGGGCCAGGAGATCGAAAAGCGATTCCGGCGCCGGAAGAACGGAAGCGATGGTGATAATGGGCCTGCCTGCCACATCTTCTTTGAGGCGATACCCGCGTTCCCGGTCGGCGAAGGCATAAGTTTCGTAACGCCCTATGGCGCCGCCGTGTCTTAAAAGAGAAGAGTGCAGGTGTTTGGTGGAGGCGGTGAGAAAAAATTTCATTTTCATCGGTCCGTCGAGGTTGTGGTCAATCTGGAGCAGTGAAATGGCTGACGAACCAGTCGCGCGCCAGTTCCGCCACCTTTTCGAGCGTTCCCGGTTCTTCGAAAAGATGCGTCGCTCCCGGAACGATGATGAGCTTTTTCGCACATTGCAGCCGGGCATAGGCTGCTTCATTCATGGTGATGACGGGTTGATCGTGGCCGCCGACGATGAGCAGGGTAGGGGACTGGACACGGGGCAGGTATGACATGGCCAGATCCGGCCTGCCCCCGCGCGAGACAACGGCTTTAACGGAAGCGGGTTCGCGGGCCGCGGCTTGCAGCGCGGCGCCGGCGCCTGTGCTCGCTCCGAAGTAGCCGATCATCAAGTCCTTTGTTTCCGGTTGGCTGGATGACCAGCGGGCGGTGGCCAGCAGACGGTCGGCGAGCAGATCGATGTCGAAGACCTTCTGCCGGTCCATCGCTTCCGGTTCCTCCAGGAGATCCACCAGGAGCGTCGCCAGACCGGCCTCCTGCAAGACATGGGCAACGTAATTATTGCGTGGACTCAGGCGGCCGCTGCCGCTGCCATGGGCAAAGATAACCAGTCCTTTTGCAGC
>Ga0082335_1008643_pt1 | contig 11449 bp, 10 predicted proteins | sample Subgrocontami58m_FD_72375 | JGI IMG/M metagenome (GOLD analysis project Ga0082335, IMG submission 72375) | Subsurface groundwater microbial communities from S. Glens Falls, New York, USA - GMW37 contaminated, 5.8 m (SPADES assembly) (version 2) ...
GATGCTCGGTGAACAAATCGCAATAATAGTGAATGAAAAACTCCCAGCAGGGACTTATAATAAAATTTGGAATGCAAACGGCCTACCAAGCGGAGTATATTTTTATAAGTTGGAAACACAAAACCATGTAGAGACACGAAAACTTATCATTATTAAATAAATCAACTAATATTCTTGCCGATTACTGTCATCAAAATATTCAATGTCGAGTGTTATAAAGAATCCCGGAGGGGATTCAACGTTTATAGTATTTTGAAACGAACAACGTTCGACCCCGAAGGGGTCGACCAAATATTCCATTCAAAGCTATAAACATTTGATGCCGTTGGCATCAAGAATGAGGCGGTATCAAAAAGGAAGATGAAGGATACGGGGAAGGAATATTCATGCTCCCGATAGATATGCCTATCGGGAGCATGGAGATAGCTTATATTCTAATAATCATACTTGTACCGAATGAGACTTGATCCCAATTGTTGTTGGAGAAAACAAGTCCGAGGTTTTCTGAACCGAAGTTCCAGTTAAACCCACCGAAGTCAAATCCAAAGCCTGCACCCCAGTTGAAACGGTCAATCCCACCCATCGATATGCCTGTACGAATCGGAAACCACATAGCAGGACGGTATTCTGTCCCAATAGCGAAACGGGCGCGGGTGGTGTTACCCGGTGCGTTGTTAAAGCCCTGGTGGTACTCAAACGTGACGAGCAATCGCCCGGGGAATGAATGGATAAAGGGGAGTTGGTCAACCTGAACGGATGCTCCCAAGCGTAACGATGATGCAAGATCGGTTGAGAATTCGCCTGTTGTGGTATCACGTCCGGCAAAGGCATCCTTGATTGTATCAAGCTGTGCCTGATTTGAAGGATTGGTAATTACAAATGAACCGTGACCGATTGTTTCTTTCGTGTTCTTTGTCCATGTGATTGAACCTAAATCGGTGATACTGAATGCGGCACGGATTGCAGGGTACACATCTGCCGCCACACCAATATCAAAACCGATACCGGTTCCGGCAGGGGTTCCAATCGGATCGAATTCATCCGCATCATCATCAGGATCGAACGAAGTGGAGCGTAGAATACGGGTATCAAAGTTGCCCGATAATGCCCATCCTCCGTCCGGATCGACGGTGTTTCCAAACGTAGCATCGTACTTTTCCGTAATCACAGTGGCATATCCATGTACTACTTTTACTCCAATACCGGCAGATACGTTCTTGAAGTATGTATAGTTCAGCATTGGAAGAGCCCGTTTCACCGTATCCGTATAACCCGGCGCGATATCTTAATCCACGTACTGTATTACTTGGAGTTTCCTTTAAATTTTAAGTATGAAAAACATAGTACGTAACATATCGCTTTTTGTTATAGCTCTTGTCTTGTTTGCCGGAACAGCCAAAAGTCAGTTGGTGCCGAATCTCGGTGAACAGCGTGTCGGTATTTCAACATTATCGTTCTTAAAGATTGGAGCGGGAGCCCGTGCAGTTGGTATGGGAGAAACATTTATTGCAGTTGCAAATGATGTCTCAGCGCTATATTGGAACCCCGCAGGGTTAACGCAGTTTACCGATAATCAAACAATGTTTGCTCATACCGAATATGTGTTAGATGTAAAACATGAATTTGTAGGCGCCGCGTATCATCTTACGCCAAGTGATATTGTCGGTTTCTCGGTGACGAGTTTGCACATGGATGCAATGAAGGTGACGACAGAGACTCAGCCATTCGGTACAGGTGAGTATTTTACATTTGGTGATGTTGCTCTTGGATTATCGTACGCACGTTCAATGACAGATCAATTTAGTTTCGGATTAACGGTAAAGTATATCGAAGAAACCGATGCGGCATTAAAAATGCGCGGTGTATTGGTTGATATCGGTACATATTATTGGACAGGTATCAGTTCAACACGTTTTGCAGTCGTAGTAACAAATTTCGGTGCAAATTTTGCTCCGAGCGGTGAAGTAACAAAGTATGATGGTACTGTTGTTGATAAATTCCAATCGTTCTCTCCTCCGACAGTGTTTAAGTTCGGCATTGCATGGGATCCGATTGATGAAGAGATTCAAAAATTAACAACAACAATTGAACTCAATCATCCGAACGATAACTCGGAGAACATTCATCTGGGTGTTGAATATATTTGGAATGATTGGTTAGCCTTACGCGCCGGAACAAAACGTACAATCGGTCAACAGTTGTTCGGTAAAGATAACACAAGCGCCAGCGATGTGACACTTGGTTTAGGCGTAACGGCTCCAACGCCATTTGCTCAAATCACGTTTGATTATGCGTATGCAAACTTTAATGCGCTTGGTAGCGCACACAGAATTACGTTAAGGGCAGGGTTCTGATTATGATTCGTATACTTTCAGCCTTTTTTGTTGTTCTTACGTTAGTCATCATAGGATGTGACCAGCGTTTTGAAACGCAGGTATTACCGAACCCGAACACGAAGGGTTCTGTAACTGAAACATCGTATGTAGAAATTACGCCTCCGTATGGTGGGTTTGAAACACCCGTATCTGTCATCGTGGGGAACGACCAACTTATTTACGTATCCGATTATGACCGCAATGAAGTTGTGATGATGGATGCGGCAGGAACGATTTTACAACGCCGTTTTATTCCTCACCCCACTGCAATTGCTCAAAATTTCAAATTAGATTTATATGTTTGCGGTGAAACAATTGCTCCGAACGGACGTGATACCATTGGTGCTTTATATCGGATTTTCCTTGCTCGATTTGATACAACTATTGCCGGTCAGGATACATCGATATTTTACAATAATGACATGGTGAACGCACCAATGCATGTTGTCCATAAAGAACCGGAACGACCAAAACGTCGTTACGTAGGCATTGGATTTTTTGGCGGGAATAGTTATGTACTGGCAAGAACCGGACCCGATAACACAAGTTTCGTTGACCCCGATAACCGTATTCTTCTCTGTGATAATAATGACAGATATACACCAATGGGCGATTTAGTAACACGAGCAACCGGCGGAACAGCAATAACAGATATTAATAAATTAACAGGACTTGCAGTTTTCCCTGCCAGTTATGATTTCATTGCTTTACAAAGCAATGAAGGGACTGCCTACGGTGTTATCTGGATGATGTACGTCAATAACTCATCCTTTACAGGATGGTTACCAAAGTTTGATCCGGCTGATCCGGGACAGCGCACTATTGATTTTATCCAGCCATACCGGTACAGCGCACCTACGGCGGCTACTGTTGATCGTCGCCGAAGAGATGTTTTTATTATTGATCCGTTGCAAGATAGCGTCTATAAATATGACAGAAATGGTCGTTTCAAAACCGAGTCATTCGGCAGGCATCGTACCAAGTCTGATGTCTTACCCGGATTAAACCATCCTCAAGGAATTGCATATTCAAATGATTGCACCATATACATCGCAGATACGGGCAATCATATCATTCGTCGTTTCAAGCTTTCAATCCAAACCAATTGCTTCTAATATTTTTTTAAGGGATTGTTATGAGAACGTTTCTTGTTGTTTTCTTGACATGCTTTTTATTTCAAGTAACATTTAGCCAACATACTGTTTCAACTGTTGAACCGGTTGCTACTATTTCCATCGCGGCAGTTGATACCGTGTCAGGAGATATCGGTATCGCGATAGTTTCGAGAGTTCTTGCTGTCGGCGGCATCGCTCCGTACGCCAAAGCCGGTGTTGGTGCGGTCGTTACTCAGGCAATGGCAAATACAACATACGGTCCGGTAGGCTTGGAAATGTTAAGCAGAAATCTTACCCCTTGGGATATTATTCCCGCGATGTTATCGAATGACGGTGATACAAGTCAACGACAGGTAGGCATAGTTGATATGCATGGCAATTCCTTTGCGTTTACAGGTTCAGGATGCGTGCAAAAAGCCGCACACATGTTTGGTCCCGGTTATACCGTACAGGGAAACATCCTTTCATCTCAGAGCATCATTACCGTTATAGCACGCACGTTTGAACTTTCCAAAGGCGCCTTAAGCGATAGATTATTGGAAGCCATTGAAGCGGGAGAACGAGCAAGCGGAGATGCAGGATATCGTTCCGCCTCATTATTAGTCGTTCGTGAACATGCCGGATATCTTGGATATAATGACAGGTATATCGATTTACGTGTTGATGATAATACAGCCCCACTTGAAGAAATCAGAAGATTATATAAGCTGTGGATGGGACGGTTTACATTCGATACAAGAATTCGCACCGTAGAACAGTTTATGCAACAGAATAACGTTACAGCGGCTCGCGCAGAACTCCAACGTGTCGTAGAAGATTTGAATACACAATTGCGCGATAAACCGGATGATCCCGATGTCTTAAACCGCATTGCCTTGATTCTCGCCATGTATGATATTGACCGGGAACGTGCATTAGACCTTGCACAACGTGCAGTAAAAATTGCCCCGACGAATGATGGAATCCAATCAACGCTAGCTGAGTGCTATTTTTACCTCGGTAATTATGATGATGCCATTTCCGTAGGAGCAGAAATTGTGAAGCGTAACCCGGCGAACGATAATTACTGGAAGCGTCTCCAAAAATACAAAGACGCAAAAGACAACAAAGGGAAATAAAAATTGTAACTTGAATGTTGTGGGCTATTGCAGAATAACACAACAAGAAGAATAATTGTTGAAGCGGATATGCTGACCATAGTAATATGTGTCTGTATATCCGCTTCTTACTTTAAACGGTTTAAGGATGGTTCTAAAAACCCTTTACGCTCGGTTCTGCGTCCTCGCAGAACCACGAAATCAAATAGGATTGAGCACTCTGCGAGGACGCAGAGTGGAGCTGGGGCAGTATTTTGAACCACCCTTAATTCAAAAACCTAATATTCAATCCTTCAAATCGTGTCCCTCCAAGAGGGTGGTTAGCTTCAGATGGATAATACCTTGCTATGCTATACCGGATCTCAGCATGATGGAAAAAATAACCAAAAATAGTATTCTCAGATAATAAATTGGGAGCAAAAATATCTACAATGGATATAAGTCCTTTAGAATTTAACCCGTACCCATCTGTAGTATGCTCAAGTCCGGGTTCGCTAAGAGAGCCTTTCCTGTATTCAAATAATTCGAGCATAGTAATTTGAAAGCCTTTTCTGAGCGAAATTCTCCCATTCGTTTCCCCAAAAAGAAGATTCTTTGCATATTGAATATCGCCGAGACCGTCGTCATAACTCCACGCATTTCCGGTATAATTACCATCATTGTCATAATTTACCCACCTGGTAATAAGAATATCTTCCGCTTCGCGCGCATGGATGATTGAAAATAATTCCACATCACAATTATTCGTATATCGTAGTGCAAATTTGAAATTCAATCCGACGGATGTTTTATAAGGGAGAGGGTCTGCTTGATAGGCTGAAATATACATGATATCTCCGCCGTCATTGCTCCGTGCGTAACTCAAATTGATATCCATCTGAGGTTTAAAGAAGCCTGCAAATTTCAATTCAGAACCGTTTACTTCTTCTATAATCGAAGTAACGGGAAGTTGTGCGACAACACCAATATCTGTGGCATACGCATGGGGAGTATTGTTGGGATAGGGTAACCTATAGTGAGGAGTTAAATCGGATTCGATTTTTTTCATTGTGCATCCTAATCCGATTTTTATAAAATATTCTAATCCAATACCAAACGAATACATTTCTGCGTTTTCCTGTGCATAGTATGTTCCTAATGTTGTAGGGTCACCATTTGTAATTACAAACTCACCTAACGAGAGGTTGATTCTCGAATATCCGAACCCTGCGGATAATCCAAACGGAAGCGGTAACACCTTTTGTAAATTCAATCCGAAGTTAAACGCTCTTGCCTCATACGTCATATCTTGTTGTTGAAAAACCGGAAGCCAATCTGTCTTTTTGTTGAAGAAAGCTGTATTGAAATAATTATCTAAACTCTGGAATCCGATTTGACCGGGATTATCAATTATAGCCATTGCATTATTAGTCATCATCGAGCCGGAGATACGCCCCATACCATTTGCTTCAGGAGATGAACCGATAAGTAAAAATGGCACTGCTGTCTCGCCTTGGGAAAAAGCATGGTGACAAAAAATGAGGAGTGAGAACGAAAGAATAAAAATAATTGATTGATAACGGCTTGATGTTTTAATCATACGTACTCCATTTTGTTGTGATTGTTTGAAAACCTCGTTTATTCTGAAAATCTACAACTTCAATGATGGCGGGCTCTCGCCCGCCGCCTCCATCGCGGTCGGCGGCAAAGACGGCTTGGGCTACGGGCCGCGCCACCTCGATTTTCATCCCACGCAGCCGTGGGTCTACCTCGCGGTCGAACGCCAGAACAAGCTGCATATGCACAGGATGCAGGGCGACAACCTGGTTCCCGAGCCGGCCTACGTCACAGACACCCTGGCCGTGCCGCACGACGAACGCCCGCGTCAACTCGCCGGCGCAATACACGTGCATCCCAACGGCCGCTACGTCTACGTCTCGAACCGCGCCGACAGCACGCTGGATTTCAACGGCACGCCGGTATTCCGCAGCGGCGAAAACAGCATCGCGGTGTATGCAATCGACCAAGGCACCGGGGAACCGACGCTCATTCAGCACGCCGATCCGCGCAGCTATCACGTGCGCACCTTCACGATCGACCCCAGCGGCCGATTGCTGGTTGCCGCCAGCATCGCCGATATGCAGGTGCGCGACGGCAACAATGTGCGCCACGTGCCCGCCGGGTTGAGCGTGTTCCGCATCGGCGCCGATGGCAAGCTCGACTTCGTGCGCAAATACGATGTCGAACTCGGCGGCAAGTTTCAGTGGTGGGCGGGGATAGTGGGATTGCCGGCAGCGGGGCACGTGTAGCGTAACGTTCGCGTTACGCGCCCAGCGTCGCGTTGCCTGGCTCGATCTTGATCATATCAACTCCATCAATTCGCGGTAATCCCGGCTTCCCGGATTATGCGGCCCCATTTGTCGTATTCCGACTTGATGTACGCGCCGAAAGCCTCGGGCGTGCTGGTCCACGTTTCCAGCCCGATCCTGAGCAGCGTTTCTTTCGCATCGGGCCGGTTGAGGATCTGCGCTATTTCCCGGTTAAGGCGGGCGATGATCCCTGGCGGCGTCTTCGCCGCGACGACGAAGCCGTACCAACTATGCGCTTCGTATCCCGGCACGCCGGCTTCCGCGATCGACGGCAGGTCCGGAAATATTTTCGACCGCTGCACGGTGGTGACGGCAAGCGCCCGCAACCTGCCGGCATTGATGTTGGTCACGGCGGTCGGCGCAGAGGCGAATGCGAGCTGTACCTGACCCGCCACGAGGTCGACCATTGCGGGCGCGCCGCCTTTGTAAGGCACGTGTAGCAACTCGATTTTCGTCATGGACTGGAGCAACGCACCGGCGAGATGTCCCGCGCCGCCGACACCGGAAGTACCGTAGGCAAGCGCACCGGGCCGCGCTCGCGCCAATGCGAGCAACTCCTGCACCGACGTTACGGGAATCGACGGATGTACGACCAGCACGTTGCCGCCGGATACCGCCAGCGTGACCGGCGCGAGGTCCTGTAAAGGGTCGTAAGTCATTTGTCTGATGAAGAAAGCATTGACTCCGAGATTGCCGGCCGCGCCCAGCATCACCGTGTAGCCGTCCGGCTGCGACTTGGCCGTAAGCTCTCCGGCAAGAGAGCCGTTTGCGCCGGGGCGGTTGTCCACGATCACGGTCTGGCCGGCGGCTTCGCTCAACTTCGACGAGACCATACGCGCGACGCTGTCGATTCCACCCCCTGGACCCTGGGAAGCGATTAGTCGTATGGTCTTTGCGGGATACGCCGGTTGCTGCGCGCCTGCGTGCTGCGCGGCGGTCAACATCGCGCCGGCAACTATAACGTGGATGGCGCAGGAGGCGGCCCGTTTCAACCAACATGGTGCAGCCATTCCGAGTCCTCCTGTGCTTGTTGTTCGCTCAGGGACCTACTTCAAAACATTGCTCGCATCCGCCGCTGCAATCAGCGCGTCGGCATCTTGCTGCAACAGAAAGCCCTGTGCAACGATGTTTGCTGCGGCTTTTCTGACTGTCGCGACGTAACCCGCATGATCCGTGTAACGCTCCTCCAGCGACAGTCGCGGGTCGCCGCTCGCCATGCGTTCGGTTCTGGTTCTTGCGAACGGGATCATGCCGCCGGCGTAGCTGCAGATCTGGTCCTGGTGGAATGGACGCGCGCCGCCGGCAGTGATGTTCCAGCCGAGGTAGGTGCCGAGCGGGGCATCGAGCAGTACGACCGGCACGCCGCCGATTTCGTTGCCGTCGGTGTTGACTCTCGGCACCAGCATTTTGAGGACCTGTTTGATGGGCGGCGGCGCATTGCTCGGCACACCCGATCCGTCGTTCGGGTCGAAGCCGGGGCCCCAGTCGTAATCCAGCAGCGCATTGATGAATCCCGCCTCCGGCGCGGTCGCCCGCAAACCCGGAATCGTCGGGAAGCCCATCGCTGCCTTGGCCGGTTCCACCAGTTGACGCTCGCGCAGAGTCGGGTAGCGGCTGTCGGGTGGTGGGGTGTTGTGCATGACCCAATTACGAAAGTGCACTCGCAGCGCATTGATCGTCTCCGTATGCGGTAGCGGATTCGCAGTGCCGAAATCGTCCTTGGCCGCGTATTTGAAGAAGGATGCGACATCGCGCCAGGCAGCGAAACCGATACCGAGGATGTGCGGATCTTTCGCGGTGTACACCACCTGATAGAGCTTGGCCGGATTGAAGCCGCCCTTGAGACATATGTGCACCGGCAACTGCGTAAGCGGCAGCGGCGCTTCAAACGTGCCGCCGCCGCAGAATTGCCAGTCGGCCCCCGCGATCGGTTTTTCGCCGGTGATCACGCCGTCCGTGGATTCGTGATCGCGCGAAACGAGCGTCGCCTTCGACGTGTCAAGGCTCGCCGGCAAATAGGGCAGTGGGTTGGTCTGCACGATCAGCGGCTGTGCGCCAAGGCCTGAGCGGTTGATGATTCTTCCGAAGACAGATCCGGTAACCGGTGAGCCGTCCGGATTCTTTGCGACCGGAACCTGCAGCCAATGATTGCCGCCCGCTGACATCGTTGCGCGCACAGTCGTTCCAAGTGCGGCGCTCATCCCGGCGTTATCGCCTTGCCACGCGCTGGCAAGTCCCACGTCGCCGAAGCCGCGCTCCATAGTGGCAAGAGTGACGGGCCTGCCGCGATTGGGCACGTCATGCCACAGCAGGCCGCTCGCCTTGGCCATGTCCACCGGCTTGGTCAGGACGAACGTGGCGACATATCGGACCTTGCCGTCCGGGTCTTTCCCCAGTTCGATGTCCTGTATGAGTTTATTGAGCGGATCGGCCGGATCGAGCTCGCCGAACGCTCGGCCTGCAATCTGCTCGTATTGCCCGGCATCGCCGAACGAAGCGCAGGAAGTGCCTTTGCAGAAAGCCGGCGACACTGTTTCGTCGACGACGATTTTGGTGATGCGCGCTTGCAACGGCGCAGCACAAATCAGCATTCCCGCAACGACTGCAAACCCTGCCGCAACCGATTTGTGCAGCAGTTTCGATTTGCTTTTCGACATTACGCGACCTCCCCCGATAGTCGAGCCCGCGAACATAATAGCATCGCGCTCAGTCGCTGCATGAAGCGAGGAAAGGCGAGGAAAGGAGGCGAGGAAAGGGGTCAGGCTCGAATTATGCATTGACCCCGACCGCCGGCTTCAGCCCGCAGCCAGGCACTCGACAGCCTTGCGTAATCCATCGCGGCCGAACGGAATGCCCTGCACGAGCATCGCGGCTTCGACGCCGGCGAGGCAGCCCAGGATCATCGCGGCATTCACGTCGCCCAAATGGCCGATGCGGAACGCGCGCCCGAGCTGCGGTCCGAGGGCGCCTGCGAACGCAACCTGGAAGCGCTCGCGGGCGATCGTGCGCAGCGCCTCGACGTCGATGCCGTCGCGCACTTCGATGGTGGTGACGGAAACCGAGCGCGCCGCGGGAACGCGGCAATGCAAAAATATCGCCCCCTCGCTGGCCCAGCACTCAACTGCTGCCTGCACCGCGCGCGCGAGCAGCGCGTGGCGGGCGAACACCGCGTCCAGGCCTTCGCGAAACAGCAGCGCGAGCGCGGCCTCGAGCCCGTACAGCAGAGTTTGCGGCGAGGTGCCACAGAATTTTTTGTAGGTGTGATCCGCCTTGCGCCGCTCCCAGTCCCAGTAGTAGCGCGGCGCGGGATTCTTCGCGGCGGCTGCGCCGGCGCGCGCGTCCACGGCAACGAAGCCCAGACCAGGCGGCGACATCAATCCCTTCTGCGACGCGCCGACCGCGACATTGACGCCCAGCGCGTCCATCGCGAACGGGGCGGCCGCGAGCGAGGCGACCACATCGGCCACCAACAACGCCGGGTGGCCCGCTGCGTCGATGGCGGCGCGGATCGCTTGCAGGTCGCTGGTGGTGCTGCTCGCAGTATCGGTGTGGACCGCGAAGACGGCGACGATCTCGCGCTTGCTGTCAGCGCGCAGCGCCTGCTCGACGTCGTTTGCATCGATCGGATAGCCCTCGCGAAACGGCGTGCGGATGACGCGGTGCCCGGTCGCCTCGGCCTGGAGCGCCCACTGTTCGGAGAAATGCCCGGTGCCCGGAATCAGCACCGCCTGGCCGGGCGCGAGCAGGTTTTCCGTCGTCGCCTCCCATACGCCGTGGCCGTTTGAGGCGTAGAGATAAAGGTCGGCTTGCTCCGTCTGCAACACCCGCCGCAGGCCCGCCTCGCATACGGCGACCAACGCGTCGAGCCGCGGGTCGCCATGGTCCATCGGCTGGCGGTGCATGGCGCTCAACACTTCGGCGGGAATGTGCGTGGGCCCGGGGGAGTGCAGGAGACGGTCGCCGGGGATGCGGGTCTGCGCGAATGCTTGCTGGTTATCGCTGTTCATACCAATCGGGTCGCGGTTTGGATAAATGACAATTTAGCATGAGGCCCGCCCCCTTCGGTTACTATTGTGAATCTGTAAGCTGAGAAGCAGGCGATGAGTAAATTGAATGGCAAGGCCGCGCTGATTACGGGTGCGTCGCGTGGAATCGGCCGGGCGGTGGCGCTGCGGCTTGCTTCCGAAGGGGCCGCGATCTACGTAGCGGCGGACGGCACGGAGACGGAACTCGAAGAAACTGCCGCGGCGTGCCGGCAGGCCGGCGCCCCTGACGCGGCGTGGGGCGTGCACGACCTCGCGCGCGTGGGAGCGGCCGAGGCGATGGTCGCCGCAGCGCATCAGCGCATGGGCCGCATCGACATACTGGTGAACAACGCCGGCATCCGAGTGCGCAAAGCCTTCGGGGAATTCTCGCACGAAGAGTTCGACCGGCTGGTGGCGGTCAATCTGCGCGCACCGTTTTTTGCGAGTCAGGCGGTGGTGCCCATCATGCGAGCGCAGGGCGGAGGGCAC